>OVXI01000212.1_pt1 | contig 14531 bp, 8 predicted proteins | sample 1732031 | NCBI WGS metagenome assembly OVXI01 (sample SAMEA4545821, study PRJEB24839) | metagenome | biome: chicken; feature: ceca content | place: Italy | collected 2013-05 | reverse complement strand
CCCCACAATGGCCAGGGGGGCTTTGGGCTGACCGGCAGCGACACCCGGAGGATTCAGATGACAGAAAACAAGGGCCTGTTGCAAAACCTTCGTTTTGCAACAGGCCTCTTGATTATGGAATTTACTTGCCGCAGAAGGCCTTGGCCACGTCCACGATGTGGGGGGCGGTGAGGCCGAACTGCTCCAGCAGGGCGGCGGCGGGGCCGGAGTGGCCGAACTCGTCGTTGACGCCGATGCGCTTAACGGGGGTGGGGTGCTTCTCGGACAGGAGGCTGCACACGGCCTCGCCCAGACCGCCGATGACGGAGTGCTCCTCGCAGGTAATCACTCTGCCGCACTTCTTGGCAGCTTCCAGCACCAGGTCGTTGTCCAGAGGCTTGATGGTGGCCATGTTGATGACCATGGCGTGGATTCCCTCGGCCTCCAGAGCCTCAGCGGCCTTCACAGCCTCGTAAACCAGCAGGCCATTGGCAATGATGGCAACGTCGCTGCCGTCCTTCAGAACCTCGCCCTTGCCGATCTGGAACTGGTAATCCTCGCTGTGGAACACAGGCACAGCCAGACGGCCGAACCGCAGATACACAGGGCCTTCCATCTCGTAGGCAGCCCGGACAGCGGCCTTGGCCTCCACGTCGTCTGCGGGGCAGATAACGGTCATGCCGGGGATGGAGCGCATGAGGGCAAAGTCCTCACAGCACTGGTGGCTGGCGCCGTCCTCGCCCACGGAGATGCCGCCGTGGGTAGCGCCGATTTTCACGTTCAGGTGGGGGTAGCCGATGGAGTTGCGCACCTGCTCGAAGGCACGGCCGGCGGCAAACATGGCGAAGCTGGAGGCAAAGGGCACCAGGCCGGTGGTGGACATACCGGCGGCGGCGCAGATCATGTTGGCCTCGGCAATGCCGAAGTCAAAGTGCCGCTCCGGGAATGCCTTCTGGAAGGTGCCGGTCTTGGTAGCGCCTGCCAGGTCAGCATCCAGCACCACCAGGTCGGGATGCTCCGCACCCAGCTCCTTCAGAGCGTTGCCGTAGCTGTCCCGGGTTGCAATCTTTTTCAGTTCTGCCATTTTACATTCCCTCCACTTCTGCCATCAGGGCTTTCAGCTCGTCCATGGCCTTGGCGTACTCCTGGTCGTTGGGAGCCTTGCCGTGCCAGCCGGCGTTGTTCTCCATGAAGGACACGCCCTTGCCCTTGGTGGTGGACATGACAATGGCGGTGGGAGCGCCCTTGACCTCCTTGGCCTTCCGGAAGGCGGCTTCCAGAGCCTCGAAGTCGTGGCCGTCCACAGCCTCTACGTGGAAGCCGAAGGCCTCCAGCTTGTCCACAATGGGGTAGGGGCTCATGACCTTGGCGATGTCGCCGTCAATCTGCAGGCCGTTGTTGTCCACGATGACGCACAGATTGTCCAGCTTGTAGTGGCTGGCAGCCATGCAGGCCTCCCAGACCTGGCCTTCCTGAATCTCGCCGTCACCCAGCAGGGTGTAGACCCGGTAGGTCTTGCCCTGGTGCTTGGCACCCAGAGCCATACCCACAGCCACGGACACGCCCTGGCCCAGGGAGCCGGTGGACATATCCACGCCGGGAACGGTGTTCATGTTGGGGTGACCCTGAAGATAGCTGTCAATGTGCCGCAGGGTGGGCAGATCCTCCACCGGGAAGAAGCCCCGGTTGGCAAGGGCCGCATACAGGCCGGGGGCGGTGTGGCCCTTGGAGAGCACGAACCGGTCCCGCTCCTCCCACTTGGGGTTCTTGGGGTCGATATTCATTTCCTTGAAATACAGATAGGTAAACACATCCGCTGCGGACAGGCTGCCGCCGGGGTGGCCTGCCTTGGCGCCGTGGGTGGATTCAATCACGCCCATGCGCACCTTGCAGGCTTCCATCTGCAACTGTTTCTTTTCACTGGAAGTCATGGTATTCCTCCTTGTTTCATTTTCCCGATTCCGGGCTCTATCTCATATATTTTATCACGAAAATCCTTTGCCTGCAAGCGTTTTTCACGGCTCCTGCAGAGCTTTTGTAAGATAATTCAGCACCCGCTTTTTGTCCGCTGACCATAGCGGCGCCACCAGATCTTTTTTCGCCCCGTCCCCGGTGATGCGGTGCACCACCACCTCCGGAGGAAGCACCGCCAGGCACTTTTTAAGCACCCGGGCGTAGCCCTCCAGAGTCAGGCAGGAGAATTTTCCTGCCTGGTAGTCTTTGTGTAAATCCGTGCCGGAGAGGACATGCAGCAGGTGAAACTTCACCCCTTGGGTTCCTGCTGCCACCGCCGCCTGAGTGGTCTCCACCATCTGTTCTTCCGACTCTCCGGGAAGGCCTAAAATGATGTGGGTCACCGGGGTGATGCCCAGGGCGTTCAGATTCTGTACTGCCTGCACATACACCTGGTTTTCGTAGCCTCGCCGGATGTACCGGATGGAGGCTTCATGGATGGTTTGCAGTCCCAGCTCCACCAACACCGGCTTTTTCCGGTTCAGCTCCTCCAGAAGGGAGAGAACCTCCGGGGGCAGGCAGTCGGGACGGGTGGCAACAGACAGCCCCACCACCTCCTCCGGCTCTATGGCCTCCGTAAACACCCGGCGAAGCCGATCTGCCGGGGCGTAGGTGTTGGTAAAGGCCTGAAAGTAGGCCATGTACTTGCCGCCTTTGCACTTTTTCTCCACCCGGGCTTTGGCAGAAATCAGCTGCTCCGGGATGGAGAGGCTTCGTTCCGGGGCAAAGTCCCCGCTGCCCCGGCTGGAGCAGAAGATACACCCCCGGGTGCCCAGGGTGCCGTCCCGGTTGGGGCAGGTGAAGCCCCCGTCCAAAGACAGCTTATACACCTTGCAGCCGAAGACCTCCCGGCAGTATTGATGAAAGCTTCTATACATTGGCAGGAAACACGGTGCGAAGGTCTTGTAAATGGCTGTCCTGGCTCACCTTTCCCAGCTGCCACACCCCGTCCTCATAGAAAAGCTCCGTGACAGAGGCGTTGGACACCCAGGGAAGCTCTCCCATCCGGGAAAAGTCCCGGAATTTTGCCCAGGACTCCATGGCACGGATGGGGGTGGCGTGGGTGGCGATGACCAGGGTTTTGCCGGGGTTGTCCCGGCAGATTCTTGTGAGGGCTTCCCTGACCCGAAGGCCCATTTCCGCCACCGACTCCCCCTGGGGGCACTGGGCCTTTCCAATGTCCTGCCGCCACACTCCGTAACCCTCCGGGTAATGCTCTGTCAGGTAGTCAAAGGTCTTTTCCTGCCAGGCTCCGGCGTAAATCTCCCGCAGCCCCTTATCTGTTTCCAGAGGACAGCCTAAAATCTCAGCAAGAATCTGCCCCGTTTCCCCGGCTCTGACCAGATCGCTGGCATATACCTTGTGGGCGGCGTAGTGCTCCCGGAGAAACGCCCCGGTAGCCCTGGCCTGAAGCTGCCCCATAGGAAGCAGGGGCACATCCGCCTGCCCGGCGAAGAATTTTTCCCGGTTGGCAAGGCTCAGGCCGTGGCGCACCAGCAAAAGTGTTGTCATATCCATCCCTCCAAAAGGAAAAGCCCAGCGAAAGCTGGGCTTTTGGTTAGGTTTCTGCATTTTCCTCCTGCTGACGAAGATAGGGCTCCACGATCCACTTCTGCATGGGGATGTTGCCCAGGCAGCACACGATGAACTGCACCAGGGTGGGAAATCCCAGTACCAGAAGCACCAGAGAAATGGGGAAACCGAAGAGCAGAGCCGCATCCACGAAGCAGGTAATTCCCAGGATACCTATTGTATACTTAAGCCCCAGGAAAGTCAATGCACGGCTGTTTTTCAGGATGGCCCAGGCGGGCAAATCCAGGGAGGCGTTGAGGACAAAGGCGTACTGGAACACCGCCAGGGCCAGCAGTCCTACCAGCAGCCCCACCCAGCGGGAGCTTCTTCCCTGCCGCCTCCACCTGCGGGACTCCGTGTGCCCCCGATGAAAAAGGCTCCCTTGCCAAAGGGGCGGCGTGCCGCCGCAGTCAATTTCGCACGGCAGCTTTCTACGCATCGTCACTTCCCAGACCCGCCCGGTATCGGCGGTGCAGCCAAAGGCTCCCTTGCTAAAGGGAGCTGGCACGGCGAAGCCGTGACTGAGGGATTCACAATGGAGGCTTTCGCAAAAGCACCAACCTATGTGGAAACCTGCTGCCCTGGGGAATCCCCCCGGTTTTGCCGGAGGCAAAACCACCCCCACAATGGCCAGGGGGGCTTTGGTGCGGTGCTTCCACTACCACCGCACTAACGATACCGGGCACAAAAAGGCTCCCTTGCTAAAGGGAGCTGGCAAAAATCTTTGATTTTTGACTGAGGGATTCACAGTTGGCACTTTCCGTAAGTACAAACCTATGTGGAAAGGGGAAGGTTTTTAGTGAATAGTGAAGAGGGAATAGGTAAGAAGTTCCGCAGGCTTTGCCTGCGGAATCCCCCCGGTTTGGCTCCGCCAAACCACCCCCCTTTGGCAAGGGGGGCTTTGGGGGTGATTTTTTACTTTTTCAGAAGTTTTATCAGCTGGATAATCACCGTGGGGGCAAGAGCCAGGCCTGCCACCTGGGCAAGGTTTGTCATGCCGAAGGCCGGGGACACCAGGAACAATGTGTTAAGACCCGGGATAAACAGCACTCCCAGCAGGAGCACCAGGCCGGCAAAGAAGGCGTAGAGGGAGTAGGGGTTGGAGAAAAGCCCCAGGCGGAAGATGGAGGCGCTTCCCCGGCAGTTGAAGCCGTGGAACAGCCGGGCCAGGGTCAATGTGGCAAAGGCCATGGTGGAGGCGAGCGCTGCATCGCCGCTTCCGTAACCCAGGTAGAAGGCGGTCATGGTGGCGACGGCAATCAGCAGTCCCTGCCAGCCAATCCGTCCCAGAAGTCCCCGGCTGAGGATGGGGGCCTTGGGGTCTCTGGGCTTCTGACGGAGAAGATCCTTTCCGGCAGGCTCCATTCCCAGGGCGATGGCCGGAAGGGAGTCGGTCAGCAGGTTGATAAACAGCAGGTGCACCGCCTCAAAGGGCACCGGCAGACCCAGAAGGGAGGCGTACAGCACGCAGAAAATGCCGGCGGCATTGCCGGAGAGAAGGAAGGCAATGGCATTTTTGATGTTGGCGTAAACGCTTCTGCCGTTCACCACTGCCTTTACAATGGTGGCAAAGTTGTCGTCCGACAAAATCATGGAGGCGGCATCCTTGGACACCTCTGTGCCGGTGATGCCCATGGCCACGCCGATGTCCGCTTTCTTGAGGGCCGGGGCATCGTTCACCCCGTCGCCGGTCATGGATACGATTTTCCCCTTTCTCTGCCAGGCGGACACGATGCGGATTTTGTGCTCCGGGGACACCCGGGCGTACACCGACACCCGGTCAAGGCAGCCGTCCAGTTCTTCGTCGGTCATGGCCTCCAGCTCGGAGCCGGACAGGGCCATGTCCCCCTCCCGGAAAATCCCCAGCTGCCGGGCAATGGCGGCGGCGGTGATTTTGTGGTCGCCGGTAATCATCACCGTGCGGATGCCGGCGGTTTTGGCATCGGCTACCGCCTGAATGGCCTCGGGACGGGGCGGGTCAATCATGGAAATGAGCCCCAGGAAGGTGAAGTCCCGCTCCGAATCCAGGGTCAGGGCTTCCCCGGCGGCCAGCTCCCGGCAGGCAAAGGCCAGCACCCGCTGTCCGTCGTTGGACAGCTGCTCGTTGACCGCTCCGATTTCCTTGCGGATTTCGTCCGTCATGGGTACCTTTCCCTTACCGGTGAGAAGGTAAGCGGAACGCTCCAACAGCACGTCCATGGCGCCCTTGGTCAGCAGGGTGGGGACGCCTTCCACATCGTGGAGGGTGCTCATAAGCTTCCGGTCGGAGTCGAAGGCCAGCTCTCCCAGCCGGGGGTGCTGGTCCCGGTAGTCCTCCTCAATCACCCCGAACTGCTCCGCCAGCATCACAAGAGCCACCTCCGTGGGGTCGCCGATGGAGGTGTCGGTCTCCTCGTCATGGGTGGCGTCGCTGGCTAAAAGGGCGGCTTTCAGCAGCTGCCGCTGTACCGGATTGGCAAGGGACAGCTTTTTCCCGGGGAGCAGCGCCCCGTCGGCGTAGACCATCCTGGGGGTCATTTTGTTCTGGGTGAGGGTTCCGGTTTTGTCGGAGCAGATGACGCTGACACAGCCCAGGCTCTCCACCGCCTTCAAATCCTTCATAATGGCGTTCTGCTTTGCCATCTTCTGGGTGCCGGTGGCCAGCACGATGGTGACGATGGAGGAAAGAGCCTCCGGAATGGCAGCCACCGCCAGGGCCACGGCGAACATAAGAGAGTCCAGAATCCCCATGTGGCTGCGAAATACGGAAAGACCGAACACCACGGCGCAGATGGCCAGAATCACCATGGCAAGCTTGCCGGAAAAGTCGTCCAGGCTCTCCTGCAAGGGGGTTTTCCGCTGCTGGGTCTGGTTCATCAGGGCAGCAATTTTACCCAGCTCCGTTTCCATGCCGGTGCCGGTGACCACCACCGTGGCCCGGCCGTAAGTCACCAAAGAGCCGGAAAACACGCAGTTTTTCCGGTCGCCCAGGGGGATATTCTCCCCGGAGAGGGTGTCGGCGGTCTTTTCCACCGGCTCACTTTCGCCGGTGAGGGAGCTTTCGTTCACCTTCAAAGAGAAGTTTAGAAGAATCCGGCCGTCGGCGGCAACCATGTCTCCTGCCTCCAGCACCAGAATATCCCCGGGGACAATCTGGGCGGCAGGCACCTCCACACGCTTCCCGTCCCGGAGCACCCGGGCAAGAGGTGCGGACATGGCTTTCAGGCTTTCCAGGGATTTTTCCGCCTTGAAGTACTGGATGGTGCCGAGCATAGCGTTGAGAATCAGCACGGCGAAAATCACCAGGGTGCTTTCCCAGTTGGAGGACAGGGCGGAAATCACCGCCGCCGCCATGAGAATCACCACCAGAAGATCCTTGAACTGCTCCAGAAATACCTGCACCACCCCTTTCTTCTTTCCCTCCCGGAGGGCATTGGGGCCGTAACGCTCCAGCCGGGCTTCTGCCTCCCGGGCAGAAAGGCCGGTTTTTTCCGTTTGCAGGTCACGGAGCACCTGCTGTCCGGTTTTTTGATAGTCCATGAAATTCCCATCCTTTCTCAAAATGGAGCATTCCCAACTGCAACAAAAAAGACCTTCCGGCAGGCAGCAAAGGCTGCTTGCCGAAAAGTCTTGTTACCGCTTACGGGTGTATGCCGCCAGGCCGAAGCCGGGGTGTTGACAGCATAACTTTCTACTACTCCCTTTTCGTCGGATTGATTTTATCACACCCTGCCGCCGGTGTCAACCGCTTTTTTGAAGAGGAGTTTCGGCATAAGTGCCAAAAAAATCAGGATAAATTTTGGAAAAAATCCAAATTACTGGTGACTACGCCTAATTTTTCCCGGGGTGGTTCTTTGGAATTGACTTAAGGTGGCGCTTTTGTTAGAGTAAATGTGTCATAGTGGGTCATTCTGGAAAAAATCCAGTGAGGACGGTGCAGGAACCGGGGATTTTTCCCCCAAAAACCCCATGATCAGGATATAGGAGGAAGTACTTATGAATCTGAAAAAAACCTTGGCAGCTCTGCTGGCATTGGTGATGCTCATTGGAGCAGTGCCTCTGGCAGTGTTTGCGGAGGGAGAGACGCCCGACCCCGCCTCTGGGGAGTATGAGCTCTATCCCATCCCCCAGCAGCTGACCTATGGGGAGGGCGTCAGCACCCTGCCGGAATCCCTTCCGGTGTATTATGGGGAAGGCATTGACGTCTACACCCGGAACCGAGCCGTCCAGGCTCTGGGCAAGGCCGGCATCTCGGCAACGGAAGCCGGCAGCCGGGAGGAGGCTGTCCTGACGGTGGAGATTTTCATCCCCCAGGAGGAGACCGACCGCTTCTTCGGCACTGTGGACGCCCAAATCCTTGCCAAAACCGACAGCTACCTGCTGGTGGTGAAGGATAACAAGATTGGCGTGCTGGGCTGCACCACCGACGCAGCCTTCTACGGTCTGACCACCCTGCAGCAGATCATGCAGCAGGTGCAAAACCGCCAGGTGCGGAACCTGACGGTGTACGACTGGGCAGACGTGGCCTCCCGGGGCTTTATCGAGGGTTACTACGGCAACCCCTGGTCCACCCAGGACCGGGCGGAGCTTATGACCTGGGGCGGCAACTACAAGCTCAATTCCTACTTCTACGCCCCCAAGGACGACCCCAAGCACAACGCCCAGTGGCGGGAGCTGTATACCCAGGAGGAGCTGGCTTCCAAGATTGCGCCGCTGGCAGAGGCCGGCAACGCCTCCAAGTGCCAGTTCGTCTTTGCCCTCCATCCCTTTATGCACAACCCCATGACCGCCGCCAACTACGACGAGACCATCGTCATTCTGAAGGCCAAGTTTGAGCAGGTGATGGGCGCCGGCGTGCGGCAGATTGCGGTGCTGGCAGACGATGCCGGCGACCAGGGCAACGACCTGTATATCCGCCTCATGACCGACCTGGTGGAGTGGGTCAAGTCCGAGGAAATGCAGGAAAATTACCCCGGCCTCAAGACCACCATTCCCTTCTGCCCGGTGCAGTACTATGGCAACGGTGCCAGCTGGATGGGCGGTATGCCGGCGGAAGTGCCCATCGTCATGACCGGCGGCCGGATTTGGGGCGAGGTCACCGACAGCTTCACCAACACCTTCTACGGAAATGTGGGCAGAGGCCCCTACCTGTGGATCAACTGGCCCTGCACCGATAACTCCAAGCGGCACCTGATTATGGGCGGCTACACCACCTTCCTGCACCCCGGTGTGAACCCCGAGAAGATTCAGGGCATTGTCCTTAACCCCATGCAGCAGTCCGAGCCTTCCAAGGTGGCCATCTTCGGCAACGCCTGCTACAGCTGGAACATCTGGACCCAGGAGGAGGCAGACCAGGCCTGGATTGACGCTTTCAAGTATGTGGACCACAACAGCTATGTGGACACCGCCGCTTCCCAGGCTCTGCGGGAGCTGTCCAAGCACATGATCAACCAGAACATGGACGGCCGGGTCACCGCTTTGCAGGAGTCTGTGGAGCTGGCTCCCCAGCTCACCGCCTTCAAGGAGAAGATGAATGCCGGAACCCTCACCACCGGCGACATTGCCGCCATGCTGGCGGAGTTCAAGACCCTCCAAAACGCTGCCCAGGTTTACAGAGCCCAGGGCAACAGCCGCATCCGGGACCAGATTGTCTACTGGCTGGACACCTGGCAGGATATTACCCGGGCGGCAGAGCTTTTGATGCAGGCTTTGCAGGCCTACTATGTGGAGCAGGACCCGGGTCTGGTGCCGGATTACTACACCCAGGCCCAGGCGGCTCTGGAGCAGGCGGAGACCCACGGCTTCTGGTATGTGGATCACACCGAGTATGCCGAGGTGGGCGTGCAGCATATCATGCCCTTCCTTCGGGCTGTCCGGGACCATGTGGCAATCCTGTCCCAGACCAGCGTGGACCCCACAAAGCTGATTGTCACCCCCTTCTGGAGCTTCGGCAACAGCTTCTACAACGGCACCAAGCTGGCCAATATGTATGACGGCGACCTCCAGACGGAGACCGCCTCCAACCGGGAGATCAAGGCCGGGGACTATGTGGGCCTGACCTTCAGCCGCCCCATCACCGTCAATGAGGCCGCTTTCCTCACCGGCCGGTCCGGCAACATGGCGGATACCTTTGCCGCCTGCAAGCTGGAGTACACCACCGACGGCAAAACCTGGGAGACGGTACCCGGTCAGGAGAATCTGAACCTCACCGGCGAGCCCAACCTGATTCTGGAGGATCTGAACCTTACCGGCGTCCGGGGGCTGCGGCTCACTGCCACCGCCGACAACGCCAAGTGGCTGGGTGTCCGGGAGATTATGATCAACCAGCTTCCCCCCCAGGAGGAGGCTCCCCAGTACCTCACCGGCACCATTCAAAAGACCGCTACTTATGCCGTTTACAGCGGCCCTGAGGCAAACCTCACCGACGGCAACGACAGCACCATGGTGTGGTACGGCCCCCTCCACAGCGGCGCCGACAAGGATGCCTCCATCCCCGGTGACTACATCGGCCTGGATCTGGGCAGCGTCCAGAAAATCGGCAGAGTCCGGGTGGTGGTAGGCGACGGCGGCGGGGACAAGTGGCAGAATTACCACATCTCCTACTCCGAAAACGGCACCGACTGGACAGATTTGGATACCATCAACGGCAAGGCCTCCGGTCAGGACATTGTGGATGTGGATCTGGAGGGCGTCAGCGCCCGGTATGTCCGGCTGGTGAACGATACCCGGAAGAACAGCTGGTGCAAGTTCGGCGAATTCCAGGTGTTCCCCTACGTGGAGGACACCACCGAGGTTATCCACTCTGATATGTGGACTGTGAGCCAGGGCAGCCTGAATAACCTTCTGGACGGCAGCGACGATACCTTTGTGTGGTTCGATCCCGACGGAAAGGGCCCCGGCAACCCCACCGGTGACGACAGCCTGGTGGGCGACTACATTGGCCTGGATATGGGCAAGACCATTCAGGTGGGTACCGTCCGCTTCGTCATCGGCCACTCCGGCGGAGACAAGTGGAAGAAATACCATCTGGAATACACCAACGCAGAAAATCCCGATATGACCAGCTCCGACGACTGGACGGTGGTCAAAGCCTTCACCGGCGCCGATTCCGGCAAGGATGTGGTGGAGGTGAACCTGGGCGGCGTGGAAGCCCGGTACATCCGTATGGTGAACGATGAGCGGCTGGGTGCCTGGGTGAAGTTCTCCGAAATTACCGTCACCCCCTTTGACCCGGAGACCCAGACCGTTCCCTACCTGTTTACCAACTCCCAAGCCGCCGGAAAGGGCGCTTACGGGGAGTACACCGAGGAGCATGCCACCTTGTCCAAGGCGGCAGCCATCACCCTGAACCCCGGGGAGTATGTGGGTATTCAGCTTAACCGGATTTCCCAGATTGGGGAAATCACCCTGGACGCTCAGGGAGCCGAGGCTCTCACCCTGAAGGCCGGCGCCAACTTCTCTGAGGCCGCCGCATATACGGAGGGCAGAGTCAATGCCCGGTATGTGTTCCTGGAGAACACCACCGACGAGGCTGTCACCTTCACCCTGAACCAGCTGAAGCTGGTGATTGACGAGCCCACCGGTATCCTCCTGCAAAGCGTCAACGGCCTGGGCAATTCCCAGAGTGACACCGATGCCCAGCAGTCCGGTCAGGCCTGGAAGTGGTTTGACGGGGATGTGAATACCTCCGCTACCTTCGCCCGCTCCCAGAATGCCGGCGGCACCATCGTCTTTGATTTGGGGCAGACCCGGAGCATCGAGAAGCTGGAGGCTCTGATTCAGGACAATCAGCTCGACTACATCCGCAAGGGCGTCATTGAGGTGGCGGAATCCCTGGAGGGTGAGTGGACCACGGTCATCTCCATAGACCATTTCACGGAGAACACCTGGGACGATTCCACCGCCGGTTCCGTGGGCTGGGGCGCTGCCAGCAGCACCTATCCCAACTTCCGCTCCTATGTGGGCCAGCTGGATACCCCGGTGAATGCCCGGTATCTGCGGATTCGGATTACCGAAACCTACGGTCACCGTTGGATCAACCTGAGCGAAATCCTCATCAACGACGGAGAGTATGTGCCCACCAACGCCAATCCCACCTTTGTGACAGACCCGGCGGAGGTCTCCGGGGAGTACCTGCCGGAGTATATGATTGACGGGGACATCACCACCGGCTTCAAGCCCGATATGGAGGGCCGCCTCTCCGGCTCCCTGATTTACAAGCTCTCCGATGTAACGGACATTGAGCAAATCAACATTCTCCAGAGCAGCGGCGCCATCAGCAATGCCCGGGTGTACGTCCGGGGCGTGGCCTCCCAGCTGGCCTCTGCCCAGATAGCTCAGGCCATCAACAGCGGCGAGTGGGTGCAGGTAGGCACCCTGGATGCCTCTTTGGTGTCCCTTTACACCTACAACTTCAGCGCCGTGTATGAGATTAAGCTGGAGTGGGGCGACGTGGAGCCGATTATCTACGAGATTGTGCTGATTCCCAGAAACGCTCTGGAAATCGACACCACCGAGCTGGCACGGCTCTATGCCAAGGCGGAGGCGCTGGATACCTCCAACGCCAGCTACGCCCAGAGAGAGAAGCTGCGGGAGGCCATGGAGGCCGCTAAGGCCATTCTGGATGACCCCACCACCGTGGAGCTTCAGGCCCAGGTGAATCAGGCCTACGGCAGACTCAACGCCATCTACAGGGATATTCTGAAGGCGACCCACACCCACGCGCCTTTGTTCCATGAGGCGCAGGCCAGCACCTGCCATACCTACGGCAATGTGGCCTACTGGACCTGTGAGACCGAGGGCTGCGCCGGCGTATTCTACGCCGATGAGGCCTGCACCCAGAAGCTTGACCAGGTGGAGCTGCCTCTGGACCCCAACAACCATGAGGGGGACACCTACAAGAAGGGCGGAACTGCACCCACCTGCACCCAGCCCGGCGCAGAGGACAGCACCTATTGCAGCGGCTGTGATGCCCTGCTGGAGGAGGGGGCAGTGATTCCTGCCACCGGCCACCACTTTGAAGACGGCGTGTGCACCGACTGCGGTGAGAAGGACCCGGACTACACCCAGCCCACGGAGCCCAGTGATCCCACCAAGCCCAGTGAGCCTACAGAGCCCTCCGAGACCACCCAGCCCACGGAGGAGCCGGAAACCACCAAGCCTGCCGCCGATCCGGAAGGCCCGGATCAGACCGGCGAGGGTCCCCAGGTGATTATCCTGGTTGTGGTACTGGTAGTCTCCGCCGCCTGCCTGGTGTTCGTCATCTGGAAGGCAAAGAAGAGCAAGAGCAAGTAAATGAACCCCACCGGGGAGCTTCTTCACGAAGCTCCCCGGTTCAGACCGTCAATAAAGTCCCAAACCGGCAAAAGCAAAAGGAAATGGGCTTTCATCCCCTTTTGGAGGATTGGTAGAAAAACCAGGTGCAGTTCCTCCAACAAAAGCCCGGAAATTGTTGCTGCGCAACGCTTTTGCCTTACTGCGCAAACGCCGCCCTACCGTACCCTATGTACGCCTACGGGCGGCGTTTGCTTGTCTTTGTGCCTTTCTTGACAGTCTGGCAGCGTGTCAAAAAGGGTTTTTGACACGCTGCACCGGGGAGCTTCTTCACGAAGCTCCCCGGCTTTTTTATGCCCCGGACGGGGGCGTTGCCGCCATGTGCGGACATATATTTTCGTGGAAAAAACAGTTTTTCCTCAAAAGAATATGTGCAGGGTGAATAAATAAATCCTGTAAAAACTGGAGGAATATACAGAAATGTAAAAAATTTCCGGTAAAACGAAGAAGTGTCTGCTGTAGGTTGACAACTGTGTACGAAAGGAGTATAATTCATGAATATACGTTGAATAGACTATGAATGCAGACCATATCAGGAGGTGCGGTATGTACGATTGGAGAAAGCATTGGATCCCCATCTGTCTGGCGGTCTGCCTGCTGGCGGGCTGTGCGGCTCCCGGAGAGGAGGGCCTTGAGAACCCCATAACGGTGAGCCCGGTGGAAGATACAAGCCGCCCGGATTTCGGGGATCAGGTGATTGGCGGGGACACCGCCGGTGACCCGGTGGAGGTTCAGGGAAAGGAACGGCTTACCTACGAAGGCGTGGAAAGCGCTGTCCGGTATGTCACTTCCCCTGACCAGCTGCCGGATTGTGAGGCGCTTGAAAAATATGACGAAGCCTACTTTGCAGACCACGCTCTGATTCTTGTGACCCAGTCGGTGACCTCCGGTTCTGTGGATGTGTCCATCCAGGCCATCCAAAAGACGGAAACGGGCTACGGCGTGGTTCTCTCCTACGGCGAACCGGGAAAAGACCAGGTCGGGACCACGGATATGGCCACCTGGCTGCTGTGGGCGCAGACGGAGCAGGGGCTGGAAGGCACCTGGGAAATCGTCAACCCGGCTTTGACCCCGGAGGGGGCGCTTTCCTGAAAAGCGTTTGTATCAGAGTGTTTTCCCAGGGGTGGGAATCGCTCTGTGCATACAGAATAAACAACTAAGGGAGGATATGAATGAAACGGATGAAACGAGCATTGACTTTGCTGCTGGCTGTAATGCTTGCCTGTGTTCTCATGGCAGGATACGCCATGGCGGCAGAGGAGGAAGCGGTATGGCTGGTGGCCGAGGAGACTGCCGGCGTCGTTTCCGGCAAGGTTGAGACCAATGCGGCTGTCACCAACGGCGTGATTCGGGTGACCTTTGACCCGGCAAAGCTGACCTACACCGGCTGCGACTTTGCAGGCGAGTATGAGGCTTATGTGGCCATGAACGCCGTGAATGACACCAAGGCGGCAGAGGGTGAGCTTCAGATTGCCTGGGTCGCCCCGGAGAACTATTCCCTGGCGGATGTCACTGCGGTACTGTTCCAGGTGAACTTTACCAAGGCACCGGGCAATGAAGAGGCGGTAACCGCTTCTGATGTGCAGGTGACCGGCGAGGCCAACAAGGCCGACGGCACGGTGGTGCCTGTGGCTGGCGGTGGGCACGGTGGGCTG
>OVXI01000209.1_pt1 | contig 14642 bp, 13 predicted proteins | sample 1732031 | NCBI WGS metagenome assembly OVXI01 (sample SAMEA4545821, study PRJEB24839) | metagenome | biome: chicken; feature: ceca content | place: Italy | collected 2013-05 | reverse complement strand
TCTCCTATCGGGAGGACAATCTTTGAATATTATTTGTGGGAGGTGTTTCCAATGCAGAGTTGAATCTTGAAGTGGGATAAAAGTAGTGTGTTCGTAACAAGTAGGTTTATCATGATGAAAAATAATATGAAGAGAAGCTGTTTCGTATTTGCTTTGGTTCTTATTCTTACTATGATGATGCCCATGGCGGCCTTGGCTGCTACAGAAGAGATTGACGAACATGGCCATGTTGGCTGCGCATGTGCGGAAGCGACCGCAATTAAGTGTACACACCCGCATATGTCCACCTATTATTATGAAGAAGTGTCTAATATTACAGCGAGTGGTCATGTTCTTGTGGAAAACATTCGTTATACTTGTACATCCTGTGGCTATTCCTATACGAGACCAACTGGCAATCAATATTTCTCCGCACACGAGTATGAACTTGATAATGGTGGCATACGGCGGCTTGCATAGTTTGTGGCTACCCAAACCCGGCATGAGGACTGGAACATTTGACAACAGAAATAGCATGACAGAATAGATATTTGCGATACAAAATTACCTGCTGTAAAGCAGGTAATTTTGTATCACGACTATGAATTATATCATAAACGAGGTGAAGGATATGCACTCGATTCGTCAACTGCTGCGTCAGCCGGGGAAGACAGTGATGGGGATTGTTTTGATTACGGCTGCGGCTGCGGCCCTGATTGTCTGCCTGGGACAGGGAATTGCCGCCAGGGAAACAGAGGCACAGCTGAATGCCGCTTTTCAAACCATCCTGTTTCCTTCCACTGAGTATCATGCCGCCGGAGACGCCTGGGCTGTGGCATATGGGGAAAATCACCCGGAGGTGGTAAAGGAAGTCTCTGCGCCGGGGTTTGCTTCTGCATACATTCCCCAGCTGACCCCGGATAACTATGTCTCCCATTTTGATTCCTCAGACAAATGGGAATACATAACCGAGCCTTACAATCTTGCCATGCTGGAGATTATCCTGACAGAGATTGGAGAGCCTGCCCCCGGTGATGGGGAATCCCAGCAGGGAGAGATTGCAGTGCCTCTGACGGGAACGGTGGAGCGTGTGGTCATGCTGCAAGAGGATTTCGGGGACTGCACCGGCTTTACCGCAAGGCTCACCCTGAAATTGCCGGAGGGTTCGGATTTGGAGGCGCTGAACCTTACCGTAGGTGACCGGTACCTGGTTTTTTGCACCCAGTATCAGGACTGGGACTACCTTCTGCGGGCAGGAATGTGCCGGACTCTGAATATTGAACTGGCCCAGTGGGACAGCTACCATGGGCTGCAGCTTTTTACCCCGGAGGAAATGGAGAATCACAATTCCGGGGGATTCTATGGCAAAAGGGTCGGACGGGTGCGCATTGGCAACAATATCACTTACGTTTATGATTACCAGGTACCCATGTATCAGGCGGTAATCGGAACGATTTGCAATCCGGCACTCACTTTGGATGAAAGCTACAGCCACCCCACCATTGTGCATTTGGAGGGGACTGTGGAGGATTTCCTGGAAAGCTCCCAGGGAGAGCTCTGGAAGGAAATGCTGGAAAACATCGGGATAAACAACCATTGCTTCCCGGTGATTGGTGTGGACAGCACAGATTCTCTTGCAGACTTTGCCCGGCGTGTGGCCGGCATTGCCCAGGGCCGGGATTTTACGGAGCAGGAGCTGAAAAATGGGGAGAAGGTCTGCATGATCTCCGACACGGTAGCGGAGAAAAACGGTCTGCACATTGGGGATACCCTGAATTTGCAGTATTACGAAAACGACGGGAATCTATACTACCAGCTAAACAACCCCGAAACGCTGGGCACAAATCCTACGGCCTCCTTCTACTTTGCGGCAACCACCCCCCTGGAAACGGCGGAGAGTTATACCATCGTGGGTATATACCACAGAACCACAGACTGGGAGGCCCCGGAGGAAAATCTCTACGCCTTTACCCCCAATACGGTATTTGTGCCCAAAGCCTCCGTTTCGGGAGAAATGGAGTACGGCTGCCATGGCCTGTTCCGCTCCTTTGTGCTGGTGAACGGAAAGATGGAAGCATTCCTTGCGGCGGCAGTGGAAGAAGGCTATGGGGATATTTTCACCTCCTATGACAACGGGTATTCTGCCATTGCCCCGTCTTTGCAGGCGTATCAGGAAAATGTCAACCGGGTGGTCATTCTTGGCATCCTGGTCTATGGAATCATATTACTTCTCTTTCTTTTGCTGTACCCAGGACAGCAGGGCAAAACCCTTGCCACCATGGAGTCCTTCGGGGCAAACAGAAATCGACGAATTGTCCATGTCCTTGTGAGTGCCGCGGGGATTTTGCTTCCCGGCTCCCTGGCAGGTGCCGCAGTGGGCATCCTGATGTGGCGATATGTCTCCCAGGCGCTGACAACGGAAGCGTCTTTCACGTTGCCGGTGGAAATGAATGTGGGGGGAATGCTCTGGATATCGGCGGCACAATTTGCGTTGGCGGAAATATTGGTTCTTTTGATTGGCCTGGGGCTTACAAGGAAGAAGAGCCTGATGAAACGAAAATAAAGGGGGAGGATATATGTTTTCCTATTTGATAGCCCAGACAAAGCGCAGACCCATCCCCACTTTGGCAATACTGCTTTTTGTGGGTGTGCTTTCCCTGTCCCTTTGCGGCCTTCACTTTGCCAACCAACAGGCCCATGAGAACTACGAGGAGCTGTATGGGACTGTGCCGGTATCGGTCACGGTAACGGACTTAACCGGCCAAAGAAGCACGGATTTAGATGCGTATCAGTGGGTATACAATTTATTTATTTCGGATTATGAACTGGGAGGCTATCTGAAGGACATTCGTGTGAAGGTGACAGAGAATATAGACAGTGCGAGGCTGGAAGAGGAGGCAATGGACTGCAGCAGGCTGTTGGGAATCACCTCCCTGGAATCCGAACCGGGTTTCTTTCAGGCTGGGGATATGGCAATCCGTTGGTGTGAGGGATACGATGCCTCCGTGATTGAAGGCGATGGCTTGGTATGTATCATACCGGAGCGCTTTGCAAACGCCAGTGGGCAGATTTCCCCCAAAGTTACGGTGAAACTCAGCCATAGCTATTACACGGATGGTCGCCCGTCCCAAACTTTTGAGTATCAATGCAACCTGACTGTGGCAGGGTATCACAGCTTGGACAGCGATGTGATTTACTGCCCCTTGGGGGTGATGAAAACAGCCTACTCCCGTCTGGGAAAGCTCTGGACGGTTGATTCCATCAGCGCGACCGTGGCAGATAACCATAAAATCGATGAGATGTGGGAAGCTGCCGCAGACTGGTTTGTAAAGCCCAATCCCACAGGAGCCAAAACCCCCTGGGATTACTCCTGGTATAGCTACTATCCCTATGCCCTGAAGGTGGACGATGGACAGCTGACCGCAGCGGCAACGGCCCTGGAGAGAAGTGTCAGGATAAACGACATTTGCACCGTTGGCATTTTTGTCCTTGCGGCAGGGGCCAGCTTTCTGGTAGGCTTTCTGATGATTCGCAGCCGGAAGAAGGAGATTATCCTCATGCGCACCATGGGAACTCCGGCTTATGGGATTTTCGGTAGCTTTGCCCTGGAGCAGCTTGCGTGCGTGGTGCTGGGAGTGGTTCTGGGAGGCGCGGCCTTTTTGTGGCGGCCTTTGGGGCAGCTTTTGCTGTTCGTGGTGATTTACGCCCTGGGCCTTACCCTGGCGCTGCTTGTTTTTCTGAGAAAGAATTTGATGGCCACCATAAAGGAGGATGAATGATATGGGCATTTCCTTGAAGAATGTATCTTACAGCTACCGGGGCAAGTACCAGACTGTCCGGGCGGTGGATGGGGTTTCCTATGACTTTGAGCCGGGGAAGCTCTATGCCATCATCGGAAAATCCGGCTCCGGGAAAACCACCCTGATGTCGCTGATGGCAGGCTTGGATCTGCCAACGGAGGGGGAGATTTTCGTGGACGGCAAGTCCACAAGAGAGTGGGACAGAAACGCCCTCCGGCGGGATGGGGTGTCGGTGATTTACCAGAACTATAACCTCTTTCCCCTCCTGACGGTGACGGAGAATATTCAGTACCCTCTGCACCTGAAGAAGATGAAAAAGCCGGAGGCCAGGGCTCTGGCGAAGGAAGTGCGGGAGCGGGTGGAGCTGCCGGAAAGTTATGACAACCGGCTTCCTGCCCACCTGTCCGGCGGCGAACAGCAGCGGGTGGCCATCGCCCGGACCCTGGCCCAGGGGTGCAAAATCATCCTGGCGGACGAACCCACCGGAAACCTGGATACCGCCAACACCGCCAACATCGTAGCCATCCTCAAAGACCTGGCCCACACCGACGGCTGCACTGTCATCATCGTCACCCACGACCCGGCGGTAGCCGAAGAAGCAGACACCGTCCTGCAAATGAAAGACGGCAGCTTCCAATAAAGCAATCCCCCGGATTGCCCCAGCGCCAATCCGGGGCGTTGTGCCAAAGCCGGCCCCGGAAAATATGGCAATTTGGGGAAATTAAAAATTTTTTGAAAAAAATAAAAAATTATGTCACAAAATCTGTTCTGGATACATATACCTGGTGAAGGACAAAAACAGCGGACAAACCGGGAAAGAATTTGTGGCTGAAAGCGTGTTGCCACCCTGGCCAGGGCCGCCAATGCTGTCCTTCCCATGGGAGGCGTAGAGAAAATGTTTCCCCAATGGTAGAATATATGAGAAAGAGGTGGGTCCCATGGGTTGTGGGTAGCAGCAAAGGTTTGCTGCAAATCAGGAAGGAAGCACATAAGCAATTACTGTATGAACGAAAGGAGACGCCCATGAAAACGTATCGCAAGTTTTATGTAACTCTGTTGGCAGCTGCGTTGTGCGTGGCTATGGCTGTTCCCGCCTTTGCCGTTTCTTTTTCCAAGAAAACGGATCACTATGGGACGCTTACCGGGGATTCCCATAAATATCAAAACTATCTGTATACCACCACTGCGGTCACCAGTAATCCGTACAACGGGACGCTTCATACCTACATTACGTTGACGGACGGCTTAAAAGTTGAGCTTAATAACTATCACTATCAAAGTGCAGCGGGAGCCAAATCTTTGTATAACAATGTACTTCTTTTGCAGCGGATTGATGGCACCTACCCGGCAAAGTATGCCTTTACCACCCATGAAATCAGGGGCGGATCCGAAGATGGAGACTATCATTCTATGACGTTGGGGATTAAATAACCGCCTTAAAGCCAAGGGGGAGCCCGGCAGTCTGCCAGGCTCCCTGCCGAAACAAATTCAGGAGAGTGAACCAATGAAACAGACAAGGAAAATTGTTGTATGTCTGCTGCTTGTGGGTATCCTGAGCCTGCTGTGGGGGTGCGGAGGACAGGAAACAAGCGGTATGGAGGAGAGTACCACCCAGGCTACGGTGTCGGACATTTTCACCGTCCCGGAGACCGACCCCACGGAAACCGATGCCACCCAGGAGACGGAGGACCCCATAAAAGAACTGCTGAAGCAAAAATTCATGATGTCCCTCCAGGTGCAGAAAAGTCTTTCCTTCGGACTGCATGGTGGGGAGGGAACGGAACACGACCCCTATTATGTCTATCAGGGGGGAGAGATGCCCATATTGATATATATGAAAGCGGAGGGTTTTTCCAGTATGGGATTAGGTGTTGTGCTGTTTTTGGACGGACGGCCCCAGCCCTATCGGACGGCGGAGGAGGAGAATTACAGCTACATACATACCTTCTACCCGGAGGACAATGAGCCCTATGAGATTGACGCTTACATGATACCGGTAACAGGGCAAACCGGGGACACCCTGGAGCTTTATGCTATGAGTCTGGCCTGGCCGGACTATTTTCTGAACGATGCGCCGCGGGCTCTTCAGTATACCGGGGGCAGTACAGGCAACGGAAGACCGGTAAAATTTCAGGCAGATCCTCCTGACCAGGAACTGCCGGAGCCTTTGTACCCGGTTATCTCCTGCACCACAGAATTTGAGGACTTGGAAAGCTGGGAGATTACCGACTGGAGCACGGAGGATTTGCGGCATAAAGTTGAGTGGGAGTTTACCATCAACGGCATCAAGGATGGAGGCGACCTATTTGATTATTCCGGGGAGGAGCCTATTACTTTGCGCTATGAGGTTTGGGGCGGCACTGCCGGGGAGTACGGATTGATTCTTTATGTTGACAACCAGCCTGTGTGCGTGGACGAGGAGCAGCTCCACAGCATAGAAATTCAAAATGGCAAAAAGACCATTATAGAGATAAAGGTGGATATGTCCGGCTATGACGGCAGCAGCGTAATCTATGGGGCGCTGGCGGCAAAGAACTATTTTTCCGGTGGTGCCGCTGATATTTTCCAGCAAACAAGAACCTTTTACCTGTGCAGCTCCCCCACCTTTGACGACCTGATGGGCTGGTAAGAGGGCTACAGCTGCAACACTAGATTGAAGGGAGAGAATTCTATGAAGCAGTCCAGAAAAATTGTTGTATGCTTGCTGCTTGTGGGTATCCTGAGCCTGCTGTGGGGGTGTGGGGGACAGGAAACAAGCGGCATGGAGGAGAGTACCACCCAGGCTACGGTGTCGGACATTTTCACCGTCCCGGAGACCGACCCCACGGAAACCGATGCCACCCAGGAGACGGAAGACCCGATGAAAGAACTGCTGAAGCAAAAATTCATGATGTCCCTGAAAGTACCTGGGGGAATGAGCTATGGCTTCCATGGGGGAGAGGGAACGGATTTGGACTCCTATTATGTCTACCAGGGGGGAGAGCTGCCCATTCAGCTGTATATGAAAGCAGATGGCTTTTCCGATATGGGCGTGGGGGCGCTGATTTTTCTGGATGGTCAACCTCAGCCCTACCGGACGGCAGATGAGGAAAACTACAGCTATATGCACACCTTCTACCCGGAGGATGATGTGCCCTATGTGATTGATGCTTATATGATACCGGTAACAGGACAGGCAGGGGACACCCTGGAAATCTATACCATGTGCGTGGCCTGGCCGGACTATTTTCTCAATGATGCACCGGTGGCCTTTCAGCATACCTGTGGCAGCACCGGGGGCGGCATGAAGGTAAAGTTCCAGGCAGACCCTCCGGCCCAGGAACTGCCGGAGCCTTTGTATCCGGTTATCTCCTGCACCACAGAATTTGAGGATTTGGAAAGCTGGGAGATTACCGACTGGAGCACGGAGGATTTGCGGCATAAAGTGGAATGGGAGTTTACCATCAACGGCATTGAGGCCGGAGGCGACCTTTTCGGTTACTCCGGGGAGGAACCCCTGACCCTGCGCTATGAAATCTGGGGCGGCACTGCCGTAGAGTATGGGTTGATCCTTTACATTGACAACCAGCCTGTGTGCGTGGACGAGGAGCAGCTACACAGCGTGGAGCTTAAAAACGGTAAAAAGACCATCATAGAGGTGCAGGTGGATATGTCCGGCTATGACGGCAGCAGCGTGGTCTATGGTGTTCTGGCGGCAAAGAACTTTTACAGCGGCGGGGCCAATCAGATTTTCATAGAGTCCAGACCACCCTTTTACCTGTGCAGCTCCCCCACCTTTGACGACCTGATGGGCTGGTAAAAAGCAAACAAGAAGGGAGAGAAAACGGAGCATGCATGTGAGATTTTCCAATCTATCCAAGAAATACAGGGGGAAGTTTGCCCTGCATAACTTCTCGGCGGAGTTGGACAACGGGGTGTATGGCCTTCTGGGAACCAACGGCGCCGGAAAGACCACACTCATCAATGTGTTTATGGGAATTACCAAAGGGGACGGGGGAGAGATTTTCATAGACGGGAAGGACATCCGCGCCATGGGTGCGGACTTCCTGGGAAATATCGGCTATCTTCCCCAGTATCCCAAGTTCTACCCGGAATTTACCGTGGGGGAATTTCTGAAGTATATGTGCGTGCTGAAGGATATGCCTGCCAAACGGGGGCAGGAGCGTATCGCCAGGCTTCTGGAGCAGGTGAATCTGACAGAGGCGGAAAGCAAGAAAATCGGAGCCCTGTCCGGCGGAATGCGCCAGCGTCTGGGAATTGCTCAGGCCATGCTGGACGACCCTGGTATCCTGATTCTGGACGAGCCCACCGCCGGCCTGGACCCCAGAGAGCGGATTCGGTTCCGGAACCTGATTGCCCAGTTTGCCGGGGAAAGAATCATCCTGCTGGCCACCCACATTGTGTCCGACATTGAGTTTATTGCCAACCAGGTGCTTCTCCTCCATGAAGGAAATCTGCTGAAGCAGGGAAGCCCCGCTGAGCTTTCCGGGGAGCTTCAGGGCAAGGTGTGGGCGCTGAATCTCCATGCGACGGATGTGCCTTCGGAGCTGGTGCATCACACCATCAGCAATATGGCAAGGGAGGAGGACGGGATTCGCCTGCGGATTATCAGCGAGGAACAGCCTCACCCGGCGGCGGTGCCGGTAACGGCCAATCTGGAGGAAGTGTTCCTCTACCATTGCGGGGAGGAAGCGGTATGAAACAGAATCGTTTTCCCCGGCTGGTGGGCTATGAGCTGCGGAAAGCCTTTGGAAGCCCCTGGATGCTGGCTTTCCTTGTTCTGCTCCTGCTGACAAACCTTTGGAAGCTGAAAGACGAGTATGACAAAAAAACCGCCTTCCGCCAGACCTACGCACCGGTGTATGAGGACTTCTATGGCCGGTGGAAGGGGGAAATCCTCCCGGAAAATGTCCAGGAAATGATGGCAATTTACGGCCCCCTTCAGACGAAAATGGAGAACATGATCATCAGCGGCGCCTATGATCCGGATGCCTATACTTACAGTGAGGAAACAGACCTTACCTTTTTTGAGTCCTTGTTTCAGCTGGAGATGAAGTACGACTATCTGTACCAGAACCGGGCGGCGGAAATCGTCAATCAGGCCAATGCCCTGGCAGATTTTTACGCCCGGGTGGGAAATGACTATGAGGCGAAGAAGAATCTGGACATGGCGGCGAGCTTCGCCAGAAGGCAGATAGGGGATTTTGCTGATACCCAATGGGTGGAGGTGTGGCTGAACCATGACTACTCCGCCATGCTGGTGCTGCTGCTTGCCATCTTCGGACTGAGCAGCGTGTTCGTCATGGAGCGGGAAACGGAGATGTATATGCTGCTGCGGACCACTCGCCGGGGCGGCGGAACCACCATGGCGGCAAAATCCCTGGCATCGCTTCTGTATCTTTTCCTGATCTGCCTGCTGTTTTTCGGGTCCGATGCCCTGATGCTGGGGCTGCTGTCCGGCCACGGGGAGGCTCTGGGCAATCCGGTGTACGCTATCCGTCTGCTGGAAAATACACCCCTTACCATGACCATCGGCACATACCTGCTCTGGGCCACCGCTGTGAAATCCCTGGGAGTGGTGGCCTGCGGCATGATTGTGCTGCTCCTTTCCTGCCTGTGCAAAAAGGTTCTGTTTGCCTTTCTGGGCAGCCTGGGGGTGCTTTTCCTCCTGGTGCTGCTCCAGGAAATTGCTGCGGCCCGGACAGCCCTTCGGTGGTTCAACCCCCTGGAGCTGGTGATGGTGCGGGATCTTACCCGGGAGATTGGTTATGTAAACCTGTTCGGACAGCCGGTGCAGGTTTATGGATTCGTTCTGGGAGGCGTGATTCTGGTGATGGTGCTCCTGGCCGGGGCAATCCTTCGCTTCAATCCCGGTAATATGGAAAGGGGGCGCAGCCATGTTTCGGTATGAAATGAAGAAAATCCTCTTTTACCGCCGCAGTCTATGGCTGATTCTGGGACTTGTGTGCCTGGAGCTGCTCTCCACCCTCCTGTTCACAAAGCCCTATGACGCCCAGCTGGAAAGAAACCGGCAGGTTTATGAGTCTTATCTTTCCGCCGTGGAAGGCCCTCTGACCCAGGAAAACCGGGATTATCTGGAGGCGGAAATGGAGCGGCTGGACGAAAACCACCAGGCTCTGGAAAATCTGAAGCAAAGCTTCTATGCCGGCGCCATTTCCGAAGGGGAATACCGGCAGCAGTATGACAAGATGATGGAGCAGGAGGCGCTGTATACCGGCTTCAGCAAGCTATACACCCAGTATATCTTTGTCCGGGAGCAGGACAACCGGGCATTTCTCTACACCGGAGGCTGGGAAGTGCTGCTGACGGAGCAGACACCGGATTACCTGCTGCTTCTGCTATTGGTGGTGGTGCTCTCTCCCATATTCTGCGAGGAATATGCCAGCCAGATGGACAAGCTCCTTCTGACCCAGAAACGCAGCGCCCGGCAGCAGGTGTGGATAAAGCTCGGTGCGGCATTGCTCCTTACCGCCCTGGTGGCGGCGGTACTGGAAATCTTCCGCCTGGGGTACTGTGCCGTCCGGTTCGGTCTGCCCCACGGGGATTACAGCCTCCAATCCCTGTATAGCTTCGGCACGACTGCAAAGGAAATGACCCTTTGGCAGGCCTTTGCCCTGCAATTTGCCCTGAAGGAGCTGGGCTATCTCTATGGGGCAATTTTGGTGATTGCCCTGTCCGTGCTGCTGCGGAAGCTGGCCCTGACCCTCATGGCAGGGGTTGCCCTGCTGCCCCTGCCCCTGCTCACCACCCAGAGCGCTTCCTTCCTCCGGGTCCCCGGCCCCTGGGCCCTGACGGCGGGCAGCATCTATCTGAACCCCTCCTGGACCTATATGGAACCTGCCACCGGGGAAGTGGTGGTGGCCCGGGCGGAGGTGCTTTGGCCGGAGCTTATGGGACTTGTGGGGATTTCCCTGGGCATCATGGTGCTGCTCCTGGTGTTTATCCGGGGAAAAAATACCAATTTCCACATCAAAAAGACCCCCTGGAAAAAGGCTGCCCTGGCTCTTTGTGCCGGTATGCTCCTGCTCACCGGCTGCTCCGGGGAGAAAAGTCAGATGGTTTACAACAATTTCACTGCAAACTGGTACGAAAATGAAAATGTGGTGGTGCTTGGCAATATCGGGGAGCCTCTTTTGCTGGAAAAGGCCACGGATACCGCCTACCCCTTCCCCCTCAACGCCCTCAACGGGGAGAGCCTCACCGCCTCCCGGTACCTCTATGGGGAAACGGGGAGCCTGTATTATATCCGCCAGAGCCGCATCGTGCCGGAGGCCGGCTCCCAATCCTATGGCATTCTGGAGGAACTGGTCCGGCTGGATTTGGATACCATGTCAGAGCAGGTAATCTACCAATGGAACGAGGAGGAAAAATGGTTCTTTGGCCTGCTGGAGAAGGAACAAGAACAGAAGGTATTTGTGCTGTCCTTCTTCCTCCATGGAGGCTGCCTCTATTTTGATGGCCAGGACGGACTGTACCGCCTGAATCTTCTCACCGGCACCCGGGAAATGTATCTGGAGGATATCTCCCAGGACTTTGCCTATGATGGGAAATACCTGTACTATACGGACGCTTACAGCCGCCTGGTAATGCACGATCTGGACACGGGAAAAGAAACAGTCTCCGAGGAAGTGATTGCCCAAAGATTCCTCCTGACGGAAAAGGGAATCTATTTCCTGAATATCCGGGACAACAGCACTCTGTATTACTGGAATCAGGAAGAAAATGCAGTAGAAAAGCTGGGGGATATCCCGGCATACAGCATCTACTGGGATAGGGAGTTTTTGTGGATTGAAAGCAGCGAGGATAGCTGCCTATACCGCATGAACCAGGACGGTTCTGACCCAACCCAGGTGTCCTACACCGGTGTCATCTGCTGCCTGTCCGGGGGAGATAAACTCTACACCCATGATTTTGAAACCGGAACCTTGTACCGGATAGACAAACACACGCTGGAAATAGAACCGGTATCCACGGATTCTACCGGCTGACCTCCAGGGACAAAAAAACACCGCCCCGGATCGGCAAACGCCAATCCGGGGCGGTGCTTTACTATCTTCCAGGGCAGGCAATCTGCTCCATTTCTTCAATGGCGTCATGGAGGAGCCGGGTCACCGGGGTGTGGGCGGCGGCGTAGTAGACCTCCTTGCCCTCCCGGCGGCTTTCCACCAGGCCGGCGTTTTTCAGCTGCCGCAGGTGGTGGCTCACCGCCGGGGCGGACATCTCCACCATGGCGGACAGGTTGGTGACACATTCCTGGCAGTGGCACAGCACCCAGAAAATCCGCACCCGGCTGCTGTCTCCCAGGAGGGTAAAGTATCGGGAAATGGCCTGAAAATCCTCAGGCTTTGGCATATGGGCCAGCTGCTCCATAGCCTGACCGTGATCATGGGGAAGGGGATACATAGAAAACCTCCTTGTTACAGGTTCCGGGTGGAGAGAGCCCGCATGGCGTTGAGCACCGCCAGCACCATGACCCCCACATCCGCAAAGATGGCAAGCCACAGTCCTGCCAGATTCAGGGCTCCCAGCAGCAGACACAGAAGCTTTACCCCAATGGCAAACACCACATTCTGCCGGACAATGGTCATGGTTTTCCGGCAGATTTTCATGGCCAGGGCGACCTTTTGGGGATTGTCGTCCATGAGCACAATGTCCGCCGCTTCAATGGCCGCATCGGAGCCCATGGCACCCATGGCAATGCCGATATCCGCCCGGGCCAGCACCGGGGCGTCGTTGATGCCGTCTCCCACAAAGACCAGAGTGGACTTGGGGGACTTCCGGGCAAGGAGGGCTTCCACCTTCTGCACCTTATCCCCCGGCAGCAGCTGGCTGTAAACCTCCGTCATTCCCAGGCGATTGCCCACATCCCGGGCAATGGCGTCGGAATCTCCTGTGAGCATCACCGTCTGCTTCACGCCTGCGGCCTTCAGATCGGCAATGGCAGCTTTGGCGGTGGCCTTGGGCTGGTCAGCAATCAGGAAGCACCCGGCATAGGCACCGTTCACCGCCATATGCACCGCCGTTCCCGGCTGGGGCAGCTCCGGGCAGCGTAGTCCCAGAGAGGCCATAAGCCGGGGACTGCCCAGGGCTACGGGAATCCCGTCTACCAGGGCGGTGACACCCAGGCCGCTTTGCTCCTGAATATTCTCCACCCGGTTTTCATCCAGGGGCTTTCCATAGGCCTTTACAATGCTCTTACTGATGGGGTGAGAGGAGGCACTTTCTGCCAGAGCCCCATAGGCAAGGAGGGTTTCCTCCGGCAGGGTATTGAAATAAATCCCCGCCAGAGAGAATTCTCCGGTGGTGAGGGTACCGGTCTTGTCAAATACCACCGTCTCCGCCTGGGCCAGGGCTTCCAGATAGTTGGAGCCCTTCACCAGAATCCCCTCCCGGCTGGCGCCGCCGATTCCGGCAAAGAAGGTCAGGGGAATGCTGATGACCAAAGCACAGGGACAGCTGATGACCAGGAAGGTCAGGGCCCGATATACCCAGTCCCACCAGTCGGGGCTGAGGGACAGGAACAGCATCCGCACAAGGGGCGGCAGCACCGCCAGAGCCAGGGCTGCACCGCAGACAATGGGGGTGTAGTACCGGGCGAATTTGGAGATGAAATGCTCGGATCTGGACTTGGCAGAGGTGGCGTTTTCCACCAGATCCAGAATCCTGGATACGGTGGAGTCCCCAAACTCCCGGGTGGTGCGGATTTCCAGCACACCGGTAAGGTTAATGCAGCCGCTGATAATCTCGTCTCCCGGCTGCACCTCCCGGGGCAGGCTTTCTCCTGTGAGGGCGCTGGTGTTCAGGGTGGAGGTGCCGGATACCACAGTACCGTCAATGGGCACCTTCTCTCCGGGATTTACCACAATGATGCTGCCAACGGCAACCTCCTCCGGGTCGGTCTGCACCAGGGCACCGTCCACCCGGATGTTGGCATAGTCCGGGCGGATGTCCATGAGAGCCGCAATGTTTCTCCGGCTCTTTCCCACGGCGTAGCTCTGGAACAGCTCACCTACCTGATAAAAGAGCATGACGGCGATGGCCTCCATGTAATCTCCCGTCCGGGTGAAGCCGATGAGGAGGGCTCCCACAGTAGCCACCGCCATGAGAAAGTTCTCGTCCAGCAGCTGCCCATGGGCAACCCCAATCCCGGCCTCCCAGAGAATGTCATAGCCGATGAGTAGATAGGGGACAAGGTATAAAATAAGCTTTGTCACCCCTTCTGCCGGAACAAAGGAAAGGGGAATGGTGAGGCACAGGGTCAGAAGAATCCGCAGGAGCATGATTTTCTGCTTTCTGGTCATAAAATCACCCCATTTTATCCAAGAAATTCAAAGTCATGGCTGGCTTTCCGGCAATTCTTCCGGAGCACCTCAAAAACCTCCTGGGGATTTGCACTTTCTTCAAATTCCACAATCAGCTTCTGCATCATAAAGTTCACCGTGGCGCTTTTCACACCGGGGGTCTTCTGGGCAGCCAATTCGGCCTTGTTGGCGCAGTTGGCACAGTCTACCTGGATCTTGTAGGTCTTTTTCATAGGGAATGGCTCCTTTCGATTAAACAATTAAGCAAGCGTTTAATTGGTTGACACCAGTATAACCCATTCCGGGGAAAAAGTCAACAGGAAAAGTAAAAAAAGGCTCCCTTGCGAAAGGGAGCTGGCGCCGAAGGCGACTGAGGGATTCACAGCAGACACTTCTTCAAAGTACAAACCTATGTGAAAAGGGGAAGGATTTTTAGGGAATAGTGAAGAGTGATTAGGTAAGAAGTACCCAGGCGGAACCTGGGTATCCCCCCGCCTCAGCGGTGCCGAGGCACCCCCACAATGGGCAGGGGGGGTTTGTC
>OVXI01000190.1_pt1 | contig 15668 bp, 12 predicted proteins | sample 1732031 | NCBI WGS metagenome assembly OVXI01 (sample SAMEA4545821, study PRJEB24839) | metagenome | biome: chicken; feature: ceca content | place: Italy | collected 2013-05 | reverse complement strand
GTTATGGGGGTGATCCGGGGGGCATTGCCGGGGAAATGTCTGGGCTTCCGGGCGGACATGGATGCCCTGCCGATCCAGGAGGAGACAGGACTGCCCTACGCCTCTCAGAATCCGGGGGTGATGCACGCTTGCGGCCACGACTTCCATGTGGCCGCCCTGCTGGGAGCGGCGGAGCTTCTCCAGCGGCGGCGGGAGGCCCTGACCGGGACGGTGAAGCTCTTCTTCCAGCCTGACGAGGAGGGCGACGGCGGCGGGGCGCGGATGATTGCCGAGGGCTGCATGGAGAATCCCCGTGTGGACGCGGTCCTCTGCTGCCACGTGGAGAGCGGCATCCCCACGGGGACGGTGTCTTTGTGTGAGGGGCCCATCTGCGCCGCCTCCAACCCCTTTACTCTCACCCTCCGCGGGAAAGGGACCCACGGGGCCAAGCCCCACCTGGGCAGCGATGTCATCGTGGCCGGGAGCCAGCTGGTCACCGCCCTCCAGACCATCGCCAGCCGCCGGACTTCTCCCACGGAGCCGGTGGTGGTGACCATCGGGTCCTTCCAGGCGGGCACCGCCTGCAACGTCCTGCCGGAGGAGGCCCGCCTGTCCGGCACCCTCCGCACCATGGGCCGGGAGGCCAGGGAGCGGGTGAAGGCGGATTTTCAGTCCATCGTCGCCGGTGTGTCCGCCGCCATGGGAGTTGAGGCGGATCTGGAACTGGTAGAGGGCTACCCCTGCTGTGACAACGACCCGGCCATGACAGCGCTGGTCCGCCGCTCCGCGGCGGCGCTGCTGGGGGAGGAAAATGTGCTGCGGCTGCGGGAGCCCTCCCTGGGGGCCGACGACTTCGGCTGCTTCAGCGAACTTGTCCCCGGCTGCTACTACTATGTGGGGGTGGGCAATGCGGCAAAAGGCTTCACCAGCCCCAACCACAACCCCCATTTTGCCGTGGACCCGGCGGCTTTGCCCATCGCCGCGGCCCTCCACACCCGGACAGCTCTGGATTTCCTGGGCTGCATTTGAAAGGAGCGTTTTATTATGGTATTTCCGCCCAGTGTAAAGCCGGGGGACACGGTGATGCTGGTATCTCCCTCCTCGCCGCTGGTGAAGGACCAGCCGGTGGAGGAGCTTGCCCAGCTGGTGGAGACATTGGGGTTCCGGGTGCGGGTCGGCGCGTCCTGCCACTCCAGCACCGCCAGGGGCTACGCCGCCGCGCCGCCGGAGGTCCGGGCGGCTGACATCCATACAGGCTTCGCTGACCCGTCGGTCCGGGCCGTCTGGTGCACCCGGGGCGGCAGTACCGCCTGGCAGCTCCTGCCGCTGCTGGACTATGATCTGATCCGAGCTAACCCCAAGCCCCTCATCGGCTTCAGCGACGTCACCACCCTCCACCTGGCCGTCGGCCAGCGCTGCGGCCTGGTGACCTACCACGGCCCCACCGCCAACCGCGTCTTTGGTTGGGGGGAGGGGGACGGCTTCTCCTGGCCCAGCCTATGCCGGGCCCTGGGGGAGTGGGAGGAGCTGGCGGTGGAGAACCCGCCGGGGGAGCCCATCGTCGCTCTCCGGCCTGGACAGGCGGAGGGGCGTCTGACCGGAGGCAATCTTTCCCTTGTGGCAGCCTCCCTGGGGACCCCCTGGCAGATCGACGCCCGGGACAAGATCCTCTTCCTGGAGGATGTGGGCGAGGGGGTCTACGCCTTGGAGCGGATGCTCTGCCAGCTCCGCTATGCCGGCGTTTTTGACCAGGCCGCCGGGGTGGTCCTGGGGGACTTCACCAGGTGCCGCAACAGCTACCGGGAGGACTACGGCCCCGGTGAGCTGGTCCGGGACTTTTTTGGGGACTACCCCAAGCCGATACTCTCAAACGTTCGCTCCGCCCATGTCTCCCCCATGGTCACCCTGCCCATGGGGGCCTGGTGCCGGGTAGACGGAGAGAAAGGGACAATGGTGTGCTGCCGGCAGATGTAGGAAATTCTCCATTTTACCATTTTGTAACGACAATTTTATACAAATCGTGCTATCATAAAATCAGCAAAGCCACTTTGACCCCCAGATAGGGAAACAGCATACAGACAAGGCGAAGCAAGGGCAGACGGACATAGAGAAAGGAGAATTCCCTATGGAGAGAAGCAATCTTGGCAAGGGCCTGCGCCTGTATTTCCTGGGACAGGTGTTTGCTCTGATCAGCATAGAGGGCATGACGCTGGCCCTCATCCCCCTGATGGCGGCGGTGATGAACTCCGCTTTCCAGCTGGAGCGTCAGTGGACCGTGTACATGCCGTACGGAGCCAAGGAGATGGAGGCGATGACGCTGTCCCCGGACGTGTTGGTGCCGTATGCGCTGCTGACGCTGTTGCTGGGCATCGTCATGCTGGTGTGCGACATCGTGAGCCTGGTGGCGCTGGTGAAGCTGCGGCGGGAGCATCCCCTGTACCGCCGGGCCCTGTTTCTGACGCTTGTGGCGGCGGGGATTCAGATTCTCACCGCCCTGCTCCAGTGGGAGGGGATCTTTGTGTCTGCGGCCTGGCTGGCCATAGCGTGTGCCGCTACAGTATTTTTCCTTCAGGGAACCAACGACATCCTGATCCAGCGGACAGGGGAGCTGGAAGCGCGGTACAACACGCTGGCTCTCCGGGGCCGGGTGGTCCCGTGGATCTATGTGATCTGCACGGTCTTGACGTGGCTGCTGGCCTGGGGTGTGGAGAGCTACACCATGGCCGCGCCGGCGGTGACGTGGCAGACAGGCTTCATGTGGGCCTATGTGATTCTCGGTATCATCTTGGGGGTGGCGGCGGCTCTGCCCTGCCTGATTTATCTGTGGAAGGCCAGCCGAGCCCTGACAGATCTGTACCCCGGGAGAAACGGGATGCGGCCCATTCCCTGGGAGGGATGATCTTCTAAATCCCGCAAAAGTTTTCTGCTTTGAGAACTTGCTAGGCCTTGTTTGAAATTTGGAAATGTGACCAATGGCGAGGAATTTTTTCGCCAGGCAAGGCGATTTGACGCCGCGATACTTTGTGTATCGCAAGGAGAATCAACGCCGCATGGCGGAAAAAGGCCCGGCATTTGGGCATGTTGACATTTTTCAAACATGGCCTAGAGAAGTGCGCCCTTCGATTTCAGATACGAGAACAGCCTGTCCAGCGGGCGGAAGAGGACCAGGACGATCAGAAAGTTGAACACGCAGTGGGAAATGTCAAAGGGAATCCCCGTGATCCACCAGGAGAACGCCATGGCGATCCCCCCCGTGACCAGGTAGGGAAAGCTGCAGAGCAGTCCGAAGAAGAGTCCGAAGAACGCGGCTATGATCGCCCAGAATAGAGAGGACCTGGGCTGCCTGCCCAAGAGCATCACGATGGCCCACAGGATGGTCCAGACATAGAGGTACATGAACCACCAGATCCCAAAGCCGTATGTGATCCCCTCCAGCAGGGCAAAGAGGTAAATGATGTATAAAGTGCGCCTGCGGAAGTAGAGGGTAAAGACAATGAGCAGGATCGTTACACATTCGCCGTTCGGTATAGACGCCAGGGCGATCTGCTGACTGTACAGCAGGGCGGTGCAGAGAGCGAGAACTGTGACGGTGTGTGCCGGGTGGGCGGACTTACCCCTCATATGTCTCATACACGATGGCGTAGCTGCCGCCGTCTGTCACAGGCTGGTTGGCCAGGCTCAGCATACCATACTCTCCGTCCACGTAGATGGCCCAGTAGGCGTTGTCGGTATTGAAGTCTGCTGTGACGCCGTCGACGGAGTAGAGAGTGAAGCCGAACTCCTCGCTCTCCTCGCCGCTGATTTCAGCGACGGACTCCAAGGCTTCCCGCAGGTACTCGGCGTCAGTATCCAGCTCGTACTGCTTCTCCTCCTCCGGAAATTGGATGGTGATGGTGATGTGCTTTTCACCCGCCACCGCTGACGGAGCAAAATGTATGTACGCTGCATACAGGATCCCGATCAGGGCGACAAGGCCGATAATGGCTGCGGCGGCAATGGCTTTTTTATTCTTCATGCGATTTTCAACTCCTATAGCTCTACAGTTTGTTTGATCTGTGCCAGGGGCAGTATAGCACAAACATCTGACCGTGACAATATTATTTTCCCATCCCGCCGGGGTTCGCCTTTTATGTTCTGGGACCGCGAAATTGCGGTATGGAGGACAACAGATGTAACAATTCAAATCTCCTTGCATTGATGCAAAAAGGGCTGCGGAGAGGTGCTGAAAACAGCACTTCTTCGCAGCCCTTTTGCGGGGTTGTTTCTGACGTCAGGCCCTGCATGAAAAATGTCAATCATGAGCTTCGGAGCAGCCATTATCTTGGTTTTTCTATGCGGCACGCTTTGTGCGGCGACGCATCAGCCTTGTATCAGAACGTGCGGAAAGCAGGTCCCCTGAAATTGGACGTATGTCCGTCCCAGGCGGCCTTCCGCAACAAACTTTACAATTGTGTAAGGTTCGCTGTTTCGGTTGTTTCTATAGTAAAATTATTGTAACAGGCCGATTGGCTCCTGTTTGCTGGCGTCCTCAAAGGCTGTGCCGATTGACAGGCGCGGAGAAGCTAAGAATTGGCGGCGCGCCCGGCATTTGAGAAGTAATCATCCGGGGAGCCGGGGAGAAGGAAACGGAGGAAGTATGCGCGGAAGAAAGCGAATGGTATTCTGGCTGCTCTGCCTGCTGGCGGCAGGGGGGATGCTCACCGGCTGCGGCGGCAGAGGAGCCGAAATGGAACTGGACATAGAGGACTGGCAGTCGTGGCGGATCGGCACGCCTCTGGCCTGGAGCTCGGACTACTACCTCTCCGAGCAGGTGCGCATCCCCAACCTCTACCTCTATGACAGCATTGGGGATTGCATCATGGCTCTGCGCTTCGGCTATGTGGACGCCATTGCTGTGGACGCGCTGTACGGCTACAGCATGGTGGCGGAGTATTCGGACCTCGTGATCCAGGATGAGCCCATCGGGGAGGACTCCCTGGTGGCCTATATCACCAACGCCCGCCGGGACATCAGGGACCAGATGAACGAATATATCCCCAACTTCAAGGCCAGCGAGACCTATGCGGATCTGGTGGAGCGGGCCAACGCCGAGGAGTTCGTCCCCAATACGGACATCCCCCAGATGAAGGATGGGGAGGTGCTGCGAGTGGCCATCAACACCGGCGGCAGCGGCTACCCCTACACCTATTACGACTTTGTCACGGAGGAGCCCCAGGGCGTAGACATTGAGTTTATCAAACATTTTGCCGCGGAATACGGCTATACCATCGAGTGGTTCGACAGCAGCTGGGACGCCTGCTCTCTGGCCATCGCCAATGGGGAAGTGGACGTCTTCGTGTATGCCATCTCCCAATACTACGCCGGAGAGGTGGAGGCTATGGGAACATGCCTGCACTCAGATAGCTATTTTGACCTGGATCTGGTGCTGGTGACCCAGAGCGAGACATAAGACAGGAGGGAAGAGCGTTATGGCATTGATCGAATACTTGCAGAGATCCATTTACATGAACCTGATCTACGAGGACCGGTACCAGCTGATCCTGTCCGGCCTGTGGGTCACGCTGCTGCTGACTATCTCCTCCTTTGCTCTGGGGACCATCCTGGGCATGGTGTTCTGCGCCGGAAAGGGGAGCCGGAACAAGGTGGTCCGGGGAATCAGCAACGGCGTCACCGCCCTGATGGTGAAGCTGCCGCCCCTGGTGCTGCTGATGATCTTCGCCTATCTGATCCTGGCGGACACCAGCTTCAGCGCCGAGGCGATCTCCGTCATCACCTTCACCCTAAAATGCGCGTCCCACCTGTCGGAGATGTTCCGCTCGGCGGTGGACTCTGTGGCTGTGGGGGAGATCGAGGCGGCCCGGACCCTGGGTTACTCCAAGTGGCAGGCGTTTTTCCAGGTCGTGTTTCCTCAGGCCCGCCACCAGGTCATGCCTTTGTACAAGACCCAGTTTGTGCTGACCATGCAGGACACCTCCGTGGTGAGCCTCTTGGCGGTGCAGGACATGACCCGGGCGGTTACCGTGATCACCTCCCGCACCATGGACCCCATCATCTCCCTGGTGATCACCTCGGTGGTCTACCTTCTGCTGGGCTTTATTGCCAACCGCATGCTGGGTCTGGCGGACCGGAACAAGCATCTGTATCGGAAGGAGGCAGCCTGATGCCTGTAATTCATATCGAGGGCCTTTCCAAGAGCTTCGGCAGCAATCTTGTATTTCAGGGTATCAATGTGGATATTGAAAAAGGGGACTGCATCTCTGTCATTGGGCCCTCCGGCTGCGGAAAGAGCACATTCCTGCGCTGCATCAATCTGCTGGAGCAGCCCACTGGGGGGAGAGTGTTTATCGACGGCCAGGAGATCACCGCCAAGGGCGCGCCTCTGGACCAGATCCGCCGGAAGATGGGAATGGTGTATCAGACCTTCAACCTGTTTTCCCATAAGACGGTGCTGGAGAACGTAATGATGGCCCCTATGCAGCTCCAGGGCCTGTCCAAAGAGGATGCCATCCACCTGGCCATGGAGTGCCTGACCCAGGTGGGTATGGCGGAGCGGGCGGACTATATGCCCTCCCAGCTCTCCGGCGGCCAGAAGCAGCGGGCCGCCATTGCCCGGTGCGTGGCAATGAAGCCGGAGATCATCCTCTTTGACGAGCCCACCTCTGCCCTGGACCCCACCATGGTGGACGAGGTGCTGGCGGTCATCCGCCGGCTGGTGAACCGGGGGATGACCTGCGTTATCGTCACCCATGAGATGAGCTTCGCCAAGGCCGTCAGCTCCCAGGTGATCTACATGGATGAGAAGGGGATCTACGAGATGGGGCCCCCGGCTCAGATCTTCGACGCCCCCAAGCGGGAGCGGACAAGGGCCTTTATCAACCGCCTGAAGACCTTCCAGCGAACCATCACGGACCGGAATTTCGACATCTACGGCCTCAACGGCGCTGTGGTGGAGTTCTGCCGGCGGCAGTTCGCCTCGGAGAAGCAGATCTACCGGGTGCAGCTGGTGCTGGAGGAGCTGCTGGTCAACATCATGCTTCCCCAGATGAAGGGGGAGCGGATTGCCATCGACGTGACCGTGGCGTACAGTATGAAGGACAGCACTCTGTCGGTCTACGCCGCCGCGGACCAGGATTTCTCTCTGGAGGGGCAGGGCGGGGACGACCTCTCCCTGGCTATGCTTCGGGCGGTCTGCACCGACATCGTCCGGGAGGGCGGCGGCGTCAGGCTGTTCCTCTAGCCCTCTCCCGGCCTGGCGGTTGAAAAGGCCGGGGCCAGGCGGTATAATGAGAGGAAAACACGAAGGAGGTGGGGCGGGATGCGGGAAGATAAGGCCCGTGGCCGCCATCTGCAATGGCTGGTACCGGTGGTCATTGTGCTGCTGGTCGCGGTGGTCGCGCGGCTGTTCCACACCAGACGGGCGGGCGATATCCCCGAGGTCTACCCGGTGGATGGCGTACTGGACATCACCGGGATGGACTTGTCCCAGACTGTGGTCAATGTAAACAACAGCTGGGATTTTTACCCCAACGCCCTGTATACCTCCGCGGACTTCGCCTCCGGCGGGGCGGACCGCCTGCCGGAGGGGGAGGGCGAGACCCGGTACGGCACCTACCGCCTCATCATCAAGGCCCAGCCGGAGCGGTACTACACCCTCTGCTCCTACTCCATCGACTACAGTACCCGGGTCTTTGTCAACGGCGTGGAGGCCGCCGGCTTCGGCACCGTGGCGGACAACGCCGCGGAGAGCGTACCCCAGATCGGCTATATGACCATCCCCCTCTACTCCGGGGAGACAGGGGAGATCGAGGTCATCTACCAGTTTTCCAACTTCGTCCACCATGACGGGGGCTTCATCCAGCCCACCTACCTGTCCACCCCCCAGAACATGGAGGAGTTCAAGGCGGGCAACGACCTGGTCTCCCTGAGCCTCAGCGGCGGGCTGGTGGTTCTGTTTCTGTATTTCCTTCTGTGCGCCGCGCTGCAGCGGCGGGGTGCTTTCCTGCTGCTTGCAGTCTGCTGCCTGATGATGGCCCTCCGGGACCAGAACTTTCTGGTCATCCACGCCCTGCCGCCGGACACCTCCTGGTATCTCGCCTACCGGCTCTTCATGGCTGTGACCGCGCTGCTGCCGGGGATGGTGCTTCTGCTGCTGGGGAGCATGTATCCCACCACGGGGAAAAGGCTCCCCACCCTCCTTCACGCAGCGGCCATGGGGGTCGCCGCGGTGCTCATGGCCGTTTTGCCCACGTTTTGGCTGGTGACGGTGTGTACCGCGGCCTGGAGCTGTGCGCTGCCCTATCTGGCCTATCTCATCTGGAGCGTGGCGCGGTATTATCTGCGGCAGAGGACCTTCCAGACCGCCGACGCCCTGACGGTGGGCGGCGCGGCTGTGATCATTTCGGCCATTTTGCTGGAGGCCCTCTACGTCAACAACAGCTCGGCAGTCAGCCACTACGGGATCATGCCCGGTGGAATGCTGATCTTTGACCTCCTCATCGCGGCGTCGATCAGCCTGCAGGCCAGGGCGCAGGAGGTGGCTCTGGCGGAGAGCCGCAGCCGCAGCGAGCTCCTGGAGCGCATGAACGCCATGAATCTGGATTTCCTGCACCAGGTGGCCCACGAGCTGAAGACGCCTCTCACCGTCATCTCCGGCTATGCCCAGCTCACCGGGATGCAAATGTCCACCGGCCACATCAGCAGCGAGACGCCGGAGAACCTGAAGGTCATCCGCAGCGAGGCCCAGCGGCTGTCGGATATGGTGACCAAGCTCATGGAGTACTCCTACGGCCGGACCAGCGAGACCCAGTTTGCCACGGTGGAGGTGGGACCGCTTCTGGAGAGCATCCGGGCCATCTGCACCCCCATGTGCCTGAAAAACAGCAACCGACTGGACATTTCCAGGGGAGCCTGTGTGGATATATACGGCAGCTGGGAGATGCTGCTGCAGATCTTGATCAATCTGGTGATCAACGCCAACCGCCACACCCGAAACGGTGTCATTACCATCCGCGCCTCAGACCGGGAGCACCGGGAATATGTAGTGTTCCGGGTGGAGGACACCGGGGGCGGCATCGACCCGGAGACGCTGCCGCACATCTTTGAGAAGGGCTACAGCGGCGATGGCGGCAGCGGCCTGGGGCTGGCCATCTGCCGGGAGGCGGTGGAGGCCCACGGCGGGAGCCTGAAGGTGGAGCGCACCGGCCCCGAGGGGACGGTTTTTGCGTTTACTGTGCTGAAAAGGGAGGCGGAGTCATGAGTACAATTCTCCTGGTGGAGGACAACCCACATATCATGAAGATCAACGCAGAAGCTCTGACCATGTACGGCTATGAGATCATCCAGGCCGCCACCGCCCGGGAGTGCCGCCAGGCCCTGCGCTGGCACCCGGTGGATCTGGTGGTGCTGGACATTATGCTGCCCGACGGCGACGGTGTGGAGCTGTGCCGGGAGCTGAAGGAGCAGTACCACGTCCCCATTTTGTTTCTCAGCGCCCTGGGAGAGAGCCGGGATGTAGTGGAGGGCCTGCGGGCCGGGGGAGACGACTACCTGGCCAAGCCCTACGATCTGGAGGTGCTGGCCGCGCGGATCGAGGCACGGCTGCGGCAGGAGCGGGCCAGGAGCCGCTATATCAGTTACGGCAGCCTGCGGTTGGATGTTTTCTCCGGCTGCGGCTACCTGGGGGACACGGACCTGCAGCTGACCCAGAAGGAATTTGCCGCGCTGCTTCTGCTGGTTCGCAGCGCGGAGAAAACTGTCTCCAAGCAGGAGGTTTTGATGGAGGTTTGGAACACCAATGTGGAGGACGACAGCCGGGCCCTGTGGACGCTGATCTCCCGGCTGCGCCGGAAGCTCAACAGCCAGGAGTCCCGCATCGAGATCTCCTCCAAGCGGGGGGACGGCTATACCCTGGAACAGATCTGACGCCCAGGCGGCAAGCTTTACATTTCTGTAAGGTTTGCCGCCTGAAATGTTTCCTGTGGTACACTGTGACTGTCAAGCGGTGCACGGCCCTCGGGCGCTTTCACGGAGGGCGCGGTGGGCGAAGCCATTCAAAGGAGGATAAACGAAGATGAGGAGACGGATTTTTGCCACATTGCTGAGCCTGTGCCTTGTGCTGGGCCTGCTGCCCACGGCGGCTTTCGCTCAGGATACCAGTAACTATGTGACCCAGGAGGACAGTATTACTGGGCTGGCAGATGGTGAACAAGCGTTACCTGAAATGGTGGCGGAGAGCGGTGAGCCTGGCGGCGAGGAGCAGCCGGAGCTCGAGGACCCCGTGTCCGAACCCCAGGTGGCGGACCTGTGGGTGAACGGCGAGAATGTTCTGGCGGCGGAGAACCACACCGTGCAGTGCGGCAGCGGCAAGGCGGTCTATGACCCCGCGGACAACACCCTGACCCTGGAAAACGCCACAATCACGGAGGCACATTACAACAACGGCAATATTGAATTTACGGGAGATCTGACCATCGTCCTGATAGGGGAAAATACCATTACCGGTGATTCAAACTTCTATGGTATCGGTACGTCCTATGGCAGCCTTACAATCCGCGGCGAGGATTCCTCTGCCGCGCTGACCATCGACGGCTGCACTTTTGGCATCGACCTCTGGGGTGGTGATCTGACCATTTCCAGCAGTACGTTGCATATGACCGGCACTTATGGCGGTATCCATGCATACTCTGGCATTTCCATCAGCGGCAGCACGGTGACCGCCTACAGCGAAATCGGCTCTTTTTGCGGCATAGCTACTGATGGCTCCCTGACCATCGACAGTACTTCCACCGTTACCGCTGTCTCTGAAAACGAAGCGTCTTTTGGAGCTTCTGCTACCGAGGGGATCATCATCGACGGTAATATCTACTCCTGCTCCGGCCCTAAGATGGTGGTCGAAAGCGGAGAACCCAAAGAAGGCCTGCGGACCTTCGGCGTGGTGGTGAACGGCGTAGACGTTCTTACGGCAGCGGATTACACCGTCTCGTGCGGCGGCGGCACGGCGGTCTACGACCCAGAGGACAACACCCTGACCCTGAACAATGCTGAGATCAGCAGCGGATACGCCTACTACGGCAACACCTGCGGCATCTATTCCGACGAGGACCTGACCATCGTCCTGGAGGGGAGAAACACCATCAGTGGTGCGAAATATGGTATCCGGAGCGAGGAGGGACTGACCATCCGGGGTGACGGCAGCCTGACCATTACCGGTGATTATGTCGGCATTTATACATCATCCGGTGATTTTCGCTTTGAGGGCGGCACGCTCGACATCGAGATCGACTCCTCGGGTAATGACGATGTTGACGGAAGAGGGATTATCTCCAATGCCTTCGATGATTATGAGATGACCATTTCGGGCGGGTCCATTACCATAGACATGGAAGGCGATGGCATCGGTATATTTAGAGAGTATGGTGATCTCAAAATCGAAGGCGGCTGTGTGGAGATCACTTCCACAGATTCTGCTATCTATGCCGGCTCGGGAGACGTGATCATCAGCGGCACTCCCACCATTACCGTGACCGCCGGAGAAGGAAACCCGGGAATCCAGGCTTTCGATCGCAATATCAAACTCAACGATACGGTATATACCTGCGACATGAGTACCGTGATCATTCAAAGCGGCAGCATCATAACCGGCCTGCGACAAAAGGGTGTTGTGGTGAACGGCGAGAATATTCTGGACGCGACGGACTATACCGTACAGTGCGGCGGCGGCACGGCGGTCTATGACCCCGAAGCCAATACCCTGACTCTGGATAACGCCACGATTACAACGGCTCATGAGTTCTTTCCTTGGAATGATGACCTTGGCTACGCCTATATTTATGTCGATTATTACGAAGAGAATCCGATGACCATCATCCTGAGGGGAGAAAACACCATTGCCTCCAGTAGCGAGAATAACATTGGCGTTTTTGCAAATTACTTGATCATAAAAGCGGAGGATCCAGATGCGACTCTGACCATCAGCGAGCCCTTATCCATTATTGACTGTGTCTCTATTGTTGTCGAAAGTGGTACAATCAGAGCGAACGCCTTGTTTGACAACATGACCGTCCGCGGTGGTTCTGTCATCGCGGAAGGGTATGGACTGGACGGCTGGAACTCGATCACAATAGAGGGAGGTACGGTTGCCGCTTCCGGACCTGAGGAGTATGCCGGCATTCGGGGCTCGAAGGTGACGATCAGCGGCGGTACCGTCACCACGTCAGGTGAAGACTGTGGTCTATACGCATTGGACATGACTGTCAACGGCAGCCCGACGATCACCGTCGAGGCCAGCGGCCCGAACGCGAACGGCATCTATGCCAAAGACGGCCTGGCCGTCAGCGGCAGCCCGACGATCACTGCTACCACCAGTGGCGAGGTGGGAAACGCCATTTACACCAATGGCGACGTGACCATCAGCGGCAGTCCGACGATCACCGCCACCGCCGGTGCGGGCCAGGCGGCCATCGGTGCGGGCGGGATCACGGTCAATGATCTGCCATACGTCTGCACCGGCAGCGCGGCCCATATCGCGGCGGGCCAAGTGGCGTACGGCCTGCGTCAGGAAGGTGCCCCCGCGCCCGACCCGGACCCCGACCGCCCCTCCCATGACCGCGATGACGATGATGACAGGGACCCCGCTGCCACCACCGAGAGCGAGCGGAACCCCGACGGCAGCATCACCACCACCGTGACCCGGCCTGACGGCACCACCGTTGAGACCACCCGGAACACCGACGGCTCCAAGGAGGTAGTGGAGACCCAGCGGGACGGCACTGTCATTACCACCGCCACCGATACGGAGGGCAATGAGATCAAGACCACCGAGAACACCGACGGCTCCAGTGTGGTCAGCGTTACCCGGACGGACGGCTCCACCAGTACCACCACCGTGGACAAGGACGGCCTCTCCGTTACCGTGGCGGCCCTGTCCGAGGACGCCGTGGCCCGGGGCCAGACCGGAGCCGTGTCCCTGCCCATGCCCGGCGCCATCGCCGCCGGGGATCTGGAGAACGCCCCCGCGGTAACCCTGGACCTACCCGGGGATACCTCCGTCCGGGTGGAGATCCCGGTGGAGAACATGACGGCGGGCACTGTGGCTGTCCTGGTGACGGCCGACGGCGGCAGCGAGATTGTCAAGACATCCGTTGCCACGGAGAGCGGGGTGGTTCTCACCCTCTCCGGCGGGGAGACAGTGAAGCTCGTTGACAACACCAAGACCTTTGCCGATGTGGCGGGCAGCTTCTGGGGGGCGGAGGCCGTGACCTTCGTCACCAGCCGGGAGCTGTTCCAGGGCACCGGTGCCGCCACATTCGATCCCAACGCGCCTATGGACCGCGCCATGATCGTGACCGTCCTGGCCCGCCTGGACGGAGTGGACACGACCACGGGCGGCACCTGGTATGAAGCCGGGGCTCAGTGGGCCATGTCCAACGGTATCTCGGACGGCAGCAGTCTGGACCAGAACCTCACCCGGGAGCAGCTGGCGGTCATGCTCTACCGCTACGCTCAGTACAAGGGGGACGATGTGAGCGCGGGGGAGGACGCCAACATCCTCAGCTACGCCGATGCCTTCGACGTATCGGAGTACGCCATCCCAGCCATGCAGTGGGCCTGCGGCGCCGGTGTGATCAGCGGTAAGGACGGCGCTTTGGACCCCGCCGGCAGCGCCACACGGGCGGAAGTGGCCGCCATGCTCATGCGGTTTTGCCAGTTTGTCCTGTGAGGCGGCCCTCTTGAGGGAGGAGCAGTCTCCGCTGCTTCCGCTCCGGTGACGCCGCCGCAGGGCAGGGATTCTTCCGGAAAAACGGGAAAGAGCTGGAAGAGGGAGGAGGCTTTCTCAAGAGAAAGCAGACACGAAAAAGAATATTTACCAGAAGCCCCGTTCGGTTTTGTACCGAACGGGGCTTTTGCAGCCCAAGACAGCAGCGGGACTGACCGAGGAGGAGATCGGCCGGCTGCTGGTGCTGGACATCAAGGACACGGACTACTTTCAAGAGGGCGGCGCCCCCAACCAGCATGGCGGCGGAAATCTGTATATCGAGCCTGGATAGCACCGTTCCGCGCCGCCGCCGGTTTGGTGCGGGGCGACAATGCTTATGTGCCGTAAAGCAGCACACAAGAATTTGTTAGACAACCACCTGCTATTCCGCACAAAAGAGCCGCTGATGACCGTATGAATGTTTACGGGACAGCGGTTCTTTTTTTTGCACAGGCAAATGATTGACAAGCAAGGAAATTTGATATATAATACATGTTATATAATAAAAATAATGAATCGGAGGTAAATATAGTGCCACCAAAAGCTAAGGTTACAAAGGATATGATTATTGATGCCGCATTTGAGGTTGCTCGTGAATCGGGTGTGGAAAATATCAACGCTAGGACAGTTGCAAAAAAGCTGAACTGTTCCACGCAGCCAGTTATGTATCATTTTGAAACGATTGAAAAATTGAAAAAAGCTACTTATGCCAAAGCAGATAAATTTCATACGGAATATTTGATGAACATAAAAGAGCCGCAAGAAGGAATCATGCTTGGAATCGGATTAAATTATATCCGTTTTGCGATTGAAGAACCTAAACTGTTCCGCTTACTTTTCCAGTCGGGCTTTGCCACCGAGAACAGTCTACTTGAAATGATCGACTCAGAGGAACTTATTCCTATCCTTTCTGTTATGCAGGAAGCAATGGGAATGAGCATAGAACAGACAAAAAAAGTATTTCTAACAATTGCCTTATTTGCTCACGGATATGCAAGTATTATTGCTAACAACTCATTAGAGTATGACGAAGAACTTGTTGCCTCTCATTTGGAGCAAACATATAAAGGCGCAGTTTTAGCCGTACAGGAGGACACATAATGAAAAAGCTATACGAGAAAAACGAGTTAAAATTTGCTCTTGTCTGGATTGGAGTTTACTGCGTTTTGCAATCCTTAGCCAATCCACTCAATGAAATAATAGGGATTGAAAACGCTATGAGTGCTGTTTTTTGTGTTGTACAGGCTGTCGTTTTGTTTTCTTTTATGCAGAAAAACGGGTTGCTTGACAAGTATGGGCTTTGTAAATCATCTGTATCAGCTCGCCAGTTCCTCTACTACATTCCGTTGATTATTTTGGCTACAAGTAATCTTTGGAATGGGATTATGGTAAATTACTCTTGGTTGGAAATGGTCTGTCATATCATTTTAATGCTATGCGTTGGATATATGGAAGAAGTGATTTTTCGAGGTTTCCTCTTTAAGGCGATTGCTAAGGACAATGTGAAAACAGCGATTATCATTTCGAGCGTTACGTTTGGCGTTGGACATTTGGTGAATTTAGTAAACGGCAGCGGTATGGAACTTGTAGAAAATCTGTTTCAAATTGCGGGAGCGATTGCCTTTGGTTTCCTGTTTGTAATTTTGTTTTACCGTGGTGGAAGCTTGCTTCCCTGTATCGTTACTCATTCTATTATAAATATACTTAGTGCTTTTGCAAATCGAGCAAGCCTAAGCGTAGAGAAGCGTATGATTTTCACCTTGATTGAATTTGCCATTATCATTGGCTATGCCCTCATTCTTATAAAAACGTTGCCGAAAAACCGGGTGTCACAGAACCAAGCGGATAGCTGATAACCCATAAAATAGCAAAGCCAGCCGAGCCAGCGGGCGGTCAAGATGAACGGCGCATACGCGCCGCCGCCCGCAGCCCGGCC
>OVXI01000183.1_pt1 | contig 15889 bp, 15 predicted proteins | sample 1732031 | NCBI WGS metagenome assembly OVXI01 (sample SAMEA4545821, study PRJEB24839) | metagenome | biome: chicken; feature: ceca content | place: Italy | collected 2013-05 | reverse complement strand
GTTCAGTTATCTGCGTGCGGGTATCTTGAGCCAATTCAGATAGCTTTTTCTGGCCAGTCGCCATCATGGCGACTGATTTTTGGTGTATAGGGTCTGCAATCTGATGAAAAAGTGTGGGGTCAAAAATATAACATGCAATGGCTTCTGCAAGCGTGAGGCATAGTAACCCCAAAATCAAAATACGCCAAAGACCAAATGGGCGCAGCTTTTTGTTTTTTCGCTGCCTGCTCACGAGAGGTTGCTCCTTTCTATTGGATGCTGTCAGCAACATGAAAATCTACAACTTTGGTATCTATGCTGACGTGTTTATTATACCAGAGAACGCTTGTTTTGCATAGCATACGCAATTTTAATTTTTATATACAAAATGTCATCAGCACCGGAGGAAACATCCTATGGCAACTATTACGTTGGAGTCCGTGACAAAAGAATACGACAAGGGTCGCATTACACAAAAGAAAATTGTATCGGCGGTTACGAACATCAACTTAAAAATTGAGCAGGGAGAATTTGTTTTTGTGCTCGGAAGCAGCGGAGCGGGAAAGAGTACATTGCTTCGCTTGATGGCCGGAGACACCCGGCCGACACGCGGGCGGGTGCTGCTGGATGATATTGACCTAGCCAAGTTGCCCGAACGTCGGCGCCCCCAAATCCGACGCCGTTACGGGGTGGTATGGCAGCAACCGCGCATGATTGAAGATAGAACGATTTTTGACAATATCGCAATTACCATGCGTGCAGCACATGCACCAAAGAAACGGATTGTGGAAGCGGTGCCCAAAGCGCTGGGCATAGTGGGATTGCGTAATACCGCGATGCGTTATCCGCATGAGGTATCCGGCGGTGAGTTGATGCGCGTGGAACTGGCGCGCGCCATTGTCAATTCGCCGGAAATCTTGATTATAGACGAGCCGACAGCAAATTTGGATAACGATACAGCATGGGATATTATGCAGTTGCTCGACGAAATCAACCGGCGTGGAACGACGGTGATTATGGCGACACATGCAAAGAGTTTTGTCAATATACTGCGCAAGCGCGTAGTCACTTTATCCGACGGAAGGATTATTGGTGATGTGCAAAAAGGCAGATATGGATATATTGTTTAAGGGAGGAATGTTTGACAAAGTTTTAGATTGAGAAGAGAAGCAAATACAGAATGTCTTACATGATTTTGCGGGAGCAAGCTGTATTGCGTGAAGTCTAAGTTCTTACCGAGGGAGTCTATTGTAAAAGGGAAAGAACTGGACGGTGTATTCTAGGAGGTAAAAAGGACATGTTTAAAAAAATGAGTATTCGTGCTCGACTGCTTATTGGATTTGGAATAGCGATTGTCCTCTCAGCCATTGTGATTGGAACGTCAATTCTGGGATTGCAAAATACGCGCGTTCGATATGAAGATTTGATTTCAAATCAGATTACAACGGTTGAACAGATTAAGGATGCGCGATATTATATTAACTATATTGCAAGAGAAGTGCGAGATTTTTGTTTGAGTACCGACCGCAGCAATTATGCAAATATACAGAGCTCGATTGAAAAACATCAAAAAGAATTAGATAACATCATGAGCTCGATTACACAAGGGTATTCGGCACAGGACAACTATGTATCTGAGTGGAATGCTGAAATTAAAACTTGGGAATCTTCGGTCAATGAGATTGTTCAATATATTATCAATGGTGATGATGCAACCGCTGCAAGCATGATTGTTAATCAGTGTACACCACAACTGGAAAATCTGATCAGCAAGGCTGATGCTGCAACGGACAGCATGGTTGCCGTTCGAGATTCCATGCAGAACAACGTAAGACGCAGCACAGTCGCGATATGTACATTTATCATTGTGCTGTTGGTTGTGATGATAATTGTTTTGATTCTTTTCAGCACAAGAATTACTAAAAGCGTTGTTATGCCACTCGACAAGATGCAAAAGGTCATGGTTGCAATGTCGCAGGGTGATTTGAGTCAAGATTGTGAATATCACTCTACCAACGAATTTGGTGTGACGGCTGATGCGCTGCGTACCAGCCAGGCAGTATTGGGCAACATTATTCAGGATTTAGACCGCGCATTGGAAGGCTTGTCCCGCGGTGATTTCACAATCAGTGATTTACATGCTGATTTTCCCGGTGAACTGATTGATATTAAGCATTCCTATGAACACCTGACCTTCCGTATGAACGACGTTATGGGTCAGTTGGTTGAGCTGGGTAATCAGGTTGCCTCAGGTGCTGAACAGGTATCGCAGGGGGCACAGACGCTGGCGCAGGGCGCAACCGAGCAGGCAAGCTCGGTAGAAGAGTTAAGTGCAACGGTATCCGATATTTCTACCGCTTCCAAGCGAAATGCAGAGACAGCCAATCGCGCGCGTGAATTGGCAAATGAAGCAGGCCATGCAGTGGAACAGAGCAACGAGCAGATGAAAGAAATGTTGTCTGCAATGGATGCCATCGGTTCTTCTTCTGATGAGATTAGAAAGATTATCAAAACCATTGAGGATATTGCATTCCAGACCAATATCCTTGCGCTGAACGCAGCAGTAGAAGCAGCGCGTGCAGGAACAGCGGGCAAGGGATTTGCAGTCGTTGCGGATGAGGTGCGTAATCTCGCAAGCAAATCGGCAGAAGCGTCTCAAAATACCGCAACTCTGATTGAAAAGTCTATCCACGCGGTAGAACATGGCTCGGCTTTGGCAGGTAATACAGCGGCTGCACTGGAACATGCGATTGGTAAGGTAAATGAGGCGGTATCGAACATCGACCAGATTACAACAGCGGTTGGTGAAGAAGCGCTTGCCATTCAGCAGATTACAGGAGGCATTGACCAGATTTCTGCCGTTGTCCAGACCAATTCAGCTACTTCGGAAGAGTCTGCGGCAGCAGCAGAAGAGTTGTCTGCACAGGCACAGACGATGCACGCATTGTTAAGCCAGTTCCGTATGAAAGATGACCGCAGAGCGACGTCAACGCCTAGTGCAATGCATGATATGGTATTTGCTGCAAATGAGCCGATGGAGCCTGTTACAGCAACACCAATTGCACCGACAACACCCATTGCAATTCCCAACGAGACTTCATATAACTTTGATAAGTATTGATGTCCTTTTTAGGAAAGTAAATCTGTGTTATAGAAAAAAGAGACTGGTCTGTATCCAGTCTCTTTTTCTGCGGAAAATTCATAATGATACCTAGATTATGTAGCCTAATTTTGTATATAAATTTGGTATGCATTATTGCAATTTAGGAAAATTGTGGTATAATGAAAGAAAACGACGATATGATAAAGGGGTGTTTTTTATGACATATGAAGTTACAAAGGACTTATTGACAGGTAACCTTATGATTGATAACGAGCATCGTCAACTCTTCGATGCCATCAATAAGCTGCTGGATGCTTGCAGCAAGGGACAGGGACGCAATCAGCTGACCGAAACGATGAATTTTCTGCAAAAGTACATTGACCAGCATTTTAGCCATGAAGAGCAGTTACAGCGCCAGACCAATTATCCGGATGCTGCGCGCCATAAGGAACTGCACGATGGCTATAAGAGAGTGGTGCAAGAAATTGCACAGGAGCTGCATCAGAATGGCCCAACGGTTGCATTGGTAGGCAAAGTCAATGCCAATATTGCAAACTGGCTGGTTCTGCACATTAAGCGAGAAGATGTTAAGGTTGCAGCCCATATTCACGCGGCAACCGCCAAATAAAATGAAAATATAAAAAATCCGGTCTGTGTGTTAAAATGCACAGACCGGATTTTTTGATGATTTAGGATTCCTTTGTCGGAATGGTGTGAAACAGGTCAAGCAGGGCATCTGGCGCATCGCCATGTGCTGCAGCTTGGTTGATGCGCGCAGCTTCCAAAAGTTCACTTCGCTTAATCGGAACTTCACGCGGGGCAGAAATTGCCAAACGCACGCGGTCAGAACGAATGTCTGCAATGGTAATGGTAATATCATGGTTGATTTGTACCGATTCACCTTTACGCCGCTGGAGGATTAGCATGAGGCATCCCCCTTTGCGGCAAAATCTTGCAGCTTTTTCTGGAAAGTATATCCATTATCGCTGTGTAAGATAACTTGGAAAGCGGTGCGTGTATGGATGTTCACGACAATCGGACAGCGCAGATTGACTGTACTTTCCGATACGGGCTTTCGCAGCACACAGGTCACATAAAGTGCAAGGTCTTCGACGGCAGGATTACCCAGCCGCTCACAATCTTCATCTGATAAATCAGGTGCATATTCTGGCATGAGCTGGAATGGGTCAACTAGAATGAACGCTAAATCAGGTTCTTCTACGCTTTGCAGACAAAACGGAGAACCGTGGTCATCCTCCAGACGAATCAGCAGGTAAGAATGATAGGTTTCAAAACCAAATAGACCATCTGGAAAGGTAATCAGCTCATGCGGTTCGTAGGAAATTTCTCCGCAGTATTTGGTATGTAGTTTCATTAGGCATTCACGTCAATGGGTTCATAGTTCGGGTCAGAAGAGGGGGGAACATAGAGTGGCCCGCCCACATACTCGATGATAACATCGGGTTTCTGCGCCACAGAGATTTCGATGCTGCCCGGCGTAAAATGATAATTGCCCTTATTGATATTCCAGTCAAAATTGAGCTTATCCATTTCATAGCGAATGGAAATTTCTCCCTTGTCCCAAGAAATATCAGGGCCAGTTGAGGGCAGCCAACCCATTTGAAAATCGGTGTTGATGTAAGTTGATTCTTTGGCGAATTGTGTAATCAGCTCTTCGCCTACTTTGGTTTGGAGCAACAGCTTACCCTGTTGTGCAGCGGTTGACATGGCATCATAAACGGCTTGCCGCCCTTTTTGAGCGGCCTGCTCGATGCTGCGCATAGGAGTAGGTGAGACAGAGTTGCGTGCTTCAAAGGTGTCCAGACGCAGACGAATCGGTTTGCTTTGGATGTTTAATCCACCTTCATCGCGGCTGATTTGCAAATCAGCGGTACCGCGCGTGTATTCCAACTTGGCATGATTTACTTTTATGTCAATTTGAATGGGCACGGTTGTAATTTTTAGTAACTGTTCCATACATCGATCCCCCTAAGATAGAATACTTAAAATGGATTCAGTATACCAGAATCTAGTCAGTTCATGTAATCAATAAAGGATTGACCCAAAATACCGTTACCAATTTTCAGCGTGGAGTTGTAGTAATATTGTGCATATGACAAATCCATGTAGGCTTGGGCTGGGTCAACCGTTGTCAAATCCGAAATCTGTTCATACAGAGAGTCCGAAGTTTTAGTCAAGGTTTCCTGATTGCTTTTTGCAAATCCAACGCGAGTATCCAGTTGAGAGATACCCTCACGAATCACATTACAGGTATCATGGAACTGGTTGCGCATGTCGCTGATTTTATCGACATCAATCGGGTCTTGTAATAATTCTTTGCAAATATCACGGAGCTGACTGATAGCGTTTAAGGGTTTGTCGTTTGCATCTTTTCCGTAGCCAATGAGCTGAATACCAGGCATAGAGACATTGACTGCACTGGCTGAGTTGATGTCATTGGAAGAAGCAAAAGAGCCGGTTGTGCCGTCATTATTCTTCATGCCTAGACCAACATCAACATAAACTTTTTCATTGGCCAGAGCTTCCAAGGTTTTTTTGCCAAACTCTGCTTTGTCATCATCCGTCAGGTTTTCAAGACCCTGCGGAGGGATTTCAACTAATCCTGTATCAACCGGATTTCCGTCTTTATCCAAACCAGTGTCTACATTGATACCTTGGTAATAAAGGTTATACTCATCATCAAGTGTAAACGGTGCCTCACCGGCATTCACGCCAGCAAATACAAATGTATCGACATGCTTTGTATTTAAGTTCTGCACCATTGCTTCCATCTCGCCACGAATCGTAGATACTTGCAGTTTGCGGGAAGCAAGGTCTTGGTCGCCATTCATGGCCTCACCAATGGTACCGTCTATCTTGTCAGCCGAATCACTGAGCGTCATAGCGCTTTCCCAAGCCGAACTAAGACGCTTGGTTACAGCTTCACTATTATCAATGTAGTTCTGTGTTTTGCCATAAGAGCGAATCAGCTGGAAAGATTTGCTTGCCGCGGCAGGATTGGCACCAAAACTGCGGAATGCCAAAAAGTCTGTTGCCGTTTGGGTTGCAGCTGCAAGTTGTGCGTAGGAGCGTGTAAGGCCGGTGCGATAACTACGGAGCACGCCCGCCGAAGAAATTCTTAACATATAAATAAGCCTCCTGTTTCAATCGTTACATGTTAAGGAGCGAGTCAAGCATCTCGTCCAATGTTGTCATAACACGGCAGGCCGCTGAGAAAGATTTTTGATACTGAATCAGGTTGATGCCTTCTTCGTTCAGGTCAACCGTAGAGACGTTATCTCTTGATACGGCGCGGTCGGTAGCTGCCGTAGCATAGTTTTCAAGCAGTGTAGTCGAAGATTTGACATCTTGACCCAAGATGCTATTGGAGTTGACCAACATTTCTTCAAACGAGCCTTTAAAGAGAACGCGTAAATCATTGCCGTCTTTGATGGGATTACCATTTTCATCAAGCGCATAGAATGTCAGGTCTCCATTGAGTGCGCCAATCATGTTATGAATATTGGTACCAGAAAAATCATTGTCGTCGGCATTGGGGTCAGTGGATGTGGTGATTGAAATTTCACCGCTCATCCAAGCATCCGAAATGGTAATATTGGAAGCAGTGATAGTGGAAACACCATCGCTAGAAGCAAACAAATCCTTAACAAAGTTGTTTGTACCATTTAAACTATTCAAGTTATTCAAATCATTGAACGTATTTGCCAATTGCTGGGCAAAAGAATCCAAGGTACGTTCATAGTAACTAATACCACGAATTGAGGTTGCAGGCTCGTCAAACTCGCCCTTGCCATTGAGGTGGTCTAAATCAGCTTGCAAAACACCGTACAGGTCATTGCCGGCATAGAGATTTTCTGCGGTATCAGGAAGATTGCCCAAGTTTGCAACAGGTATATTCTTGAAACTAACGCCATCAACTTCAAGACTTAAATTGCCGGCGACATCTTTTACAGCTTCAAAAGGAACTGATTCATTAGCCGTGTTAAGCAAATCAACTTTTTTTGCAGGCGTACCAGTCGTGATATCAATTGATACTGTGCCAGTAACGGGATCATGTGCGAAATTCTGGGTATTGATACCCTGCGCGGTTAGAGCATTTTTTAATTTACTTTCTAAGTCGCCTTGCTGCGTTTCCAAATCTTTTTTGCTAGTGTCAATCGCGGCTTTCTGGTCAGCCAAGATATTAAAATTCGTTAAATTATCTTTTGCTTCCTGTAGAGCCTTTTTGTTAGCATCATTGGGAGTCGTATCATAAGCTTTTTGTGCGTCATCAATAGATTTTTTTAATAACTCTCGCTTTTTTTCAATTTTGCTTGCATCAAAATGTGTAGAGTTAAATGCAGGCTTGTAAGAGTTCGCAATGTCAGTCCACTCCTTTTCTTTATCTGCTAAAGAAAGAAATTGGTCATTGACTTCCTGCAAAGACTTAACCAAATCGTTTAAGTCTTGCATTTTTTCTTTTAATTCACTTTCAAGTTGAACTGTGTTAAATGTATCAGTACCAACCTGTAAGTTCAAGCTTCCATCTGGGCCTGATGTTACAGCGAACTTTATAGATTCGTTCTGCGTATTTAACAAATCAACACCGCCAGCCGGTAAAGAGCCGCCTGTGATGTGGATAGAAATTTTACCATCTGTATCAATCGTAGGAGAATTCGGGCCAACAGTTAATCCTTGTTCGGCTAAACTTGCCTGTAAGTTGTCAAACTGAAGTTTACGCTGACTCTCCAAGTTGGATTGCGTTCTATCCATGTCGCTTTTTTGACTTGCAAATTGATTAAAGGAGGATAGCTTAGAGCGAGCGTCAGCTAAATCTCGTTTTGCCTGTTCTTTTTCTGCATCGGTTGTTGCTTGGCGGTAAGCTTCCAGCGCTGCATCAACATTGCCCTGTAGCTGTTGGCGTTCGGTGTCAATATTGGCTGCATCAAATTGTGTTACAGTAAAATTAGCAGCGGTAATGTTTGTTAGCCACTCCTTGCGTTGTGTAGCGAGCGCATCAAAATGCTTGTTGGTAGTTTGTAAAGCAGTTACCATACCATTGAGCGCTTTCATTTTTTCCTCGAGTTCATACTGCAAAGGATTGATGCCCTCTTTATTGGTCAATCCAGTTAAACTCAGTTCATAGTCATCATTTGCAAGCGATGGCTCAACGACTTCAAATTGGTTGGCAAATTGACCATCTATCAGGGTTAGACGGTCACTAGGGTCAGTATTTGGAGCATCTAGTTCAATCGTTAAACGGTCAACAATAATACCTTCAGAAATCTTTTCATCTGTATAGGTAACTTTGATTTTCACATACTCCGCAAGCTCGTCAATCAGCGTGTTACGACGGTCAACCAGTTCCAGTGCGTTATCGCCATGAATCTGGCTGTTACGGATTTCAACGTTCAGGTCACGGATGTTGGTCAAAATGGTGTTGACCGTGTCTTTGTTCTGCTCTAAACCGTCAACCGCATTTTCTTTTAACGTTTTGAGGTCGGCAGAGTATTTGTTCAGCAGGGAAACCAGTTCCTGTGCCGCACCGCGCACCGCGTTCTGCAGTTCCTGATTGTTGGGGTTGTTACTGCCATCGACCAGCTTTTCGAGCTGTGTGCGCAGTTCCTCAATACCAGTATGAAGGCCGTTTTTGGTCACTTCATCCAGAATAGAGGTCAGGTCATCTAAATTGGTCAGCTTTTCATCGTAGTAACCAACATTGGCCGCTTCATTGCGGTAGCGGATATCCAGATAAGGGTCACGGATTTGCGTGATATTGGTAACCAGAGAACCCATACCAATGCGGATATCGGTAGAATTGGAATAACGGTCGGTCGTACCAGAACGCAAGCTGATTTGGTCAATGCGCTGACGGGTGTAACCGGTGGTATTGATGTTTGAAATGTTGTTTCCGGTAATCTGCAATCCCTGCTGACTGGACCGGATACCAAGTTTTGCAATGGTAAAACCACTGAAGAACGAAGTCATAATTTCTCCTCCATAAATACGATGCTCAGGCTTTGATGTCGGTGAAGCTGCCCTGAGCGCCGGGGGCAGCGACTGAAGCAGGTTTCTTCATATGGGCGAGTTGGCGGTCAATCTCTTGGAGTGTGGACTCAAGAAGTGCGCGGGAAGCCGCAGCTGCACTTTGATAGATTTGATAGGCCGTCTGAAAACGAGAGATAGACGGCGCAAGCAGTGTACGGTCAGCTGGGGACAAATGTTCCGAAATTTTTTTCAGCGGAACGCCCGATAGGCCAAGTGCTTCATGCAGGGAATCTTTTTGACGTTGCAGGCCACGCAGTTGCAGAACCAAAGCCTGTTCTTGCTGCATACAGTGGTCAACCCGCTGCAAGTCGTCCTGATGAACCGCTTCCATTTTCTCTTTTTGCAGTGTGCTGAGCTGGTCGAAAAGAGAAGCAAAATTATTAAATAGTGTTTCCAGTTCATGGATTTGACTCATAGAACGATACCTCACTCGAGCAAAATCTGGCGCACGATGGCGTCAACATTGATTTGATATTGTCCGGCAGCGACCTGATTTTGGAGAGATTGAATATCGCCTGTCGTAACCGATGCGCGCACTTCCTGCGTAACGCGACCGATGGTTTCCATCGTGAAGGTCTGTTCGGGAGACAGATTTGCATGAGCAAGGGTGATGGTATCAAATTTTTTATCATCCTGCGGTGCATCGTATGCAATGCGCTCACCAGAACGGCGCGGCTGGGAAGGGATGGGCGGCAGACAATTGAGGATCCGCATAAGATCACTCCTCTCAATGATAAATGAATCGCTTATTATAGATATCGCCCGATGATTCAAAAAAATAAGCAGTTTTTAAGGTTCTTTTGTAACCGACAAAAGATTATAGTGTATTCAAATGGCGTAAAAGCACATCTGCAATGTTTTCAATCGGCGCCTGTTTGCATACAGCCCCAAGTTTAAAGGCCTCCATTGGCATACCGTAGACGACAGAAGTGGCTTCATCCTGTCCGATGGTAAATGCACCAGCCTGACGCATTTTCAGCATACCATTGGCGCCGTCGCGTCCCATACCGGTGAGGATGATACCGATTTGATGGCACTTAACAGCCTGAGCCATGGAGTCAAAGAGTACATCGACCGAAGGACGATGGCCGCTGACTTTGGGCGAATTAAGGCAGGAAACGGTATAGTGCATACCGGTACGCACGACTTTCATCTGCATATCGCCCGGAGCAATCAGTGCAACACCGCGTTCAATGCGGTCACCATTTTTTGCTTCACGCACTTCCATTTTACAAATGCGATTGAGGCGTTGGGCATACATATCGGTGAATCCCACAGGCATATGCTGAACAATGACCATACCGGGGGTGTTGGCGGGCAGATGGCGCAGCACTTCCAAGGTTGCTTCGGTGCCGCCGGTCGAAGCACCCAAAGCAATAATCACTTGGTCAAGTGACGGAGAGGTGAGCGGGGGAAGAATGGGGGACGGGTGCGCACGGTGTACCGCTTGAGAAACGCCGGGCATACGCACACGCGCGCGCGAAGCGGCGCGCACTTTGAGTGCCAGTTCGCGCTGGAACAAATCCAGGCTTTCCGGGCGGGACATGTCCGGTTTGCGCACGAAGTCAACCGCACCGGCAGATAGCGCATCAAATACGCGCAGATTGAGCGAGGAGCACAGTACAACGGGCAAAGGATTGCGCGGAATAAGTTCTTTCAGGAAGTCCAACCCATTTTGACCGGGCATTTCTACATCAAGCGTTAGAACATCAGGACGCAGAGCGGGGATTTTTCGAGCAGCATCCATACTGTTAATGGCATAGCCGACAACTTCCAGTCTTGGGTCACGGGAAAGGCCTTCGATAAGGATTTTGCGAGCCATAATGGAGTCATCGACAACCAGTACGCGAATTTTTTTCTCATTTTCCATAGACGATAGTTCCTTTCAGAATGATATGATGCAAGAGAAACTGGGCGCGAAGCGATAAGTCATCGAAAAGCTTAGGTTTTTCGATAGGTAGCAGGCTGCAAATACTGATAAGGGCTGTTGTCTTTGTTGAGTGTTTCCGAATGTCCAATCAGCAGATAGCCGCCTGGATTGGTTGCGTCATAGAATCGTTGAATCAAGGCATACTTAGTCGGCTGGTCGAAATAAATCATCACATTGCGACAAAAGATGACATCGAACTTTAGCCGGAAATGGATGGGATTCATCAGATTAAAAGTATGGAAAATGACGTTTTTACGGATTTTGGGTGCAACAGTATGTCGTCTGCCATCCGCGGCGGGTACGAAATATTTTTGCCGCCAAGAACTGGGGATGGTTGGCGGCAAGTCATATGTGCCTTGTTGGGCGGCTGCTAAAGCCTGCTGCGAGATATCGGTAGCCAGTACGCGAGTGTCCCATGCGGCGGCCGAGGACCCCAAATACTCCATGAGAATCATGGAGATATTGTAGGGTTCCTCGCCGGAAGAACAGCCTGCCGACCAGATGGACAAGACTTTGTCGCGTTCATGTTTGCGAACCAGGTCGGGCAGGATAGTGTTCTGAAAAAATTCGTAATGTGCAGGTTCCCGCATGAAATAAGTATAATTGGTCGTCAGTTTGTTCAGCAGAGTTTCGATATCGTCGGGCGTTGCAGCGCTTAGGATGTGGTCGATATACTCGGTGAAACTTTTGTAGCCCTGTTGCATGAGGGTGCTGGACATACGACTTGTAATTAGTTGGCGCTTCTGGGTAAGATTGATTCCGAAGTTGTTTTTGATAAAACTGGTGAGTCGGATAAAATCATGTTCAGAAAGCTCGTACATTGGCATTGCCTCCTGTTAAGCTTCGTTAATCAGCTGAAGGCAATCGAGAATCAAGATAGTTTCACCGCTATCAGGTAAAGAAATCATACCATTGACGAGGTTTTGGTCCTTGTTGCCTGTCGAGCCAGAAGAAATTGCGCTTTCATCAATATCAACCATCTGCGCCACACGGTCAACCGAAATACCGACCTGTGTGCCGTCAATATTGAGCACAATAATGCAGACAACGCTGTTTTCCTCTGATACTGTGCGACCCATGCGCAGTCGGGCGTCGATGATAGGAATAATCTGACCGCGCAGATTGATGATGCCCTTTACATATTCGGGCGTCATCGGCATGGGTGTAATAGCATGGTTGATAATGATTTCGACGACCTGAGAGGCATTAACGCCGAACAGCAGACCGTCCGAAAAGAAAGTCAGGTATTTGGAAGTCAAGATGTCAGCCGGGGGCTGGCCAACCGAAGCTTCGTTCATCAATTCAATGGTTTCCGTAGGCATGCGAAATCTCCTTTCTTTTTCGTGCACACTTACAGGAGCAACTTTCCGTTGACTGCGGCCGTGTGTAGATTGGTAACATCAAGAATGATACTGATATTGCCGTCGCCCATGATGGTGCAGCCGGTAATACCCGAATCCTTGATGTTAAAGTTGTTTAGATAGCTGGGAAGCGGTTTTACAACGACCTGCTGTTCACCCAGCAGTTCATCGACAAACAGACAGTATGAAAGTTCTCCGGAGTCAACCCATACCAAAATACCGTCCTCGATGTTGGTGACTTCGGTGTCGATGTGGTACAGGTCGTGTACACGGATGATGGGATAGAAGCTGCCCATCCGGTTAATCATTTCGCCGTAATTTGCGTCATGGATGACTTCCTTTTGAGAAACCTTAAACGACTGGCGAATGTTGTGAATGGGTACGGTAAAGATGGACTTGCCGACCGACAGTTCCATACCGTCCACGATAGCCAGCGTGAGCGGGATTTTTAAGGTAACGGTCATGCCTTTGCCGACTTCACTGGAAATGGACACCGTACCGCCGACATTTTCGATGTTGGATTTTACAACGTCCATACCTACGCCACGGCCGGAGTATTCGGTGACTTCTTTGTTGGTCGAGAAGCCGGGCGCCATGAGGAATGCCAAAATCTCTTTATGGGTATATTCGCTTTCCGGCTTGGTGAGCAAACCGTTTTTGCGCGCCTTAGCCAGAACGCTTTCGGGATTTACGCCTTGGCCATCATCGCGTACTGTGATGATAACTTCACTGCCAGTATGTGCGGCTGAAAGGGTAATGGTGCCTTGGGGGTCTTTGCCCAATGCAATACGGTCTTCTACATGCTCTTCAATGCCGTGGTCCATCGAGTTACGCACGATGTGCATGATGGGGTCGCCGATGCTGTCCACAATCGACTTGTCAACTTCGGTATCTTCACCTTCGATGACCAGACGCGCCTTTTTGCCCAGCTTTTGCGACATATCGCGCACGATACGCTTCATTTTCTGGAAGGTGCCCGAAACCGGAACCATTCGGATGGACATACTGATATCTTGCAGTTCGTCGGTCAACTTGCGCAGCTGGCGGGCAGACTTGGTGAAGTTATCCAGCTTTAAGCCGCGAATATCGGGCGAAGAAGTGACCATAGATTCGGTGATAACAATTTCGCCAACAATCGCCATCAGGCTGTCCAGCTTGGACAGATTGACGCTGATAAGGCTTTGCTTGTTGGTTGCGGTCGAACGATTTGACGCTTGACTGCTGCTGGAAGAAGTGGGCGCAGAAAGATGCGCTGGAGCCAAAGACTCGGCATGTGTTTCCGGTTCTTTGGTTTCCTGAATGGGAGCCGGTGCCGGTGCCGGAGCTGGTGCCGGGGCAGCGGGCGGCTCAGCGGCTGCAACGACCGGAGCCGGTGACGGAGCAGCGGGCGCAGGAGAAGCGACCGGAGCAGCGGATGCAGCTTCGGGTGCAGGCGTGTCCAGTACCTCGTAGGTTTGAATATTGCTTGCCCCCTTTACGATGTTAATGGCATGTTGCAGCGCTTCTTTAGAGTTGAAGTGCATGAGGAAGCCTTTTGTTGTGATAATTGCCGCAGTATCAGGGTCGGTGTCAACATTGTGCGGTTCATAGGTCGGTTCGATATCTGCTTCATTGAGTGCGGTAATCAGCATGAAAGCACGCAGATTTTCCATGCCACAGCCTTCATCAAAAAAGACATGCAGGGTATAGCCCGATGTTTGTGCGGGCGAACTGGCCGATGTAACCGCAGCACTTGTTTGCGGCTGAGTCGGTGCCGCAGCGGAAGCCGATGCGGGGGACGCAGCAGGGGCCGAAGCCTGATTGTTAATTTTCTCGATAAAACTATTAATATCTGCCACGAAATTGTCGATATCATTAGAAAGAGGTTCGTTGTTTTCAATTTTTTCCACTTCAGCCCGGAAAAAGTCGGTGGAATGGAACATTAAATTGAACAATTCATGATGCAGCTCTTGCGGAATCGCATCCATAGAATTTTCGCGAATGATGAAAAATAAATCTTCAATTCGGTGAGCGATTGTGGTCAAGGCCTGGAACTCCATCATAGCGGACGAACCTTTTAGCGTGTGCATGATGCGGAAGATTTCGTTCACATCATCCTGCGTAAAGGTGTTAGCTTGTTCCGAATTGAGCAAAATCCCGTCCAACTGTTCCAGTAATGTGTTGGTTTCGTACAAGTACATTTCGAGTATGTTATCGTTGCCATTATCCATGTGAGGAACACCGCCTTTTCGTATAATCTTCTTTTTATATCGTCCAAATGATATGGAAAATTAAGAGCGCTTTTTAGAAAAAATACAGGATTCGCGCAATGTTGCCGGTTTGCACCCAAAACCGCGCACATTTATGCGGAGAAATGGAGCAATATATGGCGGATATCGTAAAAGTAACAACGCCGATGACCGGCTATGAGAATACTACGCCCCGACAAAATCCGATTACACCGGGAGATACCCAGATTCAGAATGTGGCTGACCCCACGCGGGTCAATCGACCGGACGGAAAAACCGAACAAAAGGGCGCGGATAACAGCGGATATATGTTCCGCTATGATTCCAATTTTGAAACCTTTATTCAGCGCTTGCGGCAAATGCCAACGCTGACCGAAACCATGTCGGCACTGCTGCTCGGACGGATGCAAACGCTGGTATCGTCTGGCATGTCGCCCGATATGGCGCAGGAGCTGTCCAAGTTTCTGCGTATGCTGGTCATGGACCAGTCACAGCTTGAGATGTTCTTGAAACAACAAAATACCGCATCGGTTCGGTTTAAGGGCGCGTTCTTCGATGTGATGCGTGAGATTTTTAACGGCTCGGATTCGCCGGGTATCAAAAACGATATCTTACAGTTTTTGAAAAAATACAACGATATGGCATCCACCGAACATATCGCAAAAAGCATGACCGGAACGATTGAGCGCATGGCACAGGCTATGCCCGCATCGGCGCGCGGTGGATTGTTGGAACTGCTGGGTAAGCTAGAAGTATTGTTGCAGGCGGGCGACCGCGGTGCAGCGCTGTCGATGCTGCAAAACCAGATAGTCCCCTATATGGGAAACTACATTGCCCGCACGCATGATATGGGCTTAGCGCGTACCCTATTATCCATGCTGACGCTGCAAATGACCCGATATGAAAACGGTTCACAGGAATCTATGCTGCAAGCATTTCGTCAGTTATTGGGGTACAGCGGGGTGCGCAGCCGATTAGGGGGACTGGATGATAACAGTTTAATGCTGTTGTTGCGCAACACGGAGTTTGAAAAGGCCTCTGGAAATAATACATTTGCCGATACCTTTTTAGAACTGGCCAGCCGGGCATTGCGCGGAGAAGCCGGTGTCGAAGGCCGACAGGCGTTTGAAAACATTATGCACGCGCTTTTACTCAATCAAAGCGTCTATATGCCGCTGACCCATCTGATGATACCATTAGAGTGGCAGGGCAAGATGATGTTTTCCGAAGTGTGTATTTA
>OVXI01000175.1_pt1 | contig 16323 bp, 14 predicted proteins | sample 1732031 | NCBI WGS metagenome assembly OVXI01 (sample SAMEA4545821, study PRJEB24839) | metagenome | biome: chicken; feature: ceca content | place: Italy | collected 2013-05 | reverse complement strand
GGAGGGGAAGGGAAATTGTGCAGGAATACCGAAAAAACGACGGTTTCGGGATGCCGAGCGCACCCGGAATCCGCTCTCCGGAATTGCGAGAAGAGGCAAACAACGTCCACGAAAAAACAAACGACCATGAACAACAAGTATTCACTTCCCAAAGACGGCGGTCTGTCCGCAGCGCCGGCGCCGCGCGACATCATCCACCGCTGCGAAAAAATCCGCACGCTGGTCTATGAAAACGAATATCGGGGTGTGCAATACGTCGCGGACCTGATCGTGAAGGCGATCCGCAATTACGACGAATCCCACTGCTCGAACCGGATCTACGAAGAGGCACAGCCTTTCGTGCTCGGCCTCACGACCGGCCGCACGCCGCTGGGGCTCTACCGCGAACTGGTTGCCCGCTACAAGGCCGGCTCGGTGAGTTTCGCCAACGTAGCCGTCTACAGCCTCGACGAGTTCTACCCGATCCGGTCGACCGAACAGCAGAGCCGCAACTTCCGCATCCACGAGGATTTCCTCAACCACATCGACATCCTCGCGGAGAACATCCACATCCCCGACGGCACGGTCCCCGAGGAGCGCATCTCGGAATACTGCGCCTCCTACGACCACGCCGCGCACGACATCGACCTGATGATTATCGGCATGGGCGAGCAGGGGCAGATCGGATTCAACGAACCCGGCTCATACGCCAAGTCGCGCACGCGGCTCGTGCAGCTCTCGCACCACTCGCGTCAGATCCAGTCGGAAGCCTTTTTCGGATTGGAAAACACGCCGAAGATGGCCATCACGATGGGGCTCGAAACCGTCATGCGGGCCCGCAAGATCGTTCTCATGGCATGGGGCGAGGAGAAAGCCGACGTCGTGCAGAAAGTGGTCGAGGGCACGGTTACGGATCAGGTGCCCGCCTCCCATCTGCAGGAACACCCCGACATCGAGGTGGTGATCGACGAGAACGCCGCGGGCCGGCTCACGCGCGAACAGACGCCGTGGCTGGTCGGACCGTGCGAGTGGACGCCGAAGTTCACGCGCAAGGCCGTCGTCTGGCTGTGCGGCGCGGTCGGCAAACCGATACTCAAACTCACCTACAAGGATTATCTCGAAAATTCGCTGGGCGGACTGCTCGAACAGGGACGCCCCTACGACCGGATCAACATCGACGTCTTCAACGATCTGCAACACACCATCACGGGATGGCCCGGCGGCAAGCCCGGCGCCGACGACTCGACGCGGCCGGTCGCCTCGGCGCCCTACCCCAAACGTGTGGTGATCTTCTCGCCGCATCCGGACGACGACGTGATCTCGATGGGCGGTACGTTCATCCGTCTGGTGCAGCAGGGCCACGACGTGCATGTGGCCTATCAGACTTCGGGCGACGTGGCCGTGCACGACGACGTGGTGCTGCAAAACATCGACACGGCCCGCGAAATGGGATTCGCCGATCAGGTTTCGGCCGTCGAACGGCTCATCGCGGACAAAAAGAAGGGCGAACCCGAACCGCCCGAACTGCTCGGACTGAAAGCCGCGATCCGGCGGGCCGAAGCGCGCGCCGCAGTCCGTTCGTTCGGCCTCGATCCCGACACGAAAGCCCACTTCCTCAACCTGCCCTTTTACGAGACGGGCGGCATCAAGAAGGGGCAGCTCACCGAACGCGACATCGACCCCATCGTCCGGCTGCTGCGCGAGATACGGCCCCATCAGATCTACGCCGCCGGCGACCTCTCCGACCCCCACGGCACCCACCGCACCTGCATGGAAGCCGTTCTGGGTGCGATCGACGTGCTTCGGGACGATCCGTGGCTGCGCGACTGCCACATGTGGCTCTACCGCGGCGCATGGCAGGAGTGGGACATCGGCATGGTGGACATGGCCGTGCCGCTCTCGCCGGACGAGCTGATCATGAAACGCCACGCCATCTACCGCCACCTCTCGCAGAAGGACATCGTGCCTTTCCCGGGCAGCGACCACCGCGAGTTCTGGCAGCGGGCCGAGGAGCGCACGCAGCACACCGCCCGGCTCTACGACAAGCTGGGCATGGCCGAATATCAGGCCATCGAGGTCTTCGTCAGGATGTTCTGAAACGGCTCCCATCGGCCGGGGCTCGCGTCCGCCCGGCAGGAGCGAGCCGCCGACTGCGGAGCCCGCCCCCGCCAGACAGCGACGTGCCGAAACGGAGCACCCGACCGGCGCCGGACCAAACGCAGAAAAAGACCGCGCAGAAAGCACGACAGGCGCCGGGCCAGACGCCGGGAAAGGCCGCAGCAGAAAGCACGACAGGCGCCGGACCAGACGCCGGGAAAGACCGCAGCAGAAAGCACGACAGGCGCCGGGCCAGACGCCGGAAAAGACCGCAGCAGAAAGCACGACCGGCACCGGGCCAGACGCCGGAAAAGGCCGCAGCAGAATGACCGCAGCAGCAAAAAGGCCGCGACGACAGAAACAGACCGCATCGCTACCCGCAAAGCAAGGGTCCGCGGCGCACGACGAACCACACGAACGGAACGGACACCGCGATCCCGAGGTGCCGGGCCGTCGGCAAACGCATTATAAACCGTAAAAACCGAACGCTTATGAGACTGATTATCGCAAACACGCCGGCACAAGTCGCACAATGGTCGGCACGCTACATCGTCGAACAGATCGAACTCAAGCAGAAGTACACCACGTCGCCCTTCGTACTGGGACTTCCCGCAGGGTCGACGCCGCTCGAAACCTACAAGGAGCTGATCCGACTCCACGAGGCGGGCAAGGTCTCCTTCGCCAACGTCATCACGTTCAATATGGACGAATATGCGGGTTTGCCCAAGGACCATCCGCAGAGTTATCGCTCGTTCATGTGGAACAATTTCTTCAGCCGTGTGGACGTGAAGCCCGAAAACGTCCATCTGCTCGACGGCATGGCCGCGGACCCCGCGAAGGAGTGCGCCGACTACGAAGCGCTGATCGCCGATGCAGGCGGGATCGACCTCTTTCTGGGCGGCGTCGGCGAGGACGGGCACATCGCCTTCAACGAACCCTTCTCGTCGCTCGCGTCCCGCACCCGCGTCAAGACCCTCACGCACGAGACGATCGCCGCCAACGCGCGTTTCTTCGGCGGCGACGAGTCGCTGGTGCCCCGCACGGCGCTCACCGTCGGAGTCGGCACGGTTCTCTCGGCCCGCAAGGTGCTGATACTCGCTACGGGCCGCCGCAAGGCACGGGCCGTCCGCCACGCCGTCGAAGGCTCATACAACCACAAGTGGACCATCTCGGCGCTTCAGACCCATCCCAGCGGAATCATCGTCTGCGACGATGCCGCTGCCGAGGAGCTGCGTGTGGGGACCTATCGCTACTTCAAGCAGATCGAGAAAGGGAACCTGCTCTGATCCGCCGAAAGAACGGAACTCCCGCCTCCACCCCGCCCGCAGCCCGGAACCGGCGTCCACGGAACGCATCCGCTCCGGACCGCAGGACGGAAGAGTTTCGGCGGCGAAACGGCCGACGGACCGTGAAATCCCTGCGCACGATCGGCTGAGGTTTCGCATTTCGGAGGTCCGGCCCGCCTTCCGCCTCACGGGCGGAACGGGATTCCGGAAGACGCAGGAGCTCGTAAAGAGAAAGTCCGGCAATATCATAGCCGTAGAGGTCGGATTCGCCGACCTTTACGGCTATTTCGGCTGCCCGGCTGTTTCAACGAAGTCTTCGAATCCGCAACTCGTCGAACGCCGACCGGATGTAAAAACAGGTTGAAAGAGAACCGGAGTTCCCCTTTTGCTCAAATCCACAGCGCACGGATACAAGCCGTCGTCCCGGGATTCCGGCATCGCGTGCAATCGAGCCAGCGCAACAGCCCCGTGCAGACCGAGCCGCCCTACGCGGCACCGAGATTTCAGAACGAATCGGATTTCGATGACCTGACCGCCCGGCCCCACCGGACGCTCGGCCGTCGCGGATCGTTCGAACGCACTTGCGAACCGCAGCTGCAGAACGGGCACCCCACTTGCGGACCGCAGCCGCAGAACGGACACCCCACTTCCGGACCGCAGCCGGCCGGCACACACTCGGAGGCACACGGACGAAGAGACGCGAACAACGGGACAGAAACACGGACACACGGGCGAGGGCACACGGATGAAGCTCCCGGCGAATTCGGCTTCCACGACCGGGGTTGTCCAATAAGTTTTTCAACACGTTGAGGCTTGCCTGTCCGGGCAAACACCCGAATAAGCGGTACGAATAAAAAAGAACCGTCTAAGATTCGCCGGACAGTCCCGACCGTCATCGCACGGCGCAGGCGGACAGCCTCCCGCTCCGTTCGCACAGACGGGAACGCTATTTCAAGTAGAGCAAATTATCCAGAGCGAAATACAGAGGCGCGTTTACATCCTCGCAGGCGATCCGGAATTCGAGGCCGGTTACCTCGCCCAGCCCCGAAAGATCGACCGTCTGCCACCCTTCGACGATCGTTTCGCCGCCCGCCAGCAGCCACGACACCTCGCCCACCTCTTCCGAGCCGTTCACACCCGTGATGCGGAGCGTATAATCGGGTTTCCGCACCTCGGCTACATCGTCGCGGAAATAGCGGTACACGTAAGTCGTATTGGCAATCCCGACCGATAGAGGGCGAACGGCCGTTTCGAACTTGATGACCGGAATGCCGTAGGGTTCCGCCGTCCATGCGCCGTAATAGCCGACCGCAAACTGCTTCGAGCCCTCAGCGCCGCTACCGGCATAGACGCTCTTGTCGTTGAGGTACCCGGAGGTCTCCATGTCGGTATGGTTCGACACGACAAACCCGTTCCACGTGTCGAACGTATGTCCGCTGTCCGAATAGAAAGTCCACAGATCGGCCTCTCCCTCTCTGTAGAGCGATCCGTAATACCGGTTCGAGCGGATCGGATTTCCCTGCCAATCGGTGTCGTCCTCTTCGACGGCCATCGGCTTGCCCCAGATGAACCCCTCCTCGCCGAGCGCCGCCGACTCGAATCCGACGATCACCGCCTCCTCCGGCCGGGGAATGTCCGACACGGTGATCCGCGACGGCTCCGAATCCGGATATGCGGAAGGATCGTCCGACACGGCATATACGGTTACCACGCACGATGCCGCCCCCAGCGGATCGATCGTCGCTTCGCACGAAAGCGTCGTATTTTCGGCACGTCGATCCACGCTGTAACGGTATGCGTCCGCATGTTCCACGGGCCTCCAGCAGACCCGCACTTCCCGGGGACCGATGATTTCATACTCCAGTTCGGGCGCGGCGAGCTGCACCGCGGGATTCTCCGTCCCGTCGTCGCTGCACGCCGTCCATGCGACGGCCGCGCACAGGAGGAATGCCCCCAAAAACCAGTTTTTCATATATGTAAGATTCGGTTATGCGTTTTCTTCCGATCGCGCGAGAAAGCGGTCTCCGCGTGCGTATCGAATTGAGGAGTGCAAATATACGCAATAAATTCGGATCTTCGGTGCCGGCCGGATGCTCCGGCTCCGACAAATCGAATAAAATTCGTTTTTGCATCCGGCTTTTCGTATCTTCGACTGCGTCTCAGTTACTCCCGCCCGGCGAAATGCAAATAAATTTGCTTTTGCACCCGACTTATTCGTATCTTTGCCCCGTTAACCTCTAATAACAAATCAGGATACGATGAAACACGCATACGTATTCCCGGGTCAGGGAGCCCAGTCGGTCGGCATGGGCAAAGACCTCTACGACAACGTTCCCGAGGCGAAAGCCCTCTTCGAGCAGGCGAACGAAATCCTCGGATTCCGTATCACCGACATCATGTTCTCCGGTACGGACGAAGAACTCAAGCAGACCAAAGTTACCCAACCCGCCGTCTTCCTGCACTCGGTGATTCTGGCCAAGGCGCTGGGCGTGAAGCCCGATGCAGCGGCCGGCCACTCGCTCGGCGAATTCTCCGCGCTGGTCGCTGCGGGCGCACTCCCGTTCGAAGACGGACTGCGCCTCGTGTCGAAACGTGCGCTGGCCATGCAGGCCGCCTGCGAAGAGCAGCCCGGCACGATGGCCGCCGTGCTCGGCCTGCCCGACGAGAAGGTCGAGGAGCTCTGCGCTGCGACCGAAGGGGTGGTCGTCGCCGCGAACTACAACTGCCCGGGACAGCTCGTGATCTCCGGCGCCGCGGAGGCCGTGGATGCGGCCTGCGCCAAAGCCAAGGAGGCCGGGGCCAAGCGCGCGCTGCGTCTGCCCGTGGGAGGTGCGTTCCACTCGCCGCTGATGGAGCCCGCGAAGGTCGAACTGGCGAAAGCCATCGCCGAAGCACCGTTCCGCACGCCCGTCTGCCCCATCTACCAGAATGTCGATGCCAAGCCCCATACCGATCCCGAGCAGATCAAGGCCAACCTCATCGCACAGCTCACGGCCCCCGTGCGCTGGACCTACATCGTGAAGAACATGCTGGCCGACTCCGTCGACGCCTTCACCGAACTCGGCCCCGGCACGGTGTTGCAGGGCCTCATCCGGAAGGTGAACCCCGACGTCGCGGTCGAATCCAAAGCGACGCTCTAAACGCGGCGGACCGTTTCCGCTTTCCGGCAACTACCGGCCGACGGCCGAGAAGACGATCCGTGGGACTGTCTGACAAATCCGATTTCAACGATTTCACCCTTGCCAGAATTTATTCTGACAGGAATGATTTCCGATCTTCGGGACTTGTCAGACAGCCCCTTTTTCGTTCATCGCTTCGCCCGCTCACAGGCGGCGGAGGGAGCGCTCTTTTGCGGCCGCACGACCTCCGTTCCGCCGGCCGTTTCATCCTCCTGCCGGATTCCCGTTCGCCGCACCCCTGTACGGCACTTCCAGTCGCGGCAAAACGAAGTTCGTTCCAAAAGGTTGATCCACTATTCGTTATCCGATCGTAAATATTTTTTATTAAAAAATTCTTAAATTTTATTAAAAATCATTGCAAATTATCGCGTTCGCTTATTATCTTTGCATCGGATTAGTTAAAAATAGGGCAACACCATGACATCGCTGACCGAATTTTTCAACAAACACGAAAACGAAGTCGCCCTGAAGGGGATTTCGCATAAAAACAGCCTTATCAAACGAAACATCATCGCCTACATGGCGGTCAACGGCGAGTGCACGCTCTCCGAACTGACGAAGGAGCTGCATATCAGCGTCCCGACCATCACCAAACTCGTACAGGAACTCGTCGATGAGAACATCGTAACGGATCAGGGCAAGGTCGAAACTCCGGGCGGACGCCGCCCCAACGTCTTCGGCTTGGCCAATTCGGCGATCTACTTCGCAGGCGTGAACGTCGGCCGCGACAACATGACCTTTCTCATCACGGACCTGCAGAACAAAATCATCACCGAAAAAGCCGACAACTCGTTCGAACTGACCGACCGTCCGCAGTGTCTCGAAAAGATCTGTTCGAACATCGAGGACTTCATCGACAACTGCGGCGTCGACCGCAGCAAGCTGCTCGGTCTGGGCGTGGGCATGACGGGCCGCGTGAACCCCGAGACGGGCCGCAGCTACAAATACTTCACCTCCAGCGAGCAGCCTTTGCGCGAAATTCTGGAACAGAAGACCGGGCTCCGCGTCCTGCTGGAGAACGACACCCGCGCACGCTGCTATGCGGAGTACACCTGCGGCAAATCGAAGGAGGAGCACAACGTGATCTACCTCCACCTCGGCCGCGGCGTGGCGATCGGCATCGTCGTGGACGGCAAGCTGTTCTACGGCAAGAGCGGCTTCGCGGGCGAATTCGGCCACATCCCCTTCTTCGACAACGAGATCATCTGTTCGTGCGGCAAGAAGGGCTGCCTCGAAACCGAAGTCTCGGGCATCGCCATCGAAGAGAAGATGTGCCGAAAGATCGAACAGGGCGTCAATACGATCCTGCGCGAGCGGTACGACCGCGAAAAAAGCATCCACATCGACGACATCATCGCAGCGGCCAAGAACGACGACAACCTTTCGATCGAACTGATCGAGGAGGCGGGCGAGAAGGTAGGCAAGGCCGTGGCCTTTCTGATCAACACGTTCAACCCCGAGACGGTGATCGTGGGCGGCAATCTCGCCGCGGCGGGCGACTATCTGATGCTGCCGCTCAAGTCCGCGACCAACAAATTCTCGCTCAACCTCGTCTATAAGGACACGAAGTTCCGCGTCTCGAAGATGAGCGAAAACGCCAACGCATGGGGCGTGGCGATGCTCATCCGCAACAAGATCATCGGCATCTGATGAACCTCGAAGGGCGCATCTGCCGGCTGCGGGCCGTCGAACCGTGCGACATCGACGCGATGTACGCTTGGGAAAACGACACGGAGGTATGGGGCGTCAGCGGCACGACCGCCCCCTACTCGCGCGAACAGCTGGAACGGTTCGTCGAACGGCAGCGCTTCGACATCTGGCAGACCCGTCAGATGCGGCTGATGATCGAGCCCTTGCCCGGCGGCCGCGATACGCTCCGCAGAGGTCCGGACAGTCCGGCCGGAACCGGGACGCCCGGCGGGAACGTCTCTGCGGCCCGGATCGCGGGAATCGGGGCCTGCGGCAGCATCGCATCCGAATCGCCATGCCATGCAACGAACGGCATCCGGCCGGACGAAGGCGACGGAATCGGAGCGAGACGGACGCTCGCGGAGCCGTCGACAGCGGCCCGGACCGCAGAGGAACGGAGGCATGCGAATCGGGACCGGGCGCCGATCCCCACGGGAGCCTCCACGCTCGCCGGGGAGCTACGGGCCCTCGCCGTCGGCTCCGTGGAACAGGCCGCCGGCCTGCCCCCCGTCGGAGCGCTCGATCTGTTCGAGTTCGATCCGCAGCACCGCCGTGCGGGCATCGGCATCCTGATCCACGATCCGGCACACCGCGGCAAAGGCTTTGCGGCGGATGCGCTGGATGTCGTATGCCGCTATGCCCGCACGGTCCTCGGCCTGCACCAGTTGTGGTGCAACGTGGGTGCGGACAACACGGCCAGCCTCGCCCTTTTCCGCCGCACGGGTTTCGCCGAGACGGGCCGCAAGCGCGAATGGCAGTGGACGCCCGACGGATTCCGCGACGAAATCATGATGCAAAAGATTCTCTCGGACGAAGGCTGACCGCACCCTCCGACCGGCCCCGCCCGGACCTCCTCGTCGGCCGAATCGGGCAGTTCACGATCCGGTCCGTTTCGCACTTACCACGGCACCCGGATTCCCTGAGCCTTCGCGGGGAGGGGCGAAGCGGGAACCCGCTCCGTTCCTGTGCGGGCGGCGGACGACTGTTTCCGACGGCAAGGCGCCGAAGGTCGAACCGCCCCAAGCCGCGACGATGCGTCCGGCGTCTGCGACGAAGCGCAGCGAGCCGCACGGGGCGCGGCGGATCACACGGTTCATTTCCATATTGCGTCGGAGATGCCGGCGCGAAAGATTTTTTGCAAACCGGCATCAAAAGCCCTAACTTTGCCGCAAAAGCTCAAACCCTCGCTACCATGAAAAAACCGCTGCTTCTGCTTCTGCTCGCCGGAGCCATATCCGCGGCATCCGCACAACCCCGCATCATCGCCCACCGCGGCCACTGGCGCACGGCAGGTTCGGCACAGAACTCGCTCGCATCGTTCGTCAAGGCGGACTCGCTCGGCGTCTACGGCTCGGAGATGGACGTCTGGCTCACGGCCGACGGGAAGCTCATCGTCAACCACGACCGCATATACCGCGGCATCGACATGGAACGTTCCACCGCCCGCACGATCCGCAGCATCGTCCTGCCCAACGGCGAACGCATCCCCACGCTCGACGAATACCTCCGGACCGTCCGGGCGCACCCCGGCACACGGCTGGTGCTCGAACTCAAATCGCTCGCCGACCCGAAGCGCGAAGACGAAGCCGCGGCGAAGATCGTACGGAAAATCCGCAGATACGGCCTCGAAGAGCGCACCGACTACATCGCCTTCTCGATCAACGCCTGCCTCGCCTTCCGCAAGGAGGCTCCCGAAGCACGGGTCTGGTACCTCGAAGGCGACCTCGCACCCCACCGCATCGCACCGCTCGGATTCGCGGGCATCGACTACTCGCAGGAGATCCTGCACGCCCATCCCGAATGGGTGGACGAGGCCCATGCACAGGGGCTCGAAGTGAATGTCTGGACCGTGGACACGGAAGAGGAGATGCGCTATTTCATCGCACAGGGCGTAGACTTCATCACCACCAACGAACCGGAGCTTCTCCGGCGGATTCTCGCAGAAGAATAGGCGGCCTGCGATTTTCGAGCTGCGAAGCCCTGCCGTCCGTTCCGACCGGGCGGTAAAGAGAATTTCGCCGTTTTCGGGCCGTGCGGCCTGCAATCGACCCCTCACCGCCGCAACCAACGCCTCTTCGCACGTCCGACGTTTTTCGAATCGCGGACCTCTGAACCGCACGGCCCGCAAGGACCCGTAAACGCCAAAACCGGCACTCCTCAAGCATCCGCCGATTTTCGGAGCGCCGCTCTTCGGGCCGTGCTGCCGCAGCCTCCGGCGGCGGAAGCCGCCCTCCCGGACCGTGCTCCGCAGGCTGCGTCCGCAGCAGGAACCGACACGAAAAAACGGCTCGTACGGGCCGTCGCCTCTCTTTCTTCGATACGATCGGACAGACCTCGGCTCTGCGCCCGGCCCGGCGAAAAACAGCTTCTTCTTCCGAGGATATATTCCGCATCGGACCTCCCCGAAGGCAAACCTGCATTGCACACGGGGCGGCGGAAACGGCCCCCCTCAGCCGTTCTCGTCTCGGCAGAACCCGAACCGGTCTTCGCCTCTGCACCCGGCCCGGCGAAACGGGGTGCTTGCGACTTCCGAAATAGGGAAAAGTCGTCCGGGCGTCTCCGCCCGGGCATCCGCGCCCGGCCCAAAGCGGCAAGAAAACCGAAAACGGATTGAGGCGCGAAAAAACCTTACCGACCGCACCGCGGCCGCCCGAAGAGGCCGGACTGACCGGACTGATCGGACTGATCGGACAGGCCGCATAAACCGGGCGGACTCCAGACGGCCGCCGCCCCGGCATCTCACCGCCGGATGACGTAGCTTTTCAGCTCCCTGTCGAGTGCGCGTTCCTGTCCGTCCAGACAACGGTCGACCAGCGCGTGAAAACGGGGCGAATGGTCGTGATGGACCGTGTGGCAAAGTTCGTGGACGATCACATAGTCGCGCAGACGTTCCGGCAGCGCCATCAGGTAAAGACTGAACGACAGATCGTTGCGGAAAGAGCAAGAACCCCATTTCGTGCGCGAGGCGCGGATCGTGATCCGGCCGTAGGAAAAACCGAACATGCGGGCGATGCGTTCGACGCGAGGCGGCAAATCGACACGGGCCGCACGCCGCAACTCTTCGATGCGTTCGCGCTCCGCCTCGGGCGGAAGCGGCGGCACGGCCGCCTGTCGCGCCGCAACACGCTGCCGTGCGGAGGCGATCCATGCGACCTTCGTCTCGGCAAAAGCCAGCGCCCGGGCCCGCGACACGCCGCACGGCACCGTCAGGCGCACGAGCCCCGTGGGGCGCACCGTGAGCGTGATCCGCCGGGCCCGCCACGAACGGACGAGGGAGATCTCTCCCACCCCGTCGATCCACACGTTTCCCATAGCTTCGTTTCCCTTCAGCATACCACTGCAACAGTCCGATCGAAACATCGCCGAAGCCCCTCCTATCGTCGGAAGTCCCGGACACGATGCCGTCGGACACAATCCGTATCCTTTCGTTTTCACGATCGAGCGACCGCACCTACTGCATGCCGTCCGAACGCAGCGTCGTCTTCGGATGCGCAATTCCCCCTCCCCGCCAGCTGTCCGTAGCGAACCGTCAGCAATCGCATCGGCCCCGACGAAATCCGGTTCGTCCGCCCCGGATGCAAGGCGCGACGCCCGAGAAAACACGTCCTCCGCCCCCTGTCCCGCCGCAGCGGTCGCATCCGGATCGGCACTTCCTAACCGCGTATCCGGGCTGTCCGCCGAACAATTATATATACAGGCAACCCGCCCGGCTTTCCGATCCGAATGCCGTGCAACGGCCGCGCAATCCGACATCTTCCGACGCCCCGTCGAGAGATCCGTCCATGCACGGGTAGGCTCCACCGGCCGCGGACCCGCGCGCCGCATGGCCTCCCGCCGCGCAGTTGCGGCCGCCGGCGCAACGATCGGCCGTTTTTTCGGCACCATTCTTTCCGATCCGAAGGCATGCAGTCGTCCGGAATCTCTTCCATCCTCGCAAATCACTCCGCGAACCGGAGAGATCGCCCCTGTCCCGCCGCAACGGTCGCATCCGCCCGTCGGCATGCGCCCGCAGCATTCGCCGACCTCAGCGACGCACCTCCGGTCCGCCGACCGGCAATGTTACAACAGATTTCAACCGTGCCGCCCGTTCGTCGTCCGACAACGGCTGCCGGCATCCGACCTGTCGATCCGCAGAAACTCCGGTCCACAGAAATGCCTGTTCCGACCGTCTCGTTCATTCATCTACGACGATCCGCCGGCATCTTCCGTCCGCAGCTGCCGCCCACCTCCGGTGCGCCGCGCTGCCGTCCCGCACGTAAGATCCGCACGGCACCGCCTCCGCTACTGTCCGATACGCTGCCGCACGACCTCGAAGAGCATCACGGCCGCCGCAGCCGAAACATTGAGCGACTCGATATGCCCGATCAGCGGAATGGCCAGCTGCTCGTCGCAGAGCTTGAGCACCTCCTTCGAAATACCCCGATCCTCGGCACCCATCACGAGCACCGTCGGACGCCGGAAATCGGCGTCGTAGAGCAGTTTGCGGCTCTTCTCGGTCGCGGCGACCGCCTGAAATCCCTCCTGCTGCAACTGCCTGAGCGTATTGCGCACCGAGCCCACGCGGCAGACCGGAATCGTCGCCAGCGCTCCGGCTGACGCACGCATCGCCTCGGCGTTCACCGGTGCGGAGTTCTTCAGCGGCGCGATCAACCCGTGGGCTCCGGCGCACTCCGCCGAACGGGCGATGGCCCCGAAGTTGCGGACGTCCGTTACCCCGTCGAACAACACGACGAGCGGCGTCTCGTCCTCCGGCACCCGCTCCAATATGTCGGTCAGCCCGACGTATTCGATCGCCGCGATCTGCGCCACGACCCCCTGATGGTTGCCGCGCGTGAGGCGCTCCAACTTCCCGGCGGGCACCTCCTGCACCCGGATCCTGTGGCGGACGCAGAGGTCGCGCAATTCCTGCATCAGCGGCCCTTCGGCGCCTTTGCGCATGTAGAGTTTCTCGATCTGTTTGCCGGCCTCGATCGCTTCGGCCACGGGACGAATCCCGAAAACAAGATTATCCATTCGTATGTTCCGTAATTTGCATTTCCATCCGTGCCGCAGACCCACCCCATGCACCCGCCGATCCTGCGGACGATCCGTCCGACCGAAGCATCGGGTCGCACCGTGCGACATTTATCCCGACAGCCGTCGGGCACTGCGTCAGCCCCTCCCTCAGAGACCGGATGCCGAGCCGTCCGCAGCCGGAAAATCCGCAGCCCGTTCAAGCGAAAGCCGTTTTCCAGCCACGGCTTTTTCCGACTGTCCGACAGCCGTGTCTTCGTCCGCTTTGCCCACGTGCCCGAGCCGGAGCGAAGCCGGCTTCGCTCCGGCAACCGCGCATGCCGTGCTCAAAGGCCGTAACGCCCCGCACGCGAACAGCCTTCGGAGCCTGCAATCCGCCCCGAGCCGCGCGCAACCTTCGACCGTCGCCGCAAGGCCCCTCCGAAGCGCCCCGGCCGGCACATCGGCCGAGAGATCGCCCCCGCAGACTTCCGCACGTTCCGTGCGGACTGCGGCCCCCGCGGCGAACCCGCTGCGGCCGAAACCCGCATCGTGCGCGCTTTCGGATGCAGCGGCCGCCTGTTCGCACTCCGGACAGCAGGAGAAACCGGACATCCATCGCATCCATTGCATCCATCGCACACGCAGCGCCCCATCCTGCCGCTGCGGACAACCCGCCCGGGCCGACCGCAGACGCCGGCTCACGCCGACGGCGCACCCTCCGCTCCGCTCAGTCGCCCTCGACCAACTCCAGCTCGTAGGAGGCCATCTCCCACTCGTGCATCTGCCGGTCGTAGCTGCTCTTCAATTCGTTATATGCCTTGTAGTCGGCCTCGTCGTAGGCCGTCGCGGCAGCGAACTTCGCATCGTACTCCGCGATCCGCCGTTCGGTCTCGGCCAGCCCGGCCTCGATGGCCTCGACCGCTTTGCGCAGTTTGCGCACCAGCTTCTCCTGCTCCTTCTTCTGCTCGTAGGAGAGCCGCCCCGCAGCCGCCTCGGAAGCCGGGCCTCCCGCAGACGCAGCACCGCTCTCCCGCCCCGCTCCGGCGGCCGGTGCGGAACCTTGCACCGCCTCTCTCGCCGCGCCGGAAGCCGTCCTGCCGCCTTTCGCCGCAGGGGCCGATTTGCGTTCGACCTCCCGCAGCGACTCGATCTTGCGCTTTTCGAGGAAATAGTAGATGCCGCCCAGATACTCCCTCACCCCGCCGTCGCGGAACTCGTAGACCTTCTGAACGATGCCGTCGAGGAACTCGCGGTCGTGCGAGACCACGACCACCGTGCCGTCGTACTTCCGGATCGCGTTTTTCAGGATGTCCTTCGAGCGCATGTCCATGTGGTTCGTCGGCTCGTCGAGCACCAGCAGATTGTGGGGTTCGAGCATCAGCGATGCCAGCGCCAGCCGCGAGCGTTCGCCGCCCGAGAGCACCTTCACCTTCTTGTCGATCTCCTCGCCGCGGAACAGGAACGCACCGAGGATGTCCCGCAGCCGCGTGCGGACGTCGCCCACCGCCACGCGGTCGAGCGTTTCGTAGACGGTCCGTTCGCCGTTCATCAGATCCTCCTGATTCTGGGCATAGTAGCCGATATTGACATTGGCCCCGATGCGGATCGAACCTTCGGTGGGCGCGAGCAGTCCGACGATCATCTTCGCCAGCGTGGTCTTGCCCTCGCCGTTGCGGCCCACGAGCGCGATCTTGTCGCCCTTGCCGATCACGAAGTCGGCGCCGCTGAAGACGTGCTTTGCCCCGAACGACATGCCCGCCTCGCGGATCTCGGCCACGATCTGCCCCGAACGGGGCGCGGGCGGGAACTTGATGTTGAGCGCGGCCGAATCCTCCTCCTCGACCTCGATGCGGTCGATCTTTTCGAGCTGCTTGATGCGCGACTGCACCTGATTGGACTTGGTGGGCTTGTAGCGGAACTTCTCGATGAACTCCTCCGTCTTCTCGATCATCCGCTGCTGGTTCTCGTAGGCGGCCATCTGCTGCGCGCGCCGCTCGGCCCTGAGAACCACGTATTTCGAATAGGGCACCTTGTAGTCGTATATCCTGCCGAGCGAAAGCTCCACGGTGCGCGTCGTTACGTTGTCCAGAAACGCGCGGTCGTGCGAGATGAGCAGCACGGCTCCGTTATAATTCCTCAGATACTCTTCGAGCCACTGGATCGACTCGATGTCGAGGTGGTTCGTCGGCTCGTCGAGCAGGAAGATCGAGGGACGGCGCAGCAGCAGCTTCGCCAGCTCGATGCGCATGCGCCAGCCGCCCGAGAACTCGCTCGTGGCGCGGCCGAAGTCCTCGCGGCGGAAACCCAGCCCGAGGAGCGTCTTCTCGATGTCGGCGTCGCGCGTCTCGCCGCCGAGGATGTGGTAGCGATCCTGCGCCTCCGTCAGCCGGTGCAAGAGCTGCTCATAGGCGGCGCTCTCGTAATCGGTGCGCTCGGCGATTTCGTGCGTGATGCGCCCGATCTCGGCTTCGAGCCGCAGTACTTCGTCGAATGCCTTGGCCGTCTCCTCGGCCAGCGTCGTGGTGTCGGCCACCTTCATCTGCTGGGGCAGATAGCCGATCGTACACTCGCCGTTGATCGTAACGGCTCCCGACGTGGGCTGCTGCTGACCCACGATCAGACGCAGAAGCGTCGTCTTGCCGGCCCCGTTCCGGCCCACCAGACCGATGCGGTCCTTGGGGTTGATCAGAAACGAGATATTGTCGAAGAGGGTCCAGCCCCCGTAGCTTACCGTAAGGTTGTCGAGTGAAATCATAGCGTAAAACGATAACGTGCGGACGCACCCTGCGTCGCGTACATACCGCCGCAAAGGTAACGATTTAATCCGACAATCGGGACCGCCGCGGCGATTTAGATCGGCCGTCCGGCCGATTTCGCACCTCCGCACCGCCCGTTCCGGACCTGCGCCGCCCCGCTCCGGCACGGAACACGAAGTCCGGGACACGGAGCCCGGGACCCGACAGCCGAGGTCCGGGACCCGACGCACTTACCCGGACTTCGGGCCTGCACCGTCCGTCGCCGCCCGTCTCCGGACAGCCTGCCGCAGGCGTCGCCCGAACGTCCGGCTGCGGCCGGCACGTCCCGTCCGCAGCGGAACG
>OVXI01000174.1_pt1 | contig 16331 bp, 12 predicted proteins | sample 1732031 | NCBI WGS metagenome assembly OVXI01 (sample SAMEA4545821, study PRJEB24839) | metagenome | biome: chicken; feature: ceca content | place: Italy | collected 2013-05 | reverse complement strand
CTCCCGCCCCGGCTCTCCCCCAGCAGGCTGTGGAGGCTGCGCCGGAGCCGGCCGCGCCGGTGGGCAGCGGCCGGGTGGAAATCGACCTGGAAGAAGGCTCCCTCACCCCGGAGCAGACCGCGCTTCTGCAGCGGTTCATGGACGGCTATTATCAGGCGCTGGCACGCCTGCAGGCCCCCGAGGGGATGGACGGCCTTTTCGCCAGCGACGCCGCGGCGCAGCAGTCTCTGGCTGGGCTGACATGGCAGCTGGGGCTGCGCACCCTGACCGAAGGGGCGGACTACTCCCTTGTGTCCTGGCAGTACCGGCTCCGCTGCACCGCCGCCCGTCAGGAGGCGGACGGCAGCGTCACGGTGCAGGCCCAGGAGGACAACACCCAAATCTTTGCCCAGACCCCCGGGACCGAATCCAGACAGTACGGGGTACATCACAGCTTCACCCTGACGCCGGGGCCGGATGGCTGGCGGATCGCCGCCCACAGCAGCTTTGACGCCCTCTACCTGACCGCCATCCGCCAGGGCGGCTGGGAGGATCTGGAAGCCCGCTATGCGGCGGCTGTGCCCGCCTTTCTGGAGGCCAACCGCGCCGCAGCGGCGGCCCTGGGCGCGCAGCGGGAGGCCGGGCCCCTGCCCTCTGCGGACCACCCCTACGACCGGCAGGCCGCCCTGGACTACGCCCTCCAGTATACAGCCGCCCGCAATCCCGCCTGGGACGACTATGCCGGCATGGGCGGCAACTGCCAGAACTACGTCTCCCAGTGCCTGTACGCCGGCGGCATCCCCATGGACACCACAGGCGCTGCGGTCTGGAAGTGGTTCGACGGCACGGTGGCCAACGACACCACCGCCGCCGGCCGCAGCAGCTCCTGGTCCGGCGTGGATGAATTTTTAGCCTACGCGGAGGGCAACACCGGCTATGGCCTGGCAGCCCAGACCGGCGCCCCCTACCTGACCGGCCAGCCCGGCGACCTGATCCAAATGGGAGAAAACGGCAGCTGGCGCCATGTGGTCATCATCAGCCAGACCGTCACCGACGAGTCCGGGCAGACCATCGACTATCTGGTCCATTCCAACACATCCAACCTGGAAAACTGGCCCGCCAGCCTTTACGGCTATCCCCAGCGTCTCCTGACCCGCATTGCGGGCTGGAACGATTGACCCCCACCCTTTTCAACCCAGGAGGACCCTCTATGCAGCTTTTCACAAGCTGTGCATCCACCGTAGACAGTATGAGCCGCATCCTTGGAGGGTGCGGCTCTTCTTCTGTATGGACCGGCTGCTTTGTCAAACCATGCCGCCAAAGACAGGCTCCGTATCTCTGCGCAAAAAGAAAACACGCCGAATCCTACGATTCAGCGTGTTTCATGTGGTGCACCTCCAGGGACTCGAACCCTGGGCCCACTGATTAAGAGGAACCGAGAGGCATTTTTCGTCCAGCCTGGCATTCAGCGAAAATTCGTTATTTTCATCAAATCACCGTTGTTTTATCTGTTTTTATCCATTGCATCTTTTGCACCCTGTGCACGGCTTTGCATCCAATATCCAGCCCTACGATGTGCAGAAAATGTGCAAAAACGTGCAGAGGGAAAATCCGTTCCATTCCATTCGGTTCCCGCAGGGGTCAAGACAAACATACCGGCTCTCCCATCCCATAAGTGTGGGCAGGGGGCCGGTTTTTGTTCGGCGTTTCGGCGCGGTCACAGCACGCTACCGCCCTCGATGAAGCGGTAGCCGATCAGTTGTGTTTTACTGACTGGCTCGCCACGGAACATTCTGAGCACCGTATCGGCGCAGACGCAGGCTTCGGTCTCGAAGTCGAAGCGGATGGAAGTCAGCGGCGGGGTCAGCACCTCGTTGGTGTCGTAGCCGCCAAAGCCGGTCACCGAGATGTCCTGAGGGATGCGCAGCCCCAACTCCTGCGCGGCCTTGTAGACGCCGTAGGCGATGCGGTCGGTGGCGCACAGTAGCGCCTGGGGCCGGTCGGACAGCTGCAGCACCTGCCGGGCAACAGTATAGGCCGTTTGGTAGGTGAAGTCGGCCAGATAGTTGCGCACATCGGTGACGCCGCCTGCGGCAAGGCCCCGAAGGATCCCCTCTTTGCGGCGCAGGCCCACAGCGATGTCGTCCTCGGTCACCCACAAAAGCCCCACCGAGCGCAGCCCGTGCTCCGCCACATAGCGGCCCAGCTCCTCACCAGCCGCCAGGTTATCGTCCAGCACTGAAATGCCGGCGCTGAACTCTTGTCCCATAAACACCACCGGCACTTGCACATGTTCCACCGCCTTGCGGTGAGCCGGGGTAATGTAGCTCGCCACCAGAATGATCCCGTCCACGCGCATCCACGCCAAGTTGCCGATGCTGCGCACCTCAAAATTCAAATCGCCTTCCGTGTTGATGATCAGCGGGGTATAGCCTTTGGTGCGCAAGTACTTGTCCATCGCCGTCATCACGCGCGGGGTGACGGTCGAGTCAAAACCCGGCAGGATGATGCCGATGATGTTGGACTGCTTAGCGCTGAGCCGGGCAAAGACGTTGGCCTCATAATGATAATGCTCAATGGCCTCGCGGATGCGGCGGCTGCTCTCCTCCTGGACCGGCTTGCCGTTCAGATACCGGGAGACCGTGCTTTTCGCCACGCCAGCCATCTCAGCCACATTTTTGATGGTCGGACGCTTTTCCAAAATCTCACCTCCCCATCCGTCTGTGATTTTTATTGTACCATGCACGCGGCCGGAATGTCAAACCGGTTTCACACTTCCGCCGCCGCAGCCGGTATCGCCGCAGCAAAGCCGCGGTGGTCCAGCCCTTTCTTTTAAAACGTCATAAAACCGGTTTTACCAAAAAGTCGTTCGATTTTTTGTGTAATATTGCGTCTTGTTCAAAACGAAAAAGAGGTTATAATGAAGTTACAGTAAAACCGGTTTTACAAATGTCTCTTTTCACCAGCAGTTTTTGGGAGGTTTCAGCCATGAGCGGCAAAGACAAGCAGCAGCACTATCTTGAAATATCCAAACAGATCACCGAACAGGTCGGCGGCAAGGAGAACATCCTGGCCAGCACCCACTGCGCAACACGGCTGCGCATCGTGCTGAAGGATTACGACAAAATCAATAAAGAGGCCATCGACAACATCGACCTGGTCAAGGGCGAGTTCGTGGCCGGCAACCAGCTCCAGATCATCTTCGGCGCCGGGCTGGTCAACGAGATCTACGAGGTATTCAGCCAATACACCGGCACAGCTGGCTCCTCCATGGCCGAAGTCAAGGCCGAGGCCGCCAAGAAGATGAACCCTCTGCAGGCGGTCATCAAGAGCCTGTCCGACGTATTTGTGGACATCATGCCCGGCATCCTGGCTGCGGCATTGCTGTCGAGCCTGACAGGGGTGCTCAATCAGTGGGACGTGGTGGAAGGCAATGCCACCCTCTACGGCATCAACCGGCTGGTCAGCCTGGCGTCCAACGGCATTTTCAGCATCCTGCCCCTGGCGGTGTGCTATTCGGCCTGCAAGCGCTACGGCGGCAAGCCCATCCTGGGCCTTGTCATGGGCGCCATCATGCTGGACAGCTCGCTGGCCAACGCCTACGACGCCGCCAAGGGCATCGTGGACGTGCAGACCATCAGCCTGTTCGGCTTTGACATCAAGCTGGTGGGCTTCCAGGGCGGCATCATCATCGCTCTGATGATGGGCTTCGTCATCGCCAAGCTGGACATCTTCTTTGACAAAAAGATCCCCGACGTGGTCAAGCTGCTGTTCAGCCCCATGTGCTCGGTGCTGATCTCCACCGTCCTGCTGTTCACCATCGTCGGCCCTGTGGGCCGTCTGCTGTCCAACGGCATCACCAACGGCCTGGTCTGGATGACCCAGAACCTCGGCATCCTCGGCTACATGGTATTCGGCGGCGTCCAGCAGATCATCGTCATCACCGGCCTGCACCATATCTTCGGCGCCATCGAGGCGCAGCTGCTCTCCGACACCGGCCGCAACTTCCTCAACCCGCTGATGAGCGTGGCCCTGATGGGCCAGGGCGGCGCCGTGCTGGGCTACCTGGCCCTCAACTGGAAGAACAACAAGGCCAAAGAGCTCTGCATCCCCTCTTTCATCTCCACCCTGTTCGGCATCAGCGAACCCGCCATCTTCGGCGTCAACCTGCGGTATAAGTTCCCGCTGGTGGCCGGCTGCATCGGCGGCGCCATCGCCGGCGGCTACGTGTTCCTGACCGACCTGGCATCCCTGGGTTTCGGCACCACCGCCCTGCCCGGCCTGGCCATCTGCGACCCCGCCCACGGCGGCTATCTCAACTACATCATCGCTCACCTTATCGCCTTGGGCGTCGGCCTGGTGCTGACCGTCCTCTTCGGCAAGGTGACTGCCAAGAAGAACGCCGCCTCTGCCGCCGCACAATAAAATCAGATCGCCCCACCGCCCGGACAGCCCCCTGCTGTCCGGGCACTGGGGTATCCAGGAGGAAATTATGGAAAACGCAAACTACCGCGAACAGATCGCAACCGCCTACGCCGACAGCCAGGCAGCCGCGCCGGGGCCCTGGCGGCCCGGCTATCACCTGACGCCGCTGGCCGGCACGCTGGGCGACCCCAACGGCCTGTGCCAGGTAGGGGATACGTATCACATTTTTTATGTCACCAGCCCGCTGGCCTGCCGCACCACCCAGCGCACCCCCTGCGTGTGGGGGCACTACACCACCAAAGACTTTGTCCACTACCGCCGGGAGACCATCGCCGTCTACCCTGACCATCCCCGCGACCGGGACGGCGTCTACAGCGGGTCGGCGCTGGAAAAGGACGGCAAGCTGTATCTGTATTACACCGGCAACGTCCGGCACGCCGGCAACTTTGACTATATCCACGCCGGGCGGGAGCAGAACGTGCTGCGGGTGGAAAGCGCCGACGGCGTCCACTTCACCGGCAAGACCCTGCTGATGACCAACGACAACTTCCCCGCCGACATGACCAACCATGTACGGGACCCGCAGATCATCCAGCGGGACGGGCGGCTGTATATGCTGCTGGGCGGACGCACCCAGGCGGACGTGGGCTGCGCTCTGGTGTATGAGAGCGGCGACGGGAGCCATTTCCGTCTGGTCAACCGGCTGTCCACCGCCGAACCCTTCGGCTATATGTGGGAGTGCCCCGACCTCGCCGTTCTGGACGGCCAACCCCTTTTGATCTGCTGCCCCCAGGGCATCCCCCACCAGCTCTTCCGCTACCAGAACTCCCACCAGTGCGGCTGCTTTGCCTTGGAGGGAAACTTTGCCGCCGGGGCAGCGCTGGGGGCGTTCCAGCCTTTCGACTACGGCTTCGATTTGTACGCGGCCCGCACCCTGAAAGCCAGCGATGGCCGGGTGCTGCTGTTTGCCTGGATGGGGATGTCCGAGACCAGCTACGGCCGCAACCCCAGCGCCAGCCAGGGATGAGACCAAGCCATCGCCATGCCGCGGGAACTCAGCTGGAAAGACGGGCATCTATGGCAGCGGCCTCTGGCCGAGCTGGAAGCCCTGCGCGGCCCGCGCACCCGGCAGGACGGCCGGGAAGCGGCCCGCTTCCACAGCCGCCGCTGCGAGCTGGTCGTGCGCCCCGACGCCGGCCAGGACGTGACCGTCCACCTCTATGAGGATGCCGTGCTGCGCTTCTGCGCCGCCGAAGGGCTGCTGACGCTGGAGATGGGGCCCGTCTGCGGAGCGGGGCGCGATGTGCGGCGGATGAAGCTGGACAAGCTGGAACAGCTGGAGCTGTACCTGGACGGCTCGACGCTGGAAGCCTTTGTCAACGGCGGGTACGCCACTCTGACCAGCCGCATCTTCGGCACAGAGGACACCCTTGCGGTGGACGCCTTTGCCGGAGAAGTCGACTATTGTCCCGTGAGCACCTTTGAGGTTGCCGACGCCCGGGAGCACGGTGTATAATGAAAGCCGGGGCGCCTGGTGTTTTCTGCCAGGGCCCCGGCTTTCCCCCTTTTCAACAGCCCAACAGGAGAAAGGACAAAACCCTATGCCCATTGTGTTCCACCCCCAAAGCCGGACGTTCCATCTGTACAGCGCATATGTCAGCTATATTTTCAAGGTCCTGCCCAGCGGCCACCTGGGCCAGCTGTACTGCGGCAAAGCCCTGCGGGACCACCCCGACTTTGACCGCCTGTTCGAGACCGCGCCCCGCTCGATGTCGGTGTGCTACTTCGACGGAGACGACGCCTACTCGCTGGAGCATATCAAACAGGAATACCCCACCTGCGGCGCCGGGGATATGCACCTGCCTGCGCTGGACGCCCAGATGCCGGACGGCAGCCGCCTGCTGGACCTCCGCTACCAGGAGCATACCGTCACGCCGGGCAAGCCGCCCATCGAGGGCCTGCCCGCGACCTATACAGAGCAGGACAGCGAAGCCGCCACTCTGACGGTCACTCTGGCCGACCCGCTGGCCGGCGTCACGGTCAAGCTGTTCTACACCCTCTTTGAGCAGCTGCCCGCCCTGGCACGGCACGCCGAGATCGCCTGCACCGGCCAGGGACCGGTCCAGCTGGACCGTGCCATGAGCCTCTGCCTGGACCTGCCCGACAGCGGCTACGAAATGGTGGAACTGACCGGCGCCTGGGCCCGGGAGCGGCACGTCACCACCCGCCCCCTGGCGGAGGGGGTGCAGGCCGTCTATTCCCTGCGCGGGCACTCCAGCCACCACTTCAACCCCTTCCTGGCCCTGAAGCGCCCCGACTGCGGCGAAATGGCTGGGGAGGTCTATGGGTTCAGCCTGGTGTACAGCGGCAATTTCCTGGCGCAGGCCGACGTGGACCCCTACCACGTCACCCGTGTGACCATGGGCATCCATCCCCAGAACTTCCGCTGGACCCTGCGCCCCGGCGAGACCTTCTCCACCCCCGAAGCCGTGATGGTCTACAGCGACCGGGGGCTCAACGGGATGTCCCAGACCTACCACCAGCTTTACCGCACCCGGCTGGCACGGGGTGTCTGGCGGGACAAGGTGCGTCCGGTCCTGGTCAACAACTGGGAGGCCACCTATTTTGCTTTCAACGAGGAAAAGCTGCTGACCCTGGCGGCCCAAGCCAAGGCCCTTGGCATCAAGCTGTTCGTGCTGGACGACGGCTGGTTCACCCACCGCAGCAACGACCACGGCGGCCTGGGCGACTGGGAGGTGGACACCGCCAAGCTGCCCGGCGGCCTGAAAGGCTTCGCCGAAAAGCTCAACGCCATGGGCCTGCAGTTCGGGCTGTGGATCGAGCCGGAGATGGTCAACGCAGGCACCCGGATGTGGGACGAGCACCCCGACTGGGTGCTGCACCAGCCGGGCCGCCGGCCCCAGCCCAGCCGCCACCAGTATGTACTGGACTATTCCAACCCCGACGTGGTGGACTTCCTCTACCGCCGTTTGGAGGCGCTGCTGGACGGCGTGCCGGTCAGCTACATCAAGTGGGACATGAACCGCAGCATCAGCGACGCCTTCTCCTGCGCCGCCGGCCCCGCGGGCCAGGGCGAAGTGCTGCACCGGTATATCCTGGGCCTCTACCGGTTGTACGAACGCCTCACCAGCCGTTTCCCGCAGATTTTGTTTGAATCCTGCGCCTCCGGCGGCGCGCGGTTCGACCCGGGCATGCTCTACTACGCCCCCCAGTGCTGGACCAGCGACGACACCGACGCGGTGGAGCGGCTCAAGATCCAGTACGGCACCAGCTTTGTCTACCCCATCTCCAGCATGGGGGCCCATGTGGCCGCCGTCCCCAACCACCAGCTGGACCGCGTCACCTCCCTGACCATGCGGGCCAACGTGGCCTTTTTCGGCGCCTTCGGGTACGAACTGGACCTGACCCAGCTCAGCCCCCGCGGCCAGGAACTGGTAGCACGGCAGGTGGAATTTTTCAAACAGCACCGCCGTCTCCTGCAGTTCGGCGCCTTCTGGCGGCTGCAAAGCCCCTTTGCCCACAACGAAGCCGCCTGGATGACGGTGTCCCCCGACCAAACGACCGCCCTTGTGGGGGATTACCTGATCTTGCAGCAGGTCAACGCCGGCTACCGCCGGGTGCGTCTGGCAGGCCTCGACCCCAGCCGGCTGTACCGCGTCACACCGTTGGGCAGCGGCGCCGCGCCATGCGGCCAGCCCTATACCGCCGGCGGCGACGAGCTGATGCAAGCCGGCCTTGTGACCACCGGCGACAGTCAGGCGCAGCATGAGGGCGACTTTGTCTCCCGCCTGTACTGGCTGGAAGCCGTGGAAGAATAAAATGGATGTCTTGCTGGAAAAGTTTCGTTTTTGTGCGATTCAACAAACCCGGCGTAGTGTATTCGTGAAAATGTCCAAACTTCAAGGCAAGCCATTGGCACTTTGCCCCTCTCATAGTATCCTCTAACCCACATAAACCACTTTGCTGTGATAAACCGCCACTCCGCAGCCACACCGAACCATTTTGCCGCCGCTTGCCTCCGACAAAATCCTTTGGTCCCCTGCGGGGCGGTTTTCTTTATTTCCCGAGAGAATTTGCAGACGGGCGACCGGCCTGCAATTCTTCATACCCGCACTTTTAAAACTTCATGAGCCGTCTGGATCTGGATACCGCGCCATGACCCTGCGCAAAACGCGGGTGAGCCGGACAACGCCGCTGCAACACAGGGGCTGGAACGCAGATTCGGTGCAAGCGGTGACCACAAGCAAGAGACACTTCTATTGCAACTTGTACTTCCAGCTTTGGAAACCGCGATTCAGTTTGAAATCTGTATTTTCATTTTGGACGGAAAAAGCGATAAGCAAGTATCGACCTGTGGCCACAATTTCAAAAATTGAAATCGTGTCTCACATTCCGGTCGTACTTGTTGGGGAGTGCCTTCCCCAAACCCTGCTTTTGTTTTGAACCGTTTGCGCTTGTTCGATCTATGTTCTGTGCGGCCTTTTTACAGTGCCGCCCAAAGGATTGGAGGCTGATACTCGCCAAGAACACCGAAAAAATCACTCCGACCAATCACAACGATAATCCCAACAACCGCACCCACATCATCAAATTTCGCGTGACCGAAAAAGAAAAACTCACCCTCGAACTCTGCTGCAAACGGCTCAACATTAGCATATCAACCCTCATTCGTCAATCTCTGCTGGAGAAACCTGTCCAGCACATCGTTCTTGTTGCTGGCGGTGGAGAGGACGCTCTGAATGTTCTCTCTGCCCTGCTGGGACAGTGCGGCAAGATCGGCAGCAATCTCAATCAACTGGCCCGTCACTTCAACACCGGCGGCAAAGATTCAGAACAAATTCGAGCACAAATCTTGACCGAATTGTCTGCACTCACACTCTTTCGGCTGAACGCCGAGAAAACGATTGGAGAACTGTATGGCAACCATCAAGCATACAAGCTCGAAGAACTCTGATCTCTCGGCGGCGGAGCGGTATCTTACCTTCCAGCACAACGAGTACACCGGCCTGCCCATTTTGGACGATTACAGCCAACCGAAACTCCGCGAAAATTACTTGTTGGATACGCTGGAATGTGGAGAGAACACCTTCGCCATGGCCTGCCTGCTGGCGAACCGGAAGTACGGCAAAAACGCACAAGCTGGTGATGTAAAGACCCACCATTATATCATCAGCTTTGACCCACGGGACACTGTGGACAATGGCCTGACCCTGGAAAAGGCGCAAGCTCTGGGCCTGCAATTCTGCAAGGAGAACTTTCCTGGCCACCCGTCCATTGTCTGCGCCCACCCGGACGGCCACAACGGCTCAGGCAATATTCACGTTCACATCGTCATTGGTAGTTTACGCATCCGTACCATCGAACGCCAGCCCCACATGGAGAAACCCTGCGACTGGCAGGAAGGCTGCAAGCACCGCTGTACGGCGGCCATGCTGCGGCACCTCCGCGCCGAGGTCATGGAACTTTGCCAAAGCGCCGGCCTCTACCAGATCGACCTGCTGAAAGGTTCCGGCGACCGCATCACTGAACGGGAGTATTGGGCGCAACGGCGCGGCCAGCGTCGTCTTGACTATGCCAACGCCAGGGACGTAGCTTCCGGCCTGCCCATCCGGCAAACTAAATATGAAACCGAGAAAGCTGCCCTGCGCAAAAACATTCGTTCCATTCTGCGAAAGGCGACCAATCTTGAGGACTTCTCTGCTCAGCTTTTGCAGGAGTATGGCATTACTCTTACCGAGAGCCGCGGCCGGTTCAGTTACCACACTGCTGACCGGACAAAGCCCATCACCTCCCGCAAGCTTGGCGATGATTTTTCCAAAGAACAGGTTTTGATTGCCCTTGCTGAAAATACAGAGCGCCAGAAAACCTCCGCTCTCCGCCGCATCGACCCGAACCCTGATAAAGTAAGTCGCCTGATCGACATTCAGTCCAAACTGGCCTCGGGTAAGGGTGCAGGTTACGAGCGCTGGGCCAAAGTGTTCAATCTCAAGCAGCTGTCAAAGTCGGTGGCGCTTTTGTCCGGGCATGGGGTGCACACCGAAGCTGAATTGGCGGATCAAATCAGCCGGTTCAAAGCAGAATCTTCCGAAGCGCTCGAGGTAGTCAAAGACCTGGAAACCCGCATCAGCGAAAACCGGGAACGGAGCCGCCACGTTTCGGCCTATCTCCAAAACCGAAAGATCGCCCAGCAGTCTAAGCACGCCGAGAATCTCGCCGAGTATCAGGAAACACACCGCGCCGAGCTGACAGCCTATCAGGCGGCAGCCGCCTATTTTAAGGCTCACAACATCCAAAAGCTGCCCAGCTTGAAACAGCTGAAAGCTGAGCGTGAGGATTTGATTTCTGAAAAGGCCCAGTTCTACCAAAAATACCGCGAAGCGCACAAAGTCTGGTTGGAGCTGAGCACTGCGCAGCAAAACCTGGAGGCCCTGCACCGCGCAGAGGGCCGCCGCGAGATGACGAGAGGAGGGTTGCATGAGCTGGACAAATGAGGATGTCCGCGATGAAATCTATGAGCAGGATGAGGAGGAAGACGAAGGTCCATCCTGGGTGGATGACAAAGGCAAAATTTTGGAGGCCGCCTTCTGCGAGTACTTCCTCGCAAAGCATCCCCTGATGTGCCTGAAACAGACCTTATTTGACCTGGACGGCGAAGTGGACGAGGATAAGCTCATCTACGAGATTCACCAGGAGATACGCTATCATGCCCGCAATGACGTTGCCAAAAAGGTCAAGCGTTTGGTAGAGGCCCTCAAAATTGAAGCGTACCGCGAAGAGTGGAAACCGCAGCTCGATCGTATCCACCTCAAGAACGGCACCTATTATTTGGAGGAGCGTGGTTTTGTTTCGGACAAGGAACTCTGCCTGAACCGGCTCCCGGTCGAATACCAGGCGGATGCCGCACCTCCCGTGCAATGGCTGAAATTTCTGGACGAGCTGCTGATTTCCGAGGATATTTTGACTTTGCAGGAATATATCGGTTACCTTCTCAATCCCTTCCACCAAGGCGCAGAAGATGCTGATCCTGACCGGCAAGGGCGGCGAGGGCAAGTCCCGCATCGGGCTGCTCTTGAAGAAACTGCTCGGGCCGGCCGCCCACATGGAGGCCGTCCTCCGGCTGGAAACCAATCGCTTTGCCAGCGCCAACCTGGAACACAAGCTGGTGATGATCGACGATGACCTGAACATGACCGCGCTCCCCGAAATACGGAACATCAAGTCCATCGTCACGGCCGAGGATCGCATCTGCGTGGAACGCAAGGGCAAGCAGGCCACCCAGGGCTTGCTCTATGCCCGGCTGCTCTGCTTCGGCAACGGCAATCTGGTTGCAGCCCACGACACCAGCGATGGTTTCTGGCGGCGGCAGATTTTGATCTCGGTCAAGGACAAGCCGGAAGGCCGGGCCGATGACCCTTACCTGATCGACAAGCTGTTAGAGGAACTGTCCGGCATCCTGCTCTGGGCGCTGGAGGGGCTGAAACGGCTGCTGGCCAATCAGTACCGCTTCACCCTCAGCGAACGCGCCAGGCAGAACCTTGCTGCCGCTATGGAGGACGGCTGTCACCTCGACCAGTTCATGCAGGCCGACTCCTACGTCCGTTTCGACCCGGAAAGGTCGGCCAGGTCTACCTACCTGTTCCGTGCCTACAACAAGTGGTGCGCCGACAATCTGGAAAAGCCGGCGACGCAAAAGAAGTTCAGTCAGTATCTTTTCAAGAACGCGGACCGGTATGGTATCCGCTTTTCCAAGCACATCGAGGGCGGCTACCGGGGCTATCGGGGCGTGTATGTCCGCCCTGATTGCGCCCTCGAATAAAATTGGGGCGGGAAGTGAAAATTTCCCGCCCCACGCGCCCTTCCGCCTGTATTGCCAAAATAAATCGCATTGTCGTTTTATTTATCTCGCTTCATTTTTTTAAAATCCGCTCCGCCTACCCATGGACCCGCCCAAAAGGGCGCGTTCGGGGCGGGAGGGCGGCTGGGGCGCGTATTTCTGTATTCCGCACAGAAAAAATTTAGAGGCCGGCTCTGGAGCAAAGCAGGGCCGGCCTCCCTCATTCCACACTTGGGGCTTTGCAAGCTGATTGCCCCCATGAGCCAGGCGGTGGACCGGAACAGGAGGTGGACTTGAACAAAAAGAAAAAAGTCGTCAACACTTCGATTTACCCCGATGAGGTCATCGAGCGTCTGGCCCGGTGCTTCTACCCTGCCATTCTGGAATGTTTCAACAGCGAGGAAGGCCAGCGGGCCTTTGCTGCCTGGCAGGCATAACAGGCCAGGCCCACACCTAAAGAAAAACAGGACGTTCCCACTGGGGAACGCCCTGCTTTACATACAGGCTACAAACGACTTTTTCAGACAGGGCGCACCTTTCGGGGTGCGCCCGTTCTTTTTTGAGTTTGAATCCAAATGTTTTCTTGCAACTAAAACAGTGGTTCGTTTCTTTGACTGTTAAGTCACCATCAGGGAATCCGCAATCCCGTTAAGTTGGCGGGCAATCTCTGAAAAATCACAATTCAAATCCAGGGTTTTAACGCTGATGCAGTTGCCACTCATTTGGTAGATATAATCCAGCGTCATGTCATCTTCTGTTTTGGCGTAGAGGAGTAGGCCCGACACCTCTCCGCCTGCGGCTGCCTTGTTTTTGACATAGGTGAACATCTGGTAGAGGTTTTGGGAGTGAAGGGTATGGACGTTATAGCGCTGCTGGGTGGTATGGCTGTAGTATTTGGCATCAATAATTAACACCCGATTGCCATAGGTGAGGGTGATGTCAGACTGCATGACCGGCAGCATAAAATTCATCCCATCATCCAGGGCCCAGGGAATCTGTGCGGCGGTGGCTTTCAGCTGGGGATAATGCCGCTTGTAATAGGCAAGGATGAACTTTTCGTACAGGCGACACATCCGCTGCTCGTCCAGGAACTGCATGCACTTGACCGTGCCATCGGTGGTAGTCTGAAGCAGTCCTTTGAGGACCAGATAGCAGATGGACAGTAGCATCTGGTAAGTCTGATTGTTGCGGTCAAAACGGAAATTCCAATCAATCAGATGTGGCTGCAGGGTGCCTACCTCCTTGAAATAGAGGAGCAGGTTCCGCAGCTTCTTTTTTCTTGCCCTGAGAAGATCAGCCCGCAGCAGCAGTTCCATGGTGGTTTTGAGGATACGGTTCATGTAAGAATTCACCGAGAACACATCATAGGTACAAACCAACTGCTGCTTGATAAACATCTGCTGTTTGAGGGATTCGGTGATGTTTATTTTGCCGCGCAGACCGCTCAGGGACTGAGTTTCCTCTGTGTAGGTTCGGCCCAGGCCACGCTTGATCTGCGTTTCGATTCCCTTGACTAGGATGGCAGACAGTAAGTCGGCAGTGTTTTCAAATGACTCTGTGGCACAGCTGGCATAGCCCTGCTGATCTAAAATCTGAAACGCATAGGCCAACATATAATAGATGTTTTGAATGCGAATCATTGGATGGCCTCACGCAGCACCTGTTCCCAATCCCGGACCTTAGACGGCTCGTCAAACCAGTATTCATCTAGGAGTGGCACAATTTCATAGGAAATTACGTTGTTCAGCCAGGTATCGTCAATGGGGTCCTCGGTGCAGAAATAGCTGTGGCCGATGCAAAAGCCCCGGCCCAGGGTGTCGTCTTGCTCAATGGTGATATTCAGTTTTTCGATGGATGCAATCAGGCGATCAAACTTTGGGTTGTTTTTGGACTGGCGATAGGCGCGGAATCCCTCGGTTCGAAAAGCGGGCGAAAACGTAAAGAAGGCAAAACGGCGTCGCAAAGCGTAATCCAACATTGCAAGGCTGCGGTCTGCTGTGTTCATCATGCCGATGAGGTAGACGTTGGGTGGAATCGAGAACTGCTCATCCGAATAGAGCAGCTGCAGGGGCACACCCCGCTTGTCTGATTCCAGCAACATGAACAGCTCACCGAAGATTTTGCTCAGGTTGCCGCGGTTGATTTCATCGATGATGAAGAAATAGTCATTGTCACTGTCAATCTCGGCCTTTTTGCAGAAGGTATAAAAGGGTCCTTTTTTCAGCTCAAAGCCAGTGGCAGCGGGCCGGAAACCCATGATAAAATCCTCATAGCTGTAACTCTGGTGGAACTGGATCATCATAACCCGGTTGGGATCTTTGATCCCCATCATCGAGTATGCCAACCGCTTGGCGGCAAAGGTCTTGCCGACACCGGGAGCACCCTGCAAAATCAGATTCTTTTTGTGCTGCAGCAGATAGACCAGGGTCTGGTAATCGTCCCTGCTCATATAGACTTCTTTCAGAAAATCGTCGGAGGTGTAGACGGGATACTGGACGTCCACTTCCTCCGGTTCATCGTCCTGGTCTTCTTCGGTTTCAAACAGGGCTTTCAGCTTTTCCACGTAGTCGGTGTAGGGGGTGATGTCTGTCAGTGTCTTGGTGACAGCCTGGCCGGGATGGGGCCAGTCGCCCTTGTTGGTCCAGTTGACCTGGCGGATGTTTTTGAATTCATCACTGCGGGAGGCGTCAAAGAAATAGTCGGAGGTCACAACACCTCTGCCCACAATGCGGTGCATCCCTTTCTTGGCAAAGACCACATCGCCTGGCTTCATGTCATGGACAAACTGCCAGGTGGCATGGGCGGCATTTTTATAGGAAAGGGAGGGGTCAAAGCACTCCTTCATTTTCTGCTTCATGGCGTCCTTGGTGGCAAAGGCAGTCAAGTCGCCGATTTCGCCCCAGCCAATGGCCATGATTTCAGCGTCGTAGAACTCGTCCCACATACAGGCGTTGTCGCCAGGGGAGTAAATCCAGTAATGGATGGTTGGAACATTCTGGTCGCCGATGGCTTCGCCCGCCTGCGCGCTCTGGCCGCCTTTGGCAGCAGAGCGCCTTTCTTCATTGACCTGTTCAGAAACTTTCCATGCCAGATAGGAAAGCTCCGGGAAGTTCTTAAAGGGCGCTTTCCCTTCGGCAAGAAGCCTGCGGCAGCGGTCGCTGATTTCCAGATAGGTTTCGCCATCGGGAACGGTGTTGAGATTGCCCACGCAGTCGATCAAACCAATGGCCCTGGATTCCGGGCGGCGGATATACCACCGGCTGCGGGAATCCAGATTGATGTACTCATAAGGGCAAATCCAATACAGGCCCATGGTCAGGTTCCATTTCACTCCTTTTTGGAGGATGGCGGCGTCATAGGCTTTGACAAGGGCGGCTTTGCTGTCCGGCGCGTGGCTTTGGGCGTATTCCATGGCACAGACAAATACCTTCCACAGGGTGTCGATGTCGCCCTCTTTGCGCTCGCCGAGAAAATAGTAAAAGGTAGCCTTCTGGTTGTTCAGGACAGGAACGCCCTGAAAGGACTGGGGAACAGGCGCTTGGACAGAAAATTCTGCAGCAATACCCCTCAGGATGACGATTCGGTTAGCATCGGTGATTCCCTTGTTGAAAAGTCCGAAAATGGTGAAAGGGTCGATATCCACAAGCTGATTGTCCTTTTCCAGCTTGGGCAGCGGCTTGTCAATGGATGTATAGACGGCCTTGATTTTCTCAATCAAAGCGGTTCGGTTGTTTGCATAGGAAAGCAGCTTTTCGGCAAATTCGGTGTAAAATGCTACCCAAACAAAATCGTCTTTGTTCACCGGAATCCTCCTTGTTTTTGGCTGGAAATGGCAGCTGTTCCTGTCCGGTCCCGATGCGTTTTGACTGTCTGGCCGGGGCTGAACATTTAATCAATATAAGATTATTATACAAAATGAAAAGACCAAAATCAACTTGGACCATCCACAGCAAAAAGCGCAGGAAAAACCAGTGTGGAAGGAGCAGGAGATCTGTTTGGACGTTCCAGGCTAGGGTGTATCTGAAAACTCAAAAACGCCCAAAAAAGTGTTAAAAAGACAAGAAAAAGACAC
>OVXI01000173.1_pt1 | contig 16558 bp, 16 predicted proteins | sample 1732031 | NCBI WGS metagenome assembly OVXI01 (sample SAMEA4545821, study PRJEB24839) | metagenome | biome: chicken; feature: ceca content | place: Italy | collected 2013-05 | reverse complement strand
TCATTGATCCGCAGCTCGAAGAATTCCTCGGTTGTACGCCCGCCAAAAGGCGCAGGGAGGTTTTCGCTGAGAGAATAACGGCGGTCTTTGTATTCGATCATGGCGAGGTATCCGTCGTAATCATTCTCGGCGGCAAAGGCGCTGCCAGGGAAGGGCCCAAAGCAGAGCAGCACCGCCATCATCAGGGACAGCACTCTTTTAAGATTTTTCATAACAGTCTCCTTTTAGGCAAAATAGAAAAAGCCCCCGCAGATTTGAGGGAAACCCTCAAACCCACGGGGGCTAAAGCAGATTTATCGTTCCTCGCCATTTTTCTGGCGGGGCTTTTTTCGGGGGATCACCTTGTGGTGCGTATCCCGCTGGGTGCGCCAGACCGCTTCCAAAATAGAGGCGGTTTCGATCCCATTCTGTCGGCAGCCATTGAGGATGCCCTCCAGATAGGACTTAGAGGGTAGTGCGGGGACGTCCTTGTAGGGGCTGTTCATGGTATAGGCCATGATTTCCCGTCTGACTCCGTCCTGATTTGTCACTGTAACAGGCTCTTTCCCATATAAAAAGGGAAATCCTTCGTAATGATCCAGATGCTGTTCGTCCCGTTCAGAAATCCGCCAGAGGACGCCGTCCACATAGCTTCCTTTTTCCGGCAGGATGGTGGCCACACCTCTCCCGCCGCCGTTTCCGGCGAAGGTGAGGCGGTATCCTTCCAGCCGCACCGTTCCCACAACCTGGGCGTCCGGACAGCGGAAGGCCATCTGGTTTTCGTTCATATTGCTGCCGTAGGCGAAGTACAGCAGCGTGCCGCTGCACCCACTTCGCGCACGATTGCCTTCTTCTTGTTCCGATATTTCATGCCCGCGATGGAAATTCAGTTGGTCAATTGGTTTTTGATAATTTTCGATTGTTCTCACCTCCCGTCTTGTCGTTCCTGGTCATGGCGGTCCTGAAGGCTGGGATACTGGGACTTATCATACCGCCATGCCCGGTCGCCGGGAAGATTGGACAACAGGTGCTCCCGAACATTCTTGTATTCCGGCCCGATGAGCCCCAGCCGCAGCAGGAAGGTCCGGAAGGTAAAGGCAGGGTTTTCGCTGATCTCGGTTTTGCGCATCAATGTCCGCTGCTGATTGATGGCCTGGGCGGAGATGGCCAGAGCTAAGGTAATATTGGCCCGCACCTTGCCTGCATGGAGGGTGCTCTCAAAGAACCGCCACTCCAGCGTGCCGCGATAGAACACCGAATGCAGGTTCAGCGCGTAGTATCTCGTCCAGTTGTAGTGCTGGTAACTGCCGTCGGAACCTTCATACCATTCCTGTTTGAGGCGGTCCATAGTGGTATTGGCCGGGAGCTTCCGGATTTTTTCCAGCATGGGTTCCCGGACCTTCTGGCACCAGCGCTCCACCCGGCTTTCATTGACCTTGAGGGCCTTGAACAGGATGTCCTCTTTGGAATACATGATGGACAGCGCGTTCTTGAGGCTTTGGGGGGTATGTTTGGAAGCGTCCACATGGACGTGCATCCCGCAGGACGAGTTCACAACAGCCCCCGCCCGGCGCAGGGTGCGGACAACCTCCTGCAGCTTGCCCATTTCGCTGTATTCGAGCTTGGGGGAATTCATTTCTACCTTGTACTCATCCTCCGGATAGCGGCTCCGTTCCGGGCGGACCAGCCGGATGCTGGAGTCGTAGACGATCTTCCAGACCTTGTCCTCCCGGTCGGGGACCTCGTAGGCTTTGTATGTCCCGCCCAGGTATCGGAACTGGGTCCCGAACAGCGCGCCCAGCGCCTCCGCCGCCTGCCGCCGGGTCAGCCCCGTCATCTCGATCTCACAGCCGAAATATTGATCCTTCAGGTCAATCGATGGCTGTCACCTCCTGCTGTGTAATAGCAGCATGGGCGGCCGCCAGCCGTTTTCCGATGGCTTCCACCACATTCACGGTGACGCCGTTTCCAGCCTGTTTGTAGAGCTGCGTGTCCGAGTGAAGAGGCATGACCAGATCGATCCTGTCATCTGTCCACCCTTGCAGCCGCAGGCATTCCCTCGGCGTCAGGCGGCGGATACGGTTTCTGAGCCGGCCAAGGCAGTCCGGCAGGAGCGCGGGGCCATCAAGACCCTGGACCGCAGCAAGAAAGGCATTAAGACAGTGGACAGGAGCCGCAAAACCATCAAGCAGGCTTCTTCCACGGCCAAGGGGACAATAAAAACCACCAGCAAATCTATCAAAACGGCGGAAAAGACTGCCAAGGCCAGTATCAAGACCAGCCAGCAGGCGGCCAAAGCCGCCCAGCGCACTGCCCAGGCCACGGCGCGGGCTGCCAGAGCTGCGATCCATGCCGCCCGTGCAGCAGCCATCGCCACTGCTCATGCGATCAAGGCTGCAGCCAAAGCCACCGCCGCGGCGGTGAAGGCCATCATTGCGGCAACCAAGGCGCTGATTGCGGCTATCGCTGCGGGCGGTTGGATTGTCGTGCTGATAATAGTGGTAATTTGCCTCATCGGTATGATTATTGGTTCCTGTTTCGGGATTTTCTTTTCTGGCGAAGATTCCGGCACCGGGCAGACCATGCAGACGGCCGTACAGGAGATCAATACGGATTACCAGGAGAACCTGGATGAGATCAAGGCGTCCCACAGCTATGATGTGCTGGAGATGTCCGGTTCCCGCGCTGTATGGAAAGAGGTATTAGCGGTTTACGCCGTCAAAACCACCACCGACCCGGACAACGCCCAGGAAGTGGCCACCATGGACGATGAGAAGCTGGAGCTTTTGAAGGACATCTTCTGGCAGATGAATGAGATCTCGTCCAGCACGTCCACCCAGACGGAAACGGTGATTGAAACATCCGATGATGGCAACGGCAATATCGTGGAAACGGAAACCACGGTTACGCAAACCTATCTGTATATCACTGTCAGCCATAAGACCGCCGAGGAAATGGCCGACCAGTTCGGCTTTAACGAGGACCAGCGGGAACAGATGGCGGAGCTGCTGGCCGATGAGAACAATTCCCTTTGGTCCCAAGTGCTCTACGGCATTACCGGAGGGGATGGCGAGATCGTCACGGTGGCGCTCTCCCAGGTGGGGAACATCGGCGGCGAACCGTACTGGAGCTGGTATGGTTTTGGCAGCCGTGTGGAATGGTGCGCCTGCTTTGTAAGCTGGTGCGCCAATGAGTGCGGTTATATCGAAGCCGGCGTGATCCCGAAGTTTGCGGCCTGCGCGTCCCAGGGTGTTCCCTGGTTCCAGGAGCGCGGGCTGTGGCAGTCGGGAAGCTATGAGCCGCGTTCCGGCGACATCATCTTTTTTGACTGGGATGGCGATATGTCAGCCGACCATGTGGGTATTGTGGAAAAAGTCGAGAATGGCCGTGTCTATACCGTAGAGGGCAACTCCGGCGATTCCGTGCGCCAGAACAGCTATCCTATTGGGTATTCTGATGTGCTGGGCTACGGTTGCCCGGCCTATTAACTCCCTCAAAAAAGGAAAACCCAGCCGCATAGTCGGCTGGGTACATAACTCTGTATGGCCGTATGCGGCAACGCTACCTGAAAGAACACCGGCCCAGCCTTTACAGCAGCTTGATTTTGAGCGAAAAGCTGTACCCGCACCTGTTGGAGATTGACCGGGCGGCGCGTGAACGGATGGACGCCATGCTGCCCCGCATGATGGAGGCGGCGGGCGTCACCGAGGAACTGAAAGCCCGTGACCCCATGCGCTGGGTGGGGCTGATGAACACGCTGAAAGCGCAGGCGGAGGAAATTATACAATCTGAGCTGATATTTCAATAATAGGGTGAGCGCCAGAGAACAATCTCTGGCGCTCATTTCTACTTTCGTTGTGAGACTTTTCTATACTCCAATGGCAATAAGCCCGTACTCTTCCGAAATAACTCCGCGAATCTACTCGCGCTTGTATATCCAACGCTTTGTGCGACTTGACCAATAGATAAATCTGTTTTCGCTAAAAGGGTTTCTGCCTGACTCATTCGCCGTTGCTGTATGTATTCTGTAATTGTGCATCCGTGATATTCTTTGAAAGCTGTCTGAAGTTTTCTGGCACTCATGCAAGATATACGCACGATCTGTTCTAAAGGAATATCCTGAATACAGTGATCGTTGAGGTACAGTGTTAGGTTTTCTAATTGCTGAACATCCTGAACGGATAGTTTTTTTCGGACTTCTTTTCTTTGCTGTTGTAAGCGGCTCCATTCTACAATAAGTGAGATAGCTTCGGCCACTTTCCCTTCATAAAACAAGCCCGCAGAAATGCCGCTGCCTTTGTATGCCTCTACTTGTTTTAATAGGCGGGACATTTCAGGAAAATCCGCTGTCTGTCCAACGGCTTCAAATGCTTTGAGAGGATTTGCATATTCATCAGGATACTGCTCTTTTAAGTAATCCTCATAATAAGCAGGCATTATTTCAATTCCAACAGTACGGATCGGAATTTTTTTATGTATGAGAACTTTGTATGTGGAATAGCCGCCAATAAAACTTTTCACACTCCCAGCTTCTAACCGGCGATAAGGGGATAATTCCTCACCGGAGATAGAGTCAAACTGCATGATGCTTAAACACTCTGGCCAGTTAAAATCCAGAATAGTGTCCTCGTTGAGATAGAAGTCGTGGATTTTGATGTCGAAAAGGTCCTGTCTGTTATAAATCCAGAATGTTCCTGTCCCAATTTTATCATTTAGCTGCCAGGTGGTTCCGACCTCACAATAGTCCAGACTATTCGGAGCCGGTGTAAAACCCCGTTCCGCAAATTGTGTTACATAAAAATCTTCAATCTTATTCTTCATAACGCATTTCGCTCCTTTGCCACGATAGCGCAAACTTATATCTTGATAACGCAAACATCCTTCCAAGCTATTGTAAGAAGGATGCGAATAGAGTATCTTTGATTTGTGGTTAGCGACATCTAACCTAAATATAACATAAGAAATGGGGAGCGTCAAGGCAACGCTTCTCTGAAAAGGAGGATTTGGATATGTCTGCGCAATCATCGTATCTGAACAAGAAAGGTCTTACAGTCAAGGACCTTGTAACTATTGGTATTTTTACTGCACTATTTTTCGTGTTTGAGCTTATCGGCTCCCTTCCGTTTGCTCCAAACCCTGCGCTTACTTTCTATCAGCCGTTTGGGATCGCCCTGCTCTGCGGACCTGTGTATCTTCTGATGGTAGCAAAAGTACCAAAGCGTGGTGGTATTGTCGTTTTGGGCATTATCAATGGTATTATCTGGTATGTACTCGGAATGCACTGGGCAATGGATTTGGGATATGTCGTCATGGGCATCGTAGCTGAAATCGTCGCAGGTGCTAAAGGTTATCGAAACATCAAGTGGAATATTGCTTCTTTTTCTCTATTCTGCCTTGGGCCTGCCGGTGTATTTTTGGCTTATTTCGCCGATCCTGCTGCGTGGGCTGAAACAATGCTGAACAACGGAACTTCGCAGGAATACATTGACATGATGACTGCTTCTGCACCTGCGGGAATGTTGCCGGTTATCCTTTTGGGAACTATCGTACTGGGAATTATCAGCGGCCTTGTAGGAAAGAAATTGCTCAAAAAGCAGTTTGAAAAAGCGGGGATTACCGCATGAGCAATGGGGAAAAACGCAGGGGGCTTTGGATAGACCCCCGCACAAAAATTCTGCTGTTGCTCTTATGTGTCCTGTCGGCAACGATGGCTCCGTCCCTTCTTTATGAAATGCTTATTGTTGCACTGGTAGCCTGCTTTGGGATTGTTTGTGGGAAAGTGCGCTACTCCATTATCGGTGTTATTGTCTATGGTGGCTTCTATCTGCTGACACAGGCGGTGTTGCAGATGCCGTCCGGCAATGTGCAGGTAATGTTGATTGCTTTCCTGGGGCTGGTTCATAAGGTTTATCCTTGTGGCATTTTGTCCGGCATTATCATTTCAACGACAAAAGTGGGGGAATTTCTCTCTGCCATGAACCGAAGCCATATTTCACAGAAGATTGTAATTCCTGTTGCGGTCATGCTGCGCTATGTACCTACAATTCGGGAGGACTGGCATTTTATCAAAGACGCTATGCGGATGCGGGATGTATCACCTAATCTCAAAAATTTTATATTACATCCGGCTATGACAATCGAGTGTATCTATGTTCCGCTGATGATGGCTGCATCCAAAACAGCAGACGAATTGACGGTCGCATCTGTAACAAGAGGAATTGAAAATCCCACACAAAGGACTTCGTATGTAAGGATTGGCTTTGGCATAGCCGACCTCATAGTTGTCCTTGCCTTCCTTGCCATGTTTCTTGTGGGGCAATTCTATGGGGAGGTGTTTTGAATGATTGAACTGAAAAACATAACCTTCTCATACGAGGGACGGGAGCAAGGCGGTTTGCGGAATATTAACCTGACTGTCAAAAATGGGGAATGCATCCTGCTGTGCGGGCGAAGCGGCTGCGGTAAAACAACAATCACTCGACTTGTAAACGGACTCATCCCCCGGTTTTATGCCGGAGAATTAACAGGCCAGGTTTTGATTGATGGCAAAGATATTGCTGACCTGACTATGTATGAAATATCAGAAAAGGTAGGAAGCGTATTCCAAAACCCGCGCACACAATTTTTCAATACTGACAGTGACAGCGAAATTGCGTTTGGCCTTGAAAATCAAGGAATGCCAACGGAGGAATTGCGCCAAAGAGTAGAAACCACAGCGGCGGATTTAGAAATCCAGTCACTGCGTAATCGTTCCCTACACGCATTGTCCGGCGGCGAAAAGCAGAAAGTTGCGTTCGCCTCAGTTTATGCTATGAACCCGGACATTTACTTGCTGGACGAGCCATCCTCTAATCTGGATATGGATGCCATACAAGATTTAAGAAAGCATCTGAAACTTGTTAAGCAACAGGGAAAGACAATTTTAATTGCGGAACATCGACTCTATTATTTGATGGATGTTGTGGATCGTATTGTCTATATGGAGCAGGGACAAATCGCTGGGATTTACACGCCAGAGCAATTCAGGGCTATTGAAAAAGACGAGCGGAAACGCATGGGACTCCGGGCCGTGGATCTCCATGAAGTACATCCGCAATTCACAAGTCCAGGCGCGATAGAGAATAAAATCCTGAAATTGCAGGATGTGGGCTTGTATTATAAGAAACAGGCCATTGTGGAACATATCAACCTTTCAGCAGGAATTGGAGAAATCATCGGTGTTGTCGGCCATAACGGTGCAGGAAAGACAACTCTCTCCCGTACTCTGTGTGGATTACATAAAGAAGCCAGTGGACAATTCCTGTGGAATGAAAAAGCACAAGACAGGAAAGAAAGGCTGCGCCGCTCCTACATGGTCATGCAGGATGTCAACTTTGAATTATTTGCTGATAGTGTAGAAGCGGAATGCTCCTTTGGTATCCGCAATCCAGACAAATCGCTAATTGAAACAACAATGGATAGCCTGGGCTTATTACCCTATCGCACCCATCATCCGAACACACTCAGCGGGGGACAAAAGCAGAGGGTGGCGGTTGCTGTCAGCATGATTTGTGGAAAAGAGCTTTTGGTATTTGATGAACCCACAAGCGGTTTGGATTTCGATAGTATGGAGCAGGTTGCGTTGCTGATCCAAAAGCTTTCTGCTATGGGGAAAGTAATTTTTGTCGTAACCCACGATTATGAATTTGTCTGCCGTACCTGTTCCCGCGTTCTTCATATTGACCACGGAGAGCAGTGCGATGATCTTCCGTTGGTTCCGGATAATGAAGAAAATCTAAAAAAACTATTTTCTATATAGCCGTTGAATGGATATGAAAGGAGTGAGTTTATGCAGAAGGAGAAAAAGAGCAGTTCAATCAGGCTCTTGCTCCAATGGGCTGGAAAAGAAAAATATTGGATGTATCTGGCGGTCATCCTATCCTTTTTCAGTGGAATTTGTACCATGATCCCTTATTACGGGATTTACAGTCTGATGAGTGCTGTCTATACAGGAACCTGTACCACAGAATTTGTTATTCGGGATGCTGGCATAATCGCTGGCGGTATCGTTATCCGGTTTTTATTGTTTGGTGCATCTGGTGTGGCATCTCACAAAGGGGCCTATCGTGCATTGCTGAAGGTGCGCTGTATGGTGATCGACCACATGGCAAAAGTACCTCTTGGTGCGCTGAATGAACGCAGCACCGGCGAGATTAAAACGGTTCTGAATGAGGACATTGAAAAGCTGGAACTGTTTCTGGCCCACAATGTGCCTGAATTGATCTGTTACCTTATAGGGCCGGTGGTGGTGTTTATTTACCTTCTGACCGTAAATGTACCTTTGGCATTGGTATCGCTGGTGCCTTTGGTATTGGCGTTATTCGTCATGTGCGGGATGTTTATGGGAGCATCCAGCATGATGGGGCGTGCCAATCAATCTGTTGCTAATCTGAACTCCGTAATGGTGGAGTATATCAGCGGTATGAAGCTGATAAAAGCCTATAACATGGGAAGTAAATCATTTCAGAAATTTTCTGCTGCTGTAAAAGAGGAAAATGATGTTTGGAATGAAATGTCTAAACGGATGGGGCCATTTTACGCTTCTTTTATCGTTGTGATTGAGTGCGGGATGCTGTTGCTGGTGCCGCTGGGCGGTATGTTTTTCCTGAATGGTTCCATTACAGCCAGTGTATTCCTGTTGTTTGCTTTTGTCGGTTCCATGTACCTGACGGAGATCCGTCCTTTGCAGGAAATATCCAGCAATATGGCGCAGGTACTCAAGGCGGTTACAAAAACAGAGGAAATTTTAGAGCTGCCAATTTATGAGGGTGGCGGTGATTTTCCCCAGGCACACGATATTGAACTGCGGAATGTGCGGTTTTCTTACGATGGTAAGGTAAATGTTCTGGAACATTGTAATCTAAAAGTCAAAAATGGAGAGCGTATGGCTCTGGTAGGTCGCTCTGGCGCAGGAAAAAGCACCGTGATTGAATTGATTTCCCGTTTTTACGATGTGCAGGAAGGCGAGGTACTGATAGGCGGTAAGAATGTCAAGGAGATCAACTACGAAACACTTTTGCAGAATATAGCGATTGTATTCCAAAAGACCTTTCTTACCCGTGACAGCGTGTTTGAAAATATCCGTATGGGCAGCAATGCCACTCTGGAAGAAGTGCGGGCTGCCGCAAAAGAAGCTCAGATTGATGATTTTATCATGTCTTTGCCGGACGGTTACGATACGAAGGTGGGGAGTTTCGGTTCCCGCTTCTCCGGCGGCGAAAAGCAGCGGATTGCAATAGCGCGTGCTATCCTGAAAAATGCGCCTATTCTGATTTTAGACGAGGCTACAAGTGCCGCAGACCCCGAAAATCAGGTGGAGATTGATAAGGCTATTGAAAACCTGTGCAAAGGCAAGACGGTAATCGTTGTCGCTCACCGGCTGGGGGCCTTGAAAATGTGTAATCGAGTGGCCGTTGTCGAAAATCACTCGATTACGAGTGTAGGAACACATGATGAAGTCCGGCAGGATAATGCTTATTACAACCAGGCTTGGACAGATTATGAAACGGCCCGCAATATTACTTATCAGTTGGAAGGAGGTGCAGATCATGCGTGAAAATCCATTAAAGAAAAATAGCCGGTTTTATCTTGGCATGGTTCTAAATGTTGTGGAAGGTATGCTGTCCGGTTTTAACTTTCTGCTCCTTTATGAAGCAATGAAAATGCTGTGGAATGGTACAATCAACTCGCCCTCTCTGCTCCGGCTTTCTCTGTTTTTAGGCGGCATTTTCATTCTGCGTATTGTGATTTACAGCGTTGGCTATACACAAAGTCAGATCGGTGGTGCAGCGGTCAGCAACCGTACCCGGCTATTCCTGGGAGATAAAATAAAGCGCATACCTCTGTCCAGGTTTACGCAAGGCCAGACTGGACAATACATCAACATCGTTACCAGCGATGTCAATAACTATGAAAAAATCCTTACTCATACAGTTGGGGATATTTTGAAACATATTACCTTCTGCACGATGATGGTTATTTTTGTAGGCTGTATCTGGCTGCCGGGAGGCATCATCCTTGCCTGCGTCGAATTGGTTTTAATTCCGTTCCTTTGGCTCTCTTTTCGGGTTGTCCGCAAGTATGGTACAGAGAAAAACGCTGTCAGCGCCGAAACAGTCAGTAGCATTGTGGAATATGCCACGGGCATTCAGACCTTTCGAGCCTATGGTATTGGCGGAACAAAAAATGAGACGGTAACATCTACTCTAAAACATTTCAGTGATGTGAGCTACAACTACGAGAAACATGGTATTCCGACAAATGCAATACAATGTATCTTTCTGTGGATCGGACTACCTGTAATGATATGGGCGGCTTCTATCCCTATGCTGTCCGGGAAACTGGACCCGATTTCCTATTTGTTGATTTGTATGCTGCCCATGCTGCTTGCAAAACTTTCGGACTCCATCTCCCGTGGCCTGATGAGCTACAAAAACTTGAAAATCTCCAAAGATAAAGTTGTAGACATTATTGAAGAACCAGAGGAAACCGGCAGTATGGAGCCGCTTCATACTGCCACACATGAAATTACCTTTGACAATGTGGACTTCTCGTATGTACCCGGAGAGCCGGTGCTGAAACACGCCACCTTTACGGTGCCAGACCAGAAGCTCACTGCCATTGTCGGGGACTCCGGTTCCGGCAAATCCACCATTCTGAACCTGATTGCAAAATACTACGAGGCGAATGGAGGAACCATTTCAATCGGCGGCAAACCTATTAACCATGTGGCCGCAGAGCGTGTACTGGAACAAATCTCTATGGTAGACCAGGATGTATTTCTCTTTGACGATACCATCCGGGACAATATCCGGCACGCCCGTCCCAATGCCACGGATGAGGAAATCGAGGCTGCTTGCCGGGAGGCTAATTGTGACGGCTTCATTCGCAAGATGGAAAAGGGATATGATACGCCGACTGGCGAGAACGGAAACCTTCTCTCTGGCGGTGAGCGTCAGCGAATTTCCATCGCCCGCGCTATCCTGAAAAACAGCCCGATCCTGCTTTTGGATGAAGCAACAGCGTCCCTTGACATCGAGAACGAGCTGGCAGTAAAGCAGGCCATCGCCAATCTGCTGAAAGAGAAAAAGACTGTGGTAATGATTGCTCATACCCTTTCCATCGTCAAAAATGCAGATCAAATCCTTGTGGTATCAGACGGAAAGATTACTGAAGCCGGCACTCACGATGAATTGCTGGCTAAAGGCGGAAAGTATGCGGCTATGTGGGACGCCGAACAAAAAATTTCTGCCTGATTGGAGCCGGTTAGCCGCGTTAGAATTACACCTTGAGGCATGACCTCGTATTGGAGCAGCAGCGGCACCCATTTGTGGAGAGGCAGAACGAAAGAATTGAGGCCTCCGCTTGTCGGAGAAGCCTGCTGGATATGAGAGGTTTGCTGCCACAGAAAGTTGGGGAAAACAAGGGCCACAACGCAAGACGTGTCCACTGGCGTACCCGTTTTTCTGAAAACTGCACAGATACACCGTATCTGATGCTGACTTTATCCACATTCTCAGAATGGCCTGATCGTCCGTCCGCCGGAAAGAAACGATGATTCGTTCTCTCTGGCAATTGTACACAAAAATATATGGAGAGGTAACAATGAAACTTCATGCGTCCGGGGAGGACTACCTGGAAACCATCCTTGTTCTCCAAAAGAAACTCGGTATGGTACGCTCCGTAGATGTGGCCCGGCACATGGAGGTGTCAAAGCCCAGCGTGTGCCATGCAGTGGCTACCTTGCGGGACGGCGGCTTTCTTACAATGGACGAAGATCACTTTCTCCATCTGACCGATGTGGGCCGCGAGGTTGCCGAAAAAATCTATGAGCGCCATTGCTTTTTTACCGAGCAGCTTATCGCCGCAGGCGTTGACCCCAAAACTGCGGAGGCCGATGCCTGCCGGATTGAACACATTATCAGCGATGAGAGCTTTTCACGGCTGAAAGAGGCAGCCGCACAAGAGCAAGAATAAACCGAATAAGACAAGCTATCCTGCCCCGCCAGACGGGGAAAGAAAAAACCGTTGCAGGGCAGGCAGCTTCGTGCGCCCATAATGGATTTTCAGGGTACTGCGGCGGTTTTGAGTACATCAAGGCCGCCGTTCCTTATGCCCTCGACAAAGGAGTGACGCCTATACGCTGACACGGCGGCTTTAGGAGGGAGCCGCCATGAAGCACACTGACCGCCGACAAATTCAGACGATATTTGCACTATCGTCAAAAAAATCCCGGCCACCGGACAGGCCCCGTCTGGCAGCCAGTGCGAAAATTGTCACAATGTAACTGAATACCGTGTTTTTTGCGCTCGAATAGCTTTCTGCTGTCCGGGCGTTTTTTCATACCTGTGGGGCCGGAACATCGGGCCAACATGGCCCGAACCTTGCCCCCGGTGTCGTTCCCCGCCGCCCCGTTCAGATTTTCCCGCAAAAATCTGAACGGAGGAAAGGCAGATGGAAGTCACCATCAATTATAACGGACAAGCTGTGGCCGTGGAGGTCACGCTGGAAGTCTATGAATTTCTTGACCGGGCCGACCACAAAGCCGAGAACCTGTCCCATGAGCAGCGGCGGCATTGGGATGGCCGGGAGTTTGACGAATACATAGTTGCCACCGAGGGCGTGGGTATCTACGGCGAAACGCCGGAGGAATACCTTTGCCGCATGGAAACGCTGGGCGAGCTGATGGCCGTCCTGGACACCTGCACCGAGGCCCAGCGCCGCCGGTTCCTGCTCTATGCCCTGGACGGGCTGACCCTTGCGGAGATCGGGACGGTGTGCGGCTGCTCCAAAGTATCCGTCTATGAGAGCATTGACGCGGTTCGGAAAAAATTTTTGAAATTCTTTGCGAACTACCCTAACGAATGACCCCTTTTCGGGCTACCAAGTGAAAGGGATTGTTTCCCTTATCCCAGCGGGAGGCGGACAGCGGACAAGCTGCCCGCCTCTCCCATTTTCAGGAGGTAAGCCTATGAAAACAATCAATCTGCGGTGGATTTATCCCCACTACCGGCATGACGAGTTTGTGGAGGTCAGCGATGAAGTTTGGGAGGTCATGCGGCAGGCCCAGCGCGAGATGAACAACTATGAGCGCCGGAAGGTCTACCACCGCGCCTACTACTCCCTGGACGCATATAGCTGGACGGAGAACTACGCGCTGGAACACGGCAGATCGCCGGAGGAAATCCTTTTGGAGCGCGAGGAACGGGCCGCCCATCTGCGGCTGCTGGCCGCCTTGCCGGAGGCCCTGGCCCATGCCACCCCCACACAGGCCCGCCGCGTCCGGGCCTACTACATCGCCGGTATCAGCCAGCCGGAAATCTCCCGGAGGGAGGGCGTAGACAGCAGCAAGGTCAGCGTTGCCATCCGGCGGGGCCTGCGGAATATGCGCCGCTGCTATGACTGCCTTTTCCCGGCAGAGTGAGGGCGGGCCTATGCAGACCATCAACCTCAAACAGTATTACCCGTTCTGCACCGAGGACACCTTTGTGGAGGTGTCGGATGAAATTGTCGAGGCGTTCCTGCTGGACAAGCGGGCCGAGGCCGCCAGGGAGCGCAAGATGTACCGCTACAAGGCGTTTTACTCCCTTGACTGCGATGATGGGATTGAGAACGCCGCCATCGGCTGGGCGCAGCCATCGCCGGAGGATTGCCTGATGGAAAAGGAGGCGCAGGCCGAATACGCCGAACTGCTCCGGCGGCTCTATGAGGCGATTTCCTCTCTGACCCCAGCGCAGGCCCGCCGCGTCCATGCCCGGTATATGCTGGGGATGAAAGTGAAGGACATTGCCGCGATGGAGGGTATCACCCCATCCCAGGCTGGGAAGTCCATCCATGCGGCGCTCCGGCGGCTGCGCCGGTACTTCATACGCCGGAAATGGACAAGCGGCCTATGAAAACCATCAACCTGAAAAAATACTACTACCCGATTTGCAAGAAGGACACTTTTGTGGAAGTGCCGGACGAGGTTGCAGACGCCATTGTGGAGGAAAGCCGCGCAGAGAACGCAAATGACGCCAAGCAGCACTATCACTGTTATTCTCTGGACGCTTCCCCCGGCATAGAACACCATTTCCCGGAACAGGTCATCTCCCCGGAAGATATTCTGATGGAGAAAGAAACGGAACGGGAACAGGAGGCCGCCCATGCCCTGATGATGGAACGGCTCCGGGAGGCCCTTGCCACCCTGACGCCCCGGCAGGCGAGCTGCCTTCATGCCCGGTTTTGGGAGGGCAAGCAGTTTAAGGAGATTGCCGAGGCCGAAGGCTTTACGACATCAGCGGCCATCGTCACGGTTCGCAACGCCATTATCAAGTTGCAGAAATATTATATCAAGCGCGGCTGGATGAAGCCGCCAAAGGAGAAAGCGATATGCACAAAGACAGCACCGCCCAAGCGAAACAGAAAAAAGACGAGCGCGAAGAAGTCCTGAAGGAAATCCGGCAGCTTGAGAACCGCCAGAAGATTTTGGAGAACAAGCAGCGCAATGAGGAACGCAAGGCCCGCACCCGCCGCCTGATTGAGCGCGGGGCCATTTTGGAGGGCATTTTCCCTCTGGCCCCCGACCTTCCCGGCGTAGAGGTCAAGGCGTTCCTGATTGCCCTGTCCCATCTTCCGGGGGCGGCGGAACTGGCCGCAAAACTGCCGAAATCCGGGGACAAGCCGTAAGTCCCTTGTTTACAAGGGCGCACTTATACACCGTTGCCGGTGTCGTGCGCCCTGCCGGGGGCTGTTGCGTACTTCGTCCGCGATGGGGAGCTACACTCCCCAAACCCCTTGTGCGCCCCGCGCAGCCAAACACCCGCTTCGCGTCTGTTCGGCTCCACGGAGCCTGAAATATCCCCGCCGAAAGGAGGTGCCACCCATAGATTTTTGTCATATCCCCGTCAGTATCATCAAGCGCAGCGAGGGCCGTTCCGCTGTTGCCGCAGCCGCCTACCGAAGCGGAACCAAACTGACGAATGAATGGGACGGCCTGACCCATGATTACACCCGGAAGGGCGGCGTTGTCCATGCGGAAATCATGCTGCCCGCCCACGCCCCGCCGGAGTTTGCAGACCGCTCCACCCTCTGGAACAGTGTGGAGCAGATCGAGAAAGCCAGGGACAGCCAGCTTGCCCGCGAGATTGAGGCGGCTTTGCCCCGCGAACTGTCCAGGGAACAGCAGCTTGCCCTTGTCCGGGCCTATGTGAAGGACAACTTTGTGGACAAGGGGATGTGCGCCGACTTTGCCATCCATGACAAGGGAACCGGCAACCCCCATGTTCATATCATGCTGACCGTCCGGCCCCTGAAAGAAAATGGCGCATGGGGCGCGAAGTGCCGCAAGGCATACGACCTGGACGAGAACGGCCAGCGTATCCCGGATGGGAAAGGCGGCTGGAAGAACCACCGGGAGGACACCACCGACTGGAACGACAAAGGGAATGTGGAGATTTGGCGGGCGGCATGGGCGGCCTATACCAACCGGGCATTGGAGGCCGCCGGTCAGCCTGCCCTGGTAGACCACCGCAGCTACAAGCGCCGGGGCATTGATAAAATCCCCTCTGTCCACCTGGGGCCAGCGGCCAGCCAGATGGAGAAGCGCGGCATCCGCACCGACAAGGGAGAAGTCAACCGGCAGATCGCCGCCGACAACAAGCTGCTGAAAGAAATCAAGGCCCGCATTACCCGCCTCTACAACTGGTCGAAGGCCGAGGCCGAGAAGCCGGAGGGCCAGCAGCCCAGCATGATTGACTTGTGGGAGGCCCAGCAGCAGCTCAAGCGGCCCGACACCCGCACCGGCAAAATCCGGGCTTTGCAGGAGAGCGCCGCCCTGTTCAGCTTTTTGCAGGCAAACGGCATCCAGTCCATGCAGCAGCTCCATGAAAAAATCGCAGATATGAACACCCGCTACTATGACCTGCGGCGAGAGATCGTCAAGGCCGAGCGCCGGATCGCTGTCCTCACCGAGCGCGGGGAGATGTGGGCGCAGTACAACGAGTACAAGGCTGTCCATAAGCAGCTTGCCAAGGTAAAGCCGGAGAAGCGGGAACTGTTCGAGCAGCGCCACAGCCGGGAACTGATCCTCTATGACGCGGCGGCCCGGTATCTGAAAGAACTGAAAGCCAGCGGCGAGGAACTTTCCCCGAAGGAATGGCGGCGCGAGATCGACCTGCTGACCGCCCAGAAGCAGGTGGACAGCATCGACATGAAGGCCATGCGGGAGGAACTGAAAGCCGTGGAACGGCTCCGCAAGGCCGCCGACCAACTGGCCCGCCAGGAACGGGACAAGCCCCGCGACCGGGGGCCGGAGCGGTAAAGGGTACGGTGTTTTGCCGACCCCTTGCGGTGCGTCGCGTTTCACGACACACCTTTGCACAGAATTGTCAACATTCACTCATGGAAGGAGATTGCCTTATGAAGCAGATTATTTTACCCGTCACTGTCCACCTGAATATCCGCCTGCCCCTTGCCCTCTTGCAGCCGGAACCGGCAGACGCGCCCACCGGCCCGGAGCCGGAGGCCCATGCCTGCCAGGGCTGCGGCAACTGCGGCGGGT
>OVXI01000170.1_pt1 | contig 16641 bp, 17 predicted proteins | sample 1732031 | NCBI WGS metagenome assembly OVXI01 (sample SAMEA4545821, study PRJEB24839) | metagenome | biome: chicken; feature: ceca content | place: Italy | collected 2013-05 | reverse complement strand
GGTTTTATAGATAAAGCTCCTTAAGTTGACGACATTGCCCGTTAGACGGGTGGTGTTGATTGTATAGGTTTATTTCTCTTTGGAGTTAATACATTCGTTGATAACGGAGAAGAAATCGTATTCATCTGAGTTATCTAAAGTACGTTTTGGTTCTGATACAGATTCTGAATTATGTAGTTGGTTCGAGGAAGCTGGAGCAGCCGTTTGAGACCAGCTTGTTTCCTTATCTGGAATAGAGCTGGATTTTGGCTGAGTATTGAGATCCATTTTGGTAGTTTGATATTTGTTCGGTGTTAAATTAACTTTGGTATGATATTGTGTATCCATTGGATGAGTATAGACCGTTTTCTTTGCATAATTGAAGTCAGAATCATTAGAAGAGGGAGTATCATTATAATCATTGTTAAGAGAAGTTGGTTGTTCGTGAGCACTATCTTCCATTGTATATGCAGCCTCTTCATCGTAATCGTCTCTGTAATCATCATCTTCATAACTATTTTTTGGATATCCAGTATTTCCAGCAGTAGCATCACGGTAAACTACTTTTGTTCTTGTGTTAGTTTTGGTTTTTCCTTTTTTGGAACGGGAAGGTTTACTCTGTTTTTTATTGCGAAAGAAAGAGAAAACTCCATTGGAAGAGTTTCGCTTTGCCTTTTCTTTTTGGGTACGCTGTTTGTCTTCTTGCTCTTTTTGTTTACGGCTTTTCCAAGGTTCTGACTGAATAATAAATCCGATTACAGCTAAAATAGCAAAACAGATCATAAAGGCAATGCCAGTTGGATGGCCATTTTGGATGGAATATAAGTGCACCGCAGCGAAAGCACCGCCAATTGCAGTGACTAACGTGATGCCGATTCGTTTGAAGAAAGCAGCGGCAAACCCGATAATTACAGCTATAACGGCACACATTGCAGTAATTGCGGGTGGCTGCCCAATCCACATATTACGTAAGAAAAATAAGGTTAGTCCAGCACAGAGTAAAAAAATTCCAAGACGATAGATACAATATGCAATAAATGCGATAATACCTCCGCCTAAAATAGCGGCACCAATGGTAATGGTAATATCATTTGTAAAGTAAAAAGCAGCAACAGCACTTGCGGCAGCGCCAATAAATAATCCAATTAGAGCGGCACATAGTTTACGTATTTTGTATCCAGCAATACAAATGAGTAATGATACAATAATTCCGACCAGTTGTATCGTAGGAAGATAAGGAAGTAAAAATGTGCTTTGTGCCAATATCATTTGAAAAATAGACTGCAATTGTTCTATATATATTGTCATTATAACCTCCGTTCTGCCGACATTGGCGAAATTGTTATAGTTAAGGTATCAAAAAGAAATTCTATCGCTGATTGATCTATTTGGCAAGAGGTTTCACAAATTCTTAATTAAACTGTAAAAAAAAGTTAAAGATAAGGCGAATTAATGATTGAATTGCTGATTGGTCTCGTTTAAATGTAATTTCTTTTTTTCCTCCTTTTTCTTTGTACGTAATTCTCGAAAAAAAGATGACATTAATTCGCTGCATTCTCTTTCTAATACTCCGCTTGTGATATGAACTTGATGATTAAATTCTGGGACATTTAATAAATTTAAAATAGAGCCTGCACAGCCAGCTTTTGGATTCATACATCCGATTACAATGTTTGGAATTCGGGCTTGTACAATTGCTCCAGCACACATTTGGCAAGGTTCCAGCGTGACGTACAACGTGCATCCTTCCAGACGCCAATCTCCAAGTTTTTTGGATGCTTTTTTCATCGCTGCAATTTCCGCATGGGCAAATATACTCTTTTCTGTATTTCTTCGGTTATATCCCCTTGCAATAATTCGATTTTCATATACGATTACACATCCAATTGGAGTTTCTCCCATTTGATATGCTTTTTTTGCCTGCTTTAGAGCTTCTTTCATATATTTTTCGTCCATATTTTCCTCCTGAATATCCATATTAAAATAGGTATACCATGGCTTCTGAGAAAAAACAAGAGAAAGTAAAAGCTGGTAGAAATAGGATTTTAGTTTGTATTGGAATTTTTTGTTGACAAGTAATGGGTTTGTATGTATAATAAAGGATGCGCAGCCGGGGAGTTAGCGGTGTCCTGAACCCGCAATCCGCTATAGCGGGGGTCATATTCTGGCTGAGGGTGTTTTATTTGCAGAGCTGCCCTTTATAAGTGGCGTTGAAGCTTGGGTCTTACGCAACAGGACTTTGTGAACCGTGTCAGGTCAGGAATGGAGCAGCACTAAGCAGAGCTCCCTGTGTGCCGTGAGGGTGCCTGAGCCGAGTTAACTGTAAAGGTAACGTCTGTGAATTACATTCGAAGCCAGAATGCGCATAGAAAAATACAGAAGTATTCAGAAGATACATCGATGGTCATCGGTGTTTTTTTGTTGTTGCAATCATACTACATTTTGGGTATAATAAAGGTGCTGAATGGATCGTGGAAAAGGCATCCTCAGCAGGAAAGATAATTGTGTGATCCAAATATATTTGGATGATGAAACTGCCTCAAAAAGAGGACTTTTAAAAGGATAGGATGTGGTATTGATGAAGAGAATCGGAATGCTTACAAGTGGTGGAGACTGCCAAAGTTTAAATGCTACGATGCGTGGTGTGGCAAAGACGTTGTATAACTTGATTGAGGATGTGGAAATCATTGGTTTTGATGAAGGATATCGCGGATTGATTTATAATGATTACCGTATTATGAGACCGAGAGATTTTAGTGGAATTTTGACACAGGGCGGAACCATTCTTGGGACGAGCAGACAGCCATTTAAATTAATGCGTGTACCAGATGAAAACGGTTTGGATAAGGTAGAAGCAATGAAGAAAACTTATAACCGTCTGAAGCTGGATTGTCTAGTTGTACTAGGTGGTAATGGAAGTCAAAAGACAGCAAATCTGTTAAGTCAAGAGGGATTGAATGTGATTGGCCTTCCTAAAACGATTGACAATGATCTTTGGGGAACCGATATGACATTTGGATTCCAAAGCGCAGTGAATCTTGCCACTAATGTAATTGATTGTATTCATACAACAGCAGCTTCCCATGGACGAGTATTTATTGTGGAAGTAATGGGACATAAAGTTGGCTGGCTTACCTTACATGCTGGAATTGCAGGAGGAGCGGATATTATTCTGATTCCAGAAATTCCTTATGATATTCATTCTGTATCAGAAGCGATTAAGAAGAGGGCAAAAATAGGAAAGAGATTCTCCATTATTGCAGTAGCAGAAGGAGCAATTTCCAAAGAAGATTCTATGTTGTCGAAGAAAGAGTATAAGAAGAAATTAGAGGAAAGAAAAGCAAAATATCCATCCGTTGCCTATGAAATCGGAGCACAGATTCAGGAGATGACTGGACAGGAAATTCGTGTTACTGTTCCAGGACATATGCAAAGAGGTGGAAGTCCATGTCCATATGACCGTGTACTTTCCACACGTCTTGGAGCAGCGGCAGGTAATATGATTATTAACAATGAATTTGGATATTTAGTTGGTGTGAAAAATAATCAGATTACAAAAGTACCGTTATCGGATGTAGCAGGTAAATTAAAAATGGTATCTCCAGATGATAGCATTATCCAAGAAGCAAAATCAGTTGGAATTAGTTTTGGAGATTAATGAAAAATTAGAATATAGGAGAATGAAGTATGGCTTATACGGCATTGTACCGCAAGTGGCGTCCTGTCTGCTTTGAAGATGTGAAAGGGCAGGACCCGATTGTAAGAACGTTAAAAAATCAAATTATATCAGGGCGTATTGGTCATGCATACCTTTTCTGTGGAACAAGAGGAACTGGAAAAACGACAATTGCTAAAATATTTGCGAAAGCGGTGAATTGTCAGCATCCAGTGAATGGCAGTCCGTGCAATGAATGTGCGGTCTGCCAGTCCATTGCATCAGGAGCTTCTATGAATGTTGTAGAGATTGATGCTGCTTCCAATAATGGAGTGGATAATATTCGTGAGATTCGGGATGAGGTAAAATATTCACCGACAGAAGGAAATTATAGAGTTTATATTATTGATGAAGTGCATATGCTTTCCACAGGAGCATTTAATGCACTTTTAAAGACATTAGAAGAACCTCCGCCATATGTTATTTTTATTTTGGCTACGACAGAAGTGCACAAGATACCGATTACGGTACTTTCTAGATGTCAAAGATATGATTTTAGGAGAATTAATAATGACGTAATTGCCGCACAGATCGAATATTTATTGAAAGAGGAAAAGGTAGAGGCAGAGCCTGCTGCGATTCGGTATGTGGCTAAGACGGCGGATGGTTCAATGAGAGATGCGCTTAGTCTTTTGGAACAGTGTATTTCTTTTTACTACGGTCAGAAACTAACTTATGAAAATGTGTTAGATGTACTTGGTGCGGTAGATACAGGAATATTTAGTCAGTTACTTCGAGAAATTATTGAAAAAGATGTGACTGGCTGTATTCATTTGATGGATGAGATTGTGGCTCAAGGCCGAGACTTGGGGCAATTTGTTACTGATTTTACATGGTATATGAGAAATCTATTGTTAGTTCAAACGTCAGAACATGCACAAGATGCATTGGATATGTCGGCAGAAAGTCTGCGTTTACTAAAAGAAGAAGCAGAGATGATAGATATTGATACTCTAATGCGTTATATCCGAATTTGTTCTGAGTTATCCAGTAATATTCGCTATGCATCGTCCAAACGTGTGCTAATCGAGTTGGCATTCATTAAGTTAATGAAGCCAGCGATGGAATCTGATTTGGAAAGTCTAAAAGAGAGAATCCGAGATTTGGAAACATGTATTGAGAATGGTGTGGTGGCAGCTGCACAAAAGGAAACTTCTTCTATTATGGATAAAAATCTAGAAGCACCATCGGAATCAGGAGAAGTGATTGAACTTACAGAGGCGGAGTACGAAGATTATAAACAATTGAATACGGATTGGAATAAAATTATTGGACAACAGAGGAACTTAGTCCGTGGTATTCTAAGAGGTACGAGATTGAGTTATGATAAATCAAAAGGGCTGTGTATTTTATTTACAGATTCGTTTTCTGAAAAGATGATGAATGAACAGAACCGTATGGATGATTTGAAACAATGGTTACAGCAAACATATGGAAAAGTGTTTACAATTAGCACAAAGTATTTGGATTCCTCGCAAGCACAGCCGCATATTGTGAGAGGAAACCATATCCCTGGTATTGAAATGGAGATTGGGATAGAAGAATAATAATTGAGGAGGCATGAAAATGGCAAAAAGAGGTGGATTTCCTGGAGGAATGCCAGGAAATATGACAAATTTGATGAAGCAGGCACAGAGAATGCAGAAGCAGATGGAAGAAAAGCAAAAAGAGTTAGAAGAAAAGAATTTTACTGCAACGGCAGGCGGTAACGCAGTTTCAGTTACTGTAAATGGAAAAAGAGAAGTATTAGAAGTAAAATTGTCAGAAGAAGTAGTAGATCCAGATGATATTGAAATGTTACAGGATTTAATTGTGGCCGCTACGAATGAGGCATTACGTCAAGTAGATGAAGCTTCCAGTGCAAATATGTCCAGCTTGACAGGTGGTCTTGGCGGTATGGGCGGAGGATTCCCATTCTAATGGATTATTATAGTAGTCAAATTACAAAACTCATTGAAGAGTTATCTAGACTTCCTGGAATTGGAGCCAAATCGGCACAGCGGCTGGCATTTCATATTATTAATATGCCGCAGGACCAGGTGGATCGGTTGGCAAATACAATTGTGAATGCGAAGAAGAATATTTGTTATTGTAAAGAGTGCTATACATTAACAGATCAAGAACTTTGTCCCATTTGCAGCAGTGAGAAACGAGATCATTCCACGATCATGGTAGTGGAGAATACAAGAGACTTGGCTGCTTATGAAAAAACAGGAAAATATGATGGAGTATATCATGTACTGCATGGAGCAATTTCTCCGATGCTTGGGATTGGACCGGCAGATATTCGATTAAAAGAGTTGATGCAGCGTTTACAAGGAGATATAAAGGAAGTTATTATTGCGACAAATTCCAGTCTGGAAGGTGAGACAACAGCAATGTATATTAGTAAGTTAATTAAGCCAACAGGGATCAAAGTAACTAGAATTGCGAGTGGAGTACCAGTTGGAGGAGACTTGGAATATATTGATGAGGTAACATTGCTGCGTGCACTCGAGGGGCGGGTTACTTTGTAAGATAGAGAACATTGAGGTGACGACATGAAAAAAGAGGAGAAACGAGTCAGTCTGGTAGATAGCTATTTAACTCATCATGTCAAAACGGAAGAAGAGCGACAGGAGATTTTAGAGGAAATTCGACGCAACACAAATCAACTGCAAAATGAGTTTCAGACATTGCAGCAGCCGGAATATTCCTCCTCCGTTGCCATTGAAAAAGCGAGACAGGTAATTGAACAACATGTACAAGGCTATAGTCAGGAATTGTCACAGCGTCTTAATAATGTAGAACGGGGCGATGTGGACTATTTAGTTCATCCAGGCGTAAATGTAACCAAAATGCGGATGAATCCTACTTATTTGGATGGAATTTGGCATTTTGTAGTAGCAAGTGATGATATGGAACTTGGAACAGGTTATGCATTGGATATGCTTCAAGAAATAAATAAAGATGGAATGACAAGACCAGATGAAGTTGTAGAAATGGATGGAACTGAATGGAATGACATTCGGATTATTGAAGAGTTTGATCGTCTGCTTGGAAAGACGATTTTAATTCGGAATGTTGGATTGATGAGTGCAAGAAATCTTCGAGAATTTGAGATTGTTTTAGATCGCAATGATCGAAGTCTTTTGATTGTATTTATTGACACGATTGAGCATCTAAGTCAGATTTTTTCCAGACATCGTCGGTTTCTGGAGGCATTTAGTGCACAGTTTACCGCAAAAAGTTATTCAGAAAAAGAGATGCTGGATTATGCAATTAATTATTTGGACGAAAGAGACTTTGCTTTAGAAGAAGGCGCAAAAGGACGACTTTATAGAGAAATCCGCAGAATGCCTCTTGTCACAGCAGATGGACAGAGAAAAAAGTTGGCGGATCGTTTGGAAGTATTAATGGATCAGGCAGAAAACCGTCCAATTGGAACTCGGTTAAAGACATTATTTGCAGCTAAAACAGATGCTCAGGGAAGAACATTAATCCGTTTGGAAGATTTTAATTAAAAGGAGAATCATTTGATTAACTGGCTTACAATAGCAGTAATTATAATTTTACTGCTGGAATTATTAATTGGATGGAAAAAAGGATTGATTCGTATGGTCTTTTCTTTTGCCATATCCATTGTGACGTTTGTTATTATTTTGGTTACAGGTCCTTATGTAGAACAATACATAAAGGAAAATACCTCGATTTATGAGAAAATGGAAGCAAGTATATCGGTGTTTGTGCAGGAAAACTTACAGCAAAATATATCAGAAATGACGCAGACTCAAGAAGAGTCGGTTGTTACACAACTTCCACTTCCAGAATTTATCCAAAATATGCTTACGAAGGATAATACAGTAGAACAATACACTGCAAATCAAGTGAATGGACTTTCAGACTCCATTAGTCATGGGCTGACAGATATTGCGTTCCGTGTATTAATTTATGTAGCTATGTTTATTATTATCTCCATTGTGCTTAGAATTGGATTGTTGATTTTAGACAGCATTACAAAACTGCCGGGAATTCACCTAGTTAATGCAATTGGAGGGGCGGTATTTGGATTAGTGAATGCATTGATTTTCATATGGATTTTATGTATGATTGTAACTGCATTGGCGTCGACAGAGTTTGGAATTAATACGTTAGGAATGATAAAAGAAAGTCCATTTTTGAGCTTTATTTATAATAATAATCTTTTGTTACAGCTAATTGCAGCTCTATTATAAAAAAGAGCAGCATAATAGAATGAAAAAAGTCCCTTGAAAAGATGGCGTTTATTAACGTTTGTCTTATTCATGGGACTTTTAAACTACAAAAATTTAAACGAAATGAAGTAGTTTGCTAGGAAGTTGGATTTTTAATACGGATGCGGCGGTTAATATAAGGTAAAATCTCTTCGACTGTTTGGTCAATACCTAGAATGCTGCTGTCCAAACAAAGATGATAGCCATTTGCTTTATCCCAGGAAGCCTTTGTATAGTATTCAAAAAGTGATTTTCGACCTCTATCAACTTCGGAAATGCGTTCTTTTGCACGAGATTTAGAAAGCTGCTCCATCTCCATAACACGCTTTAGTCTAAATTCTGGATTGGCATGGATAAAAATGCTAATCAGGTCAGGATCATCTTTGAAAATGTAATTACTGCATCGGCCAACGATAACGCAAGATTGATTCGCACAGATTGCACGAATTTGTTGGAATGGAATGATTCCAATTCCATTTTCAAAATTATTCATGGCAATTGCATAAAGAAGACTATTGACTGGAAATTCTTCATAGAAAGATTGAACATCTTCATAATTTTCTCTATGTTTTGCGATTTCCATCAATTCTTTACGGTCATAAAAGGCAATATTGAGACGTTCAGCAAGTTTTTGACCAATTTCACGTCCTCCACTTCCATATTCTCGTCCAATTGTAATTAATAATCGGCTCATAAAAACCCTCCTTTCTAGAGTCATTTACTTGATTAATTTTTATTATTCTTACATAAAACCAGCAAAAATGGAGGCTCCAATTACTGTGAACAGGCCGGCAACTGCAATCGAAAGACTGCTCATTGCTCCTTCCACTGGTCCAATTTCCATAGCTTTTGCTGTACCAATCGCATGGGCAGAAGTGCCAAGAGCGAGTCCTTTTGCAATTGGATCTTTTATATGAAAAATACGGAATATAAAATCTGCAATCACATTACCGAGAATTCCAGTAATAATAATAACTGCAACGGTAATTGTTACAATTCCCCCTAATTCTTCGGATATACCCATGCCAATTGCGGTAGTAATGGACTTTGGAAGCATTGTAACGTATTGTTCATGGGAAAAATGAAATAATTTCGCAAGCAGGAAAACGCTGGCGAGGCTTGTAAGAGAACCCGATAAAATTCCAGCCAAAACAGCTTTCCAATTATTTTTTAGTAAAGTAAGCTGTTCATAGAGTGGAACAGCAAGACAAACCGTAGCAGGAGTCAGTAAATAGCTGATATATTGTCCACCTTTATTATAAGTATCATAATCGATATCGAAAAGTACAAGTACAGCAATTACTGCAATGACTCCGATTAACAATGGATTTAAAATAGCCAGCTTAAACTTTTTCTTTAATATTAGCCCAAGCTCATATCCAAGTAAGCTAATAATCGCTCCAAAAAATAAAGAGTTTTCTAAGAAGGTATTCATAATGGATTATTTCTTTTTTCCTTTCTGTATCATTTGCTGCGTTACTTGTCCAGTGACACCCATTACAATGATGGTAGTCAGTAATGTAATTAAAATAACAGGAATACAAATTGGTTGTAACACGTTCCATGAATTTAATAGCCCAACTCCAGCAGGAATAAACATAACTGGCATAATTTCAATGAAAAAACGAGCGGTATCCTGTACTTGTTCTAATTGAACGATGTGGAATTGAAGTGCAATTAACATTAGAATAAGTCCATATACACTTGCTGGAATTGGAAGAGGTAAAATCCAATTTAATCCTTCTCCAAGGAAAGAAATAAAAAGGATAATACTAAGTTGTTGAATAAACTTCATAAATAGATCCTTTCGTATGTCACAGGCGAAAACCCACTGCCTTTCGGTGATGGTTAGTTGACGCTCTTCTCAATAAGATTCTTTTTTTACATTATAATATACAGAGGGGAATATTTCAAGAGTAGTTGTTTTAGGAGATAAGGCAAAGTTTTATCAGTATGCTAGGAAGACTTATTCGCAAGTCTTGAATGGGAAAATGTATATACAATATAGTAAATATACAGACTTTAATGTTTTTTAAAAATTTTTTAAAAAAGTACTTGCATTTTTCAGAGAGATCGCATATAATACATGAGTGTGATGGTTGTGGCGTCTTAGCCAAGTGGTAAGGCACGGGTCTGCAACACCCTTATCGCCGGTTCAAATCCGGCAGACGCCTTTTTTATAAAACTTCAGGAATTTTTCGTGGAGTTTTTTTTGTTTTTATAAAAATAAACTTTTTCACAGACTCTTTCTGTCATGATCTACTTGCAATCTAGATGAAATTGTAATATGATACCAATGTAGATTTATGAGATATGATTTTATGAAGTTCTCTTATAGTTTATGTTGCAAGGAATGCAGTATCTAGAAGTAAGTAAGAATAGAATGGAGGAAGAGATGAAGCATTGGTTGAATCGGATATTACTAATTATAGCTGTTTGTTTTGTTATGCTTGCTGCGGGATGTAGTCAGCAAAACACGGAACAAGAAGGGAACAGTACAAATCAAGAGCAGACAAAGGATAAAGATAAAAAAGAAAAAACAACAGAAATTCCAACAGAGGAATGGGGAGTTATAGCAATCCCAGAAAGGTATTATTATGTGAACTCCAACGGTGTTGTAAATGTAGTGAACGGACCAGTAGAAAATGCGGATGTGTTAGGAACTTTGTATAATGGAGAAAAAGTATTAGTAACGGGATATGTGGACGACTGGTATCGTATTATTTTTAGCGGAAATGTCTGTTATGTCAATAATGAACATATAGACACAACTCCTCCAAACGAATCAGAAACGATTGATGTGGATGCAAAGAAGACAGATCCTCCAAGAGAAGTAGAGACGACTGCCGATATGGCAAAAGTGGAAAAACAATCAGAGGAGGCAACGAAAGCAACGACGGAGGCTCAGCAGTCTACAGAAGCAACGATAACTACTGTTAAAAATAAAATTATATGTATTGATGCAGGGCATCAAAAATCTGGCATTAGTGAGCAGGAACCGAACGGTCCAGGTTCTTCGGTTATGAAAGCCAAGCTTGCAACAGGTACTCAGGGTACAACGACAGGTGTTGCAGAGCATGTTGTGAATTTGCAAGTTTCGTTACTTTTAAAAGAAGAACTATTATCCAGAGGATATGAAGTAGTTATGATTCGTGAAACGGATGACTGTCCAAAGAGTAATGCGGAACGAGCGGAAATTGCGAACAATAGTGGGGCTGAATTATTTATTCGTGTACATGCCAATGGTTCCGATGATCCGACGGTACATGGCGTTGTAACATTTGCGCCATCAGAACAAAATGAATATGTCGCAGATATTGCACCAGAATGTAATCGGTTATCCCAATTGGTGACAGATGGGATTGTTGAACGAACAGGTGCGAAAAATCTGGGTGTACAGCAAACGGATACAATGACAGGAATTAATTGGTGTAAAATACCTGTTACAATTGTGGAGATGGGATTTATGACTAACCCAGAAGAAGATAAGAATTTAACGACCGCTTCTTATCAAAAGAAGATTGCCAAAGGTATTGCAGACGGGATTGATGCATATTATGAGTGATCCATTACATAATGAATCGATGGGTATAGATTAAGAATAAGACTTTATGGAAAAATTCTTAAAAAATGAAAAAAAGGGCTTGTAATTTATAAACTGCTGTGATATAATATGCTTTGTCGCTGAGGTGAGCGCGATTAGCTCAGTTGGTAGAGCACCTGACTCTTAATCAGGGTGTCCAGGGTTCGAGCCCCTGATCGCGCATCTAAGTACCGGTTTTGGAGACATAAGGAGCTCTGGGGTCGGTGCTTTTTTGTTGTTAGAAAAGTGACATAGTAAAAGAAAGGAAAGATTCATGAAAAAAAAGCTTTTATTAAGCATTTTGATTAGTATGATTGGCATATTGTTATGTTCTTGCCAGATACAGCAATATGAAGAAACGGATAATGGAAAATTGACAATTGCAACAACTATTTTTCCATATTATGATTTTGCAAGAGCAATCGGAGGAGATCTCATAAATTTGGAATTAATTATTCCAGCTGGAAGGGATAGTCATTCCTTTGAACCTACACCGGCCGATATGATTACGATTGAGCAAGCTGATTTATTTTTGTATAATGGTGGAGAAATGGAACGTTGGTTGGATGATTTGCTCGAAACAGCCCGGGCAAATGGAAAAGAAAATCTAAGAATGATGGATTATGTCCAAACAGATGAAGAACAGGTATTGGAAGGAATGCTGATTCGAGGGGCAGAAGCAGATCATGAATTTGATGAACATATTTGGACTTCTCCGAAAAATGCGATATTATTATTACAAAAAATCAGTGAAACAATGCAGCAGCTAAATCCAGAAAATGCAGCGCAATTTGCAGTAAATACAGAAAACTATAAAAACCAGCTAAAGCAGTTGGATCAAACATTGGAATCAATTGTGGCGAATGCTGCAAAGAAAATTATGATATTTGGAGATAAATTTCCATTTTATTATTTTGCCAGAGATTATGGATTGGAATGTTACGCAGCATTTCCTGGCTGTAGTACGGAGACAGAACCAAGCGCAGGAACGATGGCCTATTTGATTGATAAGACGAAAGAAGAACAAGTAAATGCCATTTACTATTTGGAGCTCAGCACGCATAAAATAGCCGACGCAATTGGACAAGCCACAGGAGCCCAATCGTTATTATTCCATTCCTGCCATAATGTAACAAGGGATGAGTTTGAATCTGGAGTTACGTATGTACAGTTAATGAATCAAAATGCAGAGAACCTGAGAATCGGATTAAATAACTGAAAAAGAGAGGATAGAAGAAATGGATGTTTTAACTTGTGATCATATCAGTTTTGGATATGAAAATCAGATTGCAGTAGATCAAGTAAGCTTTTCTTTGAAACAGGGAGATTTTCTCTGTATTGTAGGAAAAAATGGTTCAGGGAAAAGTACTTTATTAAAAGGAATACTCGGATTTTTAAAGCCAATTCACGGGGTAATGAATTTTTCAGAAGAGGCGAAAGAACATGGGGTTGGATATTTGCCTCAACAGACAGCAGTGCAGAAAAACTTTCCAGCTACTGTAATGGAAGTAGTATTGTCTGGATGTTTAAAAGAAAGAGGACATAAGCCATTCTATTCCAAAAAGGAGAAACAGAAAGCCATTTATAATTTAAAGCGGATAGGAATGGCTTCTAAGAGGAGAATGTGTTATTGTGATCTATCGGGAGGACAGCAACAGAGAGTTTTAATTGCAAGAGCGCTCTGTGCTACGAAGGATATTTTAATGTTGGATGAACCGACTACTGGTCTGGACCCAAAGGCAACAATGGAATTGTATCGTATATTAGAATATTTAAATAAGGAAGAACAGGTAACGATTTTAATGGTATCTCATGATGTTCAAAATTTGATTTCCTATGCAACACATATTTTGCATATGAATCAAACAATGAAGTTCTTTGGAACAATAGAGCAATACAAAAAAAGTGAAGTTGGAAAAGAATTTATCGGAGGTGGGCAAGTATGATTTCAATGATTGCAAAAATGTTTTCGTATCCATTTATTATTCATGCATTTATTGTAGGAATACTCGTTTCCCTTTGTGCAGCGCTTTTGGGAGTTAGCCTTGTACTCAAACGTTTCTCGATGATTGGAGATGGATTATCCCATGTTTCATTTGGAGCACTTTCGGTAGCCGTTGCATTTGGCTGGGCGCCGCTTCCAGTTTCCATTCCGATCGTAGTAGCTGCGGCATTTTTCTTATTGAGAATTACGGATAACGCCAAGATGAAAAGTGATGCTGCGATTGCAGTACTCTCCTCCAGTTCACTGGCAATTGGTATTACGGTAACGGCTTTGACAACAGGAATGAATACCGATGTATCGAGCTATATGTTTGGAAGTATTTTGGCAATGGATACTACCGATGTAATTATCAGTGTTATTTTATCAGTGATCGTATTGCTATTATATTTTTTCTGTTATAATAAAATATTTGCCGTTACATTTGATGAAAACTTTGCGCAGGCATCAGGTGTGTCTGTGAATTTTTATCGTATGGTCATTGCAGTATTTACAGCTGTAACGATTGTCTTGGGTATGAGAATGATGGGAGCCATGCTAATTTCCAGTTTGATTATCTTTCCAGCTTTAACCTCTATGCGAATGGTAAAAAGCTTTCGAGGAGTAATCATTTGTTCTGCTGTATTATCTGTTTTAAACTTCTGCATTGGATTAATTCTTTCCTTTTTATATGCAGCACCGACAGGAGCAAGCATTGTAATTATCAATCTAATTGTATTTTTAATCGCCTCAGTGATCCAAAAAATAAGAGGCGTATAAAATTAAAGAAGTTATGAAAATGAGAGTAAATTTGAGAATTTGGCTAAAAAAACAATGGCAGAAGATGATTATAATTCTTTTATTGTTGTGTTGTGTACTGTTATCCATCCAAGTGGTACAGGATGTTCGATTACGCAATCATGTAAGAGAACTTTTTGTAGAGAAGCTGGTCTTCTCAGCGAAGTCTATTTCCGTTAATCTAGAGGTAACATTGCAAAGAGACGAAGAGACAATGTGTGCAGGATTAGGAGCTGCGAAAACATATATTGATATGATGGTACAGCAGATGTATATGCCAGAGTATGTATTTCGATATAATATACTTTGGAAAGAATATGATTTTGCTTATGAAGTATTCGTAGATGGATATATGAGTACCTCTTACGTTCAGATGAACTTAGCAGAAATGCTTGACAGAATGATTGATACTGGAGAGATTACGGCAGAAGATTTTGAGTACTTAAACCAGACAAAGCTTGCGATGGATGAGTTTTGTCAAAGTCTTACGAAGGAAGATGGGGCGTTAAGGAAAGAAGCAATTCGTACGGATTATTTTTCTGAATGTTTCCGCCGTCTTAAAAAGCGAATTTATCGGTGATCAGAAAATAGAAATGAAACGGCATTGGTTATAGGAATGAAAAAAGCTGTTGCAGTAAGTGCAGCAGCTTTTAAAATGTAGAAAAATGTATAAAATTTAGTGGTTGACAGATAATAAAGACAGCAGTATAATAAATAAGGAAAGTTGAAAGACATATAATTTTATAGCGCGGGGTGGAGCAGTCTGGAAGCTCGTCGGGCTCATAACCCGAAGGTCATAGGTTCAAATCCTATTCCCGCAATCATGCCCAGATAGCTCAGTTGGTAGAGCAGAGGACTGAAAATCCTCGTGTCGCTGGTTCGATTCCGGCTTTGGGCACTGTGCGGGTGTAGTTCAATGGTAGAACACTAGCCTTCCAAGCTAGATACGTGGGTTCGATTCCCATCACCCGCTTGTATATTGCAAATATACAAAGTAGACACCCAAGATGTCTTAGCTTATACGGTGGGTATGGCGCAGTTGGTTAGCGCGCCAGATTGTGGCTCTGGAGGCCCAGGGTTCGAGTCCCTGTATCCACCCTTGCAGGTAGTTCCTGCTGAACTTATTGGGCTATCGCCAAGCGGTAAGGCACAGGACTTTGACTCCTGCATTCGCTGGTTCGAATCCAGCTAGCCCAGTTTACTTGGGAAGCCGGGAAGAAAATATGGGCGTGTAGCTCAGGTGGTAGAGCACTTGACTTTTAATCAAGTTGTCCGGGGTTCGAATCCCCGCACGCTCACTGGTTTAGATAGCCGAGGAAGTTTATTCCTCGGTTATTTTTCTGCTCAAAGCCTGTATTTATGCGGTTTCTGAGGTGTGAGCGTTTTTACCTCTGCTATAAGCAAGTGTATAGAGTGCGCTCGTCTGTGTGTTCTACCAACTCACGGATTGTATTGAGATTCATTTTCCCATCTATCAGCGCGGATATGAAAGTCTTGCGTGTCTTATGCGAATTCTTGCGGATGATATCCAGTTTATCACAATACTTGTTATACAGAGAAGTTACTGAACGAGGACTAAGAGGTAACGCATCCAGTGAAAAGAGATACTGGCTTGTGATTCCGAGAGATGTCTTATAGTCTCTTGCAAGCTGAATGTATTTCTTCGCCTGCGTGGTTAAGAATACCTTGCGGTCTCCGCACTCCGTTTTTGTATGTTCTACAATCTCATTTGTCTCATAACGGTACATCCGCTGTATATGGATATAGTCGGCAGATTCGAGAAGTGATTATGTAAGCCTCGTCCCATGTAAAGGCCTTCCCGTCTTTCTCGCCTTCTCCAGCAGGTCTAAATTTTGCATCCAGAAGGATACCGCCTTGCTTCTGTCTGACCATGTTTTTCTCCTTTCTAAAAATAGTGGAATTGCTTCCCCACTACATACGGACAGCCGCAAAGCAAAATGACGACGGAATTAGAAAAAATTTTTCATTTTTTTCAGTTCGCGGATGAGTTTTGCTTTTCGACTGCGGACAGTGGATGCAGGCTTGCCGAGTTGTTGCGCATATGCTTCCGCTGGAATCCGAAGGACAAATACGGCTTCAAAGAGTTCTAACATCTCTGCGCCATAGTTCTTCTTTAATAAAAAGGCGAATCTGCGAAACAGGGGCGGATTCTAAAAAATCGGACTCTGCGCTTCGTGAAGATAATTGCGGAAAACAGCCTTCAAGGGTAGTAAGAGCAGACGTTTCTTCCCCATCCCCACGATAATAAGATTGGTCAACGGAAACACTCCGCTTGTGATAACGCCAGTTGCTTTTCATTTCTCGGTCGATATCTTTGGCTAGATGCTCAAAA
>OVXI01000167.1_pt1 | contig 16724 bp, 16 predicted proteins | sample 1732031 | NCBI WGS metagenome assembly OVXI01 (sample SAMEA4545821, study PRJEB24839) | metagenome | biome: chicken; feature: ceca content | place: Italy | collected 2013-05 | reverse complement strand
ACTGTTCTGGCCTTGCATTTTCTGAGGATGGATTTTATTTTTGACGACAGCATTTTAATGGGATTGAAATCTGGACTATACAGAGGCAAATAAAGTACTTGTGCACCGGCAGATTGGATTGCCTGCTGCACTCCATCAACCTTATGTGTACACAAATTGTCCATGATTACAATATCACCTGGGTGCAATGATGGGGCTAGATAATTGCTGACATAATTCAGGAAATGTTCCCGATTGACTGCTCCAGAAAACTTCTGGTGAATTATTGTGCCATCCATATGGATAGAAGATAGCATAGTTGTAGATTTCGGCGTGTTCAGTGGCGCATAATCATAAACACGTTCTTTCCCAATTGCACGCCCATATCTCCGTGTCAGGTTAATATTTACATCGCTTTCGTCCAAAAATACCAATTTTGACACATCTAATGTTTTGATTGTCTCTCTCCATTTCTCCCGTTGCAGTTTTATGTCTGGTCGCTTTTGTTTGCTGGCATGAACCATCTTTTTTTTAAAAGTGAATCCAAGTTTATTACGCAAGATATTGCTGATTTCTGACTTTTTAATAGAAAGCTGCATGCTCTCTCGAATTTCCTCTAACGTGATATCAGGGTGCTCTAAAACAAGCTGCTTCAATCTTTCAAGACCAGCCTCATTCATTCACATTTCCTGCCGGATGGCTCGTAATTGGCTTTTAAACTTCCTGTTTGTTCATATTTTGCTTTCAGTCGATATATTGTTGACTCATCTACGCGCATTACTCTACTTATTTTAGATACTTTCATTCCGTCTTGTAAATCAGCAAGGATAATTTCTCGTATTTTCATTGCTATCATCTGACTTTTCACCGTCCTTTTGATATCGCTATATCATATGGTGCTCTTATATGGAACTGCTGTAATATGATTTAATGTGCAAAAATCCCCCTATATTATCTGTTAATACCAGGTAATACAAGGGGATTTTGTTATGTTATGCATTCTTGTGGTGAACGTAAAAAACAGAAAAAGTGCTCATATAAGAGAGATTACTTCTCAGCGTTTACCAGCTTCTTGGCTGCCTCGTATGTCTTATTATTCTGACGCTCTCTCTCAATTAAGGAATTGACATACTGGGTCATACTTTGCCCTCTGATGGCTGCCATCGTGCGGATGAAGTCCATGTTAGACGGTGTGAAAGCCATATTGATACGCGGCATCTTTGCGCCCTTCTTGCCTTGTGTAGCTTGTGCTTCTTGTGCATCAAGTACATCTTGTATATTCAATGGAGGCTTGTCCGCACTCATAGCCGCGCCCTTACTACCAATAATGGACGCATATACGTCTGGATTCTGTGCCTGTACTGTAAAATCTTTCTTTGCCATTGCTGTTGACCTCCTATATCCCTATTTTATCTAGAAACGCGCTGTAATCTTGTGCAGGCTTGCTTTTGGGGGCATAGTCGAAAATGCTCTGTTGCATTGCAGCGGCTTCTTTGACCGCAACCCCCTCCCTGATCGTGGTTTGAAATAGGTTAATCCCCATTTGCTCCAGCGCGGCGGCGGTGCTGGTGGTCATGTCCCTTGCAAGGGTGGTCCTGGTGCTGTGCTTGGTGAATAGAACACCCGCGATCTGCAAGTCTGCATTGCAATAAGTCTGTACCTGCCTGATTGTGTCGGCAAGCTGATAAAGCCCTTGTAAGCTAAAAATATCGGCGTTCATGGTAAGTATAACTCGGTTGGCAGCGGTCAGGGCGTTTATTAGAAGCGTGCCTAATGCGGGTGGGGTATCAATCACTACCACGTCATAGTGTACCGCAAGGGGCTTTATGGCAGCTTGCAGTAAGAAATCCCGTCCCGGTCTATTACTTATCTCAGCGTCAACCGCTGATAGATTCAACCCAGCAGGGATAATGTCTCCTTGTGCTGTATGCTGTATCGTGTCCTCGGCCTTCGCCCGTCCAGTAATAAGCTCATAGGCTCCCGGCGCTGCCGGTGTGCCGCCCATTGCAAAGGTAAGGTTGCCTTGTGGGTCAAGGTCAATCGCCAGGGCTTTTTTCCCTCGAAATGTTGCCCCCGCTGCTATGGCGTGCGCGGTGCTGGTTTTGCCCGTCCCGCCCTTCTGGAATGCCACGGTATAAATCATATTTCTTGTACCTCCTGCTTATAATGCATATAACGTACAATAAGTACTTCTTGTGCATCATGTGTTATATATACATCTTCTTTCTTTTATTCTATACCGTGCTCCCTTGTTCTTCAAGCACTTCTTGTACATCAAACGCAAAACGCCATGGGTCAGACAATATCCCAACAGTATATTGTCTTAAAATTTCTGCACCTGCCGCCTTTGATTCTGCCGTGTGGAATACCCGAACAAGCAGTAAATCTTTTTTTGATGCATATTCAGCAATTAAGCGTTGCATGGTGCGGTTGCCCTCTGCTCGGTCAAAGGCTGCCGTTAAATCTGCTGCTTTCACCTTGAACTGCCCATTGAGAAGAACTGCATCCAGTGTGAGTTTGGAGCCATCCAGCAAGTCAGATTCACGGGCTGCTTGAATGTAATCGTCACAACACTTGTTAATTGCGTTTTTACCCTCTTGCACCAGTTCCGTGCATACGGCTTCCAACTCTCCGCACTTTTTCGCAAAGATTTCCGGGAAATAATATTCCCACTTTATTTTCTTAGAGGTGGGTTGAATACAAAGCTCCATGCTATCGTGGACAGCTTGGATAACCCGGTAGAATTTCTCCTCTCTGCTGGAAATGATCACGATTGTGTTCACGCTGTTGAATTGTTGAAAAGAGTTGAACTTAGTGGAAGCAATGCACTAGCAGGTTGCGCTTACGGCGCTCAGGCCATTGGTAAATATATTTTAAAACGTGGTGTCATCTATGTGATTTCACCCCAAAGTAACATTTCAAATAATTGAATGTTTCTTCTTGAAAATCAAGTGGTCTCGCAGAATTGCCACTAGATATGACAAGTTAGATGCCTCATTCTTGGCATTTGTATATCTTGTCTCTATCGCTATTTTGGTGATTTAGCATATTGATTTCTATTTTTCGAACAGATTTTAATAGAAGATTATTTAAAAATTTTATTTAAAGAAGATTATTATATCATCCAATTTTCTATCAACCTATTTTCTATTAACCTGATTTTAATATACCTATCGAAAATAGGGGGATGGAAAAATAAGGTTAAAAATAAGAGTAACCTAACACAAAGGAACAAAAATTTTTTAGAAATTTTGTGAGATTAGAAAAAAGGGCAAAACCTTTAGCCCCCAGTATGGGGGCTTTTTTCGATTTATTTACTTTTTACGTTTACAGTGATTTTTTCGCTTTCCAGTTTTCAAAGATTCGGATACATTGCGTTTGGAAATCCTGCTGGGATAGATACATTCGGTTGGATAGTAAATGTTTATACTGTTCGACTAATATCAGGTCATTATCAGATGGGTTTTCACATTTTTGAATCCGGCGGATATTTGCATCTAGCGCCCACTGAATATCAAAGAATGAGATAGCTTGTTCTGTTTTTTCCTGTTTGACCTGATTCTTTTGAGTTGCGTATTGATATAGCGCGCAGGCAATGTACGGGATAGGGGCACGAACATGGTCAGGTAAGTGAAACTGAGCGGCAAAGGCTTGGAGCTTGTCCGCTGACAGGGCGCTTGCGGCTGCAATGCGGTTTTCCTGTGGAACGGATGCGCCATTGATTTTCATTTTTTTATTTTGGCACAATATTTTTAGAGCCTTGTCAATGTACTTTTGTAAGGGATACTGATTTTGGGTGACGGGTTTCTGTGCTTGTGAATGGAAGGCACATGCAGCGTGCTGCGCCACGATGCTGGTCACAATCGACCCGTCTGCGCGATGGGAAGTGAAGTACGGGGTTTGCAAATCGGGCTGTTGCAGTAAATCATATGTCCATTCAAAGCGGTTATGTTGTCCACTGGGGCGGCGATGCTGTTTCAATAATCCGGATAGTTTGAGCTGAAGCCAAGAGGAAGCCAGTGCCTTTGTGTTTTCCTTGGACAAAGCAGACAATGCTTTTAAACGGAATTGAAAGTTAGGAATCTTGAAAAGGTAAGACAGAACCGCATACAGACCTTTGAGTTTTAACGATAGACTTGGGGAACGAAGTAAGTGATTGGGAACTTGGGTATAATTTCTGTCATTGGCTTGGGGGCGCACATCTCCATTTGACCGATTGAGCTGAGGCACATAATACATTTGTCCATCACAAGCCTGTGCGCTGTGTCCGATATCATAGGCATGACAGAATGTGCCATTGTTCGCCGTGGTGTAATAATGCTTGAGGTATCCAGCGGCTTTCAGTTCGCGCCAGGCTTTGCGCAGCGCATAGGCGCTGCTGGAGCAGGAGCGGTGCAGCCGATTTAATGTAAGCTGAAAATCGGGCAGACCGGCATAGCTATAAATCATCGCGTAAAGACCTTTGCTTGCCAAAGATAGAGATGAGTCACACAGGACAATATTCGATACTTCGGTATATTGAAAGCGAGTATTTTGTAGATTCATGGCGCTCATCTTCTTTCTGAAAAGATTTCCAAAGATTTTTTAAAAGTAAAAAAAGGTGCCATTAAGCCTGCAATTCGCCTAATGACACCTATACTTTCTTGAAAAAAAGTTTAAAATTTTTATCAAGTAGCTATTGACTTATACGTTGCTTTCCACTATAATGAAGATACGAAAAGCAATGCGCCATTGATGTTATTAACCTTAGGCGTAAAGGTTTTTAACGGAGGCGCTGTATAGTCTAATGGGTCTAGACTTACCGTACACAAGATGGGCGAACATCTGTGGCGGATTGCTTTTTAGAACCGGTTGATTGGGGCTAAAATCAACCGGTTTTTTTAGTTTGAATTTATTATAGTCTGATTTTTGTAAATTGTCAAGTTTGGGTCAGATTAACAGGACAATGAACCGAAAATGCTATGGTGTACGCAAAATTGCGTACACTTTTTTTTATGAATTTCGACATTGATTTTGAAATTTTTTACAGTAAACAAGTGAGATTGTTTTTATAGGAAAGTTTATAGGCAGCCGACATGGTAATTTTTTCAGTGTTGAGTAGCTCAATGAAGGCTTCATTGAGCCGTAATCGTTCTGGATTTAATAGTGGAGGTAGAAAGTCCTGTTTGTTTGGATAATTGAACAATGTGTTTTTTCACACCGCCTACACCTTCAGTTCAGTTAACAACCACGGAAAGAACTTGTAATTGACATATCATGTTAAGCAGGGCGATAGAGCGCTTATGAGTGTTTGTGATGATAAGTATACGGACTTCTTCCAATTCATTTTTGTAACTATGAACTTTGCAAGCAAGATAAACAGTCAAATAATACGAAATTATAATTTACGTCAGATTTAGAGAGAATACGTTTCAGAACGGTATCCCGCCCGATAATCATTTTTTAAATTGCGTCGACATTACCTTGTATGATGTCTAGGTTTATCTGTAGAGGTCTTACAAATACACCAACAGAGGTATCGACAATCGCGTAAGGTAATGTCTTATCAGACATTGGCGTTAGTTTCAAATTAGTGATTACATTCCTTTGGATATACATATCCACAACTGGAACTTTTTGCCGTGGTGTGTCAGTTCTCAGATAATATTCAGTATGAAAAAGGTTCATTTCTATAAAACGTGATTACGTACATTATACGAAAAATATAATTTACTATTGTATTTATAATTATGTTATATAGTAACAGTATAAAGCAATAGCAAATATGGAAAATGTGCGGTGTGAATTTGCAAGCATAGCATTTTTACGGAAAAATGGCTCTTGTTAGGGAGCGTCTCCCTAAGACCTTTGCTAAGCTGACACAAGAATTGACAAAAAAAGGGAAGTACATTATAATGTACATACAGGGAGGTGTTTAAAATGTTGAATACAAATATCACCAATTTCAGGAAGAATATTTTTACTTTATTGGAACAGACAATCAAGTACAATGAGCCAGTAAACATTAGTACAAAGGCAGGAAATGCGGTTGTTATCAGTGAAGAAGATTATAACGGTTTGATGGAAACGGTATATCTATCATCTATTCCACAACAGCGAGAGAAAATTATAGAGGGATTGCGTACACCGCTTGATGAGTGCTTGCCAGAAGATGGGGTGGAATGGTAGTGTATACAATCGTTTACACCAAAAAGGCAGCAAGTGATATACCGAAGTTAAAGGCGGCAAGATTAGATAATAAGGCAAAAGCCTTATTGGATGTCATTCGTAAAAATCCTTATCAGAACCCACCACCTTATGAAAAGCTGGTAGGAGACTTGCAAGGTGCATATTCCAGACGCATCAATATCAAACACCGCCTTGTTTATGAAGTTCTGGAAGAAGAACAGACGGTGAAGGTTATCAGTCTGTGGACACATTATGAATTTTAACTTAAAATTGCCATAGAATGGGATTAGTCCATAGTGTTTAGCATGTTCTGTAAGAATAAGGTGTTGGAACCTTATCGTAACAATTTGCTGAGCACTGTGGATTTTTTGTATCCAAATTGATTTTATAATCTGACATATAAAAATAACAGGTTTTCTAAAAAAGAAAACCTGTTATTGCAAAAATCGACAAATTTCTTTGAAAAAATATAGAATATTTGATATAATATAGACAAAGTTAGAAGGATGTCATTTTTGAAGAGTTTTGCGATACTCCTTCTCGTTTTGAAGCATAAGGGATAGAGACATAGAGTCATCACATTTTAGCAATTTTTGAGAAGATGCCTGCTGCGCTCCCAATTGTGCTCCCATTTTGGATAAGGCACGGATTTTTGAAGCTTGCCGTCCCTGCCGTGCCTGTTTGATGGAATATACCAACATAGCTTATACCTCTTTAGTTCCATTTTGACATAGTTTATGAACGAAATACCGCCTGATACTCTGTATTATATGCTAATATGGTGAAAAATGCAAGATATAAAACGGTGAAGGTTTGGTAAAAACATATAAAAGAGAAAGGAGCCGTGGGCGGTCAATTCACTCTCTACCCACAAAAGAATATGGAACGTTATCAAGAATCCAACTTCAAAGAGTATATCAGTCGAAAAATTGGAATTAAACTGCTTGATTTTCTTCAGATTCAATCCATTATGCCAGATTTTATGGAGTTATTAAAAGCCATAAGTATACAGCGTGAAAGGGCAAGCGGTTCCGGACAGTATATGACCGCGAACTATCATCTGATGCACGACAATATTTTTGGTATTTTGGGTGGACGAGGCAGCGGGAAAACCTCGGTACTATTTTCGCTGCGTGAATATCTGATGAAAGAAAATCAGAATGATATTATTTTGCCCATTATTTCTCCGGAACTCATCAGTGAAGGTTGTTCCATGCTTTCTTGGGTTTTATCTATGTTCCAAGAAACGGTATATAATATGGAAAAATGTATACGACAGCAACCTGATGTTCTCCATGAGGTTGAAAAGCGGTATCCCTCAAGAAAACATGACTGTTATACATTTGATGACTTCGATTTACGTCAGGAATACGATGATATTTTACAGGAATGTGGGACTTTGCGCGGTTTACAGGATATCCAGCCTTACGAATATGAAGATATGATTTCGTTGCGGGCGCAGCATTCACAAAGACAATACCATTTAATGAACCGCTTAAGCCAGTTTTGGGAAAAACTTGCTTTTGTTCAGCAAAAAATTACTCGTCAGGAGCATACACCATTGATTTTCATCATGTTCGATGACATTGATTTGGCTCCTGAACGTAGTATGGAGCTATTGCTTTCGGCCTATAAGTATTTTTCCAGCCCTTATGTTGTTATTGTATTGACAGCCGCCATGAATACGCTGCGCCAAGTGCTTACTTATCGCATGTATGAAAAGGTCGTAGGCTCCAAATATACTTCACTTATTCAAGGTCATGATATTTTGGCAGGCTATTCTTCCAGTGGGATGGTAGATGTTTACCAGATGAGTAGAGCAAATGATGCAGCACTGGAATATCTCAATAAAGTGATTCCGCAGACAAGCCGCTATGAATTAAGCCGGTATGATACCTATGACCGTAAGCTCTTGTTCCGGTATCCGAAGAAGGAAAGATTGGTACCATATGATATCTACACCGAAAATTCGATACCTTTGGGAAAATTTGTATTGCTCTGCCTGGAAGAAAATCAACTGCTTTGTCCAGACTATGGTACGGGCAACGCACAGCGCAATTTTTTGGCATCTCCCTATCAGGATGACCAGCTAGCCCGAGAATATTATATGCTATTTGGTGACAAAAACCGCTATATCTGCAATGCTTGCTTGGGTATTTTTCAGGCTTGTGAACAATTACGGGAAATTCGTACACGAATGAAAAACGCAGAAGCCAATTGCGGACCAGAATATATTCGGGATATTTATTATGTATTGCGTCATTTACTGACTGTACTAATTACTTCCCATACACGCAGCCTAGAGGAATGCAGCCGCTGGATTCCTGATTTGCTCAAATACACCTATGGCACACATTTTTTGTTTATCAACTATAGTTTCTTACTGGAGCAATACAGCATCTGGCTGCACGCAGCTGAGGAGGATGTAGCCAAAGAACTGAGCGGATGCGAAAAAGCGATGACACCACAATCATATGAGGCACGTTACGCAGATTGTCTAAAAGAACAGCATATTCAAATTAAAAAGAAAATTGGCATTTTATTTCTGATGCTCAACTTCCTGGAGCATTTAACCTCAGTGGTTGCCCCAGAATACTACAATACAATTGGACAACCAGGTCGTGTTCGCTCCATTCATGGATTACCGCAAATCTTGGAGTTTATCAATTACAGTGCTTTGTATGACAACCAGGAATCCAATTTGATGCTGTTTCCTCAGGTGGAATCTATGGACGATGCGATGGAATTTTATGGCGATATTTTGGCTGAGCCTGAACGCTTTTTACATTTTGATATTACAAATTCCACTCATGTTGCCGATTATTTTTGGTATATGAATCAGCATCCGCGATGGATGAATATGCTTTCTGATGAGACTACAGACCAAATGCCAGTTTCTCATTTGTATACTTCCTGTACACGCAACTCGGCTTGGATACGCACGGTTTGTTCTATGTTATATCTGACCAAAAGTGGTATTCAACTGATGTATGAGGGTGTTTTCAAGGAATATATTGCTTTTTTTGACTCACTATCTTTATTGCCAGGTTTGACAAAGCAGCGCACTAACTGTTGCAAAAGTATACAGAAGATTTTGCAAGATTGGAACATCCAAGAGCAGGCAGAAAAATCATTGCAGTATCTTTGGAGTTTGAAAGGTGCTAAAAAATACCGCCGCCGGAATCTAAAAAAGGAATCTGAAAATATCACCGACTGGAATGAATTATGTGAAGTCGTTTTAGAAAATCCAGATGAAACGTTCCTGCTTTATAATTTTATCAAAAAAATTGAAAGTGAAAACCAGTTACCTGTTCAAAACAATTCTGCTTTATTCTGTGCGAAGGTAGAACAACTATTGATAGGGGATAATTCTATACTAACGCAGCTCCCTGTGATTGCCAAATTTCGGAAAGAAGATCGTGCAGATATTATGCTTGGTATTACATCGCTGATTGACGGGATGCCAGACCTAAATATTTTTGTTCACTCATTGCTAGAGCCGATTCAAAATGCACCTGATACAGATGAGTGGCTCGAAGTTCCGATAAAAAGTATTTTGAGTTTTCTACAACGGGCTTCTATGCAGTTATATGTTTGGGACTTTTCCAATGAGAGTAAAAAAGATGCCCCATCTTTGGGTGCTTATTACCGTTCTTATCTGCAAGATTTGATTGACGTGCTGTATGTCGGATTCCAAGAAAAAGATAGGGGCAAACTCATCCAATTTTTGGAGCATGTATCTCTTTTGAAAGCATTATTGCCTTATTATATTTATGCGAGATTTGTATTAATCAATGCGCAGCAGTACTCAGAATTTCGCGTTTTAAGTCATAAAGAGCAGCAGGAAAATTTGGTCAAAGGTAATGATATCGCTGCACAAGTTTACGACAGATTATGTTCTATTATCTTAACCGATAAAGGTGACATGCAGACTTTAGATGAAATTATGATTGGTGTAAAGTACCAATACTCCAGGCAATATATGCGCCAATTCGGGGTGATTGAATGACATCCGGACAACGCTTGCATCTGATTTGCCGCACGTTATTATTGCCATTTTATGACCCATCGTTTGGCAACCGTGACCTTTTGATGCAAAAAGCTAAATGCTATCGTAATTTTCTGGAACGCGGTGGACAAGAGGGGGCGTTATATCGGGATTATGTTAAGAAGCGCAACGCGCTTATTGAACATCTGTGTGTCGATACGTCCCCCCAGCGATTGGATGAAGTGCAGCAGATGTTAGAATTATTTTATGGGGATTCGCTGCTGTATGAACAACTTACCCAAGCGAAGGTTCTTGACCGTTTTTATTTGAAACGGATTATGGAGATATCTGACAGCTTTGTCACCTTGCGCGATGGTCGTCCGGCACTGCGTTTTTGGACGCATACAGAACAAAGGGATTTATTTGGCGCCCATACTGGGTTACACAAAGCCGAGTTATGGAACACGTTGGTGCGCCTTTCCACCCCAGACCTTTGGATTGCAGCATATTATATTAACGCCGACTTTGACGATGTACATGTACTTAGCCATGTATCCGATGAACTTTTGCTAGCCGACCAGGTGTTAATGAAAAAACTCTCGGCTGGTTTTGCAGAAACGCATATGCATTTTCATGCGGGTTTGGATTATCAGGCACTATGGGAACTGGTTTCCGATGTGACAGCCTTACAACACAGTCATAAACAGCTTGCGCAATATGGCTCTCATCTGGAGACACTTCTCATGGCAGGGATGCTCCGCTTATTTTTGGCATCCTATCTTTTGTACCATGCACCCAATCAGGATTTCTGGGCGTATTGTCAAGCCTGCCTGCCCAAATCCATACCCAGTTCGCAAGATATTTTAGGCGTTTTGCAGGCAGGTATTCAGGCAGGGTCGACAGCGCACAGCAAATGCACCCAATACTTTCATCATTTTGAGACGAATACCCGAATCTTAAAACAGCAAATGAAGATTGCACCCCTTGAACAGGATGGGTATGGTTTGCGCTTTGATTTGCTCAGCCGCAGTATTTTCCGCGAGTACTATTCACTGAACACCTCATGCGATATTCTACTGTTTTGGATGGGGCTGCGACATTCCAGACAAGAGAATTGCCCACAGTTTTGCCGCGCGCTGCTTCAATATATCCGTTGGAAAAATCATTTTTTCCAAACTATCCATCAGTGGGAAGGAATCCATGGGCTACGCCGGTTCCGGTCGTTTTATAAGCGTGCTGCTGGAGCCGTATACAGTATGCACAGCCAAGACCATGACCGGCTTAGCCATATGGCAGCTTATGCGACTTTCCGCAGTCAAAGTCGTATGCCATACCTCAAGCGTATGGAATTTAAAATAAATCCGCCAGCACCATCCATTCCGATAACTGCCCAAACAGACTATCGAATTTTATTGAAAAACGAAATTGCACGACAAGTGTGGATTATGTTAGATGCCTATATCCAGTTCGTGCACGAGAGCTTACAAAATGACCGGTTTTTGCAAGAGTCGGAAACAGAAAAACTCAAACGGCTATATCAAACCAATTCTATTTCTTTCCCAACTCCGGGTATTCTGTATCACTTTACAAAACCCGACCTATTGCGCAGCAGTTTTGGGCGGACTTGTTGGGCTGCATCAGATAGTCAAAAGGCACAAAGTCCATATTATGTTGAAACCTTACGGCAACAGAGTATGATATTTTGTGATGTCTTACATGAGATGATTCTGGATGTCCCACATTTGGGTGAATATATTGTCGGATTGGACGCAGCATCCGAAGAACTCAATATTGAACCTTGGGTTTATGCACCAGTATTCCGCTATGCCCGCAATCGGCGTAATACGCATCCACGACAGCTCTATACCCAAAGTCCAATCCCCAATCTGGGGCTTACCTATCATGTAGGCGAAGAATTTCGACATTTGATATCTGGCCTTCGCGTAACTGATGAGGTAATGGAGCATTTCGGATTGAAAGCGGGCGACCGGTTGGGTCATGCCATCTCTTTGCAGGCAGACCCCCTGCTATGGCAACAAGAAAATCAAGTTTGTTCTCTGCCAACACTGGAATATCTGGAAAATCTCCTGTGGCTTTGGAACTTAAAAAACACCGAATCAGGCTTAGAAGTAATGGTTGACGTAGACAAACGCATCTTGGAAACGGCGCAACCACTTTATGGAAAGACCGAACATTTAACTCCATATTTGCTGTGGTGTGCGTACCAAAAAAAATTTTCACAACTGCCTGCTGAAGATATATTACACTCCTATGATGTGTGCGAACACTGTATCTATCGGCCGGAATCTGCTAAAGTCCCCCATGTCTGTCCACTTTCTCATGCGGAACAAAGTGGTGATTGGACGGTTGAACGTCTGCTGCTGACCCATTTCTGCCCGCGTTATTTGGAACGCTATCGCAAACCCATCTTTGTTCAGGTTCCGCGAGATGAAGTGCAACTACTGCGCCAAATCCAGCAAATTCTCAAGAAAAAAACCGGACAACTTGGTATTACTATCGAGGTCAATCCTACGTCTAATACTTCAATTGGTGCCATTCCTGGTCTTTTTGAACATCCCATTTTGCGCTTAAACAATCGTGGACTTACATTACCAGACCAAGAAGAACAACACCTTTCTATCTCTATCAATTCGGATGACCCGTTGGTTTTCCACACCAGCGTAGAAAACGAAATTTCCTATATCTATTATAAAATTACTGACATGGGCTATTGCCGTGAGGATGTACTCAACTGGATTGACCAAGTGCGCCGGTGTGGCATGGAAAGCAGTTTTATCCGCCATGAAAAGCCGCCCGATATACTGTTGCGTGAATTGCAAAATATCTGTGATACTTTACGACAACAGTATTTGCATGGCCGTGCACCAGTCTAAAGGAGGATTGGATATGAAGCACTTTTGGGAAGATTTTACAGTGATTGACTTTATGGGGATGTTTATTCCAGGGGCATTGTTTGTTTTGGTCACAGATGATGCACCTTTCCCTTTTAAACGGTTATGTATTCATTTTTTTGGCGAAGATAACCCATTAGCGTTAGGCATATATTTTGTTATCTTTAGTTACATGATTGGTACATTTTTTATCGAGTGCAGCAAGAACTTTGAAAAACTATTCTGCAAAAAACTGGTAGGTTCTCAATATGCGCAGTCAAATGCTTACGATGAAAACAGCCAGGTAAAAATATGGTTTTGTAGTTTATCACAACGTCCCCTGTTTTCTGATGTCAAAATCGCTGTCCAAGGTAAAGGTGCCTATCGCAAGCGTATGTTGTTTTCTGGATTTTACGAGCTTTGTCGTACACTCCTAATTGCCATACCGGCTTGTGTTCTCATCCGCGTTCTTTGTGGATATAGCATCTGCATCCTTCCCATCTCGCTCCCCACTACATTGCCCCATGCCTGGTCCGTTCATATCACATTGCTCATAAATATCATACCGTATTTTGTTATACTCTATGTCATTTTTCGCCGAATGAAACGCTTTCTTAAATATACCATAGAATATACTTATGGAGAATATTATAGGCTTTATGGGCCGAATGCCAGCCATACTACCGTCGATTCAGATGTTGATGCAGACTCTATGGCATCAGTACCATAACCATACAACTTCTTTTATGTTGATATGGCTATTTATAACATCAATAGCCTGGAATATGTAAAAATGAACGAAACAGCCCCCACTGGTTCAATAGTATATCATACTGATTAACCAGTGGGAGCTGTTTCGTTCAAGTATTCTCGCTCTTTTATCGTATTCAGAATAAAGTACTTGGTATATTTTTTCTATATATTCAACAAAATATATATTTTGCACAGTTCGTAACCTTTAATATATACAACTTGAATCTTTTGGTTTTGTGCATAGCTTACAAACAGTATAAAATCCCCCTCATTCTGCAAGTTCATCGCTGTGCATCATGCAAAATCAAGGCATTTCCCCGCCCTAATCGCGTCCCCGGCAAGCCTGCATCTGCTGTCAGCTGACCGGCGCCCTTACACTAATCTTGATTACTATAACAACCGCAGAATCAAGGCAAAGCTAAAGGGCTTGCCATCTGCTCTTCACAGACAGCAAGCCCTTTCGGCTGCTTGAACAATTTTCATCCGAAAATATTGTCTAACTTTTTGGGGTCACTTCATCTGGTGCGGAGGATACAGATTTGGAATGTCTTCCCAGGCAGAACCGCTGCGTGCAAGCTAAAGAATAACATTTAATATCGTTCTGTTATCCTATTTGGCTGGACGTCCTGTTTTAGTTGTTGGAAAAAGATTCGCTATCTCTTTTCACTCTGAATCTCTGATTTCATATTTTTTTGCCATCCCTACCATCTCCTATCTCCTCTGTTACTATAGACCTTTATTCACTTTAGACTTTTCAGATACACCTTAATTATCAATTATAATATTCAAACAATTTATATCAAATATGGGTACGATTCATAAAACCGTAAATCAAGGACTTTCTTCCGATTGACATAATAGTTTGTGTGTGATATTATGTGTATAGAACTACTATATTTTTTATAGTAGTTCTGAACATAGGTGGTGATAGTATGAAATACTTAGATAAATTATCTCGTATCGCTCATTGGCAGCTTAGCAGGGAAGAAGCCACTGATATCATAAATGACTATCGAGAAATGTTGGAAGAAAAACTTTCCTCAAAAGAAAAGATTTCATATGAAAATCCGTATCAAGTTATAAAATGCTTCCGAAATAATAAACAATATTTTTCATGGTTACTTGTATTTATTGTAATGATTACATGTTTATTATCTATCGGATTTAGTTTGTTTGTAAAAGAATATTATGGGGTATTAGTTGTTGGGTTGTATATTTTAGGTCAAGCATTATCTACGTTTTATTTTCCAATGGTTGATAAAACAAAGGTATCTCAGCCATACCCTAAAAAATTTCTTTTCTTATTTGGTCTTGAAGTATTTTTACTATTGATAATCTTGGGAATATCACTTGAAATATATGATACATTTCATATCAACTTATCGCTATTTGAAAATATCGTAAGAGCAGACAATATTGGAAAAATAATAACTTTTATGATACAGATATTTACTACGATATTATCGGCAATAAGTATATTCAGCCTTTATGAAGCAAAGATAACTGATAGGCGGTGGAGAGCATTATATAGTTTTGGCATAACCGTTATTGCGCTTTGTGTCTTTATTTTTTCAAATTTATATAATACTGATTTAAGCAGTATGCAAAGTATCAGGTATCAAGTGATTGTTTTTTGGGTAACTGGTTGTGTCGTAACGGGGGTGTGTTTGCATTAAAAAAAAGCTATTTGAGCTTTGTTTGCTTTATTTAATCTCAAAAGAAGAATTATATGGTTATGCGCTTTTTCAAAAGCTTTCCCCTATATTTCCTGATATGAAGGAAGCCAATATGTATATCATTTTAAGAGGATTATATAAATCAGGTTATATTGAATGTTATATTGGTCAAACATCAGGTGGTCCTCCGCGTAAATATTACTATATAACAGAAAATGGTAAGAAAAAATTTGATATTCTTTTAAACGAATGGCGTGAATTGACCAATTCGTTAAAAAACTTAGGGATATTTTAATTATGTAAAAATATTAAAATTATATTCTGAGAAAGGACTAATGTTTATGAAAAAGTATCTCACATTATTTTTAGCAGGAGCCCTGATGCTGAGCAGTAATATAACAGCATTTGCGGCTGAGAGTAATAGTAGTACTGAAAAAATGAATATTTCTTCAAATGAACTTTATTCTATTGAATTTGAGGATTCAGTCTTGGAGAATGCTATCAAGATGTCATCCGAAACATATGAAGAAAATGGAAAACTGATTACGATTACAAAATACCGTACATCTAACGGTGATATTATTACAGATACATTTGAAAGAAGTGCTATTATGGCACTTTCCAAAAATGGAACTGATTCTGCTACTCGTACAAGGGATTTAGGTGATTATGGCACGATATCAGTGACTGCATCCTTTAAATGGTATACAGATCCTGATGTTGGGCCAATTGGGACAAGCTATGTAAAATGTACAGGTATGTCTGCAACACGTACAGGAGGAAAAGATTTTGTAAAAGTAAGTAAATGGGAAAAAGATTATTCTTCAGAGTATAATGCATTTGGAACAGCATATGCAAAATTGAATTATTATCTGTATAATGGAAAAAATGTTTTTCAATATCAATCAGGTACAATAAAAATTACATGTGATGATACAGGTGCTATTTCTGATAATGCATAAGTAAGCTTAAAATTAGATTAACATGTCGTGGGAGTGGTATAAACGGTGGTATTCATAGCCTCAACCACCCTCTGCGCGAACGCACAAAAAGCACTTTCTCACCCACCGCACTGTTTGGGCGGGCGGTAAGAAAGTGCTTTTTCGTTTACCTTCGAGCTTATGAAAAAACTGTGTAATTACAAATCTTTATGAGTGTGCTGTTTTCTTGACCTTTCCATTTGCCTCTGTATAGTCCAGATTTCAATCCCATTGAAATGCTGTCGTCAAAAATAAAATCCATCCTCAGAAAATGCAAGGCCAGAACAGT
>OVXI01000163.1_pt1 | contig 17270 bp, 15 predicted proteins | sample 1732031 | NCBI WGS metagenome assembly OVXI01 (sample SAMEA4545821, study PRJEB24839) | metagenome | biome: chicken; feature: ceca content | place: Italy | collected 2013-05 | reverse complement strand
CTCGGTGGCCGCCGCCACCAGGGTGTGGTGGCCGCGCCGTCGGGCGGCCTCCATGGCGCGGGGCACCAGCTCCTCGCTGATGGCGGCGGCCACCGAGGCCGCCAGACCCGGCCGGTCCAGGGCCTCCCCCTTCTGCTGGGCGTTGTGAACCAGGTTCACCGCCGCCGTCTTCAGTCCGGAGAAGGACATGTCAAGGTCGTTGCCCGCCACCTTGGCCCGGGGCAGGGGGTAGCGGTGGTCGTCTCCCCCCTCCGCCAGCAGCTCCATGGGCTTGCCACCAGGGTAGGGGAGGCCCAGGACCCGGGCGATCTTGTCGAAGCACTCCCCCGCCGCGTCGTCCCGGGTGCTCCCCAGGATGGACATGTCGGTGTAGTCCCGCACGTCCACCAGCATGGTGTTGCCCCCGGAGATGCACAGGGCCAGGAAGGGGGGCTCCAGCTCCGGAAAGGCAATGTAGTTGGCGGCGATATGGCCTCGGAGGTGGTGGACGGGGATCAGGGGCTTGCCCAGGGCGCAGGCCGCCGACTTGGCGAAGTTCACCCCCACCAGCAGGGCCCCGATAAGGCCGGGGCCGTAGGTGACGGCCACGGCGTCAATGTCGCTCCGGCCTACCCCGGCCTCCGCCAGGGCCTGGTCCGTGAGGCCGGCGATGGCCTCCACGTGCTTCCGGGAGGCGATCTCCGGCACCACGCCGCCGTAGAGGGCGTGCATGTCCGCCTGGGACAGAATGGCGTCGCTGAGGACCTGCCGCCCGTCCCGGACCACCGCCACCGCGGTCTCGTCGCAGGAGGACTCAAAGGCTAAAATATTCATACCAACATACCAATTTCCTTATATACTCTGCTCTTCTGTGGTCATCCTTTTTCTTGAAAGAAAAAGGATCAAAAAGAACTTTTGGCGCAAAACTGCGTTTTGCTTGGGATTTGTCCGGGTTGTCTTCCGCCGGCCTACAAGTACTGGTAGAACAGACCGTGCTGGGTGCAGTACCACAGCAGGGTGCCGCGGCCCCGGGCGGGGATGCGGACGGACAGGTCCCACTCCGGGTACTGGCGGATGATCTGGACCCGGTCCCCGGCGGCAAAGGCCAGAAAGGCGATGTGGTGGTCCTTGGTCATGGGGTGGCTGGAGGTGACATACCACTCATCCTCCACCCGCTCCACCGACAGCTTTTCCCCCTCCGCCGCCTTCCGGGGCGTCAGGGCCTCCAGGGTCCGGCCACAGCAGCTCAAGGTCCCCTGGCCTGTGGTCGTGGTGATGCCCCCGCAGACGGGGCAGACATAGTATTTCGCTCGCTTCATCGTTCCTCCCGACGGTTCCTCGGGAGGCAGCCTGCCGCTGAGAAGGGCCGTCAGGTCCGCGCCCAGAGCCTGGGACAGAGCTGTCAGCAGGGACACGTCGGGACATCCCATGCCCCGCTCCCATTTGCTCACCGCCTTGTCCGTCACGTGGAGCCGCTCCGCCAGCTGCCGCTGGGTCAGCCCCCGCTCCCGCCGCAGGCGGAAGATCACGCCGCCGATCCCCTGACTGTCCATTTGCCGCCGCCTCCCTTGATTTTGAATTGTCCGGGCGCCGCCCGGCCTGTCTATCCTATCCAATCGGGGCGGCGGGCGCAACCGACGCTCCGTAGAGTTCCAGCTCCTCAGAGCGTCTTGGTCATGATGACGGCGTCCTCCCGTGGATTCTCGTAGTAGTTTCTCCGCAGGCCCGCCTGGACGTATCCCAGCTTCTCATAGAGGGCCCGGGCGGGGATGTTGGACTGCCGAACCTCCAGGGTGAGGAAGGTAAGCTCCCGCGCTCTCCCCTGGGCCTCCAGGGCGTCCAGCAGAGCCGCCGCCACCCCCTGGCGGCGGCAGTCCGGCCGGACCGCCACGTTGGTGATGTACCCCTCGTCCACCACCGCCAGAAGGCCCACGTAGCCCAGCAGGCGGCCGGTGTCCCCCACCGCCGCCAGGGTCAGGGAGCAGGGGTTGGCCAGGTGCTCCGCCAGCATCTTTTCCGACCAGGGGTCGGAAAAGCAGAGCCGCTCGATCTCCGCCGCCTGGGAGATATGTGCGGCGGTGAGGGGAAGAATCTCATATGTCATGGCGGTCCCTCACTTGGCCTCGTACCAGCTCTTCCCGCTGTGGGCCTCGGCGATGAGGGGGACGGACAGGGGCCAGGCCCCCTCCATCTCCCGGACCAGGATGGCCTTCACCCGGTCCGCCTCGGCCTCGGGACACTCCGCGATGAGCTCGTCGTGGACCTGCATGATGAGCCGGGCCTCCAGCGCCGCCTCCTTCAGATGGCGGTGGACCCGGACCATGGCCAGCTTGATGATGTCGGCGGCGGCCCCCTGGATGGGCATGTTCAGGGCCACCCGCTCCCCGAAGGAGCGCATGTTGTGGTTGGAGGACTTGATCTCCGGGAGCGCCCGGCGGCGGTGCATGGGTGTCTCCACGTAGCCGTCGGCCCGGGCCCGCTCCACCACCTGGTCCATGTAGGCCTTTACCCCGGGGAAGCGGTGGAAGTAGGCGTCCATGTACGCCTTGGCCTCCGCCACGGTGACCCCCAGGTCCTGGCTCAGGGAGAAGGGGGAGATGCCGTAGACGATGCCGAAGTTCACCGCCTTGGCGGCCCGGCGCATGGCGGGGGTGACCTCCTCCACCGGCACGGAGAACACGTGGGCGGCGGTGACGGTGTGGAAATCCTCCCCGGAGCGGAAGGCGTCGACCATCGCCTGGTCCCCGGAGATGTGGGCCAGGAGCCGCAGCTCGATCTGGCTGTAGTCCGCGTCCACCAGGATCTGCCCCGGCCCCGCCACGAACATCCGCCGCAGCTCGCTGCCCAGCTCCGTCCGGGTGGGGATGTTCTGGAGGTTGGGCTCCGTGGAGCTGAGGCGGCCGGTGGCGGTGACGGTCATCTGGAAGCTGGTGCGGACCCGGCCGTCGGGTGAGATGACCTTCAGCAGGCCGTCCACGTAGGTGCTCTTGAGCTTGGCGTACTGCCGGTACTCCAGCACCTCCCCCACGATGGGGTGGGCCCCCCGGAGCTTCTCCAGGACCTCGGCGCTGGTGGAGTAGCCGGTCTTGGTCTTCTTGTAGCTGGGCAGGCCCAGGCGCTCGAAGAGGACCTCCCCCAGCTGCTTGGGGGAGTTGATGTTGAACTGGCCCGCGTAGGAGTAGATCCGCTGCTCCAGGGTCTCAATGGCGGCGGTGAGGGTCTCCCCGAAGGATCGGAGCATCCCCGCGTCCACCTGAAACCCCGCCAGCTCCATCTCCGCCAGCACCCGGCACAGGGGGTGCTCCACGTCAAAGTACAGCGCCTCCACCTGCCGCTCCTCCAGCTTGGGGCCCATCTCGCCGTAGAGGGCGTCGATGAGGGCCGTGTGGCTCATGAGGGCCCCCAGGGCCTCGGCGCTCTCCCCCAGGGCGGTGAAAGCCTCGGGGGCCAGGTAGGCCCCCGCCTTGGGCACGGCGGCGTGGAACCAGCTCATGGCCAGCCGCTCCAGGTCGTAGCGCCCGGCGGTGGCGTCCAGGAGGTACCCCGCCAGGGCCACGTCAAAGACGATGTCCTCCGCCGGCAGCCCCTCCGCCAGGAGGGAGCGGGTCAGGTCCTTCACCTCGTAGGACACCTTTTTGATCCCCGGGGCAAAGAAGGCCCGGAGGAAGCCGTTGTAGTTCTCCAATCGAGTGGGCAGAAACACCGCAGCCCTGCCCTCGTTTCCATCGCCCCACTCCACGCACACGCCCCGAAGATCCGGCAGAACCAGGCAGGCCACATGGTCCCGCCGGCGAAAGATTGCCAGCAGTGCCTGTACCCGGTCCCAGTCCGCCACGATCTCGCTTTCACAGGTCCCCTCGAAGACCTCCGTCTCCGCCGGCGCCGGGGCCGCAGGCAGGAGCTTGTCCATGAGCTTGGTGAACTCCAGCTTCAGCAGCACGTCCCTCAGCGCCCCTTTGGGCTCCTGCCGCAGATTGGCCTCGGGCGTGAAGTCGATGGGAGCATCGGTGTGGATGAGAGCCAGATCGTAGGACATTTTGGCCTGGTCCACCCCCTCCGCCAACTTTTTCAGCACGGCGGGCTTGGCCTCCACCCGGTCCAGATCTTCATAGATGGCGGCCACACTGTGATAGCGCTGGATCAGATCCATAGCGGTCTTTTCCCCGATTCCCTTGACTCCGGGGATATTGTCGCTGGTGTCTCCCATCAAAGCCTTCAGGTCCACCATGTGGATGGGGTCAAAGCCATAGGCCTCCCGGAAGGCGTCTGGGGTCATCTCTTTTGTGGTGGTCTGGCCCATGCGGGTGGACACCAGCTTCACCTTCGTCTTGTCCGTGATGAGCTGGAGGCTGTCCTTGTCCCCGGTGACCACCACGCACGCCCAGCCCGCGGCCTCGCACTTCCGGGAGATGGTGCCGATGAGGTCGTCGGCCTCGTACCCCGCCAGCTCGTAGCGGGGGATGTCCATGGCGTCCAGCACCTCCTTGAGCACCGGGAGCTGCTGGGCCAGCTCCTCGGGCATCCCCTTCCGCTGGGCCTTGTAGCCCTCGTAGGACAGGTGGCGGAAGGTGGGCTCCCGCCGGTCGAAGGTGACGCACAGGGCCTCGGGGGCCTCCTCGTCCAGCAGCTTCTGCAGGGTGGTGACGAAGCCGTAGACCGCGTTGGTATGAAGCCCCTCCCGGGTGGTCAGGGGCCGCACGCCGTAGAAGGCCCGGTTGATGATGCTGTTGCCGTCGATGACCATGAGTTTCATAGGGTCTCTCCTATCCGAAGTGTCGTTCGCGCTTTTTTCTATCAAATTATACCACGAAAACGGCGGATTACAACTGGTTCTGTGACGTGAAAAGAGGGCCTGCTGATATTGCATCAGCAGGCCCTCTTCAATATCTAGTCCTCTCCCCGGGAGAGAAGGACGTAGTCCTCCCCGTCCCGCCGGTAGACGGCCTCCACATCCCGGTCCATGGCCTCCAGGCGGGGGTCCTCCCCCTGGTAGAACACGCAGGTGCCGCAGGAGGAGCTGAGCCGCCGGGGCACCGGGGCCAGCTTGGCCTCCAGGCCGTCCTTCTTCAGGGCGGCGCAGGTCCGCATGGCCGCCAGGTGGGTGTGGAAGGTGGCGACGTACCGCTCCATTACTTGGTCAGCGTCAGCTTGGTGTGGTCGCCCTTGTCCTCGACGGCCACCTTGTACCCGGCCTTCTTGCCGTAGCGGCTGACGTTCTCCACCGCGCAGGGGGCGTCCACCAGCATCTCCACGGTGGCGGGGTTGTTGCCCTCCTTGATGGCCTTCTGGATCATCAGCAGGGGGGTGGGGCAGGAATATCCACGAGCGTCAATCATGATAGGGTCCTCCATTCCGCCGCTGTACGCGGCTCAAATCAAAATGACAGTGTATCCCCCGGCGAAATGGGGGACCGCCGCCATCATCGCCGGCTGCCCGCCAGGGCGAGGCGATGGGCGATCACGCTGATGGCGTGACGCGTCACGCCATCAGCCCTCCAGTTTCTGCATGTTGGCCACGGAGACCACGGCCAGGATCACGAAGCACACCACCACGGCCAGAGCCACGGGGCCGGTGCCGATGCCGGTGGCGGAGGACGCCAGGCCGAAGTTGTGGGCGACGGCGGCGCCCACGACATAGCCGGTGACGGTGACGGCGGAGTCGGTGTTGCCCTCGCCGGCCATGATCAGCTGCCGCAGGGGGCAGCCGCCCAGAAGCACGGAGCCCCAGCCCACCAGAGCCATGCCCAGGAAGTTCCACAGGCCGTCGGTGTGGGCCACAGGCTGACCCTCGAAGCCCAGATTGAAGCTGCCCAGAATCAGGTTGCCCACCAGCACCGCCACAATGATGGCCACGAAGGCGGAGATCAGGCGGAAATCCTGGAACATGACGGCGTCACGGATGCCGCCCACCATGCACAGGCGGGAGCGCTGGGCCAGGATGCCCACCACCAGGGCCACCGCCAGAGCCAGCAGGATGGGGGCGTGCTGGGAGCCGGGGCCGCTGACGCTGGAGATGATGAAGCTGGGGGCCGCCAGGGCCAGCACCAGCAGGCCCACCATGGACGCGGGAAGGATCAGGCCCTCGGTCATGGACTGCTGGTAGGCCCGGCGGAGGCTGAAGCCCCGCTTGAGCACCAGAATGCCCACCAGGATGCCGACGACAAAGCCCACCAGGCCCACCACGGCGTTGAGGTCGCCGCCGCCGATGCGGATGACCATCCGCAGGGGGCAGCCCAGGAACACCAGGGCGCCGATCATCACCACCACGGCCACCAGGAAGCGGATCATGGGGGAGGAGCCGCCCCGGGGCTTGAACTCCTTCCGCAGGAAGGCGATCACCGTGGAGCCCAGAACCAGACCGATGATCTCAGGACGGATGTACTGGACGATGCCGGTGCCGACCTCGGCGTCAAAGCCGGCCCGCTGGAAATTCAGAGCCCCGGCGATGTCCCGCAGGAAGCAGGCGATGCAGAAGCCCATGTTGGCCGGGTTGCCGAAGTAGGTCAGCAACACGGCGGCGGCGCCCACCACCAGACCTGTGGCAATGAGCAGCCCGTAGCGTTTCAGAAAGCTTTCTTTTTCCATTTGAATTGATTCTCCCTCTTTTCTTTCCATAGGATTCCACCGTGTACATATTTACTATATCTATAGGCGAAATCTATGAATTCTGACATAAATCATATGACTTTGTGTCAAAAAAAGCAAGAGAGAATTTCCTCCGGCGGCAGCTATTGCAAGATGGGGAAAACTGTGATATGCTATGTAAAAAACGAAGAATCACAAGTTTTTTGCTATCTTTTGTGTGATTTTTTTATTTGCGCCAGCGGTATTTTGTTTTCCACTGTATCAACGGCTATTTATTGTATTTTTCGATAGGAGGCCCACCAAATGCCCGCTATATATCTTGACAACGCCGCTACCAGCTTTCCCAAGCCCCCCGCCGTGGCGGAGGCCATGGTCCGCTACATGACGGAGGTGGGGGCCTCCGTCAACCGGGGGGTCTACGCCAGCGCCCAGGACGCCGGAATGACCACTCTGCTGCTCCGGGAGGGGCTGTGCCGCCTCTTCGGCCACGGCGACCCCACCCACTGTATTCTCACCTGCGGCAACACCATGGGGCTGAACATGGTCCTCCGGGGCTGGCTGCGGCCTGGGGACCACTGCCTGGTCAGCGCGGTGGAGCACAACGCCGTCATGCGGCCCCTCCAGGATCTGGCGGCGGAGGGGGTGAGCTTCGACCGCATCCCCTGCGACAGCGCCGGGCGGCTGGACGCCGGGGCTGTGGAGGGGATGATCCGTCCCAACACCCGCCTGCTGGTCATGGCCCACGGCTCCAATGTCAGCGGCGCGGTCCAGGACACCCAGGCGGTGGGGGACGTCTGCCGCCGGCGGGGGGTTCCCTTTGTCCTGGACGCCGCCCAGACCGCGGGCCACTGGCCCATCGACTTTGAAAAGCTGGGGCTGTCCGCCCTGTCTGTCCCGGGCCACAAGGGCCTCATGGGACCCTCGGGCACCGGGGCTCTGCTGCTGTCGAAGGATTTCGCCGGTCAGCTCCGGCCCATCGTCACCGGCGGCACCGGCAGCGCCTCCGACGAGGAGGTCCAGCCCCCCTACATGCCCGACCGCTTCGAGTCCGGCACCCCCAACCTGCCGGGGATCTACGGCCTTCAGGCGGCGGTGGATTTTGTCCTGTCAAAAGGGGTTGAGACCTTCCGGGACCATGAGACGGCCCTGACCGCCCGCTTCCTGTCAAAGCTTCGGAGCATCCCTCATGTGCGCCTGGCGGGTCCCTGGGACCTGGAGGACCGGGTGGGAGTGGTGTCCCTGGACTTCGAGACCGTGGACAACGCCGAGGCGTCCTTCCGCCTGGAGCAGGACTACGGCATCATGACCCGCTGCGGCCTCCACTGCGCCCCCGCCGCCCACCGGGCCCTGGGCACCTTCCCCCAGGGAACGGTTCGCTTCTCCTTCGGCTGGTACACCACAGAGGAGGAGATCGACGCCGCTGTGCGGGCCGTGGCGGAGATCGCCGGGGCGTAATGCACACAGAGGAGCGCCCGGTCTGCCTGCGCAGACCGGGCGCTCCTCTCAGCGTGTCGAAGAACTCCCTTCAGGAGTAAAAAGACGCACAGCGCAAGGCGCGGGGCCCGCGAAGCGGGTCTCAGGGCCGCTCGCCGCTCTCCGGAAGGGGCTGATCGGTCAGAAGCATCTGCCGGAACGTTTTCATGGCGATGCTCTGGGGCCGGGAGGCGTCCTCCACCAGGGTGACGGCCCGCTCCGGCACCGACTCCACCAGCCGCACCTGGCAGACCTCCCCCCTGGCGATGGCCGGAGCGGCCAGGATCTCAGAGAAGAAGCCGATGCCCAGGTTGTGCCGCACCATGGGCAGGATCTGGGACACGCTGGCGGCCTCGATGTCCACATGGAAGGACAGGTCCTGCTTGACGAACAGACGCTGATAGAAGGTGTAGGCGCTGGTCCCCACCCCCATCCCAATGAAGGGGTAGCGGACCACGTCCCGCAGCCGCCGGACCTGCGATGCCAGCTCCCGGTTGCGCACGCTGCACAGCAGCACCTCACGGAAGTTCCGCAGCCGGGTCTCCCGAAGAGGCTTTTTCGCCTCGTTGGGCGTGGTCACCACCGCGCAGTCCGCCCGCCCCTGGGTCAGGGCCTCGATGGCCTGGGGGGTTGTGTTGCTGGTGATGCGGATGTGCACGCCGGGGAACTTCTCGTGAAAAGCGGAGAGCTTGTCCAGCAGCAGGAGATGCAGGGCCACCTCGTTGGTGCCGATGGAGATGGTGCCGGTATCCAGGCTGCAGTCCCGCTGGATCTCCTCCTCTCCCAGGCGCAGCTGCTCGTAGGCCGCCGCCACCCGCAGGAACAGCCGCCGCCCCTCGGGCGTCAGGGCGACGCCCTGGTGGGAGCGGACAAAGAGCTTGCACCCCAGCTCCTGCTCCAGGTTGTTCATGCACCGGGTGATGTTGGGCTGGTTGTTGCTTAGAACCTCGGCTGCCCGGGTGAAGCTCCGGCACTGGGCCACATGGTAAAATATGCGGTAGTAGTCATAGGTAATCGCCATTACGACCCGTCCTCTTCCATGTCAAAATCATATCGCCAGCATATAAAAAATACATTTCACTTATTTGAATAGGAACAGTATAATACATACGCTTTTAGAAATCAACCACAGCGATCCGGGGAAGGCGCGGGCAGCGCCGCCCCGGGCAGCAACGGGTGGGACAGCCCACCCGTATCCAAGGGGAGAGGAGTTGTTATGTCAAAACAGAAGAAAGGATTCGTCCTGTGCATGGTCGCGGCGGCGGTGATGCTGGTGGTATCCCTGCTGCTGCCCGCGGCGCCAAAGGGCGAGACCGTACAGGAGGCCATGCGGGACGCGGTGCTCCACGAGAGCAACCGCATCGACCTCTTCGGCAAGGAGGTGAACCCGGGGCTGATCTCCGCCATGACGGTGTCCGGCATCCTGCTGGTTGTGGCCGCCTGCCTGCGGATCTTTGTCATTCCCCGGTTTCAGTATGTGCCCGGCAGGCTCCAGCTGCTGCTGGAGGAGCTGGTGGGCCTCTTTGACCGAATGGCAAAAAGCAACAGTCCGGAGCGCAACGGCTTCCTGGGCGCCTATATTTTCGGCGCCGGCGTGTATATTTTCACCGGCACCATCTTCGAGCTCTTCGGCCTCCAGGCCGTCACCACCCAGGGCCACTCCATCGCCCTGCCGGCGCCCCTGTCGGACATCAACGCCGCCATCGCGCTGGGGTGCCTGTCCTATCTGGTCATTCTCTCCGGCGGCGTTGCCAGCAACGGAATGCGGGGCGTGGGGCGTACGCTCAAGGAGTTTTCCCTGCCCATCTCCATGAGCTTCCGTCTCTTCGGCGCCCTGCTCAGCGGCCTGCTGGTGACGGAGCTGGTCTACTACTACACCGCGCTGAGCTATGTGCTGCCGGTGGTGGTGGGCGTGCTCTTCACGCTGCTCCACGCGCTGATCCAGAGCTACGTGCTGACCACGCTGACCTCCCTGTTCTACGGTGAGGTGTCCGAGCACAGCGCCTCGGAGGGCAAGAAGTCCAAAAAGCAGAAAACGCCCCAGGCGCAGAACGCCTGACGGCACAGAAAAGAGAAATACAAACGATCCAACATTGAAGTGGGAGGTCATTATGAAACGTCTGCTGAACAAGAAGTGGGCCCGCGTGCTGGCCCTTACCCTGCTGCTGGTGCTGACCCTGGCAGCCCCCGCCTTTGCCGCCGCTGAGCCCGCGGCGAACGACACCGCCGAGACTGTGGAGACCACAGAGACCGCGGAGACCGCCGAAGATTCTACCGGCATGAGGGCCCTTGCCACCGGTCTGGCCATCGGTCTGGCCGCCGCCGGCGGCGCCATCGCCATGGGCATGGCCGCCTCCAAGAGCGTGGAGGGCATTGCCCGCCAGCCGGAGGCCGAGGGCAAGATCCGCACCACCTTCATGCTGGCTCTGGTCTTTATCGAGACCGCCATCATCTACGCCCTGCTGGCCGCCATTCTGATCATCTTCGTCCTATAACCGAAAACCTATGAAAAAGGCAGGTGGGAAACGTGAACGTCCCTCTGAATATTGACTGGCAGCAGATCCTGCTGCATTTGATGAACTTTGCCATCCTGGCCGGCGGGCTGTACCTTCTGCTGTATAAGCCGGTCAAGCAGTTCATGGCCAAGCGGGAGGCCTATTACCAGGGCCTTGCGGACCAGGCGGCTGACAAGCTGCGGGAGGCTGAGGCCCTGAAGGCCGACTGCCAGGCAAAGCTGGACGCCTCCGACGAGGAGATCCGGCAGAAGAAGGCCAAGGCACAGCACGATGCTCAGGTCGCTGCTGAGCAGCAGCTGGACGACGCCAAGGTTCAGGCCCAGCGCATCCTCGCCGACGCCCACCAGGAGGCGGAGCGGGATCGCCAGAAGGTCATGTCCGACGCCCGCCAGGAGCTGAAGGACCTGGTGACCGACGCGGCGGAAAAGCTGGCCCGCGGCACCGGAAGCGATGCTTTCGACCTGTTCCTGGACCTTGCGGAGAAGGGACCGGACCATGAAAAGAAATAATAAAAACGGCATCCTGCAGGCGGTGCTGCACAGCGCGGCGCCGCCCACCGACGTACAGCGCCAGCGCTTCGCCAACTTTTTGGCCCGGACCTACGGCCGGAAGGTCTCTCTGGTCTGGGAGGAGGACCCCTCCATCTCCAAGGGCTTTGTCCTTCAGGCGGGGTCTGTGGTTTACGACTGGAGCCTGGAGGGCCACCTGCGGCAGCTGCGCGGACAGCTGGAAAAGCTGGAGCGGGAGAACTGCAACGAGGACAATCTGCTGCCTCTGATGCGGGAGGCCATGGAGGGATGGGTCCCCTCTGTGGTTCCGGAGGAGTTGGGCCATGTGCTCACCGTGGGCGACGAGATCGCCACGGTGGACGGCCTGGAGCACGCCCAGTACGGCGAGATCCTGCTCTTTGAGGGCGGCGTCAAGGGCATGGTCCAGGATCTGCGGCGGGATACCGTGGGCTGCGTGCTCTTTGACGGCGGCGACGAGGTGGCTGCCGGCAGCGTGGTCCGCCGCACGGGCCGCACCGCCGGTATGCCGGTGGGGGAGGGCTTCCTGGGCCGGGTGGTGGACGCTCTGGGCGTCCCCATCGACGGCAAGGGGGACATCCGGGCCGAGGGCTACCGCCCCATTGAGGCGGCGGCGCCGGCCATCCTGGACCGCCAGCCGGTGAACACCCCCATGGAGACGGGGCTCCTGGCCATCGACGCCATGTTCCCCATCGGCCGGGGCCAGCGGGAGCTGATCATCGGCGACCGCCAGACCGGCAAGACCGCCATCGCCCTGGACACCATCCTTAACCAGAAGGGCAAGGACGTGGTGTGCATCTACGTGGCCATCGGCCAGAAGGCCAGCTCCGTGGCCCAGCTGGTGGAGAACCTCACCCGCCGGGGGGCCATGGACTACACCGTGGTGGTCAACGCCCCGGCCAGCGCGCCGGCCTCCCTGCAGTATATCGCCCCCTATGCCGGGTGCGCCCTGGGAGAGTTTTTCATGTACCAGGGCCGGGACGTGCTGATCGTATACGACGATCTGAGCAAGCACGCCATCGCCTACCGGGCGCTGAGCCTGCTGCTGGAGCGGTCCCCGGGCCGGGAGGCCTACCCCGGTGACGTGTTCTACCTCCACTCCCGCCTGCTGGAGCGTTCCGCCCACCTCTCCGACGAGCTTGGCGGCGGCAGCATGACCGCCCTGCCCATCGTGGAGACCCAGGCGGGGGATGTGTCCGCCTATATCCCCACCAACATCATCTCCATCACCGATGGGCAGATCTTCCTGGAGAGCAGCCTGTTTTTTGCCGGCCAGCGGCCGGCGGTGAACGTGGGCCTCTCTGTCTCCCGTGTGGGCGGCGACGCCCAGACCAAGGCCATGAAGTCCGCCGCCGGGACCCTCCGGCTGGTGCTGGCCCAGTACCGGGAGATGGAGGTCTTTACCCAGTTCTCCAGCGACCTGGACGACGCCACCAAGCGGCAGCTGGCCTTCGGTCAGAGCCTGACACGCCTGCTGCGCCAGCGGCAGTACCGCCCCATGAGCCAGCACCGCCAGGTCATCGCCCTGGTGGCCGCCCTGAACCATGTGATGCAGGACGTGCCCCTGGAGCAGATGGACGAGTTTACCGACTTTCTGCTGTCCTTCCTGGAGGAGCAGGCCCCCGACCTGTGCCAGCGCATTGACCGCACCGGCCTGCTGCCCCAGGAGGACCGGGAGGAGATCCTGACGCTCGCCCGCAAGGCCCTGGAGCAGTTCCGTCAGCGGGCCGGAAAGCGCGGTGTCTGATATGTCCAGTCTGAAGGAGATCAAGACCCATATGGAGAGCGTGCGGGAGACGCGGAAGATCACCAACGCCATGTACCTCATCGCCTCCACCAAGCTGCAGAAGGCCAGAAGCGAGCTGGACCACACCCGCCCCTATTTCGAGTCCATGCAGGCGGAGATCAAGCGGATCTTCCGCTCCGCCGCCGAGGGCGTGGACAGCCGCTACTTCTACCCGGAGGAGGGCCAGCAGGCCGTCACCGGCACCTACGGGTGCCTGGTCATTACGGCGGACAAGGGCCTGGCGGGGGCCTATAACCAGAATGTTCTCCGGGAGGCCCAGCACCTGCTGGACCAGCACCCGGACACGAAGCTCTTCGTGGTGGGGGAATATGGCAGGCACTATTTCGCCCAGCGCCGCATCCCCATCGAGCGCAGCTTCCTCTACACCGCCCAGAACCCCACTATGGCCAGGGCCCGGGAGATCGGGTCCCTGCTGCTGGACGGCTACGACAGGGGGGAGCTGAAGAAAATATTTGTGATCTATACCGATATGGAGAGCGCCCTCAGCTCCCAGGCCAGGTCTACCCGCCTTCTGCCCTTCCACCGCTCCTACTTCGCGGGCTCAGAGAAAACGGAGAAGGCGGTGCGGGAGCCCTTTACCTTCAGCCCTTCGGTGGCCAAGGTGCTGGAGGCGGTGGTCCCCAGCTATATGTCCGGCTATATCTACAGCGCCCTGGTGGACAGCTTCTGCTGTGAGCAGAATGCCCGGATGACCGCGATGGACGCCGCCACCAAGAACGCGGAGAAGCTGCTGGGTGAGCTCTCCCTCCAATACGACCGTGTCCGCCAGGCGGCCATCACCCAGGAGATCACCGAGATCTCCGCCGGTGCCAAGGCCCAGCGGCTGAAACACAGGAAGGAAGCGTGAGCGATCATGACAACAGGGACCATCATACAGATCTCCGGCCCGGTGGTGGATGTCCAGTTTCCGGTGGGCCAGCTGCCCAAGATGCGGGAAGCCCTTACTGTGGAGCTGGACGGCCAGAAGCGGGTCATGGAGGTTGCCCAGCATATGGATGGCGGCGCAGCCCGCTGCATTATGCTCTCCGGCAGCGAGGGCCTGTCCCGGGGCATGGCCGTCCAGGCCCCCGGGCACCCCATTCAGGTGCCGGTGGGGGAGGCCACCCTGGGCCGCATGTTCAACGTGCTGGGCCAGCCCATTGACGGTGGGGGCCCGGTGCCGGAGGACACCCCCCGCCGGAGCATCTACCGCCAGCCTCCCGCCTTTGAGGAGCAGAGCCCGGCGGTGGAGATCCTGGAGACCGGCATCAAGGTCATTGACCTGCTGGACCCCTACCCCAAGGGGGGCAAGATCGGCCTGTTCGGCGGCGCCGGCGTGGGAAAGACCGTGCTGATCCAGGAGCTGATCCACAATGTGGCCACCGAACACGGCGGCTACTCCATTTTCACCGGCGTTGGCGAGCGCAGCCGGGAGGGCAACGACCTGTGGCGGGAGATGCGGGAGAGCGGTGTATCGGGCAAGACCGCCCTGGTCTTCGGCCAGATGAACGAGTCCCCCGGCGTGCGGATGCGGGTGGCCCTGTCGGGGCTGACCATGGCGGAGCACTTCCGGGACGAGGAGCACAAGGACGTGCTGCTGTTCATCGACAACATCTTCCGCTTTGTCCAGGCGGGCAGCGAGGTGTCCACCCTGATGGGCCGGATGCCCTCTGCCGTGGGCTACCAGCCCACCCTGGCCAACGAGATGGGCGAGCTGCAGGAGCGCATCACCTCCACCAAGGACGGCTCGGTCACCTCGGTGCAGGCGGTCTACGTCCCGGCCGACGACCTGACCGACCCCGCCACCGCCACCACCTTCACCCATCTGGACGCCACCACCGTCCTGAGCCGCAAGATCGTCGAGCAGGGCATCTACCCCGCCGTGGACCCGCTGGAGTCCACCTCCCGCATCCTGGAGCCCGACATCGTGGGCGAAGAGCACTACCGCGTGGCCCGCAAGGTGCAGGAGATCCTCCAGAAATACCGCGAGCTGCAGGACATCATCGCCATCCTGGGCATGGACGAGCTGAGCGAGGAGGACCAGAAAACGGTCAGCCGGGCCCGCAAGGTCCAGCGCTTTTTGTCCCAGCCCACCCACGTGGCCGAAAAGTTCACCGGCATCCCCGGCGTCTATGTCCCGCTGGAGGACACCATCAAGGGCTTTGCCGCCATTGTGGACGGCCAGATGGACCAGTATCCGGAGGCCGCCTTCTTCAACGTGGGCACCATTGCCGACGTGGTGGAAAAGGCCAAAAAGATCGAGGCAGGTGAAGTGTGATGAACACCTTCCATCTGCGCATCCTGGCCGCGGACCAGATGTTTTTTGAGGGCGCCTGCGAAAACCTGGTGGTGCCCTGCGCCGACGGCTCGTTCGGGGTGCAGGCCCACCACAGCAACATGATCTCGGCCGTCACCCCCGGCGAGCTGCACTACCGCCCCGCCGAGGGCCCCGACGCCGGCCGGGAAAAGATCGCCGCCGTCTCGGCCGGCCTGATCAAGGTGGAGCGCAACGACGTCCTGGTCCTGGTGGACACCGCCGAGCGCCCCGAGGAGATCGACGCCAACCGCGCCCGCCGCGCCGCCGACCAGGCCAAGGAGGCCCTGCTGCAAAAACGCAGCATCCAGGAATACCGGGTGGCCCAGTACAACCTGGCCCGCGCCATGAGCCGCCTGCGGGTGCACAGCGACTTTGAGCGCAAGTAAGCCTTGACAACCACCGTCGCTTCGTGGTATTCTGAAGCATATCCAGGCCGCAGCCCACAATGGCGTGCCCGGACCCGATCCTGAACATTGCAAGGGGCCCCTGCCCTGCTGACGGAAAAGGTGGAATCGACCACCGTGCAGCCAGGGGCGACACAAAGCCGACCGTCTGGGCAGCCTTGCGCGGCATCCGCCGCGCAGCGCTGCCCTTTTTTGTGCGCAGCAAAGGAGAAACGCTATGAAGTCCGATATTGAGATCGCCCAGGAGGCCGTCCTCCGCCCCATCACCGAAATCGCCGCGGGCCTTGGCCTGGACGACGACCACGTCATCCCCTACGGCCGCTACAAGGCCAAGATCGACCACCGCCTGGCCGAAGCCGGCGGCAGGCAGGGCCGGCTGATCCTGGTCACCGCCATCAGCCCCACCCCGGCCGGCGAAGGCAAGACCACCACCAGCGTGGGCCTGGCCGACGCCCTGTGCGCCCTGGGCAAAAAGACCATGCTCTGCCTGCGTGAGCCCTCGCTGGGGCCTGTCTTTGGCATCAAGGGCGGGGCGGCCGGCGGCGGCTACGCCCAGGTGGTGCCCATGGAGGACATCAACCTCCATTTTACCGGCGACATCCACGCCATCGGCGCCGCCAACAACCTGCTGGCCGCCATGATCGACAACAGCATCCAACAGGGCAACCCCCTGCACATCGACCCCCGCCGCATCACCTGGAAGCGCTGCATGGACATGAACGACCGCCAGCTGCGCTTTATCGTGGACGGCCTGGGCGGCAAGGCCAACGGCACCCCCCGGGAGGACGGCTTTGACATCACCGTGGCCAGCGAGGTGATGGCGGTGTTCTGCCTGGCCTCCAGCCTGCACGACCTGAAAGAGCGTCTGGCCCGGATCGTCTGCGCCTACACCTACGACGGCCAGCCCGTCACCGCCGGGCAGATCGGCGCGGCCGGGGCCATGGCCGCCCTGCTGAAGGACGCCATTGACCCCAACCTGGTCCAGACCCTGGAGCACAACCCCGCCATCATCCACGGCGGCCCCTTTGCCAACATCGCCCACGGCTGCAACAGCGTCATGGCCACCCGGCTCAGCCTGGCCCTGGCCGACTATGTGGTCACCGAGGCGGGCTTCGGCGCCGACCTGGGGGCCGAAAAGTTCCTGGACATCAAGTGCCGGGCCGCCGGCATCGCCCCCGCGGCCTGCGTCCTGGTGGCCACCGTCCGCGCCCTCAAGAGCCACGGCGGGGTGGCCAAGGCCGACCTGAACCAGCCCAACCCCGCCGCCGTCCGCGCCGGCCTGGCCAACCTGGGCCGCCACATCGAAAACATGAAGGACAACTTCGGCCTGCCGGTGGTGGTGGCGGTCAACGCCTTCCCCACCGACACCGAAGAAGAGCAGGCCATCGTCCGCGATTACTGCGCCGGCATGGGCGTGCTCTGCGTCCTGAGCGAAGTCTTTGCCAAGGGCGGCGAGGGCGGCAAGGCCCTGGCCGAAGAGGTGGTCCGCCTGTGCGAGGAGGAGAACCACTTCCAGTACGTCTACGACACGGAACTGTCCATCGAGGAGAAGCTGGACGCCATCGTAAAGAAGGTCTACCACGGAGACGGCGTGGTGCTCACCGCCAATGCCAAGAAGCAGGTGAAGCAGCTCACCGACCTGGGCTTCGGCAACCTGCCCATCTGCATGGCCAAGACCCAGTAC
>OVXI01000161.1_pt1 | contig 17420 bp, 13 predicted proteins | sample 1732031 | NCBI WGS metagenome assembly OVXI01 (sample SAMEA4545821, study PRJEB24839) | metagenome | biome: chicken; feature: ceca content | place: Italy | collected 2013-05 | reverse complement strand
GCACCCCCGGCCGCATCCACCGCCGCGCACACCCCGTTGTTTTCCCGGAGATTTGTCGTATCTTTGTCCCATGCAGATCACCAAAGCCGAATTCAAATGCAGCTCCGCCAAGCTCTCGCAGGTGCCCGCGGACGCCCTGCCCGACTTCGCCTTCATCGGACGCAGCAACGTCGGAAAATCGTCGCTCATCAACGCCCTCACGGGCCGCGGCGGACTGGCCAAGGTCTCCGGCACGCCGGGCAAGACGCGCCTCGTCAACCACTTCCTCATCAACGACCGCTGGTATCTGGTCGACCTGCCCGGCTACGGCTATGCCCGCACCTCGAAAAGCCGGCGTGCGGAATTCTCGCAACTGATCCTCGACTACGTGCTGCGATGCGAACGGATGCACTTCCTGTTCGTGCTGGTCGACTCGCGGCTCGAACCGCAGGCCATCGACCTGCGGTTCATCCGCATGCTGGGCCAACACGGCATCCCGTTCGGCGTCGTCTTCACCAAAACGGACAAACTCTCCAAGGCCCGGCTCGAAAAGAGCGTGGCCCGCTACCGTTCGGCGCTGCTCGAAGAGTGGGAGGAGCTGCCGCCGTTTTTCGCCACGTCGAGCGCCCGCGGCACGGGCCGCGACGCGATTCTGGACTTCATCGGCAAAAGTTTGACCGAAAATTGATAAAAACGGGGGCCGAACGACGAATTTTCCGTCCCGTTTCGTATCTTTGCACGACCAAAAACCTCTTGACCTACTATGGCTATCCACAAAATTAAAATTTTTGCCGGTCGGGACTCGAAGTACCTCGCCGAGAAGATCGCCGCCAGCTTCGGCACGACCCTCGGACAGTCGGAAGTCCTGCAATTCAGCGACGGGGAGTTCCAGCCCTGCTTCAACGAATCGATCCGCGGATGCACGGTATTCATCATCCAGTCCACGTTCCCGCCTTCGGACACGCTGATGGAACTGCTGATGATGGTCGATGCCGCCCGCCGCGCCTCGGCCTACAAGGTCGTGGCCGTGATGCCCTACTTCGGCTGGGCGCGTCAGGACCGCAAGGACCGTCCCCGCGTACCGATCGGCGCCAAGTTGGTCGCCAACCTGCTGATGGCCGCGGGCGTGGACCGCATCATGACGATGGATCTGCACGCCGACCAGATACAGGGTTTCTTCGACGTGCCGGTCGACGCACTCTACGCCAGCGGCATCTTCGTACCCTACATCAAGAGCCTCGACATCGAGGACCTCTCGATCGCAGCCCCCGACATGGGCGGCGCGAAACGGGCCAACACCTACGCCAAACTGCTCGGCACGCCGATCATCATTTCGCATAAGGAGCGGGCCAAAGCCAACGTCGTGGGCAAGATGACCGCCATCGGCGAGGTCGAAGGGCGCAACATCCTGATCGTGGACGACATGATCGACACGGCCGGTACGATCTGCATGGCGGCCGACATGCTCATGGCGCGCGGCGCGAAGAGCGTGCGTGCGGCCATCACCCACCCGATTCTTTCGGGTCCGGCCTACGACCGCATCAATTCGAGCGCGCTCGAAGAGGTGATCGTTACCGACACCATTCCTTTGCGTCAGGACCAGAATCTCAGCAAGTTCACCGTACTGAGCGTCGCCGACATCTTCGCCGACGTGATCGAACGGGTACACAACTACAAGGAGATCTCGTCGATCTTCTTCAAATAGCGCGGCTCGCCCCCCTGTCGGAGGAAGGGGGGGGACGGGATGCCTGACAAGTTTTTTCAACCGTCCGAGAATCGTGCATTCCCAAGCGGGATACGGGGGTGGCTGCCTGTCGCAGCCACCCTCTTCGGTCCCGGAAATCCCCGGCCCGAACTCCGCGCCGGACCTTCCGCCGCTCCCGCGCAGCCGTTCCCGTCCCTCGGCACAGTCCGAACGGCACGCCGCAACGCCTTCGGCCGAAAACGTCGAATTCCCTTCGCCCCTTCCCGTCCCGCTGCAAAGGGTTTTCTCCTGCTCCGGTCCGACGAAGCGGTCCCGTTTCCCCGCACCTGCCGCCCGCCGACAACGGCAGGAACGAGCAAAAAGGCCCCGACTTTCTTGTTCGGCTTCCTTCGGCGGAGCACAAAATCATTCCCTTCGCGGCCGACGCGAGAAACAGCCCCTTCTCCGCCCCTTCCCGATCGCTTCCGCACCTCTTTCCGGCTTCCGCGAGCCGTCTGCAACCGGTGCCGCACACGTCTCCCCCAAAAGAGCGGACCTTCGCCGCCGGATGCTGCGTACCGCACGACCCGCAGACACCGCCAGCCGCAACCGGCCGCTCTCCCCGTTTCACCCCGGCCAAAGTGTGTCCGGCCCCTCCCGAACAGCTCGTAGCAATTCAGTGCAATTCAGGAAAACCTCCAATTATACCCGCAGCCCCGAAATTCGCAACCGGCCGAGCGCCTCAGCCGAAACGAAACGTACGCCGCCTATGCGCGGCAGCGAACGGACGTCCCCGCCTCCGCATCGTCCGGACGCGACGGCACATCCGCCGACAACGAGAGCCGCCATCCGAAACGGCGTCGAAGCGACGACACGAACACTCCGGCACCAGACGAACGGCCGGTCCGGCGTGCCGAAGCCTCCCCAAAGTCGCCCGCCCGAAAGATCGCATTGCACATCCGCCGAAAAATTCCTATCTTTGCGACAATCGCGCAACCGTTCGTTGCAGACGACTTCCGGCCTATGAAAACGCTTCTTCGAAAAACCGCATCGGTTCTCAGTCTCCTCCTCCTGCTCGCTGGCTGCAACGAAGAGGAGACACCGCCCGCACCCGTTCCGCAGACGGGCTTCATCGAAAGCATCCTCGCCAAAAGCTACTGGAAAGAGGAGATTCATTTCCTCTACCAGCGCAAGGGGACCGACAACGCGAAAATATACGCGGATTCGCGGGACATCATCGAGGCTTACAGGGGCAGCAGCGGCTTCACGTTCGAAGATCAGGTGTTGATGGATGCCGTCTACGTCGACAAGGACCGCAGCGTTTGGCGTTACGTGCAGCAGGACGGCGAATATACGGGTTACTACAAGAACCTCTATGACATCGAGTACGACGAAAACGCCCTGACCCTCCGCATCCGCACGCCCTACGATTCGCTCCGCTACATGGGAGCCGTTACGCAGTCGGAGCTCGAAATCGTGTCCCTGAGCAACGAACAGGTGGTTTTCGATGGCCCCATCAAGACCTTCATCCGGCAGAACTGGGAGCTCGACGATCCGGACAAATATCCCTATCTCTACGTGGGCATACGTGTCTGCTGGACGAAAACGGACCCCAACTGCTTCACTTGGGCCGACCAGCTCGACTGAGCCGCAAGCGACGCGCAGGCTTCCTCACGCTGTCCGACAGCAGTGCGGGAGGAAGAAGCGCCGCCCGGCAGCCTCGCCGTCCCCCCCCTCCGGCAGCCGGCCTTTCCCGCCGCATTTTCATTCTCCGCCCCGGCCGAAGATCGAGCATGAAACGTTTCCGCTCCGCAGGGCGATTCGCCCGCCCGCATGCCGGACAGGACAAAACGCCTCCTCTCGGCCCGCTGACGGCGGAAGAGGCGCCGGTGTCCGGAGACACGCCCCCCCGAACGGAAACTTTTTCGGCACGAAACATCCGCAGCATTCGTATCGCCACGGCTCCGCAAACCCGATCTGACGCTCCGGCGATCGGCGGCGGAATTGCCGGAACCACGTCCGATACACCCTCGGCCGCAAACCTCACCCTGCAAACGTTCCGGACCTTGCGACCCTTCCGCCGCAAACCCCTCGGCCGGGGCCATCGCATACGGCGCACGCACATCCTCTCTCCGACGGCCGGCCCAGCAGCCCGCACCCGCGAAGGCCCCTCAAAAAAAGAAAACTCCCGAGACCGCCCGTGAAAGCCTTTCCCGAAACATCCGCAAACCTCACCCTGCAAATGTTCCGGACCTTGCGACCCTTCCGCCGCAAACCCCTCGGCCGGGGCCATCGCATGCAGCGCACGCGCATCCTCTCTCCGACGGCCGGCCCAGCAGCCCGCACCCGCGAAGGCCGCGCCTGCGGAAACAGCGGCTCCGCGGCGGCACCCGCCCGACCGGAGCAATCCGCAACTACTTGAGAGGACTGTCCGGTTCGCGCGCCATCACCATGTAGAACATCCGGTCGAGGAACGCCGGCGCGAACTTCTTCACGAAATGGGTCGCGCGCCCCTCGGCTTCCATCAGACAGAGCCGCCTGCGGCGCAAAATGCCCCGCCGCACGATCCGCGCCACCTCGTCGGGCGTCATCATCTTCGCCTCGTCGCGGGGCGTGGCGCCCTGCTGCGTACCGTCGGCCGTGAGGGCCGAAAAACGGACGTTCGAAGCCGTGAAGCCCGGACAGGCGATCATCACGTGCAACCCCTTCTTGAGGTTCTCGATGCGGAGCGTTTCGAGGAATCCCGTCATCGCATACTTCGACGCCGAGTAGCCCGTCCGCCCGGGCAGCCCGTGCAGCCCCGCCACCGACGAAATGCCGACGACGGAGCCTTTCGACCGCTGGAGATGCGGCAGCGCCGCCTTGCAGCAGTTGACCGTGCCCCAGAAATTGACATCCATCAGCCGGTGCAGCACCCCGAGGTCCACCTCGTCGAACAGCGCGCGCATCGAAAGCCCCGCGTTGCACACGAGCACGTCCACGCCGCCGAACGCCCTCACGGCCGTGTCGATCAACGCCTCGCAATCCTCCGGCTTCACCACGTCGGCCGCACACCATGCGGCTTCGCCGCCCCGGCTCCGAATCCCTCCGGCAATCGCCTCCAGCTTCTCTCCGCTTCGGGCTCCGAGCACGACCTTCGCCCCATCGGCGGCATAGACGCGGGCCATCGCCTCGCCGATGCCCGACGAGGCGCCCGTGATGACGATCACTTTATTCTTCAAACTCTTCATATCGTTCGCTTCATTACAGTCGTTTCCCCGCCCGGCCGTACCCCGGACGACTTCGGGGCTGCACCCGGGCCGACGCAACAGTCGGCCCCGATCCTTCGTTTCCCGCCCCGGCCGCGCCCTGCACAAATCCGGTTCTGCGCATTTCCCCCGATGCAACAGCCCGCTTCGATCGCTTGCCCCCCTGCCGCCCCGCACGAGCCCGGATCGCACCCGGATCGCGCCGGCTCAACGTAACGGGTCCTCTATTTCGACCTGCAATCCGTCCCAAGCCGGATGCACCCCTTCGGGCAGCGCCGCTTCGGCCTCGGCATGCAACCCCATTTCGTGCGACATATGCGTCAGGTAGGCTTCGCGCGGCCCCACCCGCCGGATCAGCTCCAGCGCTTCGGCCACATTGAAATGCGAATCGTGCGGCGCTGCGCGCAGGGCATTCACCACGAGCACCTCGACACCCGCCAACTTGGCGACCTCGCCCTCGTCGATACTCTTGAAATCGGTGAGATACGCCAGCCGCCCGATGCGGTAGCCCGTTACCTCGAAACGCGGCGAGTGGTGCCCCGACACGGGCACGACCTCCACCCTCTTCACGCGGAAAGGGTGCGCCGGGTCGATCTCCCGCAGCTCGATCTCCGGCACGCCGCGGTACTTGTCCGCGGCGAAGGCGTAGTCGAAATCCTTGCGCACGCATGCCAGCGTCCGCCGCGTGGCGTAGATGTCCACGCGGCGGATCGTCGGATAATCCACGAAGTTGAAGGCCCTCACATCGTCCAGACCGCCGATGTGGTCCTTGTGTTCGTGCGTCAGCAGAATGGCGTCGATGTGCCGCACGCCCGTGCGGAGCATCTGACAGCGGAAATCGGGCCCTGCGTCGATCACCATGCGCACGCCGCGCGTCTCGACCATCGCCGAGGTCCGCAGGCGGTTGTCGTGCGGATCGCGCGAGGCGCACACCTCGCAGCGGCATCCGATGACCGGCACCCCCTGCGAGGTGCCCGTACCTAAAAACGTCAGTTTCATCCCTGCAAATGTACGAAAAAAGAACGTCATTCCCATATACCGGCCCAAGACCCCGCCACACACATGTTTTCGAGGCTCCCGGAGCTTCTGCGGCGTCCTGATCCATCGCTGCCGCGTATGTTCTATCTACATAGATGCCACGCCGCGGCAGTGCCCCGCCCCGCGCATCCGCCGGTTTCCGGTCCGAACCTCCGATTTCCATCCACCCTCCCATTCGCGAATCCACTGGCGAACGGCATCGAAACGGCATCTGTCTACGGAATCTCCGTTTTGCGGCGATTCGCAGACTGCCCTCTCGCCGGACGGCCGAAATCCGAAAGATCCGACGATCCGGGGATCCGCCGGATTTACGGCGGCCGCCCCATCCGTATTCGAACGGCTCCCGAGCGGCGGCCCGACGGAAAAGAACATCACAAGCGGTTTTGACGGCGTATGACAGGAGCATGCCGTTCTGAAAGACAGGTATTCGCTGAACGCCTCGAAGAAAATCCCCGAGGCTCTTTCTGCGACTCCTGAGACCGTTGCCGCATTTCCGGTCCGAGCTCCCCGTTCGAGCGGGGCCCCATGTCCGAATCGCGTTCGGACGAAATCGCCTGCCGTCCGCAATCCCCCGAATCAGGGGAACCATGCCGCAGCTTACTGACAAACAGGCGATCCTTCCATCCCCGCCCTCTGCCTGCTTTCGTCGCATTCCGTTTCTATCCCCGCATCGGAGCCGCCGTGCATAAAGCACCCGGAACCGCCTTTGCCGCCACAAAAACATAAAGCTCCTTTGACGACCGAAAATTATTCGTATCTTTGCAGCGCAAACAATTTTTTCTCGGAACTTTTACGGAACTGTCTCAATGGCAACATACTCTTAAAGTATGCGCAGAGCCATTGGGGAGATATCCCGCGAACGGCACGCTATTGAGCCTGTAAAAGGGGGAAAGAGTTGTTTGCAGCTGCGCAATTTTTATTCTATGCAAACAACTCTTTCCGTCTGCGTTCCGACGCCGACATGCCGCAAGGCCCGCCGTGCAGGGCAGCCCTCTCTGCCCCGCCCGATCCACTCCCGTCTTCGCTTCCCGCCTCCTGACTGACACGCGCACCGCCCGCCGTCCTCGCCGCCTCCGCTGCGCCCTGCGCGAAAAGCGAAGGCCGAATTTCCGTTGTCGAATCCTAAACAAATTTTCAGATGCAAACCACACCGAACGCGGGCCCCAACGTACCCGCCCTCAACTGCAACCCCGATGAACTGCGGCAAATTCTCGCCGTCCTGTGCCGATGCACCTCGCCCGACGAGATCGTCTACTTCGGTTCGCTCGCCGGAGCACCCCCTTTCAGCGAAGTGGCCGCCTACGACCTCGCGATTCTCACCGAGCATCGCACGCCCGACGAGTGGGAGACCGTCGGCCGACAGCTGCGGCTCCAACTGCCGGCCCGCAACCGCGCCATTCCCTTCGTCAACTTCTACCTCCTGCCTACCCGCGAGGCACGCAAAAGCCTCTTCTACCGCTTCGTGCGCTCCGAGGGCCGGGTCGTCTTCGCCGCCGATCCCCTCCCGCCGCTGCCATGCGATCCCGACAAAGTCCTGCGAACCGCCTCCCGCCTCGGCCGCCACTATCTGACCCGCGCCCGAAGCATGTTCGACGCCGCAGCTCAGGCGCTCGCCGCCGCGGACCTCCGTCAGGCGGCCTTCTGCAACGCCTGCGCGATGGAACTGCTTCTCGACGCCCTCTACGCCGTCTACCATCTGGAGCTCTGCCCGCTTCACCGGCTGCCCGACCTTTTTCTGCGGCTGCAAACGATTTCGGCCGAACTGCATCTGCTGCTCGACCCCGAGCGGGCCGGCGTGAGCCGCATGCTGGCACGCATGGAGGGATTTCGCCGGATGGCGCTCCACGATCCCGACTGCCCCGTCCTGCGCGACGAGGTTACGCACTATTTCGACCGCACGCGCACCATCCGGGCCCGGATCGAGCAGCTCTGCGCCGAACGGCTGGCCCTCTACGATGAGCGCGCCGCGACATCCGGACGGGGCAATCCGCCGTCGGAACCGGAATACCGGATCCGCACCGCGGCAGATTCGCCGGCCGCCGGCTTCCCCGCCCGCACTGCGGACGCCGGTGCGGACGACCTCTCCGTCCGGCACGGGCGCACGGCGAACGACGCGACGGCGAATCCCGTGCAGCGTGCAGATGCGGACGCCGCACCCCTGCCCTGAGCCAAGACCGACGCCGATCCCGTCCGGTGTCGTCGGACCGACACCCGTACATGCGGCCGTCCCGTGCGGCATGCGGCGGCGACCGCTGCCGCTTCTTCCGTCCGCCGCGGGAATGCGGCAGCCGCAACGCCTCTTCCCCTCGGGCAATCAGAGACGGATGCCGGCGTGCGTCCCGATCCCGCAAATACCGGCACCGGCCCGCGCGGCGTTTTCTTCCGGCCCGAGGAGGCGAATCCCGATCCGGAGGGCGGACTCACGAACGTTGCACGGCACGCCGCCGTCTTCCCCGCCGCCGTTTGCGGGGACGGCAGCCCCTCCGGCGAGACGCGCGAATAGAGTTCCGCGGCGCACTCCGCAGCCTCCGAATCCCGCCTCTGCGGCCGTATCCCCGCCGCACCGAGCAGCATCCGGCAGCGGACAGGATGCCGACCTCGGCACGAGCCTCTTCGCAGCCGCACGCCCACACCGCGGGGCATCGCAAACCGGGCTGCGAACACGAGTGCAAGCGCACGGCATGCCGCAAACGAAGACACACGGAAAGTCGCAGCCGCACGCCGCACGGCATGCCGCATAGGCAAACCGCATGTCGAGCCGCGCGGCGCACGCTGCATGTCGCAAAAAAGGAGCGTCCGTCGTCGGACGCTCCCTGCGCATCATCGCCGGACGACGGATCAGGCGTCGTTGGTCGCCGATTCGAGTTTTTTCATGATCGAGAAGATGAACAGCGCCGAGAGGAGGCAGAGCACGATCAGCACGCTCCAAACCATCCACAGCGCCATGCCGCTGTTCCAGAGATAGCCGATGAGCGACGTGGCGTAGTTGCCCACGGCCGTAGCGGCGAACCAGCAGCCCATCATCATACCCTTGTATTTCGGAGGTGCGACTTTCGACACGAACGAGATGCCCATCGGCGAGAGGAGCAGTTCGGCGAACGTCAGCACCAGATAGGTCGAGATCAGCCAGTTCTGCGACACGAAAGTATTGCTGACACCGGCCTCCTTCACTTCGACGGGCGACATGAGGCCCACCGAGCCGAGCGCGAGGATCAGGAAACCGCCGGCGGCGATCACCATACCCATACCGATCTTGCGGGGCGCCGAAGGCTCCTTGCCGCGTTTGCCGAGCGCCGTGAAGATCGCCACCGAAATCGGGGTGAGCGCCACGACGTAGAACGGGTTGAACTGCTGGAAAATCTGGGGCAGGATGTGCACCGGATCGGGCGTCTGGGTATACTGATAATACAGTCCGCCTGCGACCGCGAGGAAGATGACGGCGCTGATGAGTTTGCCGCGGCCTTTGTCCGACTGGAAGAATCCGAAGATCGAGTAGACGCCGACGGCGATCAGCAGCAGGTTGACGATATTGAAGCCCATGCGGGTGATGCCCGTGGCTTCCGACGTGGTGTAGTCGCGCGCGAAGAAGGTCATCGTCGAGCCGTTCTGGTGGAAGGCCATCCAGAAGAAGATCACCACGGCGAATACGAGCATGAGGGCCGTGATGCGCGACTTGGTCTGCGCGGGCGTCAGCTCGACCTGAGCGGCGTTGCCCGAGGCGGCCTGCTGTTTGGCCGTTACGTCGGCGTGCTTGAACGTCTTGCGGAAACCGGCGTAGATCAGGTAGGACACCACCAGCGAAACGCAGGCCACGCCGAAGCCCATGTTATAGGCCGCCGACAGTTTTTCGATGTAGTGCTTCGAGAACTCCATCAGGTCCGAGACGTTGCCGCCCACGGACGCCGCGAGCGCCTGCAGATTGGCGAGCGGTTCGCCGGCGAGGGTGCCGTTCGACTCGATGAACTGGTGCGCCAGCGCGGGGATCTGGCCGTTGTACGTCAGCCCGTCCTGAGCGAGGAAATAGTCGGTGATGGCGCCGGCCATCGAGGGGGCGAACATCGCACCGATATTGATAGCCATGTAAAAGATCGAAAAGGCATTGTCGCGCTTGGAGGCATAGGCCGGATCGTCGTAGAGGTTGCCGACCATGACCTGCAGATTGCCCTTGAAGAGACCCGTACCGCACGCGATGAGCAGCAGCGCCGCGAACATCATCGCCTGCGCCGCGAAACCCGTACCGGTCGGAATCGAGAGCAGCGCATAACCGCCGAACATCACGAAGATACCGAGCGTTACCATCTTGCCGAATCCGAACTTGTCGGCCAGAATGCCGCCGAAGAAGGGCATGAAATAGACGGCAGCGAGGAAGATTCCGTAAATCTGGGTGGTTACCGTCTCCGTAAAGCCGAACTTCGCCTGCAGGAACAGCGTGAAGATGGCCAGCATGGTATAGTAGCCGAAACGCTCGCCGGTATTGGCCAGGGCTAAGGCGTACAAACCTTTGGGTTGTCCTTTGAACATGATTAAAGTTGGTTTTTAGTAATTTTGGTTATTTAGTGAGTAATATTCGGTTCTATCCTTTTCAAGGGCCCGACAAATATAAGAAAATTTTTCATATATTTGTATAAAACTGGCCGAACCTATGGGAAAAACGCACCGAAGGCTGCCGATCGTCGAACGCGACGAGTGGCTGCGCCCCGTCGAAGCGGAGCTGAACCGGCGCTACCGCCGCTACGAGGAAAAAATGGACGAGATACGCCGTGCGTCGGGCTCGATCGTCGACTACGCCAACGGCTACTTCTACTACGGCTGGCAGCGCGACCGCGACCTCGACGGCTGGTGGTTCCGCGAGTGGCTGCCCGCCGCGCAGGACGTCTACCTCTTCGGCGACTTCAACGGCTGGCAGCGCATGCAGCTGCGGCTCCGACGCGACTGCAAGGGGGTGTGGAGCATCTTCCTGCCCGACGCGATGTACGCCGGGCGGCTCGTGCACGGTTCGCTCTACAAGCTCCGCGTCCACGGCGCCGACGGCAGCTGGCGCGACCGCATCCCGGCCTATGCCGCGCGGGTCGTGCAGGACGACGAGACCAAAAACTTCACGGCCCAGTTCTGGATCCCGCAGCCCTTCGACTGGTCGGGCGACACGTTCGACATCGCCCGCAACGGCTCTCCGCTGATCTACGAAGCGCACGTGGGCATGGCGCAGGAGCGCGCCGGCGTGGGCACCTACGCGGAGTTCGCCGAAAAGATCCTCCCCGTCATCAAGCGCGACGGCTACAACACCGTGCAGCTCATGGCCATCGCCGAACACCCCTACTACGGCTCGTTCGGCTACCACGTGTCGAGTTTCTTCGCCCCCTCGTCGCGTTTCGGCACCCCCGAGGAGCTCAAGGCCCTCGTGCGCCGCGCCCACGAGCTGGGGCTGGCCGTGGTGATGGATCTCGTGCAGGCCCACTACGTACGCAACCTCAACGAGGGGATCAACGCCCTCGACGGCTCCGACCGCCTCTACTCCAAGCCGGGCGACGCGGGCTACCAGCCCTACTGGGACTCGATGATCTTCGACTACGGCAAGAGCGAGGTGCAGCACTTCCTGCTCTCGAACGTCAAATACTGGCTCGACGAGTTCCATTTCGACGGCTACCGTTTCGACGGCGTAACCTCGATGATCTACCGCCACCGCGGTCATGTCGATTTCGACTCCCGCGACCGCTTTTTCAACGACGGCGTGGACCCCGACGCCCTCGTCTACCTCACCCTCGCCAACCGCCTCGTCCACGAGTTCCGCCCCTCGGCCCTGACCATCGCCGAGGAGGTGAGCGGCATGCCGGGCATGTGCATCCCCATCGACGACGGCGGCGTCGGCTTCGACTACCGGCTCGGGATGGCGATACCCGACTACTGGATCCGGCAGATCGAGCAGGTTCCCGACGAGCGCTGGGACATCTGGGAGATGTGGCGCGTGATGACCGACCGCCTGCCCGAGGTGAAGACCGTGGCCTATGCCGAATCGCACGATCAGGCCCTCGTGGGCGACAAGACTTTGGCTTTCCGGCTGATGGACCGCGAGATGTACGACCGCATGGACCGCGCGTCGGAGAGCGTGGTCATCGACCGCGGCATGGCGCTGCACAAGATGATTCGCCTGATGACCATCTCCGCGGGCGGACAAGCCTACCTCAACTTCATGGGCAACGAATTCGGCCACCCCGAGTGGATCGACTTTCCGCGCGAGGGCAACGGCTGGAGCTATGCCCGCGCACGGCGCCAGTGGTCGCTCGCCCGCAACGGATTTCTCCGCTACGCATGGCTGGGCGATTTCGACCGGGCGATGCTGCGGCTGGTCAAACGCTGGAAGGTCCTCTCGGACGACTATCCCTACAACCTGCTGATGGACGAACGCAACAAGACGATGGTCTTCTCGCGCCGCGACCTGCTGTTCGTCTTCAACTGGCACCCCGCGGCCTCGATCCCCGACTACGAGCTGCCCGTGCCGGCGGCGGGCCGTTACGTGCCGGTGCTGTCGACCGACGAACGCCGCTTCGGCGGCACGGAGCGCGCCTCGATGGCGTCGGTGCACTTCTCCCGCCCGGCCCCCGGCCCCGACGGGACGGAGCGTCCCTGCATCCGCATCTACAACACCTCGCGCACCGCCACCGTCTTCCGCCGTCTGAAGCGTTAGGAGGGAGCGTCCGTGCGTTCCGATCTATCATACCCTTTCGTCCGGCGCAGGAAATGCAGCGCCTATGATAGGTTCGGAAGACGGAAAAGCGAACTTATCAGCCGAATAATATTATATTTGCTTCATCTCAAGCATCAATCCGCCTCTATGAAGAAAATCCGCTATCGGACACTTTTCCGGGACATCGCCTTGTCTTCCTGCCGAACGGACGAAGCGCTTGTCTGCGCCTCCGCTCCTCCGGCAGGGACAGCCGAGGCGGTGCTCACCCGATCCGTGCGAACGCCTTCGGAAGGGACGCTGACCGTCGGCAAAAAACTGAAAAACCCTTTTTCCTTGGATAATATGCAGGAAGCCTTGGTCAGCATGTTTCGGCGCGATCCGCACTCTCCTGCGGACGGCAAAATGACCGGCTCGATCTTAGAAGAAGCGGCCCGATTGCGGCAAACCTCCCTCCGGCCTTCGCATCTTTACGTAAAAATAACGCCTGATAATCCGGAGGAACTCGACCTGCTCTACAAGTCGCCTACGCTGCGCGCCTTGAAAACCAATATACTGACCGATCGACAGGCTTTGGGCGTCGAAACGGACGCGGCAAACGATTATTTCGAATTTTACGGAATCTAAGTATAAATATGTATAATATGAAATTTCGAATGAAAAAAACGATCATCGTCCTTTTCGCAATCCTCGGCACGATTCCGTTCGCGGGATGCGGCGGCTCGTGCGGGGGAGAGGACTACGTACATGCAGGCAGATACGGTCTGTGCAACGAAAGCAAACGCACCCTTACGATCGTTCACCGCCCCTCCTGCGTGGAGCTGCCCGACTACCTGACCATACAGCCGGGCGAAACCCACTGGATCGACGAATCGGAGGAGATAGCGCCGGGTGCGAAAAGTTTTTTCGACACCGACCCCCGCAACATTTTCGACATTCATGAAATCCGCTACGACAACCGCTATGCGATCGACTTCGACGATCTGCGCTATGCGCGCAACCCCCAGTACAGGACCAACTACGAATTGCTCAACGGCATCTACCTCTTCACGTTCACCGTCGCGGATTATACCTACGCCACCCGTAAGGGCAAACCGCTGGTAACGAATTACGGAAAAGACGGTCCCGCCCTCTGACCGGACCGGCGCGCCGGCGCGGATCTCCGTTTCTGCGCGGATTTCCGCGCCGGCAGGCTTTTCGAAGCAGCAGGCATTTCGAGGCGGGCAGGCCTTTCGGGGCGGGCAGATCCGGCGCCTCGAAAGGCGCTCCCCCGCCGTCTTCCCCGACACGGCCGTGTAGTGCGGAAACCTCCCCTCCGGCCCCGGATAGCGTATCCGCGACTTCGGCATCCGCAGGCCCTTTGCGGCAGACTGCGGTTGCCTTTCGGACCGGACAGGACCGCCTCGGCCGCACCGCTCCGGTAAGCCCTTCGGACAACCGGCACCGCCGACACCGGGTTCATCCCCGGCGCCTCCCAAAAACGCCTCTGCGACTCCGGCGCTCCGCCGTACCGAATCCCACCCGGAATCCGATGCGGAACCGAAGGCTGCGGAAGCTCATTCCGGAAACGAGCGTGCGAAACGACGGGAGGCTGTCCGGCAATACATAAAGGACAGCCTCCCGTTCATCATTACAGCCCTAAGCGGCGGCAGCGGACGGCAGCATCGCCGTCCGGGCCGGGCCTCCGTCGACCGGCCCGACAGCCGCGGGGCGCCTCCTATACGGCAGCCGGACGGTTCGGGAATTCCCCTTCGCACCCTCGATCCGCGCGACGCCGCATCCTGCGAACGGAGCCGGTCCGCAGGCCGACAACGCTCCGGCCGCTCCCGACAATCCGCCGCAGACCGCAACCGTCTCCGGACGCAACACCCGCGTCCGCCGCTCCGAGCGTCCGGTCCGGTTCCCTACAACAGCGCCCGCGCCGCATCGAGCGCCTTCGCATAGTCGGGTTCCTCGGTGATTTCGGACACGTATTCCGCATAGCGGACCGTACCCTCGCGGTCGACCACCACCACACCGCGCGTCAGCAGCGCCAACTCCCGAATCAGAAACCCGTACTTGCGACCGAAGTCATGGCCGTTGTAATCGGAATAGACGAACATCCGGTCGATGCCCTCGACGGCGCAGAAACGCTTCTGGGCGAAAGGCAGATCGGCCGAGATCGAGATCACCGCCACATCCTCGCCCAAAGCCGCGGCCTCGCGGTTGAAACGCTTGGTCTGCAGCGAGCAAACCGGCGTGTCGATCGACGGGAAGACACTGATGATGCGCACCTTGCCGTCGAATCTGTCCGACGAAACGGGTTGCAGCGTTGCATCCGCAACCGTGAATACGGGAGCTTTGTCCCCTACCTTGACAGGCGTACCGACCAACGTTACGGGATTGCCTGCGAATGTGATTTTCTTGTCCATATTTTCGTAATGAGTTCGTTCTCCTTTTATCTTTTATCGCGCCTGTCTTCGGTCGTTCCGGTTCTGCGACTATCGGTCCCGCACTCCCGGCCTCACGGGCGCACAACCATCGCGCCCGCGAATTCGCAGCCTCACGGCCCCGGCTTACACATGCCCCGCCATCGGGTCCGAGACCCCCTGTTCCAACAGACCTCCAAACTCCCGGCCTCACGGATGCGCAACCATCGCACCCGCGGATTCGCAGCCTCACGGCCCCGGCTTACACATGCCCCGCCATCGGGTCCGAAACCCCTGCTCCAGCAGACCTCCAAACTCCCGGCCCCCTGCCGCAATACTCCGCCGCACCACCGCACACCGCCTGATCTTCTCTTCCCCGGCTCCGCGAATGTTCCCCGCGCCAGCTCCCTAATCCCGGAGCGGGTGCGGCACGGTCCCACCGCCTCCTTTCCGGCGATCCGCACTTCGCAAATTTACGAATAAATACATCATCATCCACAGCAGACGGGCATAATTTCAGTCGTGCCCGCAATTCCGCCCTTCCGCCCGCCTCCGCCCCGTCCTCATATCGCACGGCCTAACACCCGACGACCGCCTGCCGGGGCCGCGCCGCAACGTTCGGTCCGGTCTATGCAGGTCGCAACCCGCCCCACGCGCGGCACGCCCCGGCCAAGCATCGAAAGGGGGCTGTCTAACAAATCTTAGACAGCCCTTTTCGATTCATACTGCTATTCGAGAACTTTTCCCAATACGCAATTCTCAGAGGGTCGAAAAACTTGTCAGACAGCCCTCTTCTCACCTCGGACGGCAAAAAACACCTGAAACCGGACCCGCAGGCGAAAAATTGCAGACCGCACCGTCCGGCAAGCTCCAGCGGGCGGCCGTTCGGGGAAAAGCGGATACGCAAGTGCGGCACCGGACTGAGGGCAGACAACCCGCAAGCCCCCGAAACGGCCGCCGCCCCTGCCGGAGACTGAGGCCCGCACAACCGCACAACCGCGTAACCGCACACTGCAAAGCCCTACACGCGACACAACCGCATACCGCACAGCCGCGCAAGAACAGCAAAAACAGCAAGAGCAGCAAACCGCGCCGGCATCCGCCCGCTCCGACGGCTCCCCCCCCGCGATTACCCACACTGCATCCGACAGAACTTCCGCCCGGCCGCGCCGCACCTTCCGGATCAGCCCGAAACATACGACCGTCCTATCCGCGAACGGATGCCCCTGCGGCATGAAAGACGGGAAAGACATGAAAGGTGCGGAAAGGCGCAAACCGGAAGCGGTGCGCCGACGCACCCCCTCAGAAAAACCGAGAACGGCCTGCGACACGGTATTCTCCGTGCCGCAGGCCGCTCCGGACAGTCGGGCCTCTCTTATTTCAGTTCGAAAACCGCCGAGCCCTTGATGTCGGCCGACGAAGCGCCTACAAGCGCTTCGAACGCGCCCTTTTCGGCCACCCACTCGCCCTTCGTGTCGTCGTAGTAGCGGAGCGCCTCCACCCCGACGGGGAAGGTTACGACCTTCGACTGGCCCGCTTCGAGCCATACCTTCTCGAAGCCCTTGAGCTCCTTCACGGGACGCGGCAGCGACGACTCCTTGTCGGCGATGTAGAGCTGCACGACCTCGGCGCCCGCACGGTCGCCCGTGTTGGTAACTTCCACCGACACGTTCACCGTGCCCCGCTCGTCCGTCGACGCGCGGTCCGCCTCGACGGGCCCGTAGGCGAACGTCGTGTAGCTCAGACCGTGGCCGAAGGGGAAGAGCGGCTCGATGCCCTCCTTCTCGGTCCAGCGATAGCCCACGAAAATGCCGTCCTTGTAGCAGGTCTTGCCGTCGTGCGGGAACACGGGATCGGTCGCATGCGCCCCGTTGTCCTCGATCCGCACGGGGAAGGTGAAGGGCAGCTTCCCGCTCGGGTTCGCGTCGCCGAAGAGCACGGCGGCCAGCGCATTGCCCGCCTCCGAGCCGAGATACCACGCCTGCACGATCGCCGGCACCTCGTCCACCCACGGCATCGACACGGCGTTGCCGCTCACGAGCGCCACGACCAGCCGCGGATTCACCGCCGCCAGCGCCTCGATCACCGCATCCTGTCCATAGGGCAGCCCCAGCGAGAAGCGGTCCGCGCCCTCGCAGTCCTGATGGTCGCTCTTGTTGAGCCCGCCGACGAACACCACGGCATCGGCCTTGCGGGCCTCTTCGACCGCCTCGGCGATCAGCGCGCCCGCACTGCGGTCGTCCCGGAGGTCCTGCCCCGACTTCACGCCGTTGTACTCGCCGCCGACGTCGCCCACATAGCCGCGCGCCCAGACCACCTCGGCCCGATCGCCCACGCGGGCGCGGATGCCGTCCAGCGGCGAGGTCTCGCGCTGCACCTTGAGC
>OVXI01000160.1_pt1 | contig 17490 bp, 18 predicted proteins | sample 1732031 | NCBI WGS metagenome assembly OVXI01 (sample SAMEA4545821, study PRJEB24839) | metagenome | biome: chicken; feature: ceca content | place: Italy | collected 2013-05 | reverse complement strand
ATCCCCCCGGTTTGGCTTCGCCAAACCACCCCCCTTTGGCAAGGGGGGCTTTGGTCTGCGCTTCTATTTCCACCCGGTAACGTTACCGGGCTTTGGAGGGGCAGTAACGATTTGTAGAAGATTATCGTGCGAAATTGGCCGCGGCCACTGGCCGCCCGCCTGGTCAGGGGTTGTAGAACAGCAGGGAATACCAGGTAATCACATCCTGGCTGTAGGTGAACTCCAGACCCATGGCTTCCAGGGTGGGGATGAGGTTGATGCCGTGGCTTTCGATGCAGGGGTGCATTTTCTCCGGGTGGCGGCAGGGCTTGCCCTCCGGATAGGTGCAGTGCCGGCACAGGGCGCAGGCCTGGGAGGACAGGATATAAGGCTCTGCCCCCTGCTCCCGGAGCAAATCCCCCACCTGGTTGGTGATGGCCTCGTGGTCGCCCCGGGTGGCCAGGCACTCCTCCAGATTGGAGATGTCCTGCACCTGGGTGATGGTGCCTACAATCAGGCAGGCGCCATAGCTCAGGCACCGCTGCCGGCATTCCTCCACCGTCCCCACCCCCGGGGGACAGGCCCAGGTCTTGCCATACATGGGACATTCCTGCCGGCACACCTGCCGCACCCGCTGGGTAAAGTCCAGGCTTTCGGGGCTTATGTATTCATAGGTATAAAGGGGCAGTTGGTTAAGCCCCTCTTCCAGACGCACTTTGTCCATCAGCCCAGCTCCTCCAAAATCCGCTGACAGCCCTCCGCAATGTCCCGGTAGGCGGTTTCAAAGTCCCCGGTGTACCAGGGGTCTGCCACGTCCCGGGAAAGCAGGGGCTGGAACTTGGTTTCCCCCGGGAACATGCTCCGCAAGCGCCGTCCGTTGCTGCTGTCCATGTAGTAAATGTAGTCAAAGTCCCGGCAGTCCTGCCGGGTAATCTGCCGGGCAGTTTTCCCGGCACAGGAAATGCCGTGGGCCGCCAGCTCCCGCCGTGCCGGGGGATACACCGGGTTCCCCTCCTCCTCCCGGCTGACAGCGGCGGAGGCGATAAAAAAGTCAGCGCTTTTCCCAGTCTTGGCCACCATGTCCTTCAAAATGAACTCCGCCATGGGGCTTCTGCAAATATTTCCCAGGCACACAAACAAAATCTTTTTCACAGGCAATCTCCTTTTGGCGTTTTCCCCATTATACCACAGATTTTCCGTTTTTTCCATAAGAAAACGCCCCTGGAATGGGGTGCTTGCAATCCTACGGGGAGGCGAACCCGGCTGCTGCCGGGGGCTATAATTTTCCGGGGATTTTTGTTGACAAACAGGGGTTTTTTGTGTTTAATATAGAAGATAGAATCACAAGATAGGAGAAAACCATGGAAGAGAAAATTCTTGTTCTGGATTTCGGCGGTCAGTATAACCAGCTGATTGCCCGGCGCGTCCGGGAGCAGCAGGTCTATGCGGAAATCAAGCCCTATAACAAAATTACTCTGGAGGAAATCCGTCAGGAGAAGTACACCGGTATCATCTTCACCGGCGGCCCCAACAGCGTTTACGACCCCAAGTCCCCCCACTATGACCCGGAAATCCTGAACCTGGGAATCCCGGTGCTGGGCATCTGCTACGGCGCTCAGCTCATGGCCTATATGGCCGGCGGCGTGGTGTCCAGCGCAGAAAAGAGCAGCGAGTACGGCAAGACCATCTTCCGGGCCAAGGCAAGCCGCCTGTTCAAGGATGTGCCGGAGGAGAGCCAGTGCTGGATGAGCCATACGGACTTCATCAGCCAGGTGCCGGAGGGCTTCACCACCACCGCCACCACCGATAAGTGCCCCTGTGCCGCCATGGAGGACGACAGCCGGAAGCTCTACAGCGTCCAGTTCCATCCGGAGGTCACCCACTGCATCTATGGCAACCAGATTCTCCATAACTTCCTGTTCGACATCTGCGGCTGCAAGGGCACCTGGAATATGGACGACTTCGTGGAGCGGAGCGTGGCCTATTATAAGGAAAAGCTGGCAGGCAAGCGGGTGCTGTGCGCCCTCAGCGGCGGCGTGGACTCTGCCGTGGCGGCAGTGCTCCTCCACAAGGCCATCGGCTCCAACCTGGTGTGCGTGTTCGTGGATCACGGCCTGCTGCGGAAGAACGAAGGCGACTGGGTAGAGAGCATCTTCCGGGGCCAGTTCGGCATCAATCTGGTGCGGGCAAACGTGCAGGATACCTTCCTTTCCGCCCTGGCCGGTGTCACCGAGCCGGAGAAGAAGCGGAAGATCATCGGCGAGCTCTTCATCCGGGTGTTCGAGGAGGAGGCCCGAAAGCTGGGCAAGATTCCTGTGCTGGTGCAGGGCACCATCTACCCGGACGTGGTGGAAAGCGGCGCAGGAGACGCCTCCACCATCAAGAGCCACCACAATGTGGGCGGCCTGCCGGAGCGTATGGACTTTGAGGAAATCGTGGAGCCCCTGCGGGACCTGTTCAAGGACGAGGTGCGGAAAGTCGGCCTGGCCCTGGGCATCCCCAAGGAGCTGGTGTTCCGTCAGCCCTTCCCCGGCCCCGGCCTTGCCGTGCGGATTATCGGCGAAATCACCTTCGAGAAGCTGGAGCTGCTTCGTGAGGCCGACGCCATCTTCCGGGAGGAGCTGGAAAAGGACGACATCCGCAGCGTTGCCAGCCAGTACTTCGCCGTGCTTACCAACACCCAGAGCGTGGGCGTCATCGGCGACAGCCGCACCTACGGCTACACCGTAGCCCTGCGCTGCGTCACCACCGACGACTTCATGACCGCCGACTGGACCAGAGTCCCCTTCGAGGTCCTGGAGCGGGCAAGCCTTCGCATCACCGGCGAGGTCCCCGGCATCAACCGCATCACCTACGATATTACTTCCAAGCCCCCTGCAACGGTGGAATGGGAATAAAAATGCAATCCCCGAAAGCCCTTGATTTTTAAGGACTTTCGGGGTCTTTTTATGCCTACTGAGTGCAATTTGAGTACATTTTGGTTTTTGTGCCAGGAATCAATGCTATCATCTTGCTATCAAATCAGCTTTTCTGTATTTCCTTGCAGCTCCATCTCAATGAGTTCTAAGTTCTCTTTCAGCTCATTGAGGGAAGCCCGTACCGGTTCGCTGGCTGTTTCACCGTATTTGGCGGCCATGCGCAGATAACCGTCGTAGAGGCTTTCACAGCGAAGGAGATTTTGCGGCATGGAGGCGTCCTGTAATACAACACTGAGGTTATCCCAACGGATGACCTCTTCTTTTTTGCTGAAAAGAGCCAGATAAGTCTGCAAGACCGGGGAATATCAGCTTTTGGGAATGGTTTTTCAAATAGCATAAGTTTATCCGCTTGTTTGATTTTTTATGGTGAAAATTGTGTTGACAATCGTATGTTTGTTCCCTATAATATAAGTGTATGATTTTATTTGCTTCTTGATGTGCGTAAATCGATTGTTAGCCAGGTGCATACCATGAAAAGTGTTGAAGAATATAAGGAAATATTTAATAGATACGGTGGAATGATGCGGTCAAAGGAGCTGCAGCAGGAAAGGATTCTGTACCGCCCTCTGCAAAAACTGATCGAGTGTGGGCTTGTAGAAAAGGTGCGCTATGGATATTACCAGTGGGTTGACCAAGAAGATTTCAGCGAAATTACCACGGTAATCCGCCTGTTCCCGGACGCGATCCTTTGCATGGATACAGCCCTTAGATATTATGGGTACAGTGACCGGACCCCTGGGGAATGGCATCTTGCGGTAAGCAAGGATTCCGGGAAATCCCGGTTCAGGATTGACTATCCTTTCGTAAAACCCTACTATATGGAGCCCTCTATTTTGGAACTTGGCCAGACGAATGGGAAAATGGATGGATATGAGATCCACATCTACGACAAAGACAGAGTGATCTGCGATTGCCTGCGGTATCGCAATAAGATGGATAAAGAGATATTCAACAAGGCAATTCAAAACTATATTGCCGATCGTGAGAAGCGTATCCCGAAGCTTTTGGAATATGCAGAAGCTCTGAGGGTAAAGAAAATTGCAAAGGACTTGATAGGAGTGTGGCTGTGATGGGGGATATTGCTGCTTCCGTACTGGCGAAATTGAAAAATAAAGCCAAGGCGTCCGGTATCAGCTATCAGCAGTGTCTGCAACTGTTCTTCCAGGAAGAATTCCTGCGCAGGTTGGCGGGCTCTGAGTATGCCCAGAATTTTGTGCTGAAGGGTGGCCTGTTTATCTATACCCTGACCAACTTTGAAAGTCGGGCAACCGTAGATGTGGATTTCCTTATGCGCGGCCTCAGCAATGATCTTGCCCGAATGGATGCAATCATTGGGGAAATCCTGGCGGTGGATACAGGCAATGATTTTGTAACTTTTAAGGCTGGCAAAACCCAGCCGATTGCAGTACAGCGAAAGTACCATGGTGTCAGTACACAGATCATAGGCTGTATCAAAAATGTGCGTGTGCCTTTCAATGTGGATATTGGCGTGGGGGATGTGATTGTGCCCGGTGCCCAACGCCAAGCCATCCAGACACAGCTGGATGGTTACGACAAACCGGAGATTCTGACCTACTCGCTGGAAAGCACCATTGCCGAGAAATTCGATGCCATCCTGCAAAGGTTTGAACTCACCGGCCGCATGAAGGATTTTTATGATATTTACTATCTGTCCCGGAAGTTTGATTTCGATGGGCTGAAGCTGCAAACAGCAATCCAGAAGACTTTGCGCAACCGCGGCACCGCTTATGAAAAAGACAGCTTCCAACGGGTGTTGGCACTGCGGGATGACGGCGATATGCATACGAAATGGCGGTATTTTCTCAGGACCTTGGGCAACCCGGAAATGGCGTTTTCCTCGGTTATTGGCGGGATTGAGACGTTCTTATTACCGGTTTGGGATGCAATATCAAACGATATTGAACTGCAAAAGGTGTGGATAGCAACCAGTACAAAATGGACAGATATAATCTGATGGGAGACTTATCAAAATAATGTTCTCCTTCAACCTTGCTGGAATAACTCGAAAAATATGCGGGGAATGCTGAAATACACTGATCGGTTCAAAAGGTGCTGGATTTTCGAAAAAATGCAGATATCTATCGAGAAAATATTTTCATATTTGGGGTCCTTGTATATGAAAACAGGTAAAACAAAGGGGCTTGGTGACGAAAAAAACAGACGCCAAATGGCGACCACAGTTTGACTATTTATCTAAATAGGAAAACTGTGGTTACATGCCAATTCTCAGAAGATGTGGACACAAATGCAGATTTTTCCGGGGGAAAGATGATAAGACCAAGTTATCTCTGAAAAGTAAAGAGGCGAAGAAAGTGTTTTACCATGAATCTGATTCTATTAATCTGTATCAACAATAAAGCTGAATGGGTTTTGTTCGGCGTAAAGGAGTGGTATCATGCAAATTGGTTGCACGCAAAAACTACTGGCTTATCTGAAGCGGGAACCGGAGGCCGTAGAGGAGGGCAGGGACGCTTTTTACAGCTGGTCGGCCACGCTTCTGACGATTCGGCGGCGTAAAACCATTGCGGTGGTGCACGAAGCCAGCCGGTGTGGTTTTGTGCTGTATGGGGTGACCGCCAGGCAGCTCAAACAGATGGACCAGCTTCTGATAGAAGGAATCCGGAGGATGCTGGAGGCGGAGGGTGTTGTGCCGGAGGTGCTGGGGGAATATCTGCAAAGCTGCGGTCCGACCGTCCGCTACACAAAGACCAGGAATCGCTCCGCAGTTGCTCACCTGAATCGGTTTGTCCAGCGGGTAGAACAGCTGGCAGATGGTTTTCTCAACGAGAGCCTGTTTCAGCCCCAGATTCTCCTGTTGCTCAACAGCGACATCTTTTCCGCCGGAAAGGAATATGCGTTTACCCGGGAGCTGCTGCGGGACGGATTTGCAGCTCACTATCCCAACCGAACGGCATTTCTGTATCCTATGGTAACGCTGGATGTTCGGCTGCATTTACATTCCCCCTGTTACCGCCGCATTCGTGTTCCGCTGCGGCAGTCGCTGTCTGATTTTCATCAGACGCTGCAGATTCTGTTTGGGTGGAAGGACTATCATCTTCATAGCTTCGAGCTGGAGCCGGATTTGCCCCTGGATATCACGATGCCGGAGTATGCCTCCCTTGCTTCCATGGATGATTGGGGGATGTGGGATACAGAGCCCATGGAGCGGTGGATCCTCTTGTCGGAGGTTCTGGAGCATCATCCCCACTTTTGGTACATCTACGATATGGGAGACAGGTGGGAACACGAGATTACATTGGTCAGTCAGGAAAATATGACTGCTTTTTCCGGCCCACAGTGTATTCTGGCTTTGGGGGATGCGCCGCCTGAGGATGTGGGTGGGGCGGATGGATTTGCAGAGCTGCTGGAGCTGCTGCAGCATCCCGAAGATCCGGAATACCTGGCAGCAAAACAGTGGCTGGAGGGGACTGGCTGGAAACCCCTGGACATGGAACAGCTACAGGATACATTAAATTGGCGGAGCCCCTTACGGTAAAAATAGGGCAGGTTGTTTGTGGATACCGCACGGACAAGAACATCGCCACAGCAAAATATGCGCCTGGCGGATGGGAGAAAAATTCTCCTCTGGAAATCTCTGCGTATCTATGCTATAATACAGCCAAGCCACACGCAACCTGCAACAAGCGCAAACAATGATAGCGGACAGGCGATAGCTTTTTGATAGCAGAATTTCGGATAGACCATAGGATAAGGATAATCTGTATCAAAACAAATAACACCGAATGAAATCCACTATACAAAAAAGGTTAGAAACGGATTTCACTCGGCGAGTGGGAATAAAAATGCAATCCCCGAAAGCCCTTGATTTCTAAGGACTTTCGGGGATTTTTGTTTGGATTTTGGCTGGGGTGAAAAGCGGTGGGGAAGGGGAATAGATAACGGCACCTGGAGCTTCGGGTACCGGTTTTTTGTGGGGTTCTGTAGGGGAATCAGGTGCTGCCTTCCGTCAGGGAGAACCAGGAGCCTTTGGTGTCCAGGAGGCCTGCTTTTTTCAGCTTGCTGATTTCGGCGGACATGGCGGAGCGTTCTACCCCCAGGTAGTCTGCCAGGGACTGGCGGTCCAGGGGGATGGTGAATTGGGAAGCACCCTGGGCTTTGGCCTGGGACAGAAGGTAGGCAAGGAGCTTTTCCCTGGTGGTTTTCTGGGACATAATGCGGATTTTGTTGGTAAACGCCAGATTTTTTCGGGAGATGAGCTGCAATAAGTTCTGAACCAGCCGGTTGTGGAAGCCGCAGGTGTGGGGACACAGGGTCATTACCCGCCGGCAGTCCAGCAGCAGCACCCGGCTCTCAACGGCTGCCAGGACGCTCACCGGCAGGGCGTCCAGACCTGCGCAGGCGAACACCTCCCCGAAGGTATCCCCCGGCTGCAAGACCGACAGGACGTTCCGATTTCCGTAGTAGTCCTGCTGCACCACCTGCACCGTGCCGGTGAGCACAACCCCCATATGGGTTGCCGGTTCCCCCTCCAGAAATACAGGGCTGCCCTTGGGGACGGCCTTTTCCCGTCCTCCCAGGCACCGGAGCATGGGTGACAGATCCTCCTGGGCGATTCCTGCAAACAGCGGGCACAGGAGGGAAAAATATTCCTCCATAAAAACTCCTTTCATGTTGGATTTCCAACAGATAGTTTTTGCCCATTGTAGTAGAATATCCCCGAAAAGTCAAGGGAACCAGGAGGAAAAACCTATGATTCGCAGAATTATTCAGATTGATGAAGAGAAGTGCAACGGCTGCGGTGCCTGCGCCCGGGCCTGTCACGAAGGAGCCATCGCCATGGTGAAGGGAAAGGCCCGTTTGATGCGGGAGGACTACTGCGACGGCCTGGGAGACTGTCTCCCCGCCTGCCCCACGGGGGCCATTACCTTCGTGGAGCGGGAGGCGGCGGCCTATGACCAGGCTGCGGTAGCAGAAAATCAGAAAAAGCAAGGCCATACCGGCTGCCCCGGGCAGCGGCTGCGGCAGTTTGCATCCCGGCCTGTTCAGGAGGCAGCCGAGAGCGTCCCCTCCCGGCTGGGTCAGTGGCCCTGCCAGATTCAGCTGGTGCCGGTGAACGCTCCCTATTTTGAAAACGCCCGGCTGCTCATTGCCGCCGACTGCACCGCCTTTGCCTACGGCAATTTCCATCAGGCGTTCATGGCGGGGAAAATCACCCTGGTGGGCTGCCCCAAGCTGGACCGGGTGGACTACAGCGAAAAGCTCACCCAGATTCTCCTGCACAACAACATCGCAAGCCTCACGGTGGTGCGGATGGAGGTGCCCTGCTGCGGCGGACTGGAGCTGGCGGTGAAGAAAGCCTTGCAGGCCAGCGGAAAAATCATTCCCTGGCAGGTGGTGACACTGTCGGTGGACGGCAGGATTCTGGACTGAATAAAAGTTAGAAAACCCATAAATAATAGGAATCAGGAGGTAGGTTTATGAACCCCAAAATGAAGAATATCCCTCAGGCTCAGGTGCTTGACCTGAAGGAGCAGATTGCCTATCAGCCGGGGCAGGTGGTGAGCAAGACCCTGGCTCAGAACAGCGCCCTGAGCATTACCCTGTTCTCCTTTGCCAAGGGGGAGGAAATCAGCACCCATGAATCCGGCGGGGATGCCTTCGTCACCTGCCTGGACGGGGTGGGGAGAATCACCATCGATGGAGAGGATTATCTTCTCCGGGAGGGCCAGTCCATTGTCATGCCTGCAGGACACCCCCACGCCGTGTACGGCCAGGAGGCCTTCAAGATGCTGCTGGTGGTTGTATTTTGAAAAAGGAGTGTAAAGATGAAAGTGATTGTAGATAAGGACGCCTGCATCGGCTGCGGCCTTTGCTGCGGCGTTTGCCCGGAGGTGTTCTCCATGGACGACGAGGACAAAGCGGAGGCCTTTGCCCCCGCAGAAGAAAGCAACAAGAGCCAGGTACAGGAGGCCATTGACGGCTGCCCTGTGGAGGCCATTTCCTGGGAGGATTAAAATGGAAAATCAGATGTTTTGCTATCAGTGTCAGGAGACTGCCGGGTGCACCGGCTGCACCCGGGTGGGTGTGTGCGGAAAGACCCCGGATGTGGCCGCCATGCAGGATCTTCTGGTGTATGTGACCAAGGGCATTGCCGCCGTGGCGGTGGCTCTGGGCCGGGAGGGGCAGGAGGTGTCCCCGGCGGTGAACCGCACCATCACCCAGAACCTGTTTGCCACCATCACCAACGCCAATTTTGACAAAGCCCGCATTGAGGGCCGGATTGCCGCCACCCTGGAGGAGAAGAAAGCCCTCCTTGACCGCCTTTCCCACAAGGACAACCTGCCGGAGGCGGCTCTGTGGGACGGCTCCGGGGACTGGGCAGCCAAGGCAAAGACCGTGGGGGTGCTGTCCACGGAAAACGAGGACATTCGTTCCCTCCGGGAGCTGATTACCTACGGCCTGAAGGGTCTTTCTGCCTACACCAAGCACGCCAATGTGCTGCTCCAGGAGGACCGGGAGCTGGAGGCCTTTTTGCAGCGGGCTCTGGCTGCCACCTTGGATGACACCCTGGGGGTAAACGACCTGGTGGCCCTGACTCTGGAAACCGGCAAGTACGGCGTGTCTGCCATGGCTCTTCTGGACAAGGCCAACACCTCTGCCTACGGCAACCCGGAAATCAGCCGGGTGAAGCTGGGGGTGGGGAAGAACCCCGGCATTCTGGTGTCCGGCCACGACCTGCGGGATTTGGAGATGCTCCTGGAGCAGACCCAGGGCACGGGGGTGGATGTGTATACCCACTCGGAGATGCTCCCGGCTCACTACTACCCGGCCTTCAAGAAGTACCCCAACTTCGTGGGCAACTACGGCAACGCCTGGTGGAAGCAGAAGGAGGAGTTTGAGGCCTTCCGGGGCCCCATCCTCATGACCACCAACTGCATCGTGCCCCCCAAGGACAGCTACAAAGACCGGCTCTACACCACCGGTGCCGCAGGCTTCTCCGGCTGCAAGCACATCCCCGGGGAAATCGGGGAGAAGAAGGACTTTTCCCGGATCATCGCCCAGGCCAAGACCTGCCAGCCTCCTAAGGAACTGGAGTCCGGGGAGATTGTGGGCGGCTTTGCCCATGAGCAGGTCTTTGCTCTGGCGGACAAGGTGGTGCAGGCGGTAAAGAGCGGCGCCATCCGGAAATTCGTGGTGATGGCAGGCTGCGACGGCCGGGCCAGGAGCCGGGACTACTACCGGGCCTTTGCAGAGGCGCTGCCCCGGGATACGGTGATTCTCACCGCCGGCTGCGCCAAGTACCGGTACAACAAGCTGAACCTGGGAGATATCGGCGGCATTCCCCGGGTGCTGGACGCCGGGCAGTGCAACGACTCCTACTCCCTGGCGGTGATTGCCCTGAAGCTGAAGGAGATTTTCGGCCTTGCAGACATCAACGACCTGCCCATCGTGTATAACATCGCCTGGTACGAGCAAAAAGCGGTGATTGTGCTGCTGGCTCTTTTGTACCTGGGGGTGAAGAACATCCACCTGGGCCCCACCCTGCCTGCCTTCCTCAGCCCCAATGTGGCAAAGGTACTGGTGGAGAATTTCGGCATTGCCGGCATCACCACCGTGGAAGAGGACATGCAGCTGTTCTTCGGCGCATAAGGGAACCTCTGAATAAATCGTCTGCGGCTGAACAGCGGATCTTTTTCCCCATCCATGCAGAATGGAAAACAGGAAATACAAGAAGTATTCCCCTGTTTTCCATTCTTTTGTCTGAGGAAAAATCTCTCGCTGTCAGCTCTTGCCGATTTAATCAGAGCTTCCTAAGAAAAAGCCCATTCTCTGGATTTTTCCGGAGAATGGGCTTATTGGTGTATCAGGGGTTCAGGGAGAAGGTGTACCAGGCGGAGGGGTCGTCGTAATTTTCATTGGGAACCCACACCATGGTTTTGTCTGTCAGGTTGTAGATGGCGCTGTGGACGGTGCAGCCGTTGCCGTCGTCGTTGTCCCAGGTTCTCCGGCCCACGGCGGCCAGCACCTCCATGGCGGCGCTTTCATCGGCTACCATGCCATTGGTCTGGGAGAGAATCTCGTAAATCTTTTCGTACCGGTCGTAGCCCTTCTTCTCCTCCGGGGCGCAGCCATCGTAGTAGCCGGGGGTGAGGACGAAGTTGGTAATCACCTGGTAGTCTGTGGAGCCTTCCAGCTCACCCACATGGGCATCGTCGTCGTTGTAAATCACCTTCAGCTCCCGGGCAGCGCCGTCGTTGTCCGTGGCGTCGGTGCCGGTCACCCACTCCAAAATGGCGCTTTTGCCGGTGGCGTCGGCTACCATGTAGTGATAGGAGGTGACGGCGGAGTCGTGGAGGTCATAGCTTCTCGCGATTTCCACCGCCTCTTCCACAGAGTCTGCGTAGTCCAGAATCAGCCGCAGGAGCGTGGTGGAGGTGAAGTCCGGCTTGTCGGTGTTCTGGTCGGTGGCCACGGTCTGCGCACCGCCCTGGTAGGTCATGAAAATGCCGCAGCTGACACCGGCGTCATTGATGCCGTCCAGAGGGGCATAGGGGGCAGCCAGGCAGGTAACATAATCCATAATGCCGCTTAAGTCGCTGTTCACATCAATGCCCAAAAATTGCAGGTCAACGGTGGAAATGCTGGCGTGGCGGCCCGCATTCTTCTCGGTGAACACCAGGCAGGTGTTGGTCTTGGAGAAATCGTAGTTTCTGCCGAAGAGCACATCCCCATCGGGAGTCTGGGCGGTGAAGGCGGAGCAGCCGATCTCCGGGCTTTCCAGTCCCATGTCAATGAGACCCTTGGTGATGTTGCCGGTGATGAAGGCAATCAGCTCGGCGTCACTGGACACGCCCCCCTGGGCCACAAAGTCATCCAGGTAGAAGTCCCCGTGGACCTGCATGGTATACACGGAGCCGTCCTGGTGGTCGTCGTTGCGGGTGCGGAGCTGGGTGATGGAGAAGGCGGTGGCCAGCTCGTTGTGGAAGATTGCGTAGACGGCAATGCCTAGAATCAGCACCAAAGCAACCAGGGTAATACCGATTCCCAGCAGGATTTTGCCCCACCGGGGCATGGTTTTGGTTTTCATAGAAACACTCCTTATCTTAAAAACAGCCGAACCAGCTTCCAGTTCAGGCCTTTTTTGTATGGCTGGTACCGCATGGGCAAATCCAGCCAGGTTTTCTTATCCACAATGGCCTTTTGATGGGAGAAGGCGGCAAAGCCAGCCTTGCCGTGATAGCTGCCCATGCCGCTTTCTCCCACGCCCCCAAAGGGCAGGTGGCTGGTAGCCAGATGGATGATGGTATCGTTGATACAGCCGCCGCCGAAGTCCAGTCGGGCGGAAACCTCCCGGATGCGCTGTCTGTTCCGGGAGAACAGGTAAAGAGCCAGGGGCTTGGGGCGGCTTAGAAGCTGGGTGTAGACCGCTTCCAAGTCCCGGTAGGTAAGGATAGGCAGGATGGGGCCGAAAATCTCCTCCTGCATTACCGGGTCCTCCCAGGTGACATGGGTCATCACCGTGGGGGCAATTTGTTGGGATTCTTCCCGGCTTTTGCCGCCTATGACAGTCTTTTGGGGGTCTAAAAGTCCCAGAAGCCGGGTGAAGTGCTTTTCGTTGATGATTTTTCCGTAGTTGGGGTTATCCAGGGGATTTTCCCCAAACTGCTTTGTAATCTCCTGTTTCAGGGCTTCCACCAGCCGGGGCAGCACCTTTTCATCGCACAGGATGAAGTCCGGGGCCACGCAGGTCTGGCCGCAGTTGAGGAATTTTCCAAACACAATCCGCCGGGCGGCAAGGGAAATGGGGGCGGTGTCGTCCACGATGCAGGGACTCTTTCCGCCCAATTCCAGCACCACCGGGGTCAGGTGCTCTGCCGCCTTCCGCAGCACCTCCTTGCCTACGGACTGGCTGCCGGTGAAGAAGATGAAGTCAAACTTCTCCTGAAGCAGGGCTGCGTTTTCTGCCCGGCCGCCGGTAATCACCGTCACCAGCTCCGGAGGGAAGCAGGCGGCAATCAGTTCCCCAATCACCTTTGCGGTGTGGGGGGCGTAGGCGCTGGGCTTGACCATGGCGGTATTCCCTGCGGCGATGGCGGCAGCCAGAGGCTCCAGGGTCAGCAGGAAGGGATAGTTCCAGGGGCTCATAATCAGGGTGTTGCCGTAGGGGGCGGGCTTGCGGTAGCTCCGGGCGGCAAACTGGGCAAGGGGCGTGGGGACGGTTTTCTCCCGGGCAAGCCCTCTTGTGTGGCGGAGGAAATAGGAGATTTCCGAGAGGGTCAGACCCACCTCGCACATATAGCTTTCATAATCGCTTTTTCCCAAATCCTGGGCAAGGGCCTGGCAGATGGCATCTTCCCGGCTCTGAATCTCCCGGTAGAGCCGCCGGAGCATTTCCAGGCGGAAGTCAACAGATAAGGTATTTCCTCCCTGGAAATAGGCTTTTTGCCTTTGTAATTGTTCCGAAATGTTCATGCTTTCCTCCTGTCTGATACCTGGCGGTAAAAGGTTTCCAGCTCCCGGGCGGTCATAAGCTTTGGCACCGGGTAGAGAGGATTTGCCTCCCGGGCGGCGTGGCGGGCCATCCGGGGGATGTCTCCGGGCTGGATATTTGGCAGGGTCTGGGGAATCCCCAGCTGCCGGTTCAGGTTCTCCACAGCCTGAATGAAAGCAGCAGCCCCTTCTTCGTGGTTCTGGGTTTTCTCTGCCACCCCGGCGGCGATGCCCAGGTCGTGAAGCTTTTTGGCAGCGGAGGCGCCGTAGCTTTTCAGCACAATGGGCAGCAGCACCGCGTTGGCAAGGCCGTGGGGGGTGTTGTACTGACCGCCTAAGGAGTGGGCCACGGCGTGGACATAGCCTACGTAGGAACGGGAGAAGGCCACCCCTGCCATGTAGGCGGCTTTCAGCATGGCCTCCCGGGCGTCGGCGTTTTCCGGCAGGGCGTAGGCGGTCTGGATGTTCTCAAAAATCAGCTTTACGGACTGGATTGCCAGAGAACGGGTGCGTTTTGTGGTAGAGCCGCCGATGTAAGCCTCCACGCTGTGGGTCAGGGCGTCCATGCCGGTGGTGGCGGTAAGGTGGGGCGGCAGGGAATAGGTCATTTTGGGGTCCAGCACTGCCACCCGGGGAATGAGGGTAAAGTCATTCATGGTGTATTTATGCTTTGCCTTCCGGTCGGTGATGACGGCGGTGAGGGTGGCTTCGCTGCCTGTACCGGCGGTGGTGGGGATGGCAATGAGGAGGGGAATCCGCCGCAGAACCTTCAGAAGGCCTTTCATCCGGGAAAGGGACTTCTTAGGGTAGGCGATGCAGGCACCTACACCCTTGGCGCAGTCCATGGAGGAGCCGCCTCCAAAGGCGATGAGAGCCTGGCAGTTATTTTCTATGTAGAGAGCCTTGGCCTCCGCCACGTTGTCCGTGGTGGGGTTGGGGCAGGTTTGGTCGTAGACGGCGCAATGAATCCCCGCCTGCTCCAGAAGGGAGATGAGGGGGGCAGGAATCCCCTGGCGGAACACCCCCGGGTCTGTCACCAGCAGCACCGAGGTGATCTGCTTCTTTTGCAGCAGGGGAATCACGTCCGCTACCCTATGGAGAATCTCCGGCTCCCGGTAGGGGAGAATCGGAATTGCCAGCCGGAAGGCAAATTGCACCCCCCGACAGAGTATTTTTTCCGGCAGCAGCATAGAACCGCTCCTTCCTGATAATGTTGACAGGTAAACCAAAGGGGATTATACCCACCGATTGTTGATTTGTCAACAAAAATCTTTGCGCCGGGGTGCCCCCGGTGTCAATTTCGCACGCCGGGGTGCCCCCGGTGGCAATGCGCACGGTAATCTTCAGCAAATCGTTACTGCCCCTCCAGTGCCCGGTAACGTTACCGGGTGGAAATCGAGGCAACGCACCAAAGCCCCCCTGGCCATTGTGGGGGTGGTTTGGCGAAGCCAAACCGGGGGGATAAAAGGCTGGCAGATTTCCACATGGGTTTGTTCTTTTGAGAAAGCCCCCACTGTGAATCCCTCAGTCAAAAATCAAAGATTTTTGACAGCTCCCTTTAACAAGGGAGCCTTGCGGCGTGCCGCCGCTGTCAATTCCGCACGGTAATCTTCTGCGAATCGTCACTGCCCCTCCAGTGCCCGGTATCGGCGGCTTGCCGCCGATACTTTTTCACTATTCACGCTTCCCTATTCCCTAAAAAAGCCTGTTGCAAAACTGCAACAGGCTCTTTTTTCAGATGGAGAATTGCTGCTGGCCCTCGTAGGGGATGTGGAGGTGCTCATAGGCAAGGCCGGTGACGCACCGGCCCCGGGGGGTGCGGGTGAGAAAGCCCAGCTGCATGAGGTAGGGCTCGTACACGTCCTCCAATGTCACCGCCTCCTCGCCGATGGTGGCCGCCAGAGTCTCCAGACCCACCGGGCCGCCGCCGTAATTCTGGATGATGGCGGTGAGCATCCGCCGGTCGATGGTGTCCAGGCCCAGCTTGTCCACCTCCAGCCGGGACAGGGCCAGGTCTGCCGCCTCCTTGGTAATCACTCCGTCCCCCATCACCTGGGCGAAGTCCCGCACCCGGCGAAGGAAGCGGTTGGCAATCCGGGGGGTGCCCCGGCTCCGGGAGGCAATCTCCATGGCTCCTTCCGGGGCGATCTCCATGCCCAAAATGGCGGCGGAGCGGCTGACGATTCTTGCCAACTCCTCCGGGGTATACAGCTCCAGCCGCAGGCTCACCCCGAACCGGTCCCGCAGGGGGGCGGAGAGCTGTCCTGCCCGGGTGGTGGCTCCCACCAAAGTAAACTTGGGCAAATCCAGCCGGATGGAGTTGGCGGAGGGGCCTTTGCCCACGATAATGTCAATGGCGAAGTCCTCCATGGCGGGGTACAGAATCTCCTCCACCACCCGGTTCAGCCGGTGGATTTCGTCGATGAACAAAATGTCCCCCGGGTTCAGGTTGGTAAGAAGGGCCGCCAGGTCTCCCGGCTTTTCAATGGCGGGGCCGGAGGTAATCCGGATTCCTGCCCCCATCTCGTTGGCAATGACCCCGGCCAATGTGGTCTTGCCCAGGCCGGGAGGGCCGTAGAGCAGGGTGTGGTCTAAGGGCTCGTTTCGCCGCCGGGCGGCCTCGATGTAAACCGAGAGATTCCCCTTGGCCTTCTCCTGGCCGGTGTAGTCCGCCAGCAGCCGGGGGCGCAGCCCCACCTCCCCGGCGTCCTGGGGGGTGAAGGCGGTGGTCACAATGGGAGCTTCCAGCTCCTGAGAAAATTCCAAACTCATAGCTTATCCTTTCATCACCATGGCCCGGAGGGCATAGCGTACCAATTCCTCTGTGGAAGCCTTGGGGTCGGCACCCTTCAAGGCGGCGGCAATCTCCGCCGGGGAGTAGCCCAGCTCCTGCAAAGCGGCTTGTGCCAGGGCGATTCCGCCGGACTGGGCAGGAGCCGCTGCCGCCACAGGGCCTCCCGAGAAGTCCAGCTCCGTGGCGCCTCCCATTTTGTCCTTCAGTTCCAGAATAATCCGCTGGGCCAGCTTCTTCCCCACCCCCTGGGCGGCGGTAAGGAGCTTTTCGTCCCCGGTCATCACCGCCAGGGTAAAGTTCTGGGGGCCGGAGGCCAGGATGGACATGGCGGCCTTGGGGCCCACGCCGCTCACGGAGGTGAGCAGCTCATAGCACCGCTGCTCCTCCCGGCTGATAAAGCCGTACAAATCAAAGGCATCCTCCCGGATAGACTCGGTGATGTAGAGCCTGGCGGCCTTGTCCAGCTTCAGCTGGGCGGCGGTGTAGGCAGTGACCCGGCAGCCGTAGCCCACGCCGCCGCAGTCAATCACCGCCAGCCCCGGCTCCAGCACCGTCACCTTGCCGGAAACATAGTATAGCATCTTAGAATCCTCCTTTTGCCCCCTGCTGCCGCAGAAGGGATGTGCTGGAACGGGCGTGGCACAGGGCGATGGCAATGGCATCGGCGGCATCGTCCGGCTTGGGCATCTGGGAAAGACCCAGAAGCCTTCTGGTCATGTCCATCACCTGATGCTTGGTGGCGTTTCCGTAGCCCACCACCGCCTGCTTCACCTGCATGGGCTTGTAGGCGTGGACGGGAAGCCCTGCCTGCTGCACCGCCAGAAGAATCACCCCCCGGCTCTGAGCTACCCCAATGCCGGTGGTCACGTTCTGCCCGAAAAACAGCTCCTCAATGGCAACCTCCTGGGGCTTTGCCAGCTCCAGAAGCTTTCGCATATCCTCGTAAATGATTTCCAGTCGGGCAGGAAAGTCCATCCCCGCCGGGGTGGTGATGGCGCCGCAATGAAGAAGCCGGGTCTGCCCCCGCTGGGCCTCCACCAGACCGAACCCCGTAATCCCATACCCCGGGTCAATCCCCAGTATCCGCACAGCCATCCCTCCCTTTCCCGGAAACTACCTTTTATCATAGCATATTTTTTCCCGTTTTCCTACTGTTTTTTCTTCCCTTCCGAAAGAGAAAAAAGCGCCCGGTGTCGTACCAAAGAACGACACCGGGCGGGTCAGGGAAGTAACGAGCAGCAGAAAGCCGCCGTGCGCATTGACAGC
>OVXI01000157.1_pt1 | contig 17670 bp, 16 predicted proteins | sample 1732031 | NCBI WGS metagenome assembly OVXI01 (sample SAMEA4545821, study PRJEB24839) | metagenome | biome: chicken; feature: ceca content | place: Italy | collected 2013-05 | reverse complement strand
GGCCTTTTGTTTGATGCCGGAGCAGCGAGATGAACTGCTGATCAATGATACTGATACCCCGTGAAATAAGCCTCCTGAATGAACTATCTGCAGATTTTTGATGCGTTAAAGGGTGAGCTACGAATGGGTACCAACTTCAGCTGGGTTCTTACTTTTCTTTTATCGGTAATACTCAAGAGTCCTTGCCGAATAGGGACAATCGTCATAATCATGCTCAAATAGCGCTGATGCACCCCACTTAGATTCCACCCGATCAACAGAGCCTGTATTTCCTTCCGTGAGCATTGTAACTTTTTTAGGCGTAGTGGCTTTAGAGTAATCTCCAGCATTGTAATAGTTTGAAGGATCATTAATCCAGTACTTGTTGCTCGAAGATGTAGAATACCATGCATAGGAATGACAATTATATTGTGGAACTTCTTTCCTTATTAGTGTTGCTGATGGATATTCTTCAAGAAGCCGTCGAGTCAACGTCGCTGCACTGCTGGCGGTAGTTCCATGGTCACTCCACGACAAGTTGTAGTATGCACTGACGGTGATGTCAGGGTCGCCAGTTGGAAGCTCTTTTTCTATAACGCTCTTAGCAACGATAGGTTCAATTCCAGAGAGTACCGTTGCTAATTTATTTATGCACATTAATTCAAAGTCATCGGTGCTTTTGCTCTGAACAGTGTACATATCAGCCATCACGTTGTTCAAAGCATTTGCCACTTCTTCTGGATTTTCTTTCAGTCGCCTGTCTAGCTCGGCGAGGCCGTTAAACTCTTCTACGACAACATAGTAGCTGCGTAAAGGGTCATCAAGTGTATCGTGGACAAATAACGAAGCCGCAAGAGGGTAATCGATGACCGTCTGAACCAGCGCTTCCGTTGTTAATTTCTCTAGTAGGTCATCAGGAATCTGTGACACTTCCAATTTTTCTTCAAGAGAATCTAGTTCTGCCCAATCATCCGTACCAGGGACAACTGGGAATTCATATGGTGTGTCTATCATAGATGGATCTTCCTGGATATTATCCACCATATATGCTGGGTTTACAATCGCAGATGTGAATATGAATAACAGTATTGCTATTTTGCGAGCTTTCATATTTAGTGCAATTCCTTTGACAACATATTCTTATGAGACTTCAGAATGGAATCAATTTATCCTGCAAATGTTGGATCACCCTTCTCTTTGTCTATTAGTACGATATAAAGACGTGAGATGAGACACTATTTTGTCAAAATTAATGTTATACCGCTTTGAAAATCACGTCCTAGTCTGGATAAATAGAAAGCCCTATATCCGGAAAGTGGTTTCCAGATATAGGGCTAGTTCCTTAATTGACACCTAGTATTCTTATTATGAAATGATTCGCAACCCGTTTTCCGCATCCCAGGCGTAGTCCCAGCCGAATGACTCTACAGCGTAGCGCCATGTCAAGGGAAAATACGTTACATTTCGGAAGCTCAGCAGGGGCCAGTCTGTGTCCCCGCCGCTGACGGTCTCGCCGCCCACTACCACCACATAGTCCACTGTCCGGGCGGCGACCGCCTGCCCGGGCCGGAGGGCCCCGCCGGTGTCTGCCACATAAGGCCCCCGCTCGCCGCTCCTGTCGATGGACAGGGTGCGGGTCTCACCGTCCCACCGGGTCTCCAGGCCCAGAAAACGGCAGAGGTCCCAGGTCATGGGGACATAGGTGATATCCTGATAGACCAGCAGAGGATACCGGGCGGCGGCGTTGTCAACGGCCTGTCCGTTCAGCGTCACCGCTCCCGCGGCCACCGTAGCCGTCACCGATCTGGCGGCCTTGACCCGCAGGTCCGTCAGGGCAAGTCCCGGGCAGTTCGCAAAGGCATCGGGCGCTACATAGATCGCCCCGGCGGGGATGGTCACCGCCTCCAGCTTCACGCAGCCAGAGAAAGCGCCGCTCCCGATCCGCCGCAGACTCTCCGGCAGCCGCAGCCCCTCCAGGTTGTTGCAGAGGGCAAAGGCGTTCTCCCCGATCTTCCCCAGTGTGTCCGGCAAAATGACCTCCGTCAGCGGCGATCCGTTGCCGGCGGAGTAGTAAAACGCCCCACTGCCCACGCTGGTGACGCCGGAGGCGATCTTCACCCGGGTGAAGGAGAAGAGGTCCCAGAGCCGGGATCTGTCGGTATCAAAGTAGTCGTACATGTCCCCGGTCCCCTGGATGTACAGGGTCCCATCCTCCACCCGGTAGGTCACGTCCTCGCCGCAGACACCGCTGTCGTTGTAGCTGACGGGACCGTTGTGCAGGGCCCAGGCGGTGGAGTTAAGTGAAAAAACCAGACCAAATAGCAGCACTAAAGCTGAATCGTAAACTTTTATTCGCTTCATCCTTAGTTCTCCGCGCGAAATATTGCCTTAAAACTTGAACTTGCAACATGTGGCATTGTGAGATAGTTAAGGTACATAAGAGATCTGCACAGTTTCTGTTGCCCCTGAAGAGCTATCGGTTCGCGACGCACTTATTATTCCATCACTGACAGTTTTATTTTCGTTACGCAGTCTTAGAATGCGCCGATTACCCGTGCCTATGACAAATCTTTCTCTTGATACATTTGAAAATCCATTTAGTACGAAAAAGGGAGGTAAAATGAGACACCGTTTCTTCAAATTTTTGGGGAGATTTTGGCACCACCAATGGATCATTTCCTTAACAGACTTAGATGTTAGGTATAAGATGAGGCTATTCCGGTGTATCTTCGTTTCGACTTTTGCAATTTTCGCTTGGTCTGCATCACCCCAAGTGATGACAATGCGACTACCCTCTTTAATGCCGAGGCACTCATATCCCTGTACCGTAACATGCAATTGCTCTGTCCTACTCATGAGAACTTACCCCCCATACCTTTGTAGTAGTGCATGAATTAGGACACAGTGGGGAAGTCGCCCTCATTGTTCATTGGTCAAGAATAAACACCCTATAACTACAAAACTTCGTAGTTATAGGGTGTCTCGCAGTAGAGATTTAACGCAACTGTGCGGATACGAACACTAAAATATTAGGAATTTAGGATGTGCGGGTAACACAAATGGTTTGGCTGCTGGAGTTTCCCGCCAAATCTGTCACCGTTATATCAAAGTAGTTGTCACCATGATCCAGGAGGTAAACATCATTATATTCGTCACCTGCACCACAGTCAAATAGTTCCACAGAGGTACCGTTAATCATCAAATCACTCATTGCTTCTGAGCAATTAACAAACAACACCACTCGGTCTCGATTGGTTTCGTTGGGCAGATCCGCAAAACTTAGTTCAGGCGGAGTTGTATCTACTGTAACGGAGTATTCTCTCGCCTCAGAAATCAGTCCATCTATTTCTCTGACTACACACAGTTCATGGATGCCATCCTCCAGTGGCAAGCTCTTATCGAGTGTCTGATCATTTTCTGTGACAACAATGGATTCGTCCGCAAGAAACTCCTCTAAAATATACGAATCTGCGGTGATATTTGGTATATCGATTTCTACAGGAGAAGGCATGAGAGAAATCTGCAACTGCATGTCGACAGTCGAATTTATAACCGTATCCTGAGAATCAATAACACTCCCTTGAACTCTTGGAAGTGCCGCAACATCTTCTTCGGTAAAAGCGGAAATGATCATGGTCCATTCACCTGCTTGCGCATTGCTGATTTTGTAGGGAGCATCGGGCGCTATATGATAGAGCGTATCATACAGCTTTCCATCTGGAGAAATGATGTCGATGGACCTTATTGCTCCCTTGGCAGCCATTTGTATTACGATATCCATATTGCCAGGAGTAATAATTGCTTGCTGCTGTTCTTCTCCTACAGACAAAACCATGGCTTCCGAGACAACAGATTCCGCGTTTTCAATCGGAGATAATTCAGGCAGTTTGTCACTGATATTTTCGTTTAGTAGCTCACTTCCTCCCACAATTTGGAAGGACTTTGACGCACTCCCGTAACGTTCTTGACGAGGTCTATCACCAGAAGCGAGGCCTTCTGCATCGTACACGCGGCACTCTACAGTATGTGTTCCACTATTTAGCCCCAGTGCATTTAATGCAATAGAACTTGAAGCCCCATTTCCACTTGAAACTAAACTGCCATCCACATACCATTCGTATGACTTAACTGCTACATTATCGCTCGCGGTCATAGATGCTATGTTGTCAGAAATGAAAAGTGTTACCTGAGGAACTTCAAGGTCAAATGCAATATTAAAGTTTTCACAAATGTTCCAAGCACCTTCTTCATTTGCAGTGATATTGTTCATATAAGCATCATAGAACTCTTGCCAATTTGCCCTTGGATTCTTCATCACTCTTTCCACTTGGTATTTTGAATTTGAAGAATAAGTTTTGTTTTGTGAATATACCTGCATGTAGTATACTTTGTTGCTTTCAACTGGAAGATTTTGAACTTGTTCATAATCTTTGCTTGTGGATAATGTTCGATATAAGACTGGAGTACCACCGGACACCGGCTGAGAGTAAATTTTAAGATCATAATTGCAATCTTCTGGGATATTACCTAAATAAAAGTTTGCTTTGCCATCACGGCCAAAATCAACTTTATAGTAGTCGACATCTGATGCACTGCTAATCGTTCCATACATATCATCATTGTTTTTGTAGTTTGTTGCCGAACCATATGAATTGTTTGGCTCTCTCTCATTTACAATTGAATCATAGGACTCGACTGCAGAATCAACGTCATCTGGTACTACCCTCTCAGTTGTTATTTCCCATGCTCCTAACTCTTCCACATTTCCGTCAATAACAGAGATAGAACCATAGTAACCTCTAGCAAAGTCGCCATAATCAAAGACAAGAGAAATTGAATACTCCTTATCTTCTATTAGCGTAATTATCTCGGATTCTAAAATTGGGAAGTCGGCATCAAAAACAGAAACATCATTTTCATCATCATAAATTTGAATATGAACAGGAGCAGTATCTATATCAGCACAGAGTTCTATACCTGTACTTTCAAATGCCCCTTCTGCTGATAAAGGCGGAAACTTGATAGGAATCATATCATCGTCCCAGGCTTCATCTGCTTGATCTGGTATTTCACTTACATCTCCATATCCATCCGCGATATATATACTTCCATCATCAAATTCCGCATATTTAATGTAATCCGGCATGCTTCCGTCTTCTGGCAATAAAATCACATCAACATTTTCGTCAATATAATCTACTATCTCATTTTCATCTGTACCAGTGACCTCTTCTATATATCCAGTATCTGTTTCTGGTAAATCGAACTCAGGACTCGTTGCATACGCACCACTCACTTCTGTCAGGGAAAACAGAATCACCGCGCACATCATTGCTGATAAAATTCGTTTAGTCATTTTGATGCCCTCCATCAATTATGGTAGATTGTTTCAATAAATTAATGCAATTAGAGGAACAAGCGGAACAAAAATTAGTACTTCTCAACCAATGATGTAATTGAACAAGGACTTTATGACGCCCCAATTTAGAGGATTTCATAAACTCCTTTCACTCTACAATGGAAAATTCTGCCACAAGGTACTCGATCGCAGAAGGCCCCAGATCATTATCTGGAGTCAGTCCGATCACAAGACGATAGGTTCCGGCAGGAACACAGTCTCCGTAAAAATAAAAGCGTTTCTCTCCTGTTTGTACGCTATGAGGAGCGGCAACGCGGCCCTCGCTGTAGAAACCAAGATTGTCCTTATCTGTTCTGAAGGCAAGACGATACCATTCCCCATCCTGCAAAGCCTCAATCGAAACTGTGCTGGCGTCAAAGGTGTACTCTGTATCCGTCGAATTCTCTATCGAATATGCGATTTTGACATCCGAGCTGAAGTATTCCTTTTTCTCTACTGTGAGCGATAGCCCAGAGGTGTTTGACGCACTCACGGTAGAAGGCGCGTCCATAGTGACCTGGACAGGCGCATTGTCTGCGTCGATCTCCTCTGCGGCAGAGCAGCCAAGAAGTCCGGCAGCGATGCAGAATAGCAGGCTCGCAGTCAGCAGGAGTTTCATACGTTTGCTGTTTTGTGCAGTGTTCGTGCCAGATGCCATCGGCAATATACACCTCCTGAGAATGGTGGTCCACTGCTAATAGCGGTTTACTCTTTTTCTGGAGAAATTCTACGCTATGCATTGATAGTTTTAGATGTCAATGTCTTTGTTTCGGAATCAGTCCCGCTCCAAACTGTAACGGTAGTTACTGTCCGATAGCTGTTGCCTTCAGTGACTTCAGCAGACTCGTTGACTTCTGCGCGGCGTCCCTCCTGCTCATCGCTCCATGTCTCAATGGTTTTCCAGCGCAGGGAAGATTTTTCCTGCAGTTCCACAACGATCTCACACTTTGTTGCTGTGCTGGGGTAGCCTCGAACAAACGCATCGACAGAAGCGACGCAGTCTTCGATGTAGAAGTAGCAGTCCGCATCACTGATATATGTCATTCTGGGTGCAATCTCAGGCTGCTCATATTCCATATTGGTATTATAGGCCTTGACAGGTATCGTCAGCAAACACACAAATAGGCATACAAGAGCTGCCATTTTTCCCCTGTACATATTTTTCACCCCCCTTCTTCGTACTTATACCTATTAGTACGAAAAAGGGAGGTAAAATGAGACCCTACTTTTGTCAAATTCTAGTTTATTTTTTCAGCAACAGCTTTCAGCTCTGTCGGATCAATGGTCCCATACAAAGAATACAAGATATGGTCTTTTGTCCAGAAAATCGATGTTACACCATTTTTCGTATTCAGAACCGCCTCTGAGTCACCAATATAAAATTCCTCTGAAATGGCGCCTTCTGTGTCTAGTATTTTCTCATAATCGCTATTATCAACGATAACTGTTTGGGTCAATTCAAAGAAATTTCCATCTTGGGCTTCGTAGAGAATATAGCGGTATCTCTCTCTGGCAGTGTCCTCAATTTTTTCCATTTCATCAGGAATGTATTGAAAGGTTATTTCGGGCAGCTCAACGTACTGTTCCAAGTTGCTCTCTTCAGAAACAAATCGGTAATTTGTTAGGTCATGGAACACCTGAGAAATCACTTCGATAACTTTTTCCCGGTATGCCTCGACTGTCATCAAGCCGGAAAAAGAAAGTATGCCTATCACTAAAATGATTGCGGCGACCCTACGCAAACCTCGAATCACTCTATTGACCTGTGGTGATCTTCTCTGTTCCCGGATCAGACGCTTCATCTTTCTCTCAAAGCGTCTTGAGAATTTGTGCTCTGGAATATCAGCATCACTGGGAAGCGTACTTAACCACAAGTCTCTCACCTCCGGCGCATGTTGATATAGCATATCATCAGTTATCTGCATTGGCAGTAACCTCCTGTTCTGCAAGGATTATTTTCAATTTTTCTTTCGCTCTCTGAATGGTCTTCCTTACATTAGCGACACTCATAGAGAGCATTTGTGCGATTTCACAATCCGAATACCCGTTATCATATTTCAATAGTAGAAGGGACCGATACTTTGGAGAAAGCATGGCTATTGCCTGTGTGATATTTACGCTATCCGGTATTGCCTCTAATCGAGACGGAGAGTGAATATGTATATTCTCCTCATCAATTGGCAAAATAACACGACGCCTCTGTGCCCGGTACAGGTCAATTGCTTTCCTCTCAACTATAGTAACGACTAAGCTCTTCGTTTTGGGACACTTAGCTACTTCGATTTTGTCTATGATTTCAATTATTTTTTCGAAAGCTTGATGTACAACATCCTCAGAATCCTGATCATTGTTTAAAATTTGTTTAGCAACATAAAACATTATTGCTCGGTATTCAGTATAAATGGTTTCAAACTTTGATTTATTGGCATCCGTTTCTATAGCCGCTAAATAAATCATTAGCATAGGGGGATACCTCCTGGAATGTCTCATGGTGTAATTTTTGAAGTATAAAGCTACTTCTGTTTGGTTCTGTTTGGGATGCGCTCCTTGCGATACAATACAGCAAAGGAGTTGAGGGCAGTGCAAGAAGAGTTTCTCCGGCAAGATATTGGGTGCAGAATTATGCGCCTAAGAGAAAGCTATGGTTATACCCGAGAGATACTGGCAGAGAAACTCGGAATCTCTTGGCAGCACCTTGCAAACATCGAAAAAGGTCGTAGGGGTATACCACTGCCGTTGCTGCTCCAGCTCAGAGAACAGTTTAATGTTTCAGCAGATTATCTGATATACGGAACAGCAAATGAAAATGATATCACTGATTTAATGGCGATGCTTGAGGGAGTAGATGAAGCTGTTTATCCTTATGTGAAGGAATCTGTCATCTCTTTGCTAAAGCTCTGGAACTATAAAAAGGATAATCCTGGGGAGTCGTGTGGTTAAGTATCACCACTTTTTTTATGGGGCAGAGTTACACAGCTTAACATAATACCTCCAAAACGCATTTCCCTCTCTATATTATTATTACGAAGTAGGTTTGTCAAAAGGGACACCAAATTGCAAAAATAAATATCATCTTTCTTATTGAAATGGCGGGACGTTCGTAATGCGACCCGCCATTTTGTTATGTGGAATGAAGTCTCAACTTCAGGTATTGCCATTAACTAAGGAAAGATTGACGGGTTCACCGCCTATTCTTGAGTATGCTCCCTCTATGAAAAAGAGAGAAATAAAACACTGTCAGGTATGGAGGGAGCTTATCTATTCACAGACAACAACCCATTTCTGTTGCTTGAACAAGTTTTGCCTATAATGTGTTCTAACCTTTTAGTGGCGCTGCAATGATTCCCGGCCCCTTTTCGAGCAGTCGTCTGCCGTCTCAAGTGAGACCAATCGGAGACTCCCGCTTTACTGTATTTGGCCGCCAAATCTGGGTAGCAGTCCGCATAAGAACATTGGCGGTATATTTCCCCTTCCATCACACCCTGCCCTTGCGGCAAGCGCAAGTTTACAGGGATCGTTCAAGGCGGTACAATGAGAGTGTATTTCAGGGCGGAGCATTGTAGGGCGGAGCATTGCAGGGTGGACGGAAAGGAGGCTGGGGGTGTAGTCTGTCCCGGAACGAGTCCGCAAAGCCGACCAGGAATACAAAAACACAACAGGACCAAGAAGACCGTAATTGCCCGTGAGGGTAGTTGCGGTCTTTTTTTGTCCGCCGTGGAAAGGAGAAGCAACATGAAATGAACAGTCGGAGCAGACTGATCCCAGTCAGCTACTACAACGCCTCCCAGGAGGTGCGTCTGTCCGCATACGCGGATACCATTGTCTACGAGCAGAATGGTCCCAACAGAAATATACTCCGCGCCATTCGGTTCGGCGGCTACCCGGAGATGGTGCGCGGCCTTGCCGACGCCGTGTATGCCGGGGGGACGCTGGACGCCAACATGGGAGACGGCCCCTTATGGCTGGAAAGCCAGGCCAAGCGGTACCGGCGGCAGGTAACTCATGACGGCGTGTACGCGGAAGCGACGCTGCTGGCCATCGACGACGACCAGGAGACGAAGGCCTCTAAAAGCGAAGAAGATGGAGGCGAGGAACATGAGGAAATGGATCTGCCGCCGCGCAAGTGCATCATCTTCTGTCCGGAAAACGACAGAGACCGCCTCTTTGAAGAGGTGGACCGGAAGACGGCGGTGCCGCTGATCCCCGAGTTTCGGGACTATGTGCTGGATGAATTGGAGCGCCGGGGCATTTTGAAGCGGCTCCAGGTCATCTCCCTGCGGGAGAAGCTGGACGCCTGGGTACTCTATTGCCGGCAGGATGACGAAAATATCATCTCTGTAGTGGAAGACGGCCTCAAAAGCGGGGCCATTTCCATCCCCGGGACCGTCAGCGACCCGAACGGCTTTGACGGTGTAGAGAATGTCACCGGCTATCTGAACACCTTCGGCGTGACGGTGGCCAAGCGCATCCGCGGGCAGTTCCAGCCTCTCTTTGACCCGGCCAGCGAACCGCTTTCGCCAGAGATCCTGGCCATCAACGACTACATTCGTTCTCATGCGGGCTATTCCCTCTACGATGCCCAGCTTGCTGTGGCCGAGGCGGTAAAGCGTCAGCTGCAAAGGCACAAAAGCAGCATTATCGTAGCGGAATGCGGGTCCGGCAAAAGTAAGATCGGCGCTACGGCTATGGCCGCCGTGTACGCCCTGAGGGCGGAACAGGCCGGTCGGGGGCGGCAAAAGACATTCAATGTGATCCTGTCCCCATCTCATGTGGCAAACAAATGGGCGCGGGAGATCAGCGAGACCCTGCCGGACACCGCCGGCGTGGTGGTGTGCAGCAACACAGAACTGGACCGGCTCTACGACCTGTATGAAAAGGGCGACAAGAGCATCTATGCCATCATCACCAAGGAGAAGGCTCGGGACGGCTTTATGAAGCGGCCCGCCGTGATTTGGAACCGGCGTCAAGGGGCGTATCTCTGCCCGGACTGCCTGGAGCCTATTGAGGCGCCCTTCACGGAGGACGGAATCCGGTACAAGGGCAAGGTCAACCAGTTTTTCTTCCGCACGGAGAACAGCAAAAACCACAAGTGCGGCAACTGCGGCAGTTCCCTCTGGGCGCCGGTTAACCCCGGCCATGTCAGCGAGTGGGTGAAGTTAGGCACCTATGGCTGGATTCATCGCCGCCATGCAGCGGAGCACCTTACGAAAACGAAACATGAGCCGACGCTGGAGCAGATCCGAATGGTTGCGGAAAACCCGGACGGATACTACCCCGCCGTGGGGGCCTGCCGGCGCTACCCTATGAGTTCCTACATCAAGCGCAGGTACAGGGGCATGTTGGACGGATGCATCGTGGACGAACTCCACGAGTACAACAACGACAGCGGCCAGGGTGACGCCATGGCGGAGATCTACTCCGTGGCGGACCGGGTCATCGGGATGACCGCCACCCTTATCAACGGCTACTCCTCCGGCATCTTCCATCTGCTCTACCGAGTCTGCCCCGGCCTTATGATGCAGGACGGCAAGCGCCACTGCGCCCCCGCTGACTTTGACGCGGAGTATGGCGTTGTGGAGAACACCTATGAGGAAGACGAGCAAGATTACGCGGTCAACCGCAGGACCCACAGGCGAAAGACGAGAACCCGGCAGCTGCCCGGCGTCTCTCCGCTGGTCTACTCCCGGTTTTTGCTGGAGCAGACCGCCTTCCTCTCCCTGTCGGACATGGGTAAGGACCTTCCCGACTATGAGGAGATCCCAATCCCGCTGGATATGGAAGAGAAGGTCGCCGAGGAGTACAGGCGCATCGAAAACATCCTGCGGAAAATCCTGAAGGCAGGGGGAAAGGGCGCAAGGCGGATCCTCTCGGCCTACCTTAACCTGCTCACGGTCTACCCGGACCAGCCCTATGACCAGCCGCCCATTGTGGACCCGGACTCCGGGGAGCTGCTGGTGGAACCGTGCGACGTCGGCGATTTTGACACCATCGGCGCAAAAGAGCGGGCTGTTCTGGAAATCGTGCAGCGTAAGGTGGAACGGGGCGAGCGCGTTCTGGTCTACACCAGCTGGACGCGCACCGACTCCCAGAAGAAACTTTTGAAGCTGCTGACCGGGGCAGGCTATCGCACAGAGATCATGAGCGACAAGATCCGTCCCCGTGCCCGGGAGGAGTGGGTGCAAAAACGCCTTTCCGCCGGGATGCAGGTGCTCATCACCAACCCCTCACTTGTGGAGACCGGCCTGGACCTGAACGCATTTACCACCCTTGTCTTCTACAGCATGGGCTACAAACTGTTTACGCTGCGGCAGGCGTCCCGGCGTTCCTGGCGCATCAACCAGACGGCGCCCCGGGTGGAGGTCTACCTGCTCTACTACAAAGACACCATGCAGCACAAGGCCATGAAACTCATGGCCTCCAAGCTGGCGGTGGCGGGCATCATCGAGGGCAACTTCACCGAAGAGGGCCTGGCGGCCATGAGCGATGTGCAGGACATGACATCCCAGATGGCCAAGGAGCTGATGCTGGGCATCAGGGACAATGTGGAGGATATTGCCTCCGCCTTCAAGCGGATGGCGGTCATCAACCACGGACGGAAGAGGCCTGAGGATAAGTCTGGTACAGCTGAAGCGGAAGCCGCTGCAGCGCCGCAGGTGCGCAGCCTCCCGGAAGCGGTACTTGCCGAGCCGGCCCCGGTGCCCATTCCCGCGCCTGAGCCGGCTGTGTTGCGTAGGGGGATTGATCCGGAGAAAGCCGCGGAACTGGAGGCGATTCTGGAGAAAGCCCGGAAGCCCAAACGAGCCAGGAAGGCCCAGGTGGACGAAAATCAGCTGAATCTCTTTGATTTTGTGGCATGAGAAAAACGACAGGAGGAATCGTATGTGGAAACATCGAAACTGATGACGCCGCTATTTTGTAACGGCATGTTCAACGCAGATGGCAAAAGGAAGCGTGCTGTATTTGTGGGTGAGGTCTCCAACGGCGCGGACGCATACCGCCTCTGGCGCAGCTGCGGTGTGCCCAACCGGGACTATCCCCGGGCGGAAAACGACACGCATCTGCTCTATGTGGAACTCCATGGGTATCTGGCGCCCCTGGGCATGACCGAGTATGACCTGATCATCCGTAGCGGCGATCCCCCTGCCATCGCGGAGCTGTATGGGAGTATGGAAGGGCGCAGAGCGCACTTTCATGAGCTCAGCAAATCCGAACAGGCCCATAGCGTTGCGATCCCACGGGCGCTGGAGATCGAGGGTGAGACGATCCGGCGTCTTGGCAGCGACCCCGCCCGCCAGGCAGAGTACATCAAGCGGATGGAAGATGAACATATTTCCACCTACCTGGAAGCCAAGGAGAATGGCGGACAGAGTTTTCCGGATTTTTTTGGCGCGGCGGCTCTGGATGAGATTGACCTCTGCAGGGAGTTGTCCGTCAGATACCGGGCGAAGAGGAAGGCGGAGCATGCGGCATGGCAAGCGGAGATGGAAGCGAAGCAGAAAAGGCATCGCGAGGACACAAACCGCAAGGCGGAGCAGCAGATCCGCCAGGCAGTCCAGATCCTCAGGCAGGGAGGAGTGCTGGAAAATGAGAGCATCTGTCTGTACCGGGATGACGACGGCTATGGCAGTTACGCCATCGTCAACCACCTGATGCGCCTGTATGGAGTGGAGGTTCCCCTTCGCACCCAGGGCTGGATCAATGAGAAGCTGGTCAGCCTCAGAGTTGTAAACGGGCGCTGCAATGACCTCAGATACCGGACCAAAAAGGGTGGACGGTGCTCAGAGAAGATCTTCGCGTGCGTCAACGAATTGATTAGAAAGGTCTGTTCAGAAACGGAGGCTGCGGCATGAAGGTAACGATGAACCGGATGGAGGCGCTTTCGATTGCCAAGGCAGCTGAGAGCATCGCTCCCAGCAAGGCCACTATGGACGAACTGCGGTGCGTCCTGCTGGAGTGCGGCGGCGACGGGAAACTGACCATGGCGGCGACCAACAACGAGGTGGCTCTGGAGCGGCGTATGCCGGCGCAGATCCAGGAGGCCGGTGCCCTGCTCATCAACGCCAAGCTCTTTGCCAACATGCTGGGTGTCTTGGGCGGCGAGACCGTCGCCATCCAGGGGGAGGACGGCCGGCAGGCGGAGATCACAAGCGGCGCATGCCGCTATACCATCCCGATCCTGTCTGTGTCCAATTATCCACGCGCGGAGATCCCCTTCCCGGAGGATACCGTGACGGTTAAAAATATCCCCCACATGGCCGCCCGGACGATTTTCGCGGCCTCGGAAAATGAGAGCAAGCCCACCATGCGGTGTGTCAAGCTGGTCTTCACCAGCGACGGCTTAAAGGCGGTGAGTTACGATGGCTCCCGTCTCGCCGCAGCCAAGGGCGACAGCAAGGGTGAGGCGTCGGCCAGCCTGCTGATCCCCGCCGCATCCCTCAATAAACTGGCCCGCCTCGTGGGCAATAAAGATGAGTTGCATGTGGGCACCACAGGCAAGAGCGTAGTATTCACGAAGGAGGACTTCCTGTTTTCCGCACGGCTTCTGTCGGGAGAACATGTGGACGATGACCTGCTGCTGGGCAGTGTGCGAAGCGCATTCACTGTCCTCACCGATGCCGCAGCGCTCTATGATGCGGTCTCCAGCGTTTCCGTGGTGGCGGATGAATGCAGTGCGCTCAGCCTGCACTTTGCGGACAACCGGATCCGCGTGCGTTGTGAAGGTGCGAACTGCTCGTCCGCTCGGGATTTGGAGGTCGTGGCGCTGTCCGGGTCACCGGAGGGCGAATACTGGTACAACCCCCAACAGCTCTCCCAGTGTCTGTCCGCCCTCGGCGGCACGCTGATGCTGGAAGTCGGGCAAAACGGGGTGCTGGTCATGCGCACCGACGACCTGGTGTGCCTGCAGCTGTCCCGACGTAGGCCCGCGCTGCTTCGGGCAAGGGAAGAAAAACAGAAGAAAGCGGTCAAAGCGGCCGCGTAGGAGGGATGTCATTGGAGCGTATGGAGATCTGCCGCTATTGCGGCGGCGTGATCCGCCTGGTGCCTGCCCGGGCTGTCTACGGTTCCGCCGTCAAGCGTCTGGGACTGGAGAAGGAGTACATCTACCAGTGCCAGAACTGCAACGCCCGGGTTGGCTGTCACAAGGGTACGACGCGGCCACTGGGCCATGTGGCCAATGAGACGCTGCGGCTCAAGCGCATGGAGACCCACCAGGTATTCGACGCGTTTTGGAAAAACAAAGGGGTGAGCCGCACCAAGGGCTATCAGTGGCTGGCCAAACAGATGGGACTTCCCGAGCGGCTGGCGCATATCGGCGGATTTGAAATGGACCAGTGCCAGAAGGTCATCGACCTTTGCAGGAAAGAAGAGGAGGACGCAGCATAATGTGCGAAAAAAACAAATGCCGGCACCGGGCAGAGGGCTTTTGCGCCTGCCCGCCGGTCAAAAACAGAGAGGAAAACTTTCTTACCCTCCTCGAGCATATGGCGGTCAATATGATGGACATCCGCTGGGAACTGGACTATACGGACTTAAACCACCCTGAAAAGCGTAGGCTCTGCCGTGTGGGCACCTGCCGTGTCTGCGGCGGCGTGCTCTGCCATGAGCTGGACGCCTCCGATCCTCTGACCGGGGACGATTTCCTTGCGGCGGTTTACCGTCATCTCTACCAGGTCCATCGCGCGAGAGGCAGAGACATGACAGATGCACAATTTCGACGGCAGTTTGTGGAGATATTCCACAATCAGGACAGGCCCGTTGTCCGCGCATGGCTGGAGCGGCCGGAAAACAGCGATGTGCGGCACATGTACCGCCGCGGCTCGGATGTAGTAGGCACGGGAGAGCCGATCCTGGAGGTCCCGATTTATACCATTGTCCGGACAGGCGCGGATACAGACCGGGGCTTCCCCCCCAGACGGAAGGGAGTTTCCTGTCCAGACTGCGGGCCAGAGCAGAACTAAAAAAGCTGGTCGAGGTGGAAAAGGACGAACTGGATGACCGCTACGACGGCATGGAGTACAGCGAGGACCATTGGGAGGCATTTCAGGACGACTATGCCACCGCTTTGTTCACAAGACTGGATATTATTCCCTCCAAACTGCATTTGCCCTCCCGCACGGTGGCATTGGACGTAGACAGCTGCGGAAGTAAATGTGGAAGCCGGGAGGACACCCGCAATGAATGTCGGCGCATAGTCGCCAATGGATCGTATCAGGAAGCTGCAAGGACTGTAAAAAGGAGCACGAAGATGAGTAAGTGTCAAATCAAAACCGATGTTCAGCGCCGCGCCTCGGAATCTTACCAGGATATGAAGGCCCGTCAGCAAAAGGAAATCAACGGCTTCCCCAAGGCGTTCGCCTTCAGCGACAGACAGTTTGCCGAGGGGATGCGCGCCCTGGGGCTTGACCCGGCTGACAAGGACAAGATCGTTTTCATTGGCGGCGGCGGTTTCATCCGAAAAACGGATGAGGGTGACTTCCAGGCCATGTTCCAAAGGCACCGCTTAGAGCGCAAGGCCGCCATGGATGCCGACCAGACGGGAGACGGGTATCTCCTTGAAATGTTCCGTTGTGAACTTTCCAATCATGAGTACGGCTACACTAGGGACGCGGAGCCTGCCCTCATGGTGCTGGGCGTCGCCTGGGAGGACATCGGCGGCGATGAGCGGCTGATGCATGCCTTCGAGACGGCCTGCCGTCAGGAGGCGGAGTGGTACGACAGGCATTGCGGGGTGTGAAATGGCAGATGAGAGAACGGGCCGCACCTTCCGCATCACATACAGGCGGAAGGACGGTACCCTCGGGCAGTATTACACCACTGGGGAAAATGCCTGTTTCGCTGTAACCGATTTTCTACTGCGCACGGGAAATGCGCGGGAGAGCGTAGTTTCGGTGGAAATCGTCTGGGGGCGTGGTTGGATACGGGCATTATGAAATATGTGGCGTCTTGCTCCTTCGGGAAGGACAGCCTGGCCACGATCCTTTTGGCACTTATGCATAGCGAGCCGCTGGATGAGGTGGTCTACTGCGAGGTCATGTTTGACGATGCCATCTCCGGCGAGGTGCCGGAGCACCGGGACTTTATCTACGGCCGCGCCATCCCCTTTCTGGAGCGTAACGGCATCAAAGTCGTGGTGCTTCGGTCGGAGATGACCTACATCAGGAGCTTTTACCGTATCCTGCAAAAAGGCCAGTCGGCGGGGAAACTCAACTCCTGGCCGCTTTGCGGAAAGTGCTGCATCCAGCGGGACTGCAAACTGCCGCCCATCAGGGCCTATATGCGGTCCCTCGGCAGCGGTGTGGTCCAGTACATCGGCATTGCCTATGACGAACAGGAGCGGCTGACGCGGTTGGAGGCGGAGAAAACCATATCCCTGCTGGAGAAATACCAAAAGACCGAGCGTGACGCCGCGGACATCTGCAAACGGGCTGGACTCTATTCCCCGGCCTATGCGTTTTCAGATCGAAACGGGTGTTTTTTCTGCCCCAACGCGAAGGAAAGGGAACTGCGCCACCTCTACGAATGCTACCCGGACCTCTGGGCGCGCCTTTTGGAGTGCCAGGGGGCGCCCAACAAGGCGACGGAGCTGTTCAACCGCAAGGAGCGGTTTGACGAGATCGACCAGAGGTTTCGCAATGAGGATGCCCAGATGTCCCTGTTCGACGACCGGCCGTTCAGAGCGGCCGCATGACGAAAGGAGGAATGACTTGAGCGAGACTGAAAAACGCTGTGGCAGCTGCGCCTTCTCCTACTATCCGGAGGGGACGGGGCGGGAGCACTGCGGCAATCCCGGGTACAACGCGACAACTTACACCCATGAGATGCTCATGGAGGACTGGGGTCAAGGCCACTGCCGCTTCTGGACCCCCAAAATACAGAAGGGAGCACATGATGAAAAACAATTATTCACTGGCGGAGCGCAACCGCATCGTGGAGGAGTACCTGCCCTATGTCGATCAGGTGATCCGCAGAAACAGGGGACTGATGAGGGCGGCAAGGCTGGAGTATGACGATGTCTATCAGCAGCTCTCTCTACGCCTCATCCGCGCCGTCAGCACCTACGACCCCGACAAGGGCGAACTGGGCGCGCATATCTGGGCGCAACTGCGCTTTGAACTGCTCAACTGCAAAACCCCCAGCCGCCTGTGCGGCATGACGGATCTGCCCAGGGATTTTTGCAGGGAGAATATCATCTCCTTCGATTCTATCTGTGAGAACAGCGAATGGTACGAGCAGATCATGGCGGCATAGGATACGCCCCGCCGCCATTTGACCCGGATGAAAGGACATCTCCC
>OVXI01000155.1_pt1 | contig 17757 bp, 19 predicted proteins | sample 1732031 | NCBI WGS metagenome assembly OVXI01 (sample SAMEA4545821, study PRJEB24839) | metagenome | biome: chicken; feature: ceca content | place: Italy | collected 2013-05 | reverse complement strand
CGAGGCGGGCTTTGCCCCCTCGAGCTCCCCCTGTGCTGTATAGCTTTTTACTTCTGAAGGGAGTTCTTCAATACGATAAAGAGGACCACGCTTTGCGGCGTGGCCCTCTTTTGGACCCTGAAAGAGTATTATCAGACCTTATCGCTGCTTCCTTTCTCTCCCTCCCATTCCGGGGGGGAAATCCTGTGCCGCTCCATCAGCGCCGCAGCTCCCGGGGTCATCCCCAGAAGGCCGTGCTGATTTGTGAAAAACACGCCGCCGACGGCCATTCCACCCGCCCGGTGCTCCAGGGCCTCGCCCAGGGCCGCCGCAAGGGAGCGCATCACAGCCTCCCGCAGACCCTTCTGGTCCAGAAGATCCACCACGGCGTCGGTGGTCGCCGCGTGAAAAATGGCGTTCAGGGTATCGCCCGTTGCCCCCGCGAGGGCGGCGTGGGCCGTCAGGCTCTCCCGCCGGCCGTCCGCGACATGGGAGTGGGTGTTCATGATCCCTGAGGCCACCTTGCACAGCTTGCCCAGATGGCCCACCAGCAGAAAGCTCTGAAAGCCGAGCCCGGCCGCGTAGTCAATGGCCTCGCCGACGTAGTTGCTGCACTGGGCGCACTGCTTGAGGCTCAGGCCCAGCCGCTCATGGGAAAAGCTCGCGCCGTAGTTGCCCGGGGTGACCAGTACATCCTGCCCACCAGCGGCATGGACCATGTTCAGCTCCAGGCGGACGGAGTCAATGATGGCGGCCTCGCTCATGGGGCGGACAATGCCGCTGGTGCCTAAAATGGAGATCCCGCCCTCGATGCCTAAGCGGGGATTGAAGGTGCGCTTCGCCAACCGCTCTCCCTCGGGAACGGAAATGGTGATTCGCAGTCCGTGGGCCGCTCCCGCCTGGTCCAGAGCGGCCCTGACCTGTTCGGCGATCATCCGGCGGGGGGTGGAGTTAATGGCCGCCGCGCCGGGGGGCTGATCCAGGCCGGGCCGTGTCACCCGGCCGACCCCCGCGCCGCCGTCGATGACCACATCCGGTCCGGGAATGACCTCCGCCCGGGCAAAGATCAGGGTGCCGTCGGTGATATCCGGGTCGTCGCCGCCGTCCTTACGGACCGCGCAGGAGGCCCAGCCCGGGCCGGCGGAAAAGGCTTCCAGCTCCGCGTCTACCGGAATTCCCGCCGGCGTGTCGATCCGCACCGCGGGCAGATATGTTCCGCGCAGCAGCAGCTCCGCGGCCCCCCGGGCCGCCGCCGCGGCGCAGGTCCCTGTGGTGTAGCCGCAGCGCAGCCGCTCCTTTCCCACGGAGATGAAGTGCGTGAATTGGCTCAAACCGGTCTCCCCTTTCCCTTTTCCCGCCGCCGCGCCGCGGAAGATTTGACAGCGGGCACGGCCCCGTTTGCAATGGCCGGAACTTTATGTCCGTATTCTACCACTTTTTCCTGAAATGACAATAGATGACGGCGATTGGGGCGATACCTCCCCGCCGGACTTTTTTCGGCCATGGAAAAACCTCCTGTGCCGCGCCGCACAGGAGGCTCATGCCGTTGCGAATGGAATTTGGTCCGCCCCTTACGTTTCCGACGCCCGCTGGGCCAGGCAGCTTTCTGCCGCCAGGAGGACCTCCTCATCGGTGGCAAAGGTTACCAGAGACCGGGCTTCCTGAAAAGAGAACCAGCCGATCTGGGCGATCTCCTCCTCCTGTGCGTGCTCTGTGCCGCCGGTGGGGGAGGCCAGGAAAAAGATCACGTCCTTGACCACGCCGGACTTGGGATAGTAGGTCACCATCTGGCGGAAGGAGGTGTCCACCCGGGCGGTGAGCCCTGTCTCCTCCCGGATCTCCCGGGCGGCGGTATCCGCCTCGCTCTCGCCGCTCTCCACGTGGCCCTTGGGGAAGCTCCAGTGACCGCCGTTGCGCCGGGCGAGCAGGTATTCCCGCCGCCCCTCCGACATCCGCCAGATCACCGCGCCGCAGGATTTTTCCTCCGCCGCTTTGTGAAATACGCCGCCGTCCCCCCAGGTCCAGGCGCCGCCGTGGGCCCCCAGCTCAAAGTGGAGTTTGGCGATGCCCAGGTCCACCAGGCCGAAGGGCGTCTCCTCCGTCAGATGGGCCACCACGGAGTTGTCCCGTTTCTTCACAAAGCGGTAGGCCTGGCGATTCCGGGCGGAGGGGGCCCGCTGTACGGCGGCTATGCCGGCCATGAACCAGGCGGGAGCGTGGCTGAGGCCGGAGGCCAGCTCCGCCGCGGTCTTGACGGAGCGGTGGGGCGCGTTGTGGATCAGGTTTTCCCGGCCGCCGCGCTCCGCCGGCACGTGGCCGATGGCGGCTACACAGACCAGCCGCTCCCCAGGCTCCAGGTGCCGCAGACAGAAGTCCCGGTCATAGGTGCCGCCCACCCAGCAGGTGCCCAAGCCCATGGTGGTGGCGGTGAGGATGATCCGCTCGCCATAGTAGCCGCACTTCTCGTCCAGGTCGGGATCGTTCTCCGGTCCTGCAAAGACCAGGTAGTTGTTCACGCCGGTGAGCATCCCGTAGCTTTTTGTCAGAGAGGCAAAGGGCTCCGGCTGATCGCAGATGAGCTGGATGTGAAGCCCGGCCCGCTGGTTGGACTGATCAATGGTTTTGCCCAGCTCCAGGCGCTGCTCTGCGGAAATAGGAACCCGTAGGTAGCTGCGGAGAGAGGTGCGGGCGGTGATGGCGTCGGACAGCGTCATGGCAAGCTCCTTTCCGTGTTTCAGACGGCAAATGCCTGAAGCACATACGATCAGCGGAATCTTTATCAAAGCTATTTTATACCAAGTCTTTCTGATTCGTCAAGAACCAGGAGGTGTTTGCCTTTACAAGCTGATGATTCAGCGAACGGGCTCCGGGTGCGGGAACGCGCATATCGGTCGGCGTGGCTGCAAAGGCAGTCTCCCGGGATGCGCCACGTGTTAAGAATTTATAAATTTTAATACAATTTTTGTTAAGATTTTGCTAAGAATAGCGATTCGGCGTTGTGAGACAGGCCGATCACCTGTTACAATGATACCACAAGTACATACCGTGAGAAGACCGCGGGAGAAGAGATCGGGCAGATAGAAGCGATGCCCGGTTTCGCCAAAGACGTGAAACGTGCGGGTGCCGAAAGGCGGGACCGCGGTTGGATGGAATTCTGGAGAAGCCTGCCCCAGGGCAGGTGCCGAAGGTGCAAGCGGCCTACCCCCGTGATCTCTCAGGCAAAAGGACAGAAAGCGCAGTGTATTCCGAACCTCCGTCGGTGTGGCGGCAGAGGGAGGGATTGCTGTTTTCTGATGGGGAGCACCGCTGCGCGGTGCTCTTTTTGCGTCTCCATCTGCTCTGGTGTGTATTAAGAATTTGTGAAGGAGAGAGGAAGGAGAGATCAGAGCATGGAGAGACTGTACGAGCTGATACTAGGCGAAAATGGCATAGAGCGCGCTATCAACAGCTTCATCTGGGGCGCCCCGGCCATGATATTGATCATGGGCGTGGGCTTATATGTGGGAATTCGCAACGGCTTCCCGCAGTTTACACACTTCATCCACATCATGAAGAACACGCTGGGCAAGGCTCTGAAGAAAACGGAGAAAAAGGCCGGCGCCGTCTCTCCCTTCAAGGCCATGTGTACCGCCCTGGCGGCGTCCATCGGTACCGGCAACATCGCCGGTGTCTCCGGCGCCATCGCCCTTGGAGGTCCCGGCGCCGTGTTCTGGATGTGGCTGTCCGCCCTGCTGGGCATGTGCACCAAGTACTGTGAGGTTACCCTGTCTGTCAAGTACCGTGAGCGGAACAAGGCCGGCGACTGGGTGGGCGGTCCCATGTACTATATCCGCAACGGCTTAGGCAAGAAGTGGACCTGGCTGGCGGTGATCTTTGCCATCTTCGGCGGCTTTGCCTCCTTTGGCATCGGCAACCTGACCCAGATCAACACCATTGCCGGCACCATCAACGAGGCCATCAGCGGCGTGGTCGCCACCACGGAGTCCCAGCAGAATATCATTGCCATCGTGGTGGGCGTGATCTGCGCCATCATCGTCTTCATCGTTCTGGTGGGCGGCATCCAGCGCTTGGGCGACGTGTGCGCCCTGATGGTTCCCGTTATGGCCATTATCTATGTGGCCGCGTCGATCATCGTGATCGTTGCGAATTTCGCCGAGATCCCCCACGCCTTCCGGGCTATCTTTGTAGGCGCCTTCAACCCCTCCGCCGTGGCCGGCGGTCTGGCCGGCGTAGGCATCCGTGAGGCCATCATCAGGGGTGTCGGCCGGGGTATCTTCTCCAATGAGGCCGGCCTGGGCTCCGCCCCCATCGCCCACGCCGCCGCCGACGTGAATCACCCGGTGGAGCAGGGCATTTACGGTGTGTTCGAGGTCTTCATGGACACCATCGTGGTCTGCTCCATGACCTCCCTGGTGGTGCTGCTGGGCGTGGGTGTGGACAACATCCAGTTCGGCACCGACACCGGCGCGGCCCTGACCATCCAGGGCTTCACATCCGTGTTCTCCGGCGCGATCCCCGGCATCGTCGTAGCTGTGTGCCTGACGCTGTTCGCCTTGTCCACGATTCTGACCTGGGGACTGTACGGCACCCGCTGCTGGGAGTTCCTGCTGGGCCATAAGGCCTCCAAGGTTTACCAGGTTATCTTCTCTCTGATCGTCATCGTGGGCGCAACCATGGAGCTCCAGATCGCCTGGAACATCGCCGATACCCTCAACGGCCTTATGGCCATCCCCAACCTCATCGCTGTATTCCTGCTGGCCCCGGTGGTGGCGAAACTGACAAAGGAGTACTTCACTGACGTCCGTCAGCGGGAGCTCCGCAAGTAGCGTACGCGTTCTATCCCTCCTTAGGCGGCGGGGCTCCAAAACGGGTCCTGGCTCCGCCGCCTACATTTGGGAAAGACTGAACATACCCGCAAGTGTGTTGAGAACGGGCCGGGTCTTTCGAGCCGGCCCGTTCAGGCTGTCGAAAAAGTCTTGTCAGACTTTTTCGCAGCCTAAAAATGCCGTTACTTTCCCACTGCGAAGCAGTGGGAAAGTCCCCGCTTCGCGGGCCGCACGCCTTGCGCAGCAAGGCTTTGCGGGGCATTCGATTGGATTCGAGGCGGGCTTTGTCCCCTCGAGCTCCCCCTGCGCCGTACTGCCTCTTTGCATGTGGGGATAGTTTTTTGACATGTTGGGAGCGCCCCGGGCCATTGGCCCGGGGCGCTCCCGTTGGATCATGTCGCAGCTGTTGTCAGTGTTTCCCTCGGTCAGTCCAGGATATATACGGTGCAGTCCCGGACGCCGAACTGGATACACTCGTCGTAGCTATTCATATATAAGTCGATGATATTGCCCCGTACGCCGGTGTCCTCGGCAATGGCGAAGCCGTAGGTGTAGGCGCCGTCGTTGGATACTACGTAGACCTTGGTGCCCAGGGGCAGGGTATTCCTGTCCACGGCCACCACGCCCGGACGGACGGTGGTGCCGGTGGCGGTGACGGTGTCCACCTTGCCCTCACCGGCGGTGTAGGCGGTGCCCCGCATGGTCCGGGCCTCACGGTAGGTGAGGACCTCACCGTTTTCCAGGGTCAGGGTGCCGGAGCCGTCGGCGTTGGCGGAGATGTTCGTCACCTTGTCGCCGTTGTTGGCGAAGTTGGCGATGGTGCCCTTCTCGATGATGGTGGGGACAGGGTCGCTGTCCACCACGTCCACCAGATGGCGGGAGGTCTCCGCGCCGTCCTGGTAGATGACTTCGTACACCTCGGTGTACTCGCCGTTGCTGCCCTCCTGGATAACGGATTCGTACCAGTCGGGCTTCTGGCTGTTGTACTGATAGATGACCTCGTGCTCCTCCACAGAGGAGACATTCTCATAGAAGACCAGCTCGGAATCAATGGTAATGGTCACCCCGTCCTCCTGGGAGGACACGGAGACCATCTCCAGGGGGCTGGGCTGGATCTCCAGCCGGGCGAGGAGCTCCGCCACCGTCTCCTCCTGGGAAACAGCGGAGACAAGGGAATCCTGATAATCCACGGTGACGCTCTGGCCCGCAGCAAGCTCCAGATCACCGCTCTCACGGGAGAGGAGCTGGGCGGAGGCGTTGGTCAGAAAGACCTCCGAGGCGAGAACTGTCACGTCGCCGGCGGCCGGCTCGGCAGGCTCCACATAAGCGGCGCTGGCGTCGCTGTCAGTGGGGTGTGGCGTCAGGGACAGGGCGAGAAGGGAGAGGACCGGTACTGCTGCGACAGCGATCAGCCGCGTCACCAGAGGGGCGGCTTTCTTGCTTCCTTCAAACATGATACTTGAACCTCCATTTGCTTTCAAAAAAGGGGCCAAAAGGCGGCAATGTCGCACACGCCCATGCAGCGGAACATGAAATATGGCTTCCGCCGCCGGGTTGCCCTATGGAAAGGATATCCAGAATTTCCTTTCCTCAGACAGTGTATGCAACCGAATTGTAACTTTTGTTACTTTTCTGAAAACTTCGTGTAGCATACCAGAAAATCTCGATTATGTCAAGCTTTTTCTAACAATTTGAAGAGATTGGTAGACATAATAGAAGAAAAGCCGACTTATGACGAGGAAAAAACACCCCTGTCCGACAAAAAAAGTTACAAAGACGGTAACAAAAAGTAACAGCAGAAACTAGCAAAAAGGAGCCGCCGGCGCGGTCACCAGCGGCTCCTTGAGATAAGGGTTAAGAAGAAAAGATCCCTGAGCGAAGCGAACGCCTCGCGAACAAAAGCTTTTGTCCAACTTTTCGCGAAAAGTTGGCGGGTCCAGGGCAGAGCCCTGGCAAGCTCTGGCGCGGTCCCGGTCAGTCCTGGCCGCTCTGCCGCTCCCGGCGGAGCTCCTCGTAGACCTCGGCCAGCAGCCGGCGGTCAGCCTTGGTAGACATAAAGTCCTCCTCCCGGAACATATCCGGACGGCGGCGGAGGGTGCGGAGCATGGACTGCTTCTTACGCCAGGCCGCCACGTTGGCGTGGTGGCCGGAGAGGAGGACCTCCGGCACCTTCTGGCCATGCCACTCCTCCGGGCGGCTGTACTGGGGATACTCCAGCAGGCCGTTCCAGTGGCTCTCCTCCTCGTAGCAGGCAGCCTCAGGCAGCACCCCGGGGACCATGCGGCACACCGCGTCGGCCACCGCCATGGCGGGGATCCCCCCGCCGGTGAGGACAAAGTCCCCCAGGGAGATCTCCTCGTCCACACACTCCTCGATGAACCGCTCGTCGATGCCCTCGTAGTGGCCGCAGACCAGGATCAGGTGGTCGTAGTCCGCCAGGAGCTGCCGGGCTTTTGCCTGACAGAATGTCTCGCCGCAGGGGGAGAGATAGATGGTCCGGGACCGGTCCGCGCCGAAATTCTCCTTGATGTAGGCCCAGCAGCGGTACAGGGGGTCGGCCTGCATCACCGCCCCACGGCCTCCGCCGTAGGGGTAGTCGTCCACCTGCTTCTGCTTGTTCACCGTGAAGTCCCGGATCTGGTGGGCCTCGATGCGGATGTAGCCCCGCTCCTGGGCCCGGCCCAGAATGGACTCGTTCATCATGTCGCCCACCGTCTCGGGAAACAGGGTCATAATGTCAATTCTCATGGCTGCCCATCCCCTCCCATACATGGATCTCCATGGTACCGCCTGACAGGTCAATCCCCTTCACAAAGGCTGGCACAGCGGGGATCAGGTACTCGTCCTCGCCGCCCCGGACGGCGTAGACCTTGTGGGCGGGGTAGGAGAGGACCTCCTCCACCGTGCCCAGGACCCGGCCGGTGGCGGCGTCCCGGGCGGTGAGGCCCACCAGCTCCGCGTCAAAAAATTCTCCCTCTGGAAGCTCGGCGTCAGAGCGGCGGATGGCCACGGCCTTGTTCTTCAAAGCTAGGGCGGCGTCCATGTCGTCCACCCCCGGGAGCTTGATCAGCAGGCAGCCTTTGTGGACCCGGCAGGCGGCAGGGACGTGGGGCCGTCCGTCGATATAGAGGGTGCGGCACCGGGCCACGGTCTCCGCCTCCGTCCCCTGGGGCAGCAGCTTCACCTCGCCCCGGATGCCGTGGGTGTTGACGATCTTTCCCACGGTGATGAACTCAAGTTCCATGTATTGTCTCCTTTGCGGATGGTTGTTGAGATTTTATAGAAAAAGCCATTCACATGATACGCCGCCATGTCCTGACAGCCATCAGCACCAGCGTGCCGATTTCCAGAACAAGAAAGCCGACAAAGGCTACCAGGGTCAGGAGGCGCGCATCAGCATGGAACAGCAGCAGGGCCGCGGCGCTGACGCAGAGGCAGATCGCCGCGGCAATGTTGTAGTACCTGCGGGCCAGCGTTTTGCAGAAGTAATGCCACTGGTCGGAAGAAAAACGCAGAAACGACAGATTGAGACCATTTTGGCTGGCGAGCTTGTCCGGGCTGGCGTAGTCGTAGTTTTCGATGAACCGGCCCATGCCATAAAGGAAGAAGATATATATTACTTCCAGTAGCACGGCAAAGGAAAGGCTCATGGCAGAATTCCTCCTCAGTTGAAGCGGACCGTTTCAAAACGGAAAACTACGGAATAGGAAATAAATAGTCAGAGAGGGCCGCGTGTCGCGGCCCTCTTCTCAGTCTACGATCTCCACCGAAACCTTCTGGCCGGTGCGCTGGGCGCAGGAGCGGATCAGGGTCCGGATCTCCTTGGCAATGCGGCCCTGACGGCCGATGACCTTGCCCATGTCGTCGGGGGCGACATGCAGCTCCAGCGTCAGCTCCTGATCGCCCTGTATCTCCTTGACGGATACGGCGTCGGGATTTTCCACCAGGTTTCTGGCGATGTAGAGCAGCAGGTCCTTCATGCTGTGCCCTCCAACCGGTTCCATTACAGCACGTCGACCTTCTTCAGCAGAGCGCGGACGGTGTCGGTGGGCTGAGCGCCGGTCTTGATCCACTCACGAGCGCGCTCGGCGTCGATCTTGATCTCGGCGGGGGAGACGCAGGGGTTGTAGGTGCCGATCTCCTCGATGAAGCGGCCGTCACGGGGATAGCGGCTGTCGGCCACGACGACACGATAGAAGGGGGCCTTCTTGGCGCCCATGCGGCGCAGTCTGATCTTAACCATGATAGTTTCCTCCAGTTTGTATATGATAGTTGTTGTTTATCTAAATGCCGGGCTGATGACCGGTGCATTTACAAATTTGATCGGCGGATCACTTCAGCCGTTTCTTTCGGCCAAAGCCGTGGAGCTTGCCCATGCCGCCCATTTTGCCCACCTTGCCCAGACCGTCCAACCCCTTGGGCAGCTTGCCCTTGGTCATCTGCCGGGTGAGCTGAAGCATGAGCTCGTACTGCTTGAGCAGGCGGTTGACGTCGGAGACGTCCAGGCCGCAGCCGGCGGCAATGCGCTTTTTGCGGCTGGCGTTGAGGATGCCGGGGTTTTCCCGCTCCTTGGGGGTCATAGAGAGAATGATGGCCTCCTGACGGCCCAAAAGCTTCTCGTCCACCTGGGCTCCGGCCATCTGCTTACCCAGCTGACCGGGCATCATGGCGGCGATCTGGTTCAGATCCCCCATCTTCCGCAGCTGGCTCATCTGATCCATGTAGTCGGTGAGGGTGAAGCGGTTCTTCTTCAGCTTCTCCTCCAGCTCCGCCGCCTTCTTCTCGTCGAAGTTCTGCTCCGCCTTCTCGATGAGGGAGAGCATGTCCCCCATCCCCAGGATGCGGGAGGCCATGCGGTCGGGGTGGAACAGCTCGATCATATCCAGCTTCTCACCGGTGCCCACGAACTTGATGGGCTTGCCGGTGGCCGCCCGGATAGAAAGGGCAGCGCCGCCCCGGGCGTCGCCGTCCAGCTTGGTCAGCACCACGCCGTCGATGCCCAGGGCCTCGTCAAAGGCGGTGGCGGCGGAGACGGCGTCCTGGCCGGTCATAGCGTCCACCACCAGGAGAATCTCGTTGGGATGGACGGTGGCCTTGATGGACTTCAGCTCGTCCATCAGCTTCTCGTCGATGTGGAGCCGGCCGGCGGTGTCCAGGAACACCATGTCGAAGCCATGGTCCTTGGCGTAGGCAATGGAGGACCGGGCGATCTCCACCGGGTCCGCCTGGCCCATCTCAAAGACGGGGATGTCCAGCTGCTTGCCCACCACCTGCAGCTGGGTGATGGCGGCGGGGCGGTAGACGTCGCAGGCCGCCAGCAGGGGCCGCTTGCCCATCTGCTTTTTGAAGTAGCCCGCCAGCTTGGCGCCGTTGGTGGTCTTGCCCGCGCCCTGGAGACCCACCATCATCACAATGGTGGGGGGATGGGAGGCCATAGCGATCTTGGCGTTGGCCCCGCCCATGAGGGCGGTGAGCTCCTCGTTGACGATTTTGATGATCTGTTGGGCGGGGGTCAGGCTCTCCAGTACGTCGGCCCCCACCACCCGCTCGGTGACGGAGGCGATGAAATCCTTGACCACCTTGTAGCTGACATCCGCCTCCAGCAGGGCCAGGCGGACCTCCCGCATGGCCTCCTTCACGTCGGCCTCGGAAATTCGTCCCTTGCCCCGCAGACGTTTGAATACGCCGTTTAATTTTTCAGAAAGGCCCTCAAATGCCATGTCTCGCTCCTCTTATTCCCGCAGCGCCTGGGCCGCCCGGGTGATGTCGCCCACCAGAGAATCGATGCGGGGGTCCTCATATTGGCGGTAGTTGATGGTCTTGATCTCGGCGGCGGCGGCGCTGATGGCGTCCACGTTCTCCCGCATCTGGAGGAAGCGCCGGATCAGGCCGGTCTTGTCCTCCACCTCCTGCATGATGCCCTCGGCCCGGACGATCACGTCCCGGACGCCCTGGCGGCTGATGCCGCTGTTTTCCGCAATCTCGCTGAGACTGAGATCCTCGTTGTAGTACAGATCGAAGAACTCCTTCTGTCTCTCTGTCAGGAGTTCCCCGTAAAAATCATACAGCATGGTCATGCGGTAGGTCTGGTTTTTCACGGCGCTTCCTCCTTTTGTAAAGTGTGATTGCTTTACAACCTGGACTATGATACCCCACTTCCGGCGAAAAGTCAAGGGAAAATCGGAAACCCGCCGGGAAATTTTTCCCGGCGGGCGGTGTGATCCATGGTTAGGAGGCCTGCTTTCGCTGTCCAGCTCAGTTCAGTCCGTCCAGGCCGAAGGAGAAGGTGTGGGTCTCCTCGCCGAAGTGCTCGTTGGCCACCCACAAAACGGTTTTGTTGGTCAGGTCGTAGACCGCGCTGTGGACGGTGCAGCCGTTGCCGTCGTCGTTGTTCCAGCTCCGGCGGCCCACCTCGGCCAGGATGTCCATGGCGGCCTGGCTGTCATCCACCACGCCGCCGGTTTCCTCCAGCCGGCTGAGGATGCGCTCATACCGGTCCAGACCGGCGGGGGCGTCGTCGTTCTCCGTGTAGTAGCCCTCCTGGAGGATGAAGTTGGTGACGGCCTGGGTGTTGGTCTCGTCGCTGTAGGTGACCTTCAGCTCCCGGGCGGCGCCGTCGTTGTCGGTGCCGTCGGTGCCGGCCACCCACTCCAGAACGGCGCTTTTACCGGTGGCGTCGGCTACCATGTAGTGGTAGGAGGTGTTGGCGGAATCGTGGAGGTCATACTGGCTGACCAGCTCCACAGCCTCCTCCACGGTGTCGGCGTAGTCCAAGATCAGCCGCAGCATGGTGGTGGAGGTCAGGTCGGGCTTGTCGGTGTTCTGGTCCGTGGGAACGGTCTCTTCCCCCTGGTAGGTCATGTAGATGCCGCAGCTGACCCCGGCGTCGTTCATGCCGTCCAGGGGGATATAGGGGGCGGCCAAGCAGATGATCTTGTCCATCAGCTCCGTTACGTCCGCGTCCACGTCGATGCCCAGGAACTGGAGGTCCACGGTGGACACAGAAGCGTGACGGCCATCGCCAGGATCGGTGAAGACCAGACAGGTGTTGGTCTTGCTGAAGTCGTAGTTCCGGGCAAAGAGGCGGCTGCCGTCCTGGGCCTGGGCGGTGAAGGAGGCGCAGCCGATCTCAGGAGCCTCCAGGCTGATGTCGATGAGGCCCTTGGTCAGGTTGCCGGTGATGAAGGCGATAAGGTCGCTGTCGCTGGCGGCGCCGCCCTGGGCCAGGAAATCGTCAAAGTAATAGCCGCCGGAGACGGTCATCTGGTAGACGGAACCGTCCAGGTGGTCGTCGTTCCTGTCCACAATCTTCTCAAAGGACAACAGGGTTCGGATCTCATTCCCCCACAGGAACCCCACAGCCACCGCCAGGATGACTACTACGGCGGCCAGGACCGCCAGCAGAATGAGGAGGACCTTCTTCACAGTGACAGGCTTCTTCTGAATCGTTTGTTCGCTCATGAAAACGCTCCTTATGTATGTTGGATTGAATGGGTTCCGCGCCAGCCCTTGGGCGGCGCGCCGGCGGGGGAGGGGAAGAGCCGATCCCCGCCAAATGAATGGTTCACAAAATGAACTGTTGCATGATACCACGGCGGAGGCGATCTGTCAACCAGTATTTTCCGTTCCCGGCTGGAGACAGGAATCCAGGCCCACGTCGGTTTTTTGTCTGGAAGTTGACGCGGCCGGGGTTTTGGTATATAATACATTGAATTTCTATGCGGAGCGGAGGGACAGGCCATGTGGATCGCTGACGGCTGGAGGGATTATGAGCTGCTGGACTGCGGTGGGGGTGAGAAGCTGGAGCGATGGGGCAGGCATCTGCTGGTGCGGCCGGACCCCCAGGCCATCTGGCCCGCCGTGGGGCGGAACCCGGGCTGGACCCGGCCCGACGGGCGGTACTTCCGCTCCAGCACCGGCGGTGGACACTGGGACAAGGGGAAGCTTCCCGCCCAGTGGCAGATCCGCTATCGAAACCTGACCTTCCAGGTCAAGCCCATGAACTTCAAGCACACGGGCATCTTCCCGGAGCAGGCGGTGAACTGGGACTTCGCCATGGAGGCCATCCGCCGGGCCGGGAGGCCCATCAGTGTATTGAACCTCTTCGGCTATACCGGGGCCGCCTCGGTGGCCTGCGCCGCCGCCGGGGCCAGCGTGTGCCACGTGGACGCGGCCAAGGGCATGGTGGCCTGGGGGAAGGAGAACGCGAAGCTCTCCGGCCTGGAGAGCGCCCCCATCCGCTGGATCGTGGACGACTGCGGCAAGTTCGTGGAGCGGGAGATCCGCCGGGGGCGGCGGTACGACGCCATCATCATGGACCCGCCCAGCTATGGCCGGGGCCCTACCGGCGAGGTGTGGAAGCTGGAGGACAACCTCTACCCCTTCGTGGAGCTGTGCGCCAAGGTCCTGTCGGATCAGCCCCTTTTCGTGCTCATCAACTCTTACACCACGGGACTGGCCCCCAGCGTATTGACCTACATCCTGGAGACGGTGGTCTCCCGCCGCTTCGGCGGCCGCACCGACAGCCAGGAGATCGGCCTGCCCGTTACGGAGACAGGGCTGGTCCTGCCCTGCGGCGCCACCGGCCGGTGGCAGGGGGAGTGACCTGTGGGTGACATTGTCGCTGCGGCTTGGCATATGCTGGCGGACTATGCCGTAAAGATGTTGCCGGGGATTTTGGCGGCGGCACTGGCCTATGGACTGTTGCTGCCCCGGCGCAGGCGGTCCCTCGCCTCCGCGTGTCTTCTCAGCAGCTGTGCCCGGGAAGCAGCGATGCTGGTGTTTTGGGCGTTTTGCGGCGGCATGGCGATCCTGACCTTGACCCCGGACTGGTTTGACTGGCGCTCCATCCTGGCGGGCGGCGTCCACATGCCCTTTTTCATGTGGGGTACCGTGAATTTGCAGCCATTTGGCAGCTACTGGGGCACCCTGTGGTCCGCGCTGATCGTGCTGGCCAACGTGGTCATGTTCCTGCCCTTCGGCTTTTTTGTCTCGCTGCTGTGGCGGGGCTGGCGGTGGGGGAGGGCCCTGCTCCTGGGCCTTGCGGTGACCGGCTTCGTAGAGTGCTGGCAACTCCTGGTGGGCCGGGCCTTTGACGTGGACGACCTGCTGCTTAACACTCTGGGCATCCTGGCCGGATGCGGCCTGTATCGGCTGCTCCGCTGCCTGTTTCCCAGCTTCGCGGCCCGGTTCCAGGTAGCGGAGGCCGCCTAACGTGCAAATGAAGCTTTTGATATATTGATAGATGAGGAAACGCAATGGCCAATATCATTCACATCGAGAAAATCTCTTTTACCTATCCCGAGGAGGAAGGGCGGGAGACCTTCGCCGCCCTGGACGGGGTGACCCTGGACATTGAGGCCGGGTCCTTCGTGGCGGTGCTGGGCCATAACGGCTCCGGCAAGTCCACCCTGGCCAAGCACATGAACGCGGTGCTGCTGCCCACCGGCGGCAAGGTCTACGTGGACGGTATGGACACCTGGGATGAGGAGGTCCTCCTGGAGATCCGCCGCCGGGTGGGCATGGTCTTCCAGAACCCGGACAACCAGATCGTGGCCAATGTGGTGGAGGAGGACGTGGCCTTCGGCCCGGAGAACCTGGGCGTCCCCACGGAGGAGATCCGCCGCCGGGTGGACGCCGCCCTGAAGGCCGTGGGCATGGAGTCTTTCCTGCTCCACGCTCCTCACAACCTCTCCGGCGGCCAGAAGCAGCGCATCGCCATCGCCGGCATCATCGCCATGGAGCCGAAGTGCATCGTCCTGGACGAGTCCACCGCCATGCTGGACCCCAGCGGCCGCCGGGAGGTGCTGGACACGGTCCGGCGGCTGAACCGGGAGAAGGGCATCACCATCGTTCTCATCACCCACCACATGAACGAGGCCGCCATTGCGGACCGGGTGGTGGTGATGGATGACGGCCATGTGGTCATGGACGGCAAGCCCCGGGAGATCCTGACCCGGATGGAGGACCTGCGGGCCATCGGCCTGGACGTGCCCCACACGGTGGAGCTGCTCCACGGCCTGCGGGAGGACGGCTTCGACGTCCCGCTGGACGCTCTGACAGTGGAGGAGTGCGCCGACGCCGTTTGTTCTGCCCTGGTTACTGGCAAGTAAAAACACATTACAGTAAGCGCGGCCTGGGCCGCGGGAAAGAGGAATAAGATTGGAACCCATCATTCGCGTGGAGGGCCTGACCCACACCTACGGACAGGACACCCCCTTCTGCCGCAGCGCGGTGGACGGGGTGAGCCTGGAGATCTACCGGGGGGAGTTCCTGGGGATCATCGGCCACACCGGGTCGGGGAAATCCACCCTGATCCAGCACCTCAACGGGCTGCTTCAGCCCACCGTGGGGAAAATTTATCTGGACGGTCGGGACATCTGGGCGGACCCCAAGAAGATCCGGGACGTGCGCTTCCGGGTGGGGCTGGTGTTCCAGTACCCGGAGTACCAGCTCTTTGAGGAGACCGCCTACAAGGACATCGCCTTTGGCCCGAAGAACATGGGCCTGGACCAGGAGGAGATCGACCGCCGGGTCCGGGCCGCCGCCCGCTTCGCCGGGCTGGACGAGGGCCTGCTGGAGAAGTCCCCCTTCGATCTCTCCGGCGGCCAGAAGCGCCGGGTGGCCATCGCCGGCGTCATCGCCATGGAGCCGGAGGTGCTGATCCTGGACGAGCCCTCGGCGGGCCTGGACCCCGCCGGCCGGCGGAGCCTGCTCAAGAATATCAAGGAATATCACAGGGAGCGGGGCACCACCGTGGTCATGGTCAGCCACAGCATGGACGAGGTGGCGGAGAACGTGGACCGGATCATCGTCCTGGCCGACGCCGGGGTGGTCATGTCCGGCACGCCCCGGGAGGTGTTCAGCCGGGCCGGGGAGCTGGTGGCGGTGGGGCTGGATGTGCCCCAGGTGACCCGGGTGGCCATGGCTCTGCGGCAGCGGGGCGTGGACATTGACTCCGCAGTCTACACGGTGGCGGACCTGCGCCGGGCCCTGAACGCAGTGAGAGGGGGAACGTGCTGAGATGCTCAAGGACATCACCCTGGGCCAGTTTTTCCCCGGAAATTCCCTGGCCCACAAGCTGGACCCCCGGACCAAGCTGATTCTGACGGTGGTCTATATCGTGGGGCTCTTCTGCGCGGAGTCCTTCCTCTCCTACGGCCTCATGGCGGCCCTGCTCATCGCCGGGGTCCGGGTCTCCGGCGTGGCCCCCAAGGCCCTGGTCCGGGGCCTGAAGCCCGTGCTCTTCATCATCTGCTTCACGGCGGTGCTGAACCTGTTCTACACCCCCGGGGAGGAGCTGGTGAGCTTCTGGATCTTCACCATCACCAAGGAGGGCGTCCTCACGGCCTTCTTCATGGTGCTGCGGATCACCATGCTCATCATGGGCACCTTCCTGCTGACCTACACCACCAGCCCCATCTCCCTCACCGACGGCATGGAGTCCCTGCTGAACCCTCTGAAGAAGATCAGAGTGCCGGTCCACGAGCTGGCCATGATGATGTCCATCGCCCTGCGGTTCATTCCCACCCTCATCGAGGAGACGGACAAGATCATGTCCGCCCAGAAGGCGCGAGGGGCGGACTTTGAAAGCGGCAGCATCATCGATCGGGCCAAGGCGCTGGTCCCCATCCTGGTGCCCCTGTTCATCTCCGCCTTCCGCCGGGCCGACGAGCTGGCGGTGGCCATGGAGTGCCGCTGCTATCACGGCGGCCACGGAAGGACCAAGCTCCACGTGCTTCACTACCAGACCAGGGACTACCTGGTGCTGTCGGTCTATGCCGTCATTCTGGCGGCGGTGATCGTGCTGGCCCGCTTCGGCCTCTGATCCCGCCCGACAGGAGGACCTGCAATTTCCATACCATCATGAAACGAGGTAGCCGGCCATGAGGCCTTTGACGAAAAAGCTCCTGGCGGACTTTCAGGTCCGCAAGACGAAGCAGCAGAAGGCGAGCTTCCGCGCTTGGCTGTGCGACGAGCTGGGGAGGGCCGGCTACGCGCCCCAGGTGGAGACTGGCGGCCTCTTGAACAGCAGTAACGTGGTGGCGGGGGACCCGGAGAAGGCCCAGGTCCTGCTCACCGCACACTACGACACCTGCGCCGTTCTGCCTTTCCCCAATTTCATCACCCCCAGGAATTTCCTGGTCTATCTCCTGTTCCAGCTCCTCATCTGCGCGCTGTTCCTCCTCATCGCCATCGCCACGGAGGTGGCGGTGCTCCTGGCTTTTGATCCGCCCCTGTGGGGGGCTCTGCTGGCGATCTATGCGGTGCTGGGCTTCTGCATCTGGTGGATGCTGGCGGGCAAGGCCAACAAGCACACCGCCAACGACAACACCAGCGGGGTTGCCGCCCTGCTGGAGACCGCCCTGGCCCTGCCGGAGGAGCTGCGGGGGAAGGTCTGCTTCGTGTTCTTTGACAACGAGGAGAAGGGCCTGCTGGGCTCCGCCGCCTTTGCCGCCCGTCACCCGGCGGCAAAGCGGGAGGCGCTGGTGCTGAACTTTGACTGTGTGGGGGACGGGAATTTTCTCCAGTTTTTTCCCAGGAAGGCTGTGAAAGGGGAGGAAGAGACCCTTCGCCGCCTGGAGGTGGCTTTCACTGGTCGCGGTGAAAAGACTGTAGAAATCGTCCGCTCCTTCGGCTTCTACCCCTCGGACCAGGCGGTGTTCCGCCGGGGCGTGGGGGTTTGCGCTTTGAAGAAAAAGCCGTTGATCGGGTATTATATGGGCAGGATCCACACCCGTCGGGATACGGTGCTGGAGGAGGAGAATGTTCTTCTGCTCCGGGATGGTGTGGTGAGGTTTTTGCGGGATTTGTGATGGCGTGCGCCGTCCCGCTGCCCTGTAGGGGTTCCACCCCCACACCCCGGGTTACTTTTTGTGCGGACAAAAAGTAACCAAAAAACCGCATAGGGGCGGGACCCTTTCGATGGGGTCCCTCCCCTATGGACCCCACC
>OVXI01000153.1_pt1 | contig 17874 bp, 15 predicted proteins | sample 1732031 | NCBI WGS metagenome assembly OVXI01 (sample SAMEA4545821, study PRJEB24839) | metagenome | biome: chicken; feature: ceca content | place: Italy | collected 2013-05 | reverse complement strand
GTATGAGAGCCATCATCTCACCCAAATCGACAGCCAGATTCACGAACGAATTGTTTTTTCCATTTATCCTGATTATTTAAAAGCATTGAGCACCGAAGTAACGGATTTGGACGCCTGTTTCCATAATCGAGCTCAAAATTCCAATCATAAAATCTCTCTGATACCAGAAGAACAGAAACGGTTCCTTTACTATGTTCACCGTCTTTCTGATATCCAAGGATACGGTGCAGATTTATTAGAAAAAGCTGCCTTCTTAGAACTGATGGTTTTTCTAAATAAACGGTTTCAAAAAAACTATACGATTGACACGGAGAACGATATTTCTCGCCATCAACAAGTGGATCAGATTCTTTCCTATATTAATCAACATATTGGAGAAGAATTTAGTTTAGATCGACTTTCCTCTCATTTTTATTTAAGTAATTCGTATCTATGTAGTATTTTTAAAAATGCAACAGGAACTACTATTAATAAATATGTCACTGCGAAGCGTATTACACTTGCCAAAGCGTTATTAACCGATGGTTACAGCGTCACAGAAACTTGCGAGCGCTGTGGCTTCAATGATTACAGTAATTTCCTAAAAGCCTTTACAAAAGCAACTGGAGTTTCCCCTAAGAAATATTCCAAATTCAGTGCCTCTTAACTCTCTCCATATAAAATGCGTCTTGAAATGGTGTTAATTTAACCCCAAATCAAGACGCATTTTTACATGATTTCACTTTATAATCACCCACAAGTAAATCGCTTCATAACATTTTTTTCTTTTGTTTTATATGCTGTCTGGAAGTATTTTAATTGCAGCAGTGTTCGCATACACAAGTGGATCACTAAATTGAAAGAAAATCTTTCCATCTACAGGTGCCTTTAATTCCTCTAAAATATTCCCCTCACAAGTATCCAATATCCATGCGAGAATTTCACCTTTTTTCACAAGTTGACCTACTGTTGTTTTATTGCGAAACGTTCCTGACGTTCTGGGACGAACCGATATCAACTCTTCATCTCGAAAAACTTTAGAATTTTGTTTGCCCTCCAATGGGTAAACAATCATTCCATTATTGCTCATAAAACGTAGAATTGAACTGATCATATTTCTGCTGCTCTCTTCATCAATCTGTTCGGTTGTAGTTGTATAAAGACTATATGCATCGGTTTCCCATATTTGCCAGTTATAATTTAAGGTGGTAGTATCATATGGTTTAGGCATTCGAAGTACAATATAAGGAAGACCAAATGTACGTGCTTTTTCCACATTTTCAAACCCAGTCTTCATAATTCTAACATGCGGCGAAAATTTTCCAGGCATATAAAATGATGCAAGTTGAATTCCATTTTTATATTGAGATACTGTATCAAAAATGCCTGCTGCAATTCTCTGCGTTGTTTCTCCAAGTAGATATCCTGGAAACATTCGATTAATATCTGTATTATCGGTTGGCCAAAATCGTTTTCCAATATTCATCGAACATGGATTTAACGACGGAACAACTAAGATTTCTTTTCCTTGTATCAGACGCTTTTCTTCTTCTAATTTCTTTAGCACTTGAACCATTTGAGAACAAGTATAAACCTGCTGATATTCATTTCCTCTCATATTTCCTAATATACAAAGTGATTTTTCCCCTTTTCCAAACACGTATCCCTCAATTCGGAAATCATCTCGATATAAGGATGGAATCGTATATAATGTTACCTTTTCCATAATTTTCACCAAACCTTTCAATTATCACTATGATTTTTTAAAATACGTGCCAGAAGAGAACCTTCATCTACCACAGGATATTCCCGTATTGTAAATAGGAGTCCTGTCTCTGGTGCCAAGATCTCTGCCATTTTCTTTCCTGTAAATGGATTAAAAATAAAGCCAATTTCTTCTCCTTTTTGCACATAACTGCCATGAAGTTTTTCTTTCAGAAAAATTCCAGAGAGTGGCGAATTTAAATAACTGACTTCATCTGGATCTTCCGATAATAATGGTTTTTTCACCTCTTTTACTTCCCCTGACCAAATTCCTAAATGCTTCATCAAACAAAAGATTCCATCCGTCAACTGAATTCCGTACTCGGTTGTGAGCCTCATCCCTACTCCCATTTCCACTACCAATGTAGGAACATTTCTGCTATTTAAACTATATGCAAGCGTTGACTCTAACACAGTACTCGCTCCATGAACCCATATAAAATCTACATTTGCGATTTTAGCCAGCGGAACAAGCGTTTCTTTATGCAATTCATTAATCCGAATTTGAGGCATTTCTGTCAAATAAATATTACTAGCATGAATATCAAGACATAAATCAGAACCAACTAAATCTTCTACAATTTTTTTTGCTAAATACTCCGTCATAGCTCCCTCTGCATTTCCTGGAAAGGTTCGATTCATATCTAAATCGAATCCTGGAATTCCTCTCGTAATCGAATCAATTCCAAGTGGATTCATAGCTGGATAAATATCCACTGTTCCATGGAGATATTCTGGATTCTCCTGTATTCGCCTAGCTACTTCATAGCATACATATTGCCCTTCTAGTTCATCTCCATGAATTCCCGTCACAATACTAATACGCTTCCCATTGCCTCCATTTTCTGAAGAAAATCGGCTTTTTCTTATCTCCAATGTTTCATTCACTGGAAGCTTTACCGAAGCAATTGTTTTTATCATTCTGTATTCCTCCTATGTCCTATCTACTCGAACCGAAATCGTTTGTTGCTGCACTGCATTTCCTATAAACAATCCCTGATTAATCGTACAATCCTTATAATCTCTTCCATGAGAGATTTTTATATGATGATCATTTACAATAAGCATATTCGTTGGATCTAGTCCATACCAATATCCATTATCCTCTATTTCTACCCAAGCATGACTTAATCCTTCTCCTACTAACATTCCTACAACATATCTTGCAGGAATGTTTGCCATTCGGCAAAGCGCAATCATAATATGAGAATAATCCTGGCAGACTCCCTGTCCAAGTTCCAATGCTTGTTCGGCAGTTGTTGATATATTTGTAATACTCTTCTTATAAGAAAATTTCTTATACACATTTTGCATAATTTTCTTACTTTTTTCTAAATTCGTATCACATCTATCAAAATCAATTTCAGAGAAAAACTGGTTTAATTGATTTCCGGGTTTTGTATATTCTGTTTGATAACGAAATATACTAATCTGATAATTTGGTCTTGCTTTCGTATAAGACGCCAATCCTACTTTTGCATGTCCACTCACTTCCACTTCAAACAATTGGTGCGGTAAATCTGCATTCCCAAAAATACAGCAATTTCCAAATGAATCATTTCCTTCACATAAAGACTCATTTGGAAAAATTTGAATGGACTTCTCCTCAATGAATTGCCGCTCATCCGACTGAGGAATACATTTTACAGTAAACCTGTGATTTTTCACAGGTTCACTGAATTCAATTTTTAAATAATAACGAAAGTTTAAATTTTCCAAGAGTTTACACCTCCAGGATTTGCTCAATTTCCTTTACAATTTCAGGATAGTTTAATGGTTTTTCTTGAATCAGTTTATTCAGTCGATCCAGTACATCTTTCCTATAATGGATATTACACCGATCAATTCTACCTGTTAATCGACATATTTCTCGCCGCATACTTTCATATCCTGCATGTAATCTTCCATACAAATCAATCCGCTCTACACGCTTGCCAATCTTAATAATATTTCTAGTATTTTCATCCTCAATCCAATCATCTACGCTTCCCCAAAAAGCCAAAATATTGTCAATTACTTTTTGAAATTCAATCATCGGTGCCTTACTAACACGTGCGCTTTGCATCCCATAGCAAGCCAGCTGAATATATGCCAGTGTTTCACTTCCAATCTCTTCTCTTAGCTCAATTGCATTATCGTAAGCTCTTTTTAAATTACTGGCAATTGAGTTGGTGTCCTCTTCACAAAACGGATAGCTCCGTAAAAAATCCTCTGAGGATGTATAAATATTTGGAATATCCAAAGAGCGACAAAATGCATCATAATCTCCAGCTCCTTCTTCTAACATTGTATCATAACTCATTCCAAATAGTTTTAATGTTGTATAAACACGTTCGGAATACCTTCCTAACCAATAAAGACGGTCTGTATTTTCTATCGACTTAACACCCATGTGTCTTTAAAACCTCCTCCCTGAGATGAATTGACAATAAAGGAATCTGGATTTCTGGAAAAACGAGTTAAACCACTCTTCCATACAACAGGTTCCTCTGCTGAGACAACAAATGCACGTAAATCCGCTTTTCTTGGAACCAATTCATTGTCTTCCAAAATATCAATATCACAAAAATCAATAACTTCCTGTGCAATAAAGCGACGTGGTTCTCTTTTTAACAAAGCAATAAAATCTTCTTTCTGTTTCTTTGTCATCGTACTTCCAAATACAACACCATATCCGCCTGCTTCTGCTACATCCTTTAATACCAGCTTATCAAAATTTTCTAAAACATAGTTCCTATCATCTTCATAAAATGGTAAGTACGTTGGTGCATTGCTTAAAATTGGTTCTTCACCCAGATAATAACGAATCATTCTTGGAACAAAATAATAAATTCCCTTATCATCTGCAATCCCATTTCCTGGAGCATTGAGCAATGCTACATTTCCTTTACGGAAAATATCAAAAATATGTGGAATTCCAATTACCGATTCTTTATTAAAATTCATAGGATCTAAATATTCATCTGAAATTCTGCGATAAACTGCTCCTACCTGTTCCTTTTTTCCACTATAATCTACAAAATATAAGTGATCATTCTCAACAACTAGATCGGTATTGGAAACTAACGGAACTTTCATACACTCTGCAAGATACGAATGTTCAAAATAAGCAGCATTATAACGCCCTGGAGTTAGTACAACAGATAGACCTCCCGTATTTACATAATCTAATGCATGTTTTAAAATTTGAGCATAGTTGCGATTATCTTCAATTGGATAATCATGAAATGTCTGAGGACTACTTCTTCTACACAACTCTCTGGCAATCATTGGATAAGAAGCACCCGAAGGTACTCGAAGATTATCTTCTAGAATATACCAGTTTCCATCTTTTCCTAAAACTAAATCAATTCCTGATATATGAGAAAACACATCCTTAGGAGGATGAATATTCTCACACTGTATCAAATATCCACTAGAGGCATAAATAAATTCTTCTGGAATAATCTGATCTTTTAAAATTTGTTTCTCATTATAAATATCAGCTAAAAATAGATTTAATGCTTTTACTCTTTGCTTTAACCCTCTTTCCAAATATGCAAATTCATCCTTTTGAATAATACGTGGAATTGCATCAAATGGAAATAATTGTTCCTTAAACGTATGATTCTTATAAATTCCAAATTTCACGCCATATCGAGCTAATAATTCATTTACTGTATCGGTTCGTTTCAGTAAATCTATATTTTTCATCCAACCACCCTCTTTTTCTTTTTTAATACCATCTCAAAACATATTCGTTTGAAACACCAAGAAAGAAACAGCAAATTTCTCCTGTTTACTTCCAGCACTCCATCTTCTGATACTCTTTGCAGAAAATGAAAAGACGCTCTGCTACATTAGCAGAACGTCTTTGTGCTTAACTAAAGCGTACCCTATCCTTTTCAAAAAGTCAATATTTTTTTGAAATTTCTCAAATTTCCACATTTTTACATTATAATCGAAGTATTTTTTTATACTTTATATAAAGCTTTCCTATTCTATTTAAGAAATTTTCCATTCCTTATGTAATGTCTCTATGGAATCCATTAAATAAGTTGGACGATAACTGGAATGCTCCACATCTTCTTTCGTAGCTTCTCCCGTTAAAACAAGTGCTGTATCAATTCCTGCTTTATTTCCACAGGCAATATCGGTATAAAGCCGATCTCCCACAAGCAATGCCTGTGCCTTCATCATACCTGATTTTTTCATTGCAAATTTCACGATTGCCGTGTCTGGTTTTCCCATATATCTTGGTTTTCTTTGTACTGCATGTTCAATCATTTCACAAATAGAACCACAATCTGGTATATATCCAAATTCATTTGGACAAACCAAATCTGGATTGGTTGCAATATAATCAACATCTCTCGTTGTTAAAATTTTACAAGCATTTTCCAGCTTTTTATAAGTTAACTGGTTATCATAAGAAACTACCACACAAGTGATAGAAGGATCATCTGGATCTTGTGTCACAATAATTCCCTTTTCTTCTAATTCCCGAATAAACGAGTCCGTTCCAACTACAAAAATCGTCTCATCTTCGTGATGCTTATGTAAATATTCCGCTGTTACAATTGCGGTTGTCACAAAGTCTTCTTCTTCTACTTTAAGTCCCATTTGTTCAAAAAGTTTTTGATAGTCGCTTACACTCTTTGTCGCATTATTTGTAATAAACAGGCATTTTCCGCCATTATTTTTTGTATCTTCTAAAAATCCCTTTACTCCATCTAACAACTGTGTTCCTTTGCACACAGTTCCATCAATGTCCAATAGGAATAATTTTTTCTCATTTAACACAAATCTTCACCATCCATTTCTTCTTTAAGGTAAATCGACATTCTTTTCCCCTCGAATTTGAATTGCCTTTTTCGGTTCATTTGTAATAATTGCATCCACATTTTGTTCAATCAAAAAGCGAATATCCTCTTCTTCATTTACCGTCCATACCCGCACATAGAGTCCGCTTTTTTTGTATTGTTCTAAAAAGTCTGCCATTTTCACATGATACAGGGCTGGATGTAATCCATCCACACCTGTATCTTTAGCATATTTGTCTACATTTAAAATGATATCGCTGTATAAATATGCGGTTTCTGCCTTTGGACAGAGCTGCTTTATTTTCTGTACACTATAATGATTAAACGAAGAGTAAATCACTCGATTTTCTAATTCCATTTTTTGAACGAGATCAGCCACTGCTTTCTCAATTCCAGCATACCAATAAACTCCTGTTTTTAACTCAATATTGACAAGTAAGTCGGATGGCTTAATTAATTGTAATACTTCTTCCAAAGTAGGGATTTTTACATCTTTATACTCTGGATGAATTCGATGAAAAGAAAATTGTTTCAATTGCTCCAATGTATAATCACGAATCGCTCCCGTTCCATTGCTTACACGGTCAATCGTTTCATCATGGGCAACGACTAGCTGCCCATCTTTTGTCATCTGCACATCCAATTCTATGCCATCCGCTCCCTGCTGCATTGCTAACGCAAATGCCTCCAATGTATTTTCGGGTGCCTCGGCACTTGCACCTCTATGTCCAAAAATTTTTGTTTTTTTCATTGTATTGATTACTCCATATTCAGTAAATTATATTCTTCAATGGATTCATTAATCGTTTCTGCCATGTCTGTTACCGCTTCATCCACCGATTTCTTTCCATTTAACATGTTTTCAATCTCAGATTCTACCGTCGCTCTTGCTTCTGGGAATACGCTTAACAATGCTCCGACATATTCTGGAGAAGAATCATGTAACTGGTCAATTGCTGTCTGGAATTGTGGATACTGTTCAATATTCTGCTTAAACACTTCTTCTTCATGTGCTTTTACAGTTACTGGGAAGTAGCCTGTTTCTGCATTCCAATAAGCCTGTGACTCAGGAGAGATCAAGAACTTTACGAATTCCCATGTTGCACGAAGTTTCTTTGGATCATTGTTATTCAATGCCCATAGAGAAGCTCCTCCGATAGAAACACCTCCCTCATCACTTTCCTTTACCTTAGGGAAGTATGCAGTACCTACTTCAAACTTTCCATTTACATCTTGCAAAATCTGTTTTAAAGAAGCAGTGGAACCTAGTGTAATTGCAGACTTTCCAGAAGAAAAGTCAGCTAAACCAGCATCCCCGCCTCGTCCAACATTTGGAGCAAAACCTAAGTCTGATAAATTCTTCCACTGTTCTAATAAGTTCTTTGCAGCTCCATTTGTATCAAATTCTACGGCTGTTGCCAAATCTTCTCTTCCATTTCCATTATTAGCGTAATTTAATCCTTGTTTTCCAATAAATTGTTCAAAAAACCATCCATAAACGCCTAAAGAAATTACTTCTCCAGCACCACCTTTATCTAATAAATCCTGTCCAATTTTTGCAATTTCTTCTAAGCTATCTGGAATTTCTGTAATACCAGCTTTTTCAAACATATCCTTATTATAGTACATCAATGGAGTAGAGGAATTAAATGGCATAGAATATAGAGTATCATCAATAGTATAATAAGCAGCTAAATTTGGCTCAATCTGTGATACATCGTATTCATCTTGATCCACACATTCCTGCATCGGAACAATCCATCCAGACTCCATCATAAAACGAGTTCCAATTTCATAAATCTGAACTAAATCGGCTCCCATATTTCCAATTTGGGCACTTTTTAATTTATTAATTGCATCATCGTATTCACCCTGATATTGTGCATCCACAGTAATTCCATATTCGTTTTCAGAATTAAATTTTTCTACCAAGGTATTAATCGCCTCTCCGTTGACACCGCCCATGGAATGCCAAAAGGAAATCGTAGTTCCGCTTACTTCGGAAGCATCTGCCATTTCCATTGCACCTGATTCCGAATCACTTTCTCCTTCTGAACTAGAACCTGCATTTCCAGTCTGCTGTGATATACTCTGTGTTCCATTTCCACATCCAGCCAATGCCATAATTAACATACTTGCCGCCATTGTTAATGACACTAATTTCTTTCTCATAATCTCAATATCCATACCTTTCCATTTATTTTTTGTTTTTCGTATTATCCCTTTACTGCTCCTGAGAACATTCCTCGAATTAATTGTTTTTGCCCTATGATAAAAATAGAGATCGATGGAATAATTACCATTACAACTCCCGCAATCATTGTTGTGATCGATTGAGAGTCCACACTGTTTAACATACTAATTCCAATCTGTACCGTTCTGAGAGAATCGGAACCTGTTACAAGTAACGGCCACATATACATATTCCAGGCATTGATAAATGTATAAACTGCCATTGCTCCGATGGCTGATTTTGTAAGTGGAATTAAAATTTTCCATATGAATCGTAAATTCGTACACCCGTCCAATTTTGCTGACTCATATAGGGAAGCTGGGAAGGACATATAAAACTGACGGAATAAAAAGATTCCCATCGCCGATGTTAAATATGGTAAAATTAAAACTGGATATGTATCCAAAATTCCCATCTGTCCAACGGTTAAATAATTGGAAATAATCGTTGCTTCTCCTGGAACCATCATAGTTGCCATTACAAGCATAAATAAAATCCCTTTTCCTTTAAACTCTAAGAATGAAAAAGAAAATGCTGCTAACGAACAAGAAATAATCTGTCCAATCGTAATACATCCTGCAACTAAGAAAGAGTTTCCAATAAATCGCAGCAATGGAACTTTAGTTAATGCATCTTTAAAATTTTGGAGCGTTGGACTTTCTGGAAGCAAATTCCAATCCGTTGTAAATAACTCTCCTGACGGCATGAAAGCAATGCTGACCGCATAAAGCAGAGGAAGTAACACAACCAACGCTACCATTATATTTGCAGCAATTGTTGTTGCTGTTTTGATTCTTTTTTTCGTCAATGCTTTTTGATTCATTGCTTCTTTTAATTCCAAAAGTTCCTCTTTGGACATTCGATTTGCATTTTCTGCTACTGCTGTTGAATTCATTAATATTTTACTCCTCTCTTTTCTAAACGGAACATAATTAATGTAATTACCATAACAATCAAGAATAAAATCACGGACTGTGCCGCTGCACTTCCAAACCGATAATTAAAGAACGCATCTCGGTAAATGGAATACACAATTAAATTGGTTGTATCATTTGGACCACCTTCAGTTAGAATCTTAACTTGCCCAAATGCTTGGAACGCCTGAATAATATTGACAACTAATGTATAAAACATAATTGGGCTTAAACCTGGAAGTGTCAAATTAAAAAACTTTTGTACTCCACTTGCCCCGTCTACAGATGCACGTTCATAGATCGTTTCATCAATGCTGCTAAGTCCTGCTGAGAAATATAGGAAGTTAATTCCACTATTCAACCATGCAGTTAAAATAGCCACACAGATTAATGCAGTATTCGGATCATTTAACCAGTTAATATCCGTTCCAAATAGCTTATTTACAATACCAATCGTTGGATGCAGCATAATTTGGAAAATCATCGCTGCGGAACTGGATGCAATTGCCATTGGAAGTGCATATGCCGTACTAAAAGCTCGAATCCCTGGAAAGGTTCGATTGCAAAGTACTGCTGTTACTAATCCTAACAGCATACTTACTGTTACTACAATTACTACAAAGATTAATGTAACTGCTAAACTATTATAAAATGAGGAAGACTGAAACAAATCAATATAATTTTCCAGTCCCACAAATAATTTTGCTTCCCCCATCTTATTTGTCTTGTAAAGGCTTAAATAAATTGTTTTAAAAAATGGATAAAATAAAAATACTGCGAACAGAATAAAACTTGGTACAATATATAAATATGGTTCAATCCTGCCTCGTTTTACTTTCTTCGGATTCAAAGTTTTCCCTCCTCAAAAAAGATATTTTTTTCTGTTTCTTTATCAAAAATATGTAGGTTTTCCACATCAAAATATAGTTTTACCATGTCTCCAGGCTGACTTTGATTATCTGCTCCTACTCTGGCAGAAAATCCTCCATTTTCATGTTCAAAATACAGTACAACCTCTGCTCCAAGCATTTCTCTCGCTTCCACTCTTGCTTCCACGATATTTTTGGAGACATCAAATCCCATCTCTTTTGCTTCCTCTAATTCATAAATATCTTCTGGACGAATTCCAACAATTACTTTTCTTCCAATATGTCGATTTTTTAATTCTCGCTCCATTCGTTTCACTGGAGTTAAGATCGTTCCATTTACACTATTATCTAAATGAATCAATGCCCTTCCTGATATTTGACCAACATATGCTGTGAAAAAATTCATAGCTGGTGAACCGATAAATCCTGCTACAAACAAATTCGCTGGATTGTGATAAAGGTTCGTTGGTGTATCAACCTGTTGAATTTCACCTTTTTTCATAACTACAATTCTCGTTCCAAGTGTCATCGCTTCGGTCTGATCATGTGTTACATAAATAATCGTTGTTCCAAGCTCCTTATGAAGTTTTGCTAATTCAATCCGCATTTGTCCCCTCAACTTTGCATCCAGATTTGACAGTGGCTCATCCATTAAAAATGCCTTTGGATTTCTTACAATAGCGCTTCCAATCGCAACACGCTGTCTTTGTCCTCCTGACAACTCTTTTGGACGTCTTTTTAATAAATGATCAATTTCCAATATTTTTGCAACTTCTTCTACCTTTTCTTTTATTTCCTTCTTTGGTATCTTTCGAATTTTTAAAGAAAACGCCATATTATCGAACACATTCATATTAGGATAAAGCGCATAGTTTTGAAATACCATGGACAATCCCCTGTCTCCTGGCTCTGTATAATTGCATAACTTTCCATCAATCCATAATTCTCCGTCACTAATTTCTTCTAAGCCAGCAATCATTCTCAACGTCGTGGACTTCCCACAGCCAGACGGTCCAACAAAAATAATAAATTCTTTATCCTTAATACTTAAATTAAAATCTTTTACTACGCAATTATTATTCTCATATACTTTACAAACATTGCAAAGCTCGATATTTGCCACCTTTTTCTTCCTCCTTGTTTTATTTTCTTCCTTATTTTAAACATTAACTTTTTTTTCCAAAAGCAGAAATTTTTTAAATATTGGTTAAATTCTTTTAAAACTTTGTTATCGATATGTAAATCATTTACTACAATATTAGATTTTTATTTTTCTAATATCGTAACCCCTAATTATTTATCCTATTACCGAATTTTTTCTTGACATTATCTCTTATTCCGATTACAATAAACTATAATAAATTGACAAACCTGTGAGCAAGAGTAGTACCCATAATTGTGTATTTCCAGAGAGCATTGCATTGGTGAGAGCATGTATTATCCGTTATGGAGAATGGACTTGTGAGGGCAAACTGATTCCGTTTCTGACGGCGTAGGGGCGACGGCATCCATCCGTTATAATTGGAATATGTATTATTGTACATAACCGAGTGTATTCGTAATCGAATGAATTTAGGTGGCACCGCAGGAGTAATCTCTTGTCCTATTTCTATAGGACAGGAGTTTTTTTATTATCGTGATATGCAAAAGGAAGCTCCTATGAAGATTCCTCTTGTTATCATCAGAAAATTCCTGTAGAAATTTTTATTATGGAAAGAAAGGAAGATAATTATGCCAAACAAAGAAATCCCTTATAAAATTTATTTAGAAGAAAGCGAACTTCCAAAACAGTGGTACAACGTGCGTGCTGATATGAAAAATAAACCAGCTCCTCTTTTAAATCCAGCAACATTAAAACCAATGACTTTTGAAGACTTACGTCCAGTGTTTTGTGACGAATTAGTTCGTCAGGAATTGGATGATACAACTGCTTACTTCGATATTCCAGAGGAAATCCAAAACTTCTATAAAATGTATCGTCCATCTCCTCTTGTACGTGCCTACTGCTTAGAAAAACAATTGGATACTCCAGCCAAAATTTATTATAAGTTTGAAGGAAATAATACATCTGGAAGCCATAAGTTAAACTCTGCAATTGCACAGGCATATTATGCCAAAAAACAAGGTTTAAAGGGTGTTACAACCGAAACAGGTGCTGGACAGTGGGGAACTGCATTATCCATGGCTTGTTCTTACTTCGGTCTGGATTGCAACGTTTATATGGTAAAATGTTCTTATGAACAAAAACCATTCCGCCGTGAAGTTATGAGAACTTATGGAGCCACCGTTACTCCATCCCCTTCCAATACAACGAATGTAGGAAGAAAAATATTAGAAGAATTCCCTGGTACCTCTGGCAGCCTTGGATGTGCAATCTCAGAGGCAGTAGAAGCTGCTACTACAAAAGAAGGCTATCGTTATGTATTAGGTTCTGTCTTATCTCAGGTAATGCTTCATCAGTCCATTATTGGATTAGAAACAAAAACGGCGTTGGATAAGTACGATGTTCATCCAGACATCATTATTGGATGCGCTGGCGGCGGTTCCAATTTAGGAGGACTTATCTCTCCATTTATGGGCGAAAAATTAAGAGGCGAAAACGATTATCGCTTTATTGCCGTAGAACCAGCCAGCTGCCCAAGCTTCACTCGTGGAAAATACGCCTATGACTTCTGTGACACAGGTATGGTATGCCCACTTGCAAAAATGTACACACTTGGAAGCGGCTTTATCCCTTCTGCCAGTCACGCAGGCGGACTTCGCTACCACGGCATGAGCTCCATTCTTTCTCAGTTATATGATGACAAGTTAATGGAAGCTGTTTCCGTAGAGCAAACCGCTGTATTTGAAGCAGCCGTTCAATTTGCAAGAATTGAAGGTATTCTGCCTGCTCCAGAAAGCAGCCATGCCATTCGTGTTGCAATTGACGAAGCATTAAAATGCAAAGAAACTGGAGAAGAAAAGACCATTTTATTTGGTTTAACTGGTACAGGATATTTCGATTTGACTGCTTACCAAAGATATAACGATGGAACTATGACAGACTATATTCCAACTGATGAAGATTTGGAAAAAGGATTTTCAGGACTTCCAAAAGTAGAATAAAACTTATTGAAAAAAACTATAATATGCACGGAGTATACATTCCTCTTATTAAAATGTATGCTCCGTGCATTGTCAGTTGCAACAAAAAAGACCAACTCATAAAGTGAAAAATTCTCCTACTTTTCTGCCAAATAATAGTAGCAGTTTTTTTCTGGCTATGCTATACTGCAAACGAATTTGAAAAGAAGCAATAAGAAAGGAGTATTTTACCGACTACTTATGAATCACGCATATGCAAAAACGGCAAATTATAATCATACTATGTACGCCTGTTTTATTGGCTATATCGTGCAAGCCATCGTGAACAATTTTGTTCCATTATTATTTTTAACCTTTCAGGCAACTTATAACATTCCATTATCCAAAATCACTATGCTTGTAACAATTAATTTTGGATTGCAATTACTAATTGATTTACTATCTGTATCTTTCGTAGATCGAATTGGTTACCGTGCTTCCATGTTACTGGCACATATTTGTGCAGCTCTTGGTTTTCTATTATTAACTATTCTACCTGAGATTTTTTCTGATCCATTTATTGGATTACTGATTGCCGTTACAATCTATGCCATAGGCGGAGGGCTTTTGGAAGTATTAGTAAGTCCTGTTATGGAAGCTTGTCCTACGGATAATAAGGAAAAGGCAATGAGTTTATTACATTCTTTTTACTGTTGGGGACATGTAGGAGTCGTTTTGCTTTCTACTTTATTTTTTAAATTATTTGGGATTGAAAATTGGAAGATACTGGCAGTATTATGGGCCATCGTCCCAATCATAAATACGATTCTCTTTACAAAGGTTCCAATGGCTTCTCTTATTGAGGAGGGAGAAACAGGACTTACGATTCCTCAGCTTTTTTCCAAGAAAATTTTTTGGCTTTTCCTACTAATCATGGTATGTGCGGGAGCCAGTGAACAATCGGTCAGTCAATGGGCGTCTACCTTCGCAGAGAAGGGTCTTGGAGTAAGTAAAACAATTGGAGATTTGGCTGGACCAATGGCGTTTGCAATACTAATGGGAACTTCCCGAGCGTTTTATGGAAAATATGGAGAACGGATTAACCTGGATCTCTTCATGATTTATAGTGGTATCCTATGTGTGATTTCTTATCTCTGTATTGCCCTTGTTCCATCCCCAATCTTTGGATTAATTGGCTGTGCATTATGTGGACTGTCCGTAGGTATTTTATGGCCAGGTTCCTTTAGTAAAGCCTCTGCTTCCATTCGAGGCGGTGGAACTGCAATGTTTGCACTTATGGCATTGGCTGGCGACTTAGGCTGTTCCAGCGGCCCTACCCTTGTCGGAATGGTCTCCAGCCATTTTGGAGATAGTTTAAATGTCGGCATTTTATCTGCAATCATTTTCCCTATTCTATTTCTCATTGGGATAGGAGTAAGCAAAGCAGGAAATAGAACTCCTTCTTTTTAGAGAATGGATTTACATAGGATACAACAAAAGGAAGCTTTACCAGAGCTTCCTTTTCAAGTGTTTCTAAATTACTTTCTATTTATATAATGAATCTGCTGTTCCATTACAAGCGGATAACAAATTAGAGTTTCAATATCCAGATGTTCTTCCAATAACTGAACTGCACAAATTTGGCTATTCTCATAAGTCCTATAATAATAAATCCCTTTTTTCGCATTTACACAACAAGAATAAGTCGTACGATCGTATTCCCCTTCTTCTGTCACAACACTTCCCTGCATCATACTAACTCCCTCCAGCATATGAAAAACTTGCGTTATACAAGATAACTCGTCCTTTTTACAATCAGAATGAAACTTTAAAAATACCGCTCTGATAAAACGAGAGGCTGACGAAGCATCTCCAGGAAGTCCAATTGCCCCCATTCCCTGTGCATATGGTTTTAAGTCGATTTCTTTTGAGAAACGATTGTCTGGATATGCAGAGGTAAGATTTAAATAATTCATTAGATTCATCTTATGATATCCAAACGCTGGATTATTTGTCAAAACCCCATAAGGATTCTCATAAATCTTTAATCCATCCTCCATTGGCTCTAAAACAATACTTTTTTCTTCATCTGCCAACATCCAATGCAGCGGTGCCAATGGAATATCTTTCCGGAATGGAATCGCTACAATATTGGTTTTCACTAATAACTGTTTTGCATCGGATACCGAAGCGCATTGGGAAAGAACCCATGGAATTAATTCAAATGGAGTAATATTATACAAACCATTTTCTTCCTTTTGATAGACTGCATTATCTGGAAAATTCAATCCTGCCATACATAATCCCTTTTCATTCACTGCTTCTGCATAGAGCGGATAATCTTCCATCACAGTTGCCATTCCAATCATAGCATAGTGTTTCTGTATCTTTCCCTGTCTCTTGAAAGGAAAAGTATAATTTCTAGGCGTTATTACAATCTTTTCTTGAAACGAATACGCCAGATCCATATTTCTCCCAAAATAAAATTGGGAATTTTGATAAGTAATACAAGTACACATACCAAGCTCCTCTTTTTTAACCTATATAGAAAATTGAAAACTGATTCCTTATTAATAAGTTTCCCTAATTTCCTTTTCTTATCCACAGCTCTTTTCTTATTAATAAATATTTACTGCATCTTCTGGCAAACCTCTGACATGTTCCAAATAGCTTCTGGAATTTCTTCCTTCTATCCTATTATACTCATATCCTAAACTTTCTCCGACATAAATTGCCGTATCCTGAAACAAATCACACATCTTCATCACTGCATTCCAACATTCCTCAATATCGGCAGAAGAATACGTAGTAAGATAATCGTTCCATTCCGTTTCGGATAGCCAGCGATACATATACTTTCCTGATTTTCCTATACTGACGGAAAACTCTGTTTTCACTCCTACTTTCCACGATAATATTCGTTCCAATTCTTTTCTTACATAGAAGTTCAGCATATCCTGCACATACGGAACTTCCTTTCTCCAAAGCCCTTTTGCTACATTATCCAAACACCACCAAAACTCATTACAGCAACTCAAATACTGTATTTTAGATGGTTTCTTTACCCAATACATTTTATCAGTAGATTCTGGCACAACAGGAAGGACATTTTCTTTATCCAATAACACAATACATAACGAATCAAGAACAATATTTTCTCTTGCATGAGCAACTGTCTCCACATGCAGATCCAAACGGTTTCCATCCGCAAATTGAATCAGCCAACCATAAAAATTATGTTTATCACTTGGCTCTTCCGTATTTTCATCTGGATACTGCATAAATAATCGCTCTCCAAATCGATCAATCCATTTCTTATCCTCAATAAATGATTCCGTCTCATGCACAACATAAACAATATCATAATCCATAAAAATATCCCTTGGTGCATTCGGATTCGTACGAGAACCATTCATATATACCGCACAAATACGTTCATCTTCCTTCGCCGTACGAATAATGAAATCATACATTTCTTGCTCTGTCCTCATTCTCATAACCTCTTTTCCTTGACAATTCTTAAATCGAAACCCTTATACCATTCATAATGATACAAATCATAAATGGAAAAACAGTGAATCGTTTTGAGATTCACTGTATCAAGCAATTATATTACGAGTCGCTTCCTTTTATTTATGTGCTTCCCACTTACATTCTGTGATTTCCAAATCTGAAAAACTTGCTTTAAAAGAAGAGTTTTCTGGACTGCATGCATAGATTCCAAATGATATTTCTTCCTTTCCCTCACATAGATGACAAATTCTCATTTGTTTGAAGTGGACTCCATCCGTACTGCATTCAATACAATAATCACTTTCCCGTCTGCTTAATCGATACCACATTTCCTTTATTGTAGCTGGAATATCGGTCGTCGCCCAATCCGAATATCCATGATTCGTCACAACACTGCCCAATCGCTGATAACTTTCATTTTCATACTCAATGGACGCTTTCAACCAGTTTTCACTGTCCAAATAAATAACGATCCCACACTGGTCAAAACGATGCTTACTTTCAAACTGCGTTCTTACAACAAAAGAAAAATACTTCTCTGCTGTCTTTGCCTGCAATACTGGAGCATTATCATTTTGAAAACCATAATAAGTACGCTGCCATAAATCAGTCCCTGGTTCTGTATATACTTCTACTTTTTCATCTTTTATTTCTACTTTTTTAGGTTTGCGAATCCAATAAATTTCTTTCTTTAAAAATTTTTCCATTTTATTACCTCCTAATATCCTAAATAAATA
>OVXI01000150.1_pt1 | contig 18376 bp, 17 predicted proteins | sample 1732031 | NCBI WGS metagenome assembly OVXI01 (sample SAMEA4545821, study PRJEB24839) | metagenome | biome: chicken; feature: ceca content | place: Italy | collected 2013-05 | reverse complement strand
CCGCTTCTTCCTCCTGCACGCGACCCGATTGCCTCCGCGATCCGGTCTCCCTTGCGTTCCGATCATGCACCCGCCCCGTCTTCCCCGCGCATCATATCGTCTCTACGCGCCTCCCGATCCTGCCTCCGATCTCGCGGTCCGCTGCGAATCGCAACCCGCCGCCCGCATTCCGGCGCGCGCTCGTTCCGACGTCCCCGCCGACGCCGATGCGTTAAGAACATCCGCCCCGAAAACACCCGAAGCCTGCGGCCGACGCCCGGCGCGTACGTTCCGGGCGGAATACAGGAATCGGGGCAAAGAGTACGAAACGGGACGCAATGAGCGAACCGGGGAGGCGGTACATGAATCGGGAGACGGGTGCGGGACACCGTCCGCTACACGGAGCGGCGGCGTACTGCCGTCATCGGTCGGCGTAGCCGCCGAAAAACCGAGAGCCGACGAACGGCCGATCCCGCGGGGCGGCTCACGCCCCGTCGTTCCGCCCGTCTGACGGCTTATCCGCCGTCCGTCTCTCCGCGTTGCGCCCCGCCGCTTCGGCCGCCGCATCGCAGGAGTCCATCCGAGCAACCCGGCACAGGCCATTGCCTCGGTGCTGTTCGGGCGGTGCTCCGAGAGGTTCCGCCGCCCGTACGCCCACACGACCGCGCTGCGAAAACGGGACTGCCCGAACGGAAAGCCGAGGAGCGTGCCGCCGCCCGACTTCGGACGAAAGACGGAAGGGGATCGATCTTCCGTCCGAAAACGCCGGAGGCGAGGGACCGATTCCGCGCTTTCCGGCTGCGGCTCTATCGCCCGAGAGTACGGATAAACGGCTCTTGCAATCTACCCGACCGAATCCGTGTCCGGACCGAAAGAATCGGATTGCCCCCGACGCCGGGAAAGCCGTGGTAAAATACCGCGGACCGGGCAGGGAAAAGATGCGGCAAGAAGCACAGCGAAAAACGCGGTAAGAAGCGCAGCGAAAAACGCGGCTGGAGGCGCCCGAAAGCTAAGGGCCAGCCGCCGAATACGAAAAAGCCCGCACGCTTCGGCATGCGGGCAGCTCCGGAAATGGAATTAGAGGCTGACTAATGCGCTCCGGAGACTTTCTACGGTCGATTTAGGGTATCGTTTCGTTCGGTCGTAATTCGAAAAAGCGCAATTTCGGATTTTCACGTATCCGCACCCCGGCTCCGGGTTCGGCGCGGCTGCCGTCATCCGCGGCAAAACCGCCTCCGCAGCTTCCGCCTTTTCCCGAAGAGCAGCTCGGTTCCGCCTCGTCGCACAGCGAAACCGACGGAAACCGGCACAGGCGAACCGCCGGCCGCACTGCATGGCCCCCCCCGCATCGCTCCTGCGCGCGATCCCGGGCACTGCCATCGGGGGCGGATCGTCTCGGCCCGCCCCTGCGTCCGTCGCACTGTTCCGCTCGCACTCCGCAACCGGGCCGAAACGGCCGTCCATACGACGGAATACGGTAACGCAACAAAAAACGTGGACAGTTTTCCTATCCGCAAGTGAGGTATTGGACGACCTTGATAGCAGGATTCCGAAAATGCCCACGCCGTAAAACAGCGCGAGCACCAACTTCTGTTCCTCGCTATCCGTGAAAGTGTCCAATTTCCACTTGCAAGAAAAAAGCCGATGCGCTTTTTTGGTAAATAACATGTCGGCGCCCTCACAGGCAGCCGGGACAAAGATACGAAAAGTAATCGTGAATTCCCAAACGGCAAGATGTTTTTTCGGCTTCCACCGCCCGGAGGGGGCAAGGATCGCTCCGGTCGGACCGCGCCGCACCCGCCGCTGCGGGCGACGCTCGACCGGCCGCTACGGTCCATCGCCCGCCCTCCCACGGACAACAGGCAGCCCTCTCACGGACAAACGGCAGCCTGAGGAGCGCAAGGCCGCCGTCGCTATTTTCCGCATCGGCACCCGCGCTCCGCCCGCGCCCGTCGTCCTGCCGTGCAGGCTTTCGGCATCCGGTCATCCCTCCGCCCGGACACCCCGCACTCCGGACGCATCGGATCGGCCGCACGCCCCGCGGCCCGCAGCGGCCGGCACCGGAATGAACCCCGAGAAGGACGGCGCACGGAAGCCGGGCATGCTCCTTTACGCATCTGCGGCCGTGTTCGGAATGCTTTCGCACGGCAGAGTCGAATAAATTCGCTTTTGCACCCGGCTCATACCTATCTTCGAACGCACCGCACCGGCAAAACCGGATAAAATTCGTTTTTGCGCCCGACTTTTCGTACCTTTGCCTCATGCAGATCAACAGAAAACAGGCCATCAGCGAAAACCTGCTCTATTTCATGGTTTGGCTGGTCATCATCCTCGTGCCGGTGCTCAACTCGAAGATGATGTCGGAGCTGCACGTCTCGCTGGAGAACATCCTCATCGCATGGCGCAAGATCGCTCCCTACCTGATTATCTTTCTCGTCCACAACAGCATCATCGCACCGCGGTTCATGCTCACCCACCGCTACGGGCGGTACGTGCTGCTCGATCTGCTGCTCATCATCGGGGTATTCTGGATGGTGGACCTCTACGAAAAGCATCTGGTCGGGGTCTTGGTCTCCCCCTCCGGCACCGACTACCCGGCCGAGCCGCACAAAGCCTCGTTCACCGATCTGGAACTCTACTGGAACGCCATACTCGGGTTTTTCATGACGGGCGCCAACGCAGGCATCAAGCTGATGTACCAGTCGATCCGCGACGAACAGGAGATGGAGGCGCTCAAGCGACAAAACCTGCAGGCCGAGATGGACTATCTGAAATATCAGATCAACCCGCACTTCTTCATGAACACGCTCAACAACATACACGCCCTGATCGACATCGACGCGGAGTATGCCAAGAACGCCGTGATCGAACTCTCGAAGATGATGCGCTACGTGCTCTACGACTCGGGCCGCGAACGCATACCGCTCGAAAAGGACATCCAGTTTCTCGAAAACTACATCGAACTGATGCGCATCCGCTACACGGGAGCCATCGACATCCGCGTGCGCTATCCCGAGCCGCTGCCCGGAGGCGTTACGATCCCGCCGCTGCTGCTGATCGTCTTCGTCGAGAACGCCTTCAAGCACGGCGTGAGCTACAACCGGCCCTCGTTCATCCACATGGACATCGAATATGCGGACCATCAGCTCACGAGCACCTTCGCCAACAGCCGCCATGCGACGCACCGCAAATCCGACGCCGGCATCGGGCTCGTCAATGTCCGCAAACGGCTCGAACTCATCTACGGCCCGCGCGGCTACACGCTCCGCATCGACGACCGCGACCCGGCCGTCTACACCGTCAAACTCGTAATACCCACGTTCAATGCTTAAATGTTTAGCCATAGACGACGAACCTCTGGCGCTGCGTCAGCTCACCGCCTACATCGGCAAGATCCCCTACCTCGAACTGGCCGGATCGTGCAACAACGCCCTCGAAGCCCAGCAGTTCCTCACCACGCATCCCGTCGAACTGATCTTCGTGGACATCAACATGCCCGATCTCAACGGCGTGGACTTCGTGCGTTCGCTGGTCCAGCGCCCGATGGTGATCTTCACCACGGCCTACTCCGAATACGCCGTCGAAGGCTTCAAACTCGACGCCGTGGACTACCTGCTCAAACCCTTCAGCTTCGCCGACTTCAGCCGTTCGGCAGCCAAGGCCAACTCGCTCTACGAGCTGCGGCAGAATCAGCACCGCCCGGCGTCCGACGAGGCCGAACCGCCGGCCGAAGCCGCCGCCAAGGACAAGGAATATCTCTCGGTGAAAGCCGACTACAAGGTCTCGCTCGTCAAGATCAGCGACATCGTCTACCTCGAAAGCGAGGGGGAATACGTGCGGATGCACTTGGCCGACCACACGGCCATCACGACCCTTTTCCGGCTGAAAAACATGGAGACGGCGCTGCCGGCCGACACGTTCATGCGCGTACACCGCTCCTACATCGTCAATCTGAAATGTATCAAGAGCTACATCAAGGGTCGCATCTACCTCAGCGACACGGAGTATGTCCCGATCGGCGAAAACTACCGCGAGACGTTCCAGCGCTACATCGACCGAATGTTCAAAAATCTCCAATAGGCGAAGCGGCCGATCCGTTCGGGGCCGCCCCGCCGTCGGGCCCATGCGTTCGGCGCTCCGCATTCGGGCCCCTCGTCCCGGCCGCCGGAGACGGCGATCGAGACGCCGGCCTCGCAGCGCCCGGCTGCCGCGGCACATCCCTCTCCGCCGCTCTTCGGGCGGGACGGAAGCACCGGCCCGGACGACCGCTTACAACACGGGGAAAGCCGTCATCGGCCGATACGCCCCGTCGGCGAATTCGTAACACAGATGCCTCAATCCGTTGGTAACGATCACATAACGCGCACCGAGCACCGAGTTGTAACGCACGGCCTGCGCCACCGTCCGCCGCACGACGGCCCGCTGTCCCAGCTCCACCTCGGGCGCCTTGCACTCGGCCAGCAGCAGCGGACACCCCGCATCGTCCACCACCACCACGTCGGCGCGCTGGGGCTGCCCGTTGAGCGACACCGGATACTCCTGCACGATGCGGCGGGCCGGAGCCCCGCACGCCGACACGAGATAGGCGATCAGATGGCGCCGCACGCGCTCCTCGGGCGTCAGGACCAGCCACATGCCGCGCAATTCGTCCCACACCTCGACCGTCCCCGCACGCTCGCGGGCACGCAGTTTGATCTTCGGAAAGCGGAGTTCGTGCCGTTCGGTCATGGGATTTCGAAAAAATGATTAACTTTACACGTGCAAATATACGAAATTATGAAACGTTTTCTCACCCTCATAACCCTCTTTTCGCTCGCCGGCGCCGCAGCGCAACCCTACCGTCCCACCTCGGGCCGCGAGCCTCTGCGCGGAACGCTGGTCGCGGCTCCCACGGCCGCCGAAGCCGAATACGCCGCACCGCAGGCGAGCCGCTACCTCTCGCCGCTGGAGGAGTGGACGGCCGACGACAGCGTCCGCGAGAGCGACTTCACGGTCCCCTTCGCATGGGCCAACCGTCAGGTTTACATCCACATGGGTCCCGCCTCGACCGAATACGAGCTCCTCGTCAACGGCCGGTCGGCCGGATACAACGCCGACCCCAACCACGCCGCCGATTTCAACGTTACGAAACTCGCCCGCGAAGGCCGGAACCGCCTCGCGGTCCGCTTCACCGAGCCGTCCGAACTGGCGGCGCTCGAAAGCTGGAAGCAGCAGTCCGCCCCCGCATTCGACGGCGCCTACGTCTTCAGCCAGCCCACGATGCACATCCGCGACGTGGCGGTGAACAGCCGGCTCGTCGAGGGCGAAACGAAGGCCGAAATCGGGATCGTGGTCCGCACGGCGGGTCTCAACCCCAAGACCTCGCGCATCCACTACGACCTGCGCACGCCCGACAGCACGCGCCTCGCGTCGGGCCATCGGGAGCTCACGCTCGGCATGCGGGGCGAAGACACGATCCGCTTCGTCGTCTCCATCCCCGATTCGCTGCGCTGGAGCGCCGCGCATCCCGTGCTCTGCGATCTGCGCCTCAGGACGCAGTACGAGGGCCGCTTCGGCGAATACATCCGCCTGCGGCTCGGATTCCGCACCGTCGGGACGCACGAAGGGCAGCTGACCGTCAACGGCGGGCCCGTCGAACTCCGCATCCGCGAGGTCGCGCCGACCGCTGCCCCGCACGACCTCGCACGCCTCAAGGGCGAAGGGTACAACGCCCTGAAACTCCGCGCCGGAGCGGTACCCGAAGGATTCTACGCCGCGTGCGACACGCTGGGCATCTACGTCGTCGCTCAGGCCCCGATCGACACCCGCGCGAGCGGCACCGACATCCGCCGCGGCGGCAATCCGTCGAACGATCCCGCGTGGCTGCCCGCCTACCTCGAACGCACGGCCGATTCGTACCACGCGGCCAAGCGCCATCCGTCGGTGATCGCCTTCTCGCTGGCCGAAAAATCCGCGAACGGCATCAACCTCTACGAGAGTTATCTGCAAATGAAACGCACGGGCGACCCGAGGCCGTTCGTCTACCCCGATGCGGGCGGCGAATGGAACAGCGACGCACTGACCGTCGGCCCGGGCGAAGAGTAGCATGCGTCCCTGCGCCGCACACGGCGGTCGAAAATCCAAAGAGCACACTCCCCCACCGACCATGAAAGGTTACGTCCACATCTACACGGGCAACGGCAAAGGCAAGACCACAGCGGCTTTCGGGCTGGCCGTGCGTGCGTTGTGCGCCGGCCGCAACGTCTATGTCGGACAGTTCGTCAAGTCGATGAAGTACAACGAGACAAAAATCGAAACGCTCTTCAACGGCTCCGTCCCCGGGTTCGGACGCATCCGCATCGAGCAACTGGGCCGCGGTTGCTTCATCGGCAAAGAGCCGGATCCGGTCGACGTCTCGATCGCTGAGGAGGGCTTGCGGCGCTGCGCGGAACAGCTCGCCGGCGGACGATACGACGTGGTGATTCTCGACGAACTGACGATCGCCATGCACTTCGGGCTGCTCCGCACCTGCGACGTTCTGGAGGCATTGCAGCGGCGGCATCCCGCGACCGAAACGATCATCACCGGCCGCTATGCTCCGCAAGAATTGCTCGAAGCGGCCGACCTCATCACGGACATGCGCGAAGTGAAACACTATTACGCACGGGGCGTCCCGTCGCGCGAGGGCATCGACAAATAACCCCCGTGCGAACGGAAAAAGCGGCCGCCGGAAACGGACGATGCGCGGGCGAAGACGGAGGGAAGGTGAAAACGGAGAGCGAGGATGCGAGGACGGAAGACAGGGACGGACGCTGACGGGGCACGACGAACTTCCATTCGGCTGCGGTTCCGCGAGCGGCCGGAGCGAGTGCCGCACTTCGAGCGGACGTCCTCCGCAAACGGACGTGGAGCTTCCCGACGGCCCGGACGCAGATCCTATCGTCGTTTTTGTCCGCTGTCCGCAGGCCGCTGTTCGCTGGCCGCTGGCCATTATCCATTGTCCGCTGGCCGCCGCTGCCGGCGGATCGCAGCGCCTCGGCACCGATTCGACTACGATTCGGCAGCAACTCCGCCGCACCTCGGCTTCAACTCGGCAGCGGGTCGGCAGAGCAGCGGCAGACGCCGGAACCCCGACGGCGGCAAGTCCTACGTCCGGCACTTCAGACAACCCGCACCGTATTTCAGTTTATAGATCGCGGCGATGCGGGCCTTGACCGCAGAGACAATATAGGGCTGCTTGTCGTCGGTTACGACACACTTGCCGCGGTCGTGCTCCAGACGCTTCTGCGTACATATCCTGCAAATCGGGAATAGGCTGCACGCGAGGCATTCGGGATTGGAGAAACGGCTCTCCATACGCATCCGATAGCGTTCGTTGTATTCGACCGTGCCGTCGCTCAGCAGTTTTCCCTCGCAATTCGCCGCCGTGAATTCGCGTGCCGTACACTGGTACATGTCGCCGTTGTAATTGATGACGGTCGAATGTTTCTTGTCGGCATAGCAACGGCTCCGGTCCGTCGGCAAGGAGTAGTATGCGCCGCCCAGCGCTGCGATCCGGCTCTCGTATCCGCGGACGATCTCCTCCGTCTCCCTGCGCTCCTCGTCCTGCCAGATGCGGTGGAAGGAGAAGTGCATCCGGTCGAGATGCCGTTCGCAGAAAGGCTCCAGATCGTCGAGCAGCGAGGCGAACGAATGCACGGATTCGTTCGTATAATTGCATCGCACGGCGACATAGATCCCTTGCGACACGGCGTATTTCAGATTCGAAAGCGTCCTGTCGTAAGTACCCGCCCCCGAGTGGGTCTTCTTGATCGTGTCGTGCACCGCCCGTCCGCCGTCGAACGGTATCTGCATGTGCGCGGACAGTCCGGTCGACGCAAGGAAATCGACGATCTCCCGCGACAACAACACGGCATTCGACGTAAATCCGAGCGTGAGCCTCACGTCATGCGCCTTGCAGAGCGAATCGGCATGTTCGATCAGGGGCTTCACGCAGCGGCGGAAGCCGAGCAGCGGCTCGCCGCCGAAAAAGCCGAGGTTGAACTCCCGGGTTTTGCCGTTCGAGATCACCCGTTCGATCAACCGTTCGACGGCCCGGCGGGTCTCGGACGTCATGTCGCTCCCCGCGAGATGTTCCTCGTAGCAATACCAGCAGGCGAGGTTGCAGTTCAGGGTGGGATTGACCGTAAGGGAGTAATAGGTTTCATCCTCGTCCTCCTGCAAGAAGCGTTCGAGCAATTTCTTCGTCTCGTCCAGATCGTCGGGCACGATAAACGACTTTTCCTTCAGATAGCGGTAGAGCGACGGATGCACCCGTTCGCAATCGTCCATACGGTCTCGATACCCTTCGAGCAGCGCCATGGTTTCGGGCGTACACAGCATCAGACTGTCGTTCAGCGTGTTGTAAACGACATATCCGTCTTCGTTGTCGATCGTTATATTGTATTTGCTCGGTTTCATAACATGCGTTTCGAAAGTTCGGGGAACGGCAGGGCTTCCGAAGACGCCCTGAGAAAAACGGAATCAAAGGTCGTTTCAGCAGCCTAACTGAGTACCGCACGCGCTGTTGTTTTCAAAGTCGGTTTTTCCGCCACCGCATCTACAAGTTGTCCTGCAATTCCTGTTCGAGCATTCGTCGCTGTTCATCGTATCTTGCGGACAATTGGTATTATCACAATAGCCCTTGTTTTTAAGATCCGCCATCGCCGGGAGGCTCATATCCACATCGGCGAATCCGCCCGTCAGCTGCCCAGCCTCGTCTTCGGTAAGAGGCTGCACCTTCTCCCGGAAGGTCATGAATTTCTTCGCTTGCATAGTTTCGGTGTTTTCGAGCGCCTACTCTTTCGTCGGGTTTTCGGCATTTCCCCCGGTTACCTTATAACATGCTGCTCGCATTCAGGCCCGAAGATACGGTTTTTACGTTCTTCGAGGCATTGTGGTTGAATCTCCACGTAAGACCGAAGCGCCACGATCTTCGCGACGGCGCGAGCTCCCGTTCAGTGGCGTAATAGGAGCCGTCGGACATCTCGGTCGTGAAACACGCGGTCGTGTAGAGAATGCCCGCATAGGTGAATCGGAGTAGCAACCGGTTCTTAAAGAACGATTTTTGAACCGAGGCCACGAGTGCCTGCTCCCCGTTGAGCCACTTTTCGAGTGAAAACTGCTGGCGGGAGCCGATTCCGTAATATATATCTATCTGCAACGTGCGGATCGGCTCGACAAGCAGCGTGCAATTGAAATCCGCATAATTGAATGCCGCAGAGTACTCCTTGTTGTCTTTCGTATAATATTTCTTGTTGTGTTTTCCGACAAGCCCTACGCCCAGTCGCAGCCACCTCGTAATATTCGCATTGTAATCGAGCTGCAGGCTATGGTAATAGCCTTCCGAACCATTCATGGGCATCGTAAAGACCACGGTCGGATCGTCCGGATTGTAAAAAGTGAAATCGGACAGGATTCCCGTTATTTTCGAAAACGAATAGCCGGCATACAACTTTCCGCGCAACGTATAGCTCAGGTCGATACGCCATGATCTGTAAGGCTTCAGCGCCGGATTGCCGATCGTATAGCTGTACTGCGAGGTCCGCGTGCGTTTGGGCAGAATGGATTTCCCCGAAGGCAAAGGCCCGCTGTAGCTCATAAAGCACAAATCCATAAAAGTTCCTCGGTTTTCATTGAAGGCGTACGAAAGAATCAGCTCCGGAAACCATCGGCAGTAGTCCCGGTCGGTCGTCGGAGCCGACTCCGACGACTTGTACGAGAGCCGGTCCCATTGGAACCGCAGACCCGCATGCAACGAGAACTTGCCGTAAACGTCCGAATAATCGGCATAGGCTCCCGTCTTCTGAGTGCGGTTCCAAAACCAGACGCTCCGATCCTCGTCCCGCCGCCACGCGCCCGACACGAACTCCCTCATCTCAGAATCGTTGTCGATGTCCTCATACTCGTACGAAACCCCCGCCGTTAAAGTCCGGTGTTCCCTGAAGCTCTTCGTGTAGTCCGCCCGAAACTGGAATGCGGAAATATCCGGCATATAATCTTCGTGCTGAAACTCCGTCGAATATGGCAAACCAGCGGACGGAATCCGGAACTGATGAGTCGTATAGTCGGCGTGTATGCCCTGACTTCGCCCAACATATTCGGCTTGGACCGCAAAACGGGAGCCCAGCGTATCGAAATCGTATCTGTAAGTGGCTGCGGCCTTCCTCGTTCGGGTAAAACTCCGACCGGACATGTCGTACACCGTTTGCCGGGCCGAAGGCAGGTCCGGGGACGGAAAACCGGAGAGAGGGGTCAGCGTCGAAATCTGACGTGAACTCACCGTCGGCTGATTCTTCCACTCGTAAGAACCCAGAACACCAACCTGCTGATTCGGTGCAAGCTCGTAGACCAGAGACAACAGATCCCCTATCTGATAATTGCAACCTGAACCGCGTGTCCGAGCATCGAGCCGCGAACCTTCCGTTCGGTACTCTCCGTAAGCGGAAACCTCGCGGTCGCCGTCACCATAGGCCGATAGAAAATAGTTGTAGATATTGAGATTGCCGTATTGTCCGCTGAAGGCGAAGGGTACGTTGTAATATTGCAGATAAGGCGAAAAATCCGCACCGGCCGAAACGTTCCCGTAGAAACTGCCGCTCGGCTGCTTGCGAAGACGGACTCGAACGATTCCGCCGTCGAGCATCGCATCGTGCGCACTGCCCGAATGTTTTTCGAGCTCGATCTCATCCACGTTCTCGGCAAGTACCGACCGAAGCTCTTCCACACTCGATTTCCGGCCGTTGATGTACACCAACGAAACCGGTTTCCCGTAAAGAAAAAGCGACGCTCCGTCCGTCCTGACGCCCGGCAGAAGATCGAGCGCCGACGAAACGCTACGGTTCTTTGCGATCGGATTCCCCGCCATGCTGACCGTCAACTTCCCGGCACTGTATTTCGTGTACTGCGCAAGTACGACGACCTCGTCGATATGCTCCGTCCACGGGGTCAACGTATCTATGAGAGGTCCGACCACAGGCAGGTCCGCGGAGCGAATGCTCGAACGGTACGCAAGATGCTCGTAACGTATCAGATAACGACCCGAATGAGGATACGTGAGACGAAAGAAACCGCACGTGTCGCTCGTGGTCCCGCACAATTCAGTCGTGTCCGAATAGCGAAGCAGGCTCACGGTACAGTGGGGGATGCCACGGCCCGTCGTATCCCGCACATATCCCGAAACCGAACCTCCCGACGACTGAGACTGTGCTCTCGATTCCGACCATCCCGGAAATCCAACTAAAAGAACGGACATGAAAAAAAGACGGACCGTATTCATATATAGTTATATTGTCGTATATTCACTGCAATCCGATCACTACCGTCCGACTTCGGGTTCACGAGGCGAACCGGATTGTTCCTCCGTGCGTCCGATCTTCGGAGTGCCGCCACGGCATGCGGACCGTACGGGTCTTCGGCCGCTCCCGAACCGCTGCCCAGCCCGACAATAATCCGATGCCGCAAATTCCGCACGGCGCCGAACCGTAGCAGAGCACGTCAAAAAGCCGTAACAGCAGACCTGCCTGTCGCGTACGTGCCGGCCTCCATGTCCGCCATTCCGCTCGTATCGGAAAATCTACCCCCCCCGACGTCGAACCTTCGCGCCGCTCACCGGCTGCCGGGCAGGAACTCTGAAGCGAAAACGCAACAGGACGGTTTGCGCAACAGCCGCTTCCGATCCGCAACGGGAAAAACAATCCCACTCCGCCGTCGCCGCAGACCTGCTTTCAGCCAAAGTTCCGAATCTGCGGATTTTACCGATCTCCGACGGGAAAGCCCGCCGAAAGATGTCCGCCGGTCGCTTCTTTCTGTAAATGTATGAAAAGATCGTTGTCAGACAACTCATACATGCCTTTTTTCATATCATACCCCCTGCAAAAACATGCCAGAATCCGCTTCCGGCGCCCCTGTTCGCAACTCTCTGCCGGCAACCCGAGGCGTCTCGTCCCCGAAAAACCTTCGTGCCGCTCTACGACCGTATGCTCGTCTCGGGCGCCGAACGCATCGGCGGAACAGCCGATGCAGCGGCAGCGGTTCCCGCCGCACGCGGCGCGGACGACGGGAATGCGCCGTTTCCGGCCCCGTCCGAACCGCCGACATTACCGGACATAATATTAAGAATGGAACCGTTCCGCCGGCACGATCGCACCGCACAAGCCACGCCGTCTCACACCAGCACGGGCACGGCGCGCCGCCGGAACGGACTGCGCTCACCGAAGGCGTATGGCATCCCGGCCTCTGCTTCGGCCTCTGCTTCCCGTCCGGCACTCGCATACGGTGCGGCACTCTCCCGAAGCGTTTGCAGCGGCTCGTGTTTGCCACTCAATGCGCATATTCCGGCGATGAGGGACAGGAGGCTCTGTTCCGGTAAAAAATTCATCGGATTTCCGGACAAGGCCCGAAAATGCGATTCCGGTCTCGTCCGCCCCGGCGAAACATCCCATGTCTTCGGTTGAAAATCCGGCGGATCGTCTTGTGTTTCGAGCGGCTGAAATTCATCGGATGCGATGCATCCGAAGTAAATCCGCCCCCCAAACTGGCTGTTTTACCCCTGAATGCTACGACATAAAATGCAAAAAAAGACCGATAATCGACGATTACCGGTCTTTTGCACTGTACCCCCTCAGGGGCTCGAACCCTGGACCCCAACATTAAGAGTGTCGTGCTCTACCAACTGAGCTAAAGAGGCATTGCGAGTGCAAAGGTAGCAAGAATTTTTCCAAATCCAAATTTTTCACAAGAAAAAATATTTTTTCTTTTATTTTCCCGAAGTCCCCCCCCTCTCTCGACCGTCCGGACGCTCCCGGATTCGGAGCAAACGACAAGGAGGCCCGCCCTGTTCGCCGGAAACATGCTGCGGCCGCCCCGGCATCCGCAGCCGCCCCACCGCTCCCGCCGCATCGGTCTGCCCGGCCTCGCCGAGACCGCTCCGACCGGAAGCCGCTCCGCTAAAACCCGCCGGCCCCCGTGCAGAAAACCGTTCCGCCAGAACCGCCCGCAATCCGGCACCCGGCCCGTCCGTTTCCGCCCCCCCCCTCTGAACGGACCGGAGGACTTCCGGCGGTACGGATGCTCCGCCGTCTGCGAGTACCCCTCCCGCAAATGTTCGGAAAAGATTCGGCCGTCCCCGCTTCCGCCGCCGCAGACATGCCCCCGTTCCCGCTATCGCATCCTCCGCCATGCGGCAGCTCACGGCAAGCGGCATCCGCCTCCACTCCGGGACCCGAATGCCGCAAACGGTCCGGAATCTGTCGCAGGCGGGAAGGTCCGCGGCCTTCGGACCATGCTCCCGAACGACAATTTTTATGAAATCAATATTTTACGACAGTCATTTTTCCAATTCCGGCACGGAATTAGTCGGGGTGCACGTCGAACGCCGTCCGCAACGGCTTCATCCTGCGGACGCAACGACGAAACATGGTTCAATTAAAACAATACGACTATGACAAAAGCAGAAATTGTAAAGAAGATCTCCCAGCAGACGGGGATCGAACAAACGGCCGCATCGGCTGTCGTAGAGGCATTTATGGAACAGGTGCGTCAAGCTCTGATCGGCGGCGAGAACGTCTACCTGCGCGGCTTCGGCACTTTCAACCGCAAGCACCGCGCCGAGAAGGTCGCCCGCAACATTTCGAAAAACACGACGATCAAGGTGCCGGCACACGACATCCCGGCCTTCAAGCCGTCGAAAGAATTCCTCGACAAAATCAAATAATCCGCCTTTTCTCTGCCGCAGACGGACTCCCCTCCGGCCGATGCGGCGTCCGGCGCATACCGGACGCCGTGCCGGCGGCGGCAGCGACGGATAACGGACCGACATGAACCGCATCCTGAAATTCCTCTTTCCGGCCAAAAGCTACTGCACTTCGGAGTCGTGGCTGCTGCTGACGCTCCGAATCCTGTTCGGAGTGCTGCTGATGACGCACGGCATCGCCAAGTGGAGCGCCTTCGGCGACCTCGCAGCCTCGTTTCCCGACCCGCTCGGTTTCGGACGGCATGCATCGCTCGTGCTGGCGATTTTCGCCGAAATCATCTGTGCGGCAGGCGTCATCGCCGGCGCGTTCTTTCGTCTGGCCCTGATCCCGATGATCTTCACCCTGTGCATCGCTCTGTTCGTCGTTCACGGCGGCGACCCGTTCGCCGCCCGCGAGCTACCGCTCCTCTACCTCGCGGTCTTCGTGCCGCTGTTCATCACGGGGCCGGGCGCCTATGCGCTCGACCGGCTGATCGGCCCCGGGCTTACGGCCCGAAAAACGGCTTCGCACTGAACGGAGCGCGGGCGGCGAGCAGCCGCGGAATCCGCACGAAGAGGAGCTGTCCGACAAACCGCAGACAGCTTCTCTTCATTCGTACAGTCATTCGAGCCCCTTCCCAGCGCAGAGCGCAAGAAACTCGTCGACAGCCTCTTTTCGGCCCACTCCGGCCGGTGGCGCCGCATCGCGCACGCCCTAATTTTCCCCGATTCGGCGAGATACCCGCATCCCGAAAAAAAATGCGACCGATCCGGGCGTCGGCCGTCTGCGGCTCCGGTCGCACTGCAATTCGCAGGCGACCTGCGCAACGCTCGTCCAGCGCACCCCGGCCTGCCGCATCCGCCGAAGCGCAGCCTCGTGCGCCGCGGCCGAAGCCCCCCGCGGCATCCGCGACCGGACAAGATTTCCGCTCCTTCGGCGAGCGCATCGAGCACCGGGGAACGCAAGAGACGCCCCGGTCCGCAAAGCCGCCGCGCCCAACTCGCCGCGGTTCTTCTCCTGCACCGTTTCATAGCACACCCCTCCTCCCACGCACCGACAGCCCCACGGCCGTACGATGGAATGCCGCCCAACGCACGGCACAAGACAGGCGCCGTCTCCTTGTCGCCCCCCACGGCGGCGCCGACCGTCGAGAGGAGCACCGGCCGCCCGAAGATGCGGACCGCCGGCGCAAGGTATACCGCGTTGCGCAGCAGCCCGGCACGGTTCATCGAGTCGGCCGCGTCGAACTGCGACGACCGACAATCGCCCGGGACCGATGCCGCGTTTCAGGGGTAAACAGCCGGTCTTTCGTCCGATATGCTCCGTGCAAACCACCTCGATAAATATCTGTGCGGGGCTCCGACGGAACTCCGCGGCATAAGGACGAAAACCGTTTCTTCCGCCTCCTCCGACCGACCGCCGGAACCCTTCCGACGAAAAATGAGCCTGCGGGCGCATCGCAACGCATAGCACATACGGACTTTCGCATAAAATATCTATCTTTGCATGCCAACTCAACGATATGAAATACCTAATACTGATCATCTTTTTTCTCGGCGTTTCATGCGGCCGGCAGCGCGAAACCGATCTCGTTCTCGACAACGCGCGTGCGCTGATGCGCGACGAACCGGCCCGGGCACTGGCACTGCTTCGGACCCTCCGCACCGAACACCTCAAACGCGCCTCCTCCCGAGCCCAATACGCTCTGCTCTACTCGCAGGCGCTGGACAAAAACCGCATCTTCCGCACCGACGACTCGCTGATCCGGATCGCGGTCCGCTACTACGAGAGCCGGGATACTCCCCACGAAAAAGCCTCGGCATACTACTATCTGGGACGGATATACGACAACCGCTGCGACAAAATCGGTGCGGCGGAGGCTCTGTTCCACGCGCAGGCCCATGTCAGCGAGACGGACGACGACTATCTGAAAGGACAGATCGCTTTCAGCATCGGTCTGCTTTACAGCAACCAACTCAGTTACGAAGAGGCGCTCGGCTACCTCAAACGGAGCAACCGGCATTTCCTCAAAGCAGGACAGAGGCTCAATACGGCCATTTCGCTCGAATGGCTGGGGCATGTCTACCTCAATCTGCACGATAACTACCGCTCGGATTCTTGTCTTCGGGAAGCATCCGCTCTTTATGAACAGCTCGGCATGAGCGACGATCTTCTCAGAGCGCAATTGAACCGCTCATGGATACTCATGAAAGAGGTCGGCACCGATTCGGTCCGCAGATACGTCGACGCGCTCTTCGCACGCCATTCGCCGCACCTTTCGCCCAGCACGCAATGGGGATTGATGTTGTCTCTCCATTTCAAAGAAGGCAACCTCGACTCGGCGCGTGCGTACGGGCTGAAATGCATCGGCGCCGCGGACCGCGCGTCGGGATACACGATCGCCGACTGCTATTCGCTCCTCGAACAGATCGAATTCGCAGCCGGAAATTACAAAAAGGCTCAGGACTACGCCTACACCTACTGCCGTATCATAGATTCGATGAACGCGCTCAAAAACCGAACCTTCATGCAGGAGATCGAGCAGCGTTGTCAGAATAAACTATTGACCTCTCATAATGAAGCTCTGGCGGTTCAACGACATTATCAGTCGATCGTCATTTTGTTGCTGACAATTATTTTTACGATCGGTATCTGGATCGCAATCAGGGCCTTCTGCCGATGGCAAAAAAGAGCGCACGAACAAATAAGGCAGGCCGAAACGGAACTGTGCAGTTTGCGCACGACCTACGACGGTCTGCAAAAGCGTATGGCCAGCCTGCAAGAGCAGAGCGACAAGGACGACCTGCAGGAGACACAGCTTTACAAGGCGCTGGAAGAACGCATGATCGGACTGCGCGAACTGATCGCCTCGTCGCAAACGATCAAACCGAGTCTGTTTATCAAGAATTTCCAGAAATACGTCGGTGTCAACGTCAATTCACGGCATGCGCTCACCGATCTGCAATATGTGGTCAACCGCAAATACAACGGTGTGGTCGACTATCTGAAGGCCCACTATCCCGAGCTGACGAAACACGATCTCGACCTTTGCTGTCTGCTCTGCTTCGGATTTTCGCAACAGGCCATCTGCTATATGTACGACTACGGGGATATCGGTTCGTTCTACAACAAACGCAGCCGTCTGCGCCACAAACTGAAACTTCCGGCCGACTATAAGATCGAGGACTTCTTCACCGACCTGCTGCGTCAGCTCGCACCCCGGGCGCAATGATCGCAGCATAAAGTCTATATTCCTTTCGGGTCGTTTCCCGTTCGAAACGGGCCGAAAGGATATTCCGAAAGCATTTTATATAATAGCTCTTTCTGTGTTTTATACTAAACTAATAACCAATAATTTAGCGGTACGAAAAATAATATTTACACCCATTTGCACAGGATCCCACAGCTATAAACTATTGATTTTCAATCCCATTATCCGGCAACCTATGATATTGCGGAAGATGCTGAATGTTTGGATATTCCGTAAAAAACGACTAACTTCACGTTCATAAACCAAATAAACTATTTAATTTATATTATGAAGAAACTTTTACTGTTCGTCGCAGCCTCGCTTTTGTTCGTAGCGTCGGCGACCGCCGCAACCGTCCAACCGCTCGATCCGCCGAAAAAAGAGCAGGATATTCCGATTACGGATAAGACGCCGCCGACACCGCCGATGACGACCTCCGCACAAGCGACCGTCGAAGCTCATTACACGACCGACCTCGCCCTGCTGGAAATCTGGTTCAATCGCAACGTGGGAACGGTTACCGTCAGCGTAACGGACAACTCGACGGGACGGACACTGACCCGTTATACATGCGACAGTTCGCTCGAACCGCAGGTGTGCCTGAACGTCGCACTCGAAGCAGGTTTCTACACATTGCATATCATCGGCTCCGACTATGAAGGGTATGGGGACTTCGATCTTTAATATTTTCCAGTAACAGGCCTCGCCCCCGATTCCGAAGCCGGACGGCTCATTCGAACCGCACCGGTTTCCGACCCGGAAACGAGGGACAGGCCGCCGTCGGAGGACGCCGCAGATCCGCAGCAGAGCGGCCGGATTCAACGATCTGCTTCGGCGAACCGAGCGTCCGAAAGACGGAAACCCGATCCGGAGAACGACCTTCAGGGGTCGTTCTCCGTTTTTTCGCTCCACGGGGGCCGAGAGACGCGAAATGATGCGAAACGGGAGGAAAGGCGTCATCCATCGCACGTTCCGGTCGGCACCGGACCGTGATCGACCGAAATATCTTCGGAATACGGTCCGTTCCCCGATTTTTTTCTATCTTTGAAGCGGTGCGGCACCGCACTTGCCGCAATGGAAGCAAACACCGTTATATAACAGTTAAAAGTATCGACCTATGAAAAAGTACAGATGCACCGTCTGCGACTGGATCTACGATCCCGCCGTAGGAGACCCCGATGGCGGTATCGCCCCGGGCACGCCGTTCGAAGAGATTCCCGACGATTGGGTATGCCCGCTTTGCGGCGTCGGAAAAGAGAGTTTCGAAGAGGTCGTGGAATAGTGTGCCGACCCGCTGCGCCGCCTGCCGGCGCAGTTTTTTTATATGTCGGCCTCCTTCCTCTTCCTCTTCCTCTTCCTCTTCCTCTTCCTCTTCCTCTTCCTCTTCCTCTTCCTC
>OVXI01000147.1_pt1 | contig 18475 bp, 21 predicted proteins | sample 1732031 | NCBI WGS metagenome assembly OVXI01 (sample SAMEA4545821, study PRJEB24839) | metagenome | biome: chicken; feature: ceca content | place: Italy | collected 2013-05 | reverse complement strand
GGTGTAGTCTGTCCCGGAACGAGTCCGCAAAGCCGACCAGGAATACCAAAACACAACAGGACCAAGAAGACCGTAATTGCCCATGTGGGCGGTTGCGGTCTTTTTCTGTCCGGAAAACTGAAAGGAGCCAGGAACTATGAGTGAATTTGGAAACGCCTTTGACTTTTCCGAGTTGGAGGACGATGGGCTGGACATCGCCGCTATTTTTGGAGATCCGGGCACGGCCGCAGCCGCACCGCCGCCGGTGCCGGAAGTTGTAGACAGGCCAGAAAGCACGAAAGACACAGCGCCCGCGGCGGAACGGGCTGCTCAGAAGAAGCCTGCCCCTGTACAGAACATGGAGCAGGAAACCTCTGATGGAGAAAAAGTCAATGCGGACGAGGACAGCGAGCCGGATCTGTTTGCGGCCCTTGCTTCCAAGAGCGAGCCGGTGCCTGTGCCTGTCAGATCCACGCGGGATGCCCCCAGACAGGTGTCTCTCTTCGATAAGCCTCCCATCTTCTCCTACGGCGGGGCGAAAGAGGAGATCAAGGACGCATCCATGACCTTTGAAGAACTGCGCATCGCCAAGGCCGACGATTTCCCGGAATTGGGCGAAGGGAAGAAGGTGTCCTGGTCGGTGACCTACGGAAAGGTGAGCAAGTTCATTTCCGACCCCAAGGGCACCACCATCGCCGGTGTCAAGGAGGAGATTGAGAAGTCCAAGGCATTCCTGGATGCACTGAAGAAGGCTGCCAAGGAAAAGGACCGCAGCCCGGACTGCCTGGTGACGCCCAAAGTCACGGCCCAATCCAAGGGCATCGCCTCCTACAAGGGGGTCTTTGCCACGGTGGAGGACGCCCAGGCGTCGGATAAGGCCATCTGCCTGATTCCCTCCCGGGACGGGCGGATCTATGAACTGCGGAAGACTGAGATGGGCGACTTTATCGCCCCCAAACACAAGATCGTGGACTTTTCAGCGGTCAGGGCCGGGTTTACCCCGGCTCTGCCCCTGATCCCCAGGAAACTTATCGGGCAGATCATCTCTTTCTTCCGCTGTTTCATGAATGAGCATGAGGAGTTTGAGGCGATGGCCCACATCTACTGGGACAAGGAACTGGAGGAATACACGGTCTTCATCCCCAGACAGCGGGTGTCCAAGGCACGTGTTGACGCAGATCTCCGGGGCAGCGCCCTGCCGGAGGAACGGTTTATTCACTACGCCGACATTCACAGTCACAACAGCATGGCCGCAAAGTTCTCTTATACCGACGATGCGGACGAAAGAGCCACACGCCTTTACTTCGTGGTCGGCCATCTGGAGCGGTTCTATCCATCCATCACGGCCCGGATGTCCTGCGGCGGCACCTACCAGGAGATCGACCCGTCGCTGGTGCTGGAGGGCGTGGGAGAGGAGTTCCCGCCCGAGTGGCTGGACCGGGTGGAGCGGTGCGGCGACGAGGAACCGCTTGAAAAGGCGCGCCGGCGCCGCCATTGGAGCGACCTGCTCCTCGGGCTGCCGGAGGCGGTGCTGGGATGAAGTTTTCCCTGATACGGCCTGTCAAGGTGGTCATGCTGGGCGCCGGGGGCACAGGGGGCCATATCGCGCCCCATCTGTACCGGCTGCTCTACGCATTGGAACGGCCTGTGCGGTTCATCATCTGCGACGGCGATGTGGTGGAGGAGAAAAACCTTGTCCGGCAGAACTTTATCCCCGCCGACCTGGGCGAAAACAAGGCCAAAGTGCTGGCGGAGCGGTACGCCTCGGTGTTCGGCATGGAGACTGAGTATGTGCCCGAGTTCATCGAAAACGAGGAGCGCCTGCGCCGGCTTCTGGAACCGGGGACTTTCCGAATGGGCTATAACTGGAACGACCCTGTTTTTCAGGAGCAGGTCATCCTTATCGGCGCCGTGGACAACAACCGCAGCAGGCAGCTGTGCCACAGCGTCTTCTATCAGATGAGGGAACTGGTCTATATCGACAGCGGCAACGGCGAGTACACCGGCCAGGTGGTCTGCGGCATCCGCAGCGGCGGCCGGACCCTGTACCGGCCCATCGGCAAGGTCTACCCGGATGTGCTCAAGGAGAAGGACAAGTTCCCCACGGAACTGAGCTGCGCGGACGCATCCCTGTCCGCCCCCCAGAGCATTGCGGCCAATATCACGGCGGCCACCGCCGTGGTGGACATGATCTACAACATTCTGGCTCTGGGCGACAGCAGGGTGCGGCAGGTCACCTTTGCCACGACCAATGTGAATATGCGGCCCACGCTGGCAAAGATGAGGAGGAAAAAAGCGGCATGAAAGAAACCGGTATTATCCGAAGAATGGATGATCTTGGCAGGATCGTAATTCCCAAAGAAGTCCGCCGCCTGCTCAATTTGAGAGAAGGCGATGCACTGGAGCTTTTTCTCCACGAGCAAGGCGTATTCTACAAAAAATATGACCCGGCCAAGCCCGTCAAAGCCTGTCTGGCCACGCTGAAGGAGGCGGTTATGGACGAGCCAGCGCTGGAATGCTCCGAAGAAGTGATGCAGAAGATCTCTGAACTGGAAGACCTTCTGGCGCGGGAATAGAAAGCAGGCGGGGCGCGATGGAAAGCGCCTGAAGGAATCGACAGCTGTGGGAAAGTGCCACGGCATCAATCAAAAAAGGAGAAGGTCAATATGAAAACCATTTACATCCCCAGAGGAGAGACCGTCCAGTATGAGCGGCTGGCGGCCGACCGGCTCGTGGTCCGGGGCTGCCTGCGGGTCGCGGACAGCCTTCGGGCGAAAATAATCTGCGGCGACGGCGTCATCCACGCCGGGTCCGTCCAGGCCGATGTCATCCGCGCTGATGAAGTGGAGAGCGCGGAGATCGTGTGCAAGCGGCTGATTGCCAAGCGCGTCCAAACCCCCATGCTGGTCGCCTCGATCAGCGCCGTTGTCAGCTGCTTCCTCTCCGCCGCCCATGTGAAGGTGGGCAAGCTTACGGTGGCTGCCAGTGAGATCGACCAGCTTGAGGCTGGCGAGGTGGTAAACCTCAGCCCCCAAAAGCGCGGGATACTGAGCACCCTTCTGACTGCCTGGCTGCACGCCTTCTGGGGCACCCTTACGGCGCCCAAGGCGAAACGGGAGAGACCGCGCAAAGGCAAGCGCGCCAGGGCGTCGCAGAAGAAACAGAAGAAGCAGAAGAAACAGGAGAAACTGGACGATACGGCTCGGGCGGAGATCGCAAGGACTGTCCGGGAGATCATGGAGCAGGAACGCTCCAGCCAGGACAGCGCCGACACCGCGGAGGACGAAGACTTTGAACTCAAGCGTCTGGTGAGCATGTTCAAACTGCTGCGGGAGAAGGGCTATACCCTGCGCATCCTCCCCGGCACGCCGGAAGAGAATGCGCCGGCATTCGACTTTGAAACGGAAACGATCCTCCGCCCAGCGGCGTGAGGGAACAAAAACGGCGGGGGAGTCGGTCTCTTGCCGTTTTCACATGAGCCACATCTTGGAGGAATGTATGTGAGTGAACAGGAAAAGCAACAGCGGCAGGAAGTGCCCTACGCAGCGGCCAAGGCATCTGCGGCGCGCAGCGCCATCCTGCGGGGCAGCGCCGAACTTTTGACTTGGCGGGCCAGGGTAGAGAAGTACCTCCAGGCCGACCCGAAAAGAGCCGGGGAGTGCTATGAGGAACTGCTGAAGGTGCGAAGCCGGCTGACCGCCGCCCTAGGCGACGCCAGGCTGGCACTTTTGGAACTGGAGGAGTACGCCAGAGCCAGAACTGCCGGCAAGCTGCAGGCCGGCCTGGCCGGATTCAACCTCATGTCCCGGGCCTACAAGCCGGTATATGAGGCGCTGCGGAGCTTTGCCGATAAACTTCCAGAAAACCCGGACTCCGTGAACGCCAAAACCATTGGGCGGCTGATGAATCAGGTGCGTATGGGCTACTATCCCACCGACCCGGAGAACATCCGCCATATCCTGAGGGGCATCCGGTTCCCGGAGGGCGTCACCACCAATGTCTTCGACCCCTGCTGCGGCTGCGGCAAGGCCCTCCGGCAGATCGCCCAAGGCAACAATTGCTTTGCCTACGGCGTGGAGCTGGACGAAAGCCGCGCGGAGGAGGCCCAGACACGACTGCACCGTGTGGGCGTGGGCAGTTTCTTCCACAGCCGAATCAGTTCCGAGGCCTTCCACCTGCTGTTCCTCAACCCGCCCTATCTCTCCGTCCTCAACCAAGGCGGCGGTCGGGCGCGGCATGAGAAACGGTTCCTGGTGGAGAGCATGGGCCATTTGATGATCGGCGGGCTGCTCATCTATATTATCCCCTATTACCGCTTGACCCCCGATATCTGTCGCATTTTAGGAGAAAATTTTGATGATCTCACCGCATGGCGTGTCACAGACGGGGAGTTTAAGAAGTTCAAGCAGGCTGTGATCTTAGGCCTTCGTAAAAAACGGATCGACGACCCGGATGCCGGCATACCGCTGGAGCGGTACGCCGACCCCGCCGCATTGCAGTGTGTTACGCAGCTGGAAGAGGGGCGCTATGCTGTACCCGCCGTGCACAAGAAGGTGGAGATCTTCAAGGGGGAGCGGTTCAATGAGAGAGAACTGGAGCGGCAGCTCTCGCAATCGGACAGCATCCGCCGGTTGATGAACGCCAGGAGCAGCCTGGACCGGGCGGATAAGCGCCCCCTGCTGCCCCTGTCCATCGGGCAGATCGGACTGGTGGGCGGATCCGGCATGATCAACGGCCTGATCGACTGTGGCACCCCCCATATCATCAAGGGGCGCATCATCAAGGTCAAGACTGAGGAGCGCAAGGAGATGTTCAGCAGCCAAGGCATCCACGTCGGCGCTGAGATCAAGGAGGTCATCAGCAACAAGATGGTGTTCAATGTCCTGACGCCCAAGGGGTTCAAGGCCCTCACATAGGAGGGAGAATGATGCAGGAAAAAGCAAAGCGCTTTCCCACAGGACGGCTTTTATGCACTCCAAACGCCATGAATCATGTGGGTATGGAGGAAATGATGGGTGCGTTTGGCCGCCATCAGCGGGGCGACTGGGGCGAGGTGTGCCCAGAGGACTGGCGCAGCAACAACCAGGCTCTCCGCCAAGGTATGCGCATCCTGTCGGCCTATCGCACCAGGACAGGGCAGAAGTTTTGGATCATCACGGAAGCGGACCGCTCCGCCACGACCATCCTTCTGCCGGAGGACTACTGAAAGGGAGGATTTTATGCACATTGACGCAAGCGGCCTTGTGGCCGCGCTGAAGGAGGCGCCGGAAGAGAGGATGCCTCCGCACCGGGCAGTGCCTGAATATGTGATGGAACACATTTTTGCGCCGCTCCGGCGAAACGAGCCAGTGCTCTTTACGGACCTGGACTTCGAGGCGTTCACCGATGAGGACGTCTGGAGCCTGCGGGGATGGATCGAGCAGCGAGAGAAAATTGCGTACCGTCTCTCCGATTTGGCAAAAATCTTCCGCAGCGCCAATCCTGTCAGCAGGACGGACCGCGCGTTTTGCTGAGGGAGGGGACGGTATGACAGAAGAGGAGATCACCAATGTGCTGCCGTCAATCACCGTCGCCAGGCTTTTCTATACCTATGGCAGGCTGGATGACCTTTTGAAAGCAGGTTTTGAAACAGCAGATGACGACTTCTACGAGATGTTCTGGGAGTTGCTCGACACCATTCCAGATTTTATCGATTACGACTATAACGAATATTCCGGTGTGACCAAGTGGTATTTCGGTTTCAAAGACATGATGGAATACTACCGCCTCTGCCGCGCCTACAGCCGCCTTTGCGGAGTGAAGCTGAAGGACAATCCCTATATGCGGGACGCCCAGCGGTTTGTTGAGTACGCCATGGATTTTGACGGCTGCTATGGATTCGCGTGGACCCTGCACACCCGGATCAACCACCAGTGGGCCAGCGGCATCGTGTTCCGTATTGACGAGAATTTCTATGGGGAGTTCGACCTGCTGGAGGCGCTGCTGTCCATTGCGGATTGGTACAAATGTCATCTTGACCCGCTGCGCAAAGTTGTAGAAGAAGCGGAAAGCGCCGCAGCGGCGAATTGCATGGAGGTGAAGGTCGCATGAGTGTGAGACGGGAACTCGTGCTCCGTATCTGCCCGGATGAACACAGCATCCGGGTCGAAGATACAAACGATGGCGTAACCTCCTTTAAGGAGATCGCCCTGGAGACCTTTTATGACTGCGTGAGGCACAGCATCCGGCATAAGGGCGTCCGCAGCGGTTTTTTGCCGCAAAACTGCTTTCATGTCGGCGTCAGCGAGAACGGCGAGCGGGATTTCTGCCTCTGGCACCCCTATCTGCGTGCGGACATCAGCTACTTCGGCACGGAATACCCGGATTTCCCGCTGCCCCGGCTGGTGTTCGGCTTCCGGGTGAGCCAGGAGGGCAAGGTGTTCGATTGCCGCCTGGGCGTCGTGGAGGATAAACCGCCCGCCGAGGACACCGCCATGTTCGTCTATCCCTTTTCCAATGTGGGCGGGTTCCACTTGTGCACCGGAAACAACGTGCTCCCGGTCTATAAGAAGACCAGCGCCCTTGTGAACCTCCCGGGATATTTGCTGCAGCTGCCCAACAACAATGACAGTTTCAACCCGCAGAACAACAAACTCCATATGCCGTACCGGGAACTGCTCAACCATCTGAAGGACAAGGACCCGTCGTACTACTACACCGATGTGTTGGTCCCTAGCGGCAAGACCTTGAAAGACTTTATCGAGTAAGGAGGAGATCCCAGCATGGAACTAACAGACCCCAGGGAAATCCAGACCGCGCTCAGTAAACCATTTGCCCCGGAGGATCTGGAATGGAGGCTGCAACAGACCTTCGAAGACAAAATGCGCGGCATCGCCGTCCCCTATGTCACCAACCGGGCTATCCAGAACCGGCTGGATGAATCCGTGGGGCCGGAAAACTGGTACAACAGCTACAAGCCCTGGCACGGGGCGGGAAAAAAGGAGGCCCAGCTCTGCGGCATCGCCATCTACTTTGAAGGACGCGGCTTCATCACCAAGTGGGACGGCGCCGAGGACTCAGACATCGAGCCGGTCAAGGGCGGCCTGTCAGACAGCATGAAACGTGCGGCGGTCCAGTGGGGCATCGGCCGGGTACTCTATAGCTTGAACGATACCGTCTGGGTGGACATTGAGAAAAAGGGAAGAAGCTTTATCATCCCGGACAGCGAACGGTCCAAGCTGAATAAAGTCTACCTGAACCTGCTGAGCAGGCTGGGTCTGACCCCGGCACCGCCCTGCGGCGCCAAGGCCCAGCTGACGCCCACGCCGCCAACGGAGAACCCGCAGGCAGGATATACCCCGACGTCGGCTCAGCCGTCCCAGGAAACGGCCAGACAGCCGGAAACAGCAACCCCGCCGATCTCTAACAATGTGGTGGACCTTCCCCAACCAACGTATGAGTATGTCGTGGAGAGCGCCCATGTCCAGAACGGTATGAACAGTCAGGCTACCTCCGTTGTCCTTAAGGACGCCGAGGGTAAAACGATAAAGGCGTTTGCCCGGGGACTCCATGCCGCGCTGACGCACGGAGCCGTCCTCACCAACGTAAAACTCTCCGTCAAGAAACAGGGTACTGTAGTCTTCCATTTCCTGGAGAGTTACGAACTGGCCGGCAGCACGCGGGCGGCGTAGGGAGGAGCGGAGCATGTGGGCTTATCCGCTCTCAGAGCGGTACGCTATGCTCAGCACTCCATGCGCGTTCCAATAAACAAGCGACAGGAGGAAAATCTGTGAAGAGTATCAGCAGTTTTCAAATCACCGGTATGACCTTATCCGGGTTCAAGTGCTATGAGGAGCCGGCGCATCTGACCTTTGGCAATCCCACCGTCGTAACCGGCGGCAACGGCCGCGGCAAATCCAGCATCGCCGACGCCATCGCCTTCGCCATCACCGGGCTTCCTTTTTTCGGTGAGCGTGGCATTGACCGCCTGCACTGTGAGACGAATCCGAACCTGATGGTGGAGCTGTATTTTTTGGATGGGGAAGGGCAGAACCATGAGTTGACCCGCACCCGGCAGAAAGGACGAATGACCATTACCTACGACGGCTATGAGATCCGCCAGCATGACCTGAACGAGATGTTCGGCGAAAGGGATGTTTTCCTCTCCATCTTCAATCCTCTTTATTTCATCGAGGAACTGGGGGACGATGGGAAAAAGCTGTTGGAGCGGTACATGCCCGCCATTTCCCATGAGCAGGTGCTCGCCGCCCTCTCCGAGAGCGTGCGGGCATCGCTGGAGAACGAATCCATCCTCTCCCCAGAGGCCTACCTGAAGCGGCGTCGCGAGGAGATCCGCGATTTGGAGCAGAATGTCATCTACTTAAGCGGCCAGAGAGATCTTCTGAACACGCAGCGTGTCAACGGGACGGAGAATCTGCGAGCTCTTCAGGAACGCCGCGACGCCCTCGTCCGGGAAAGGGACGCGCTGGAGGAAAAACGCTTCGCTGGCCTCGACCTGGCCGGTATGCGTGAGCAGCTGGTGGATCTGAGCGCCCGATATGACGATATGGCAAAAGACAGCGCCAGGGGCATGGATACCACCGAGATCGACCGGCGGTTACAGGAACTTCACCACAAGCTCGGCCGGCGCGGCGTTGAGCAGTACGCACCCAAGTATACCCAGCACATCGCGGAGGCGTCCGCAAAGGTCAAAGAACTGGGCGTCAAGTACAGCCGGGAGCTGGCGCTCCTAAAGGGCTTTCAGCCGGGGGTCGTCTGCCCCACCTGCCGCCGCGCGGTATCTGAATCGGATCTGGGTGCGGTGCAGGCAGGGATCAGGAAGTCCCTTGCGGCGATCACGGAGGAAGGCCGGGCGCAGAAAAGCCAGCTGGATGAACTGCAGGCGCTGGAGAAGCAGTCTGAAGAAACTTTCCTGCAGTTTCAGAAGGACGATGTGGCGCAGATCAGCCGAGAGATCGAGGAACTGAACCGGCGGCGCCAAGGCATAGAGGCTGCGCAGGCGGCCAATCGGGACCGGAGGAAGGACGAACTGGAATCCCTGCACAGCCAGATCCAGGCCGTGGCCGCGGACATCGAATACGGCAATCTCTCCCAGGAGGATTACGACCGCCTGGCGGAGTGCCGAGAGCTGCTGCGGGAGTGCCAGGCTGACCTAGACGCCGCGAAAAAGGCGGCGCTGGAGAAACCGGAGGATTACGACGCCAAGATCGCCCAGGTGGAGAGCCTCATTCTGGATCAGAAAAAGCTGCTGGCCGACGCCATCCTCTATGTGGGCAAACGCGCGGAGCTGACCTTCTCCCAGCTGAAGATGAACCTAGTGGAGATCGCTTTGCACGAGGTGGTGAAGTCTACCGGCGAGGTCAAGGACGTGTTCAAATTTACCTATGGCGGCCGGTACTACAACCGCCTGTCTCTGTCTGAGAAGATCCGGGCCGGGCTAGAGGTATCGGAACTGGTCAAGCGGCTGACGGGGCGCAACTATCCCGTGTTTATCGACAACATGGAGTCGGTGGACGAACTGACCAATGTCCGGCCCACCGGGCAGATCATCATGGCAAAGTGCGTGCGCGGTGCGGCGCTGACGGTCAAGCCCATGGGCCGACCGCAGATACAAAGGGCCGCGTAAGCCCTGATCCCGGCAGAAAGGAGGACACCGTTTGGCACGCGCATACTCCAAGATCCCCATCGTGGACGCCGCCAGACGGTGCGGGATTGTCCTCGACACCCGAACGCTCCGGCGCGACGAAGTGGAGGCAAGCTGCCCCTTCTGCGGAGACCATGGGCCTGGAAAATACCATTTGAGCCTCAACACCGTGACTGACCAGTACCGGTGTAATCTATGCGGCGTGTCCGGCAACAGCGTTTCGCTGTACGCCCGGGTCCACAATATGAGCAACAAGGAGGCGTATCTGGAACTGGCGAAGAACGGCAAGGTGTACCCTATGCCGTCCCAGCCAGTCCCCCAAACACAGGAGCGCAAACCTCGCGCGCTGGAGGAGCGCCACGCGGTCTATTCGGAGATGCTGTCATTTCTGTCGCTTTCCGGAGAGCACCGCGAGAACCTTCTGGAGCGCGGACTGAGCGAGGAACGGATCGAGCAAAACGGCTATCGGTCTATGCCGGAGACACCGGCACAGCGCAGGCTTCTGGCAAAACTGGTAGGCAGCAGCTATGAGCTTCTAGGCATCCCCGGTTTCTATACCCGGTACGGACAGTGGACCCTTGCCGGTCCAAACGGCTTTTTGATCCCTGTGCGGGACAAGGACGGGCTGATCCAGGGCTTGAAGATCCGACTGGATGAGGCCGATCAGCCCAATCGGAAGTACCGTTGGTTCTCCAGTCGTGGAAGAAACATGAGCAACGGCACGCGCAGTTACTCCTGGATCCATGTGACCGGCGACCGCACAAGAAAACGAGCCTTCCTTACGGAGGGCCCTCTCAAGGGGGATGTGGCCAGCTTTCTGGCAAACGACGCCCTGTTCATCTGCACCGGCGGCGTCAACGCCATCAAGGGCCTCCGGGAGGCCATCCAGGCCCTCGGTGTGTGCGAGATCGTAGAGGCCATGGACATGGATCAGATGACCAATCCCCAGGTGCGCGGCGCAATTCTTGCCATGCGTCGGGAGGTCCAAAAGATCCCCGGTATCCGGTATTCAAAATACTCGTGGAACCCGGCCTATAATGGCGTGGACGACTATTTCCTCAGCAGGGTATCCGCCATGTAAGGAAAGAAAATGAGGTGAAGACTTTGAACGATCGAATCTTAGTCAAGGTGTCCGCCAATGAGAGCAGCATTTCCTTTCAGACGGTCACCAAAAAGCGAAAATCACCCCACCGGTTCTACATCTTACGGAGCGAGTTGGAGCGGCTCCGGCGGGAGGGGAGCGTCATCACGTATGATCTCCACTCCTTTGCCCGACTTCGGTATGACCCGGATAAAGGTGTCCTATCCATCCGTTTTATCTGGCTGAGCGCATCTGACAGAGGGGAGTTTACAGGATGGGAGCAGACCGTCCGTCTGCCCTATGACACGCTGGCGGAGTTTGCGGCCCGCAGCCTGGTGGATGGCGAGTCAAAGCAGTGGAAGGCCCTTTCCCTTGCGGAAAGGAGGACGCCCAAACTGGTGTTCTGCTCGAAGGAGAATCTTCATGCGGCGGTCTCCAACAAAATCGTGCGGAGCAAGCTGGTACGCTGCCTGCGGGATCACTTTGACTGGCTTTCCACAGATGAGATCCGTATCTTCAACGATTTCTTGCCCTACAGCTTTTTCTTCCAGGCGTATCGGGCAGGCTGCCCAGGGATCTGCGGCGGCTTGATCCTGCATGACCACCAGGATTTGGGCAGGGCGTACTATTCCATGCACACATAAATAAGTTCAGGAGGAAGACTATGGTAGAATATTACGAAAACGAAGCCGCCCTTGACGCCGCGCTGAAGCGGGCGAAAACGCCGCAGGAGGTGCGCAAGATCCTCCAGGACCTGGAGCAGCGCATGGCCCCTCGGCATTGGAAAAACAAGGCTCTTGCGGCACTCCGTGCCATGTCTTGACGCCAAACTAAATCGGGATGGTGAAGTGTCCATGGCCAGACCGTGCAGAGCGCGGTAAGTGACATCTGTCTCAGGTAAACGATCAACACGGCTTAATAGGGCGGTATGACTCGGATAAAGGTGTCCTATCCATATGTTAATTACTTAAGGAGAAAATATTGTTATGAATCAAAAATACTTGCAGGGTATTTCCAGCAATATGGAAAGTGTAGATGACGCTGTCTTTTTTGAGGCAACCGCGGAAAATATCTCGGCGTTTCTATTTCAGCATGGGCGGGCGATAATGAGCGCTATCGGAACGACCAATGAAATAACCTTTCTGACAGCCCGAATGGGCATAATTGATGTCTGTCCGGACCAGGAATTTCTCGTCAAAGAATTGCTCCCGATCTATGCAAAGATTCAGATGGGGGAACTCCCGGCGCCGCCGCTGAAAACAGTGCCCAAAAAGGTTGCGTGCGCAAAGAAATGCCCGAGACCTGACTGGAACTATTTGCGCTGGGATGGGTATAGCGACGCGAAATATCGTGGGATCATCAATGGCAGCGCACTCTTGAAACTGCCCCACTACGGAAAGAAGGTGCCTCTGGAGTTGCAGGTGCGCTCCTATTATAGCGGCGGGAACCTGGCTCTGCTGTTGGTAGCTTGGAGCGGTGAGTATCCCGAGCCGTGGGGTGATTTGACGACCAATTTGGGATACTCTGTGGAAAAGGACTGTGCCTTTGTGGACGTCAACGATATGGGTGAGTCGATCCTGCCCTGGATCGAGAAAAACGGCCTTGGGACCCCGACTGGGCGAACTCAGCGCAGTGGTTTTGTGACTTACCCGGAATATCGATTCAATGCTGAGAGGCTCCGGGCGCTGGACGACTACGGATATCAGGAGTATTCCAACAGATATGACCGGGAGCACGGGCGGCTGCCGGACGCCTGCAAGTCGGATGAGATTGAGAGGTAAGTCGCTCAAACAAAGAAAGTAAAAAGGAGGAAATCTTCTTGGAAAAGGCCATCCATTTCTGCGATGTCATCGGCGCCGCGTCCGGCGAGCAAAGCAATATGCTGGGCAGGTTTTTGTACTTCTCACTCTCCAATGTCCTGGTGGATAAAAAGGAGTTGGAGACGCTGTGTGAGAGCCTTGGTATGGACTGCTCCTGCGGGAAGCGCCTGCCTGTGGCCGACGCCTTCAAAAGCGCCACCGGGGACATCCGGGACCGCATCACCGTCCGGCGGGACGGTGAGCAGAAGTTTTATCAGATCTACTGCCGGGAGAATAAGAGCACGCCCAATGTACTCTCCCGGGAACTGGTAAAGGAGACGGTGAACCAACGCACCAACCAGTATGAGAAACTGGCGAATATCCACTATGACAAGGCTGACCAGAGGTTTGGCTACGACGACCTCACCTACGATGAGGATGTGGACGCCATGAAGTATTGCATTCAAGCTGAGCGTCTCTTTGAACTCTACCAGACATGCGCCAACCGCAAACAGATCGAGACCATCTGCCTGAAGTTCCTGCGGTCGCTGGACGCTACCAAGGTCAGTGTCAACGGGCATCTCTATTTCGTGCCCCGGCACACCATGGAGCAGGTGGTGGTATTCGAGACGTTCATCGAGGAGGTCAGTCGGCTCAACCGCAACAATACCCCATTGTTCGCCAACAGCTTCTACCTCATCGACGACGCCAAGCAACGCGACAAGATGACCGAGGAGTTCTACCTGGCGGTCAAAAAGGAGATCGCGCAATACCAGGAGCGGGCGGATTACTTCATCCGGTCCGGCTGTAGCAGCCCCTCCACCATGGAGCGGTGGGTTGTGAAGATTCAGGCGCTGGAGGAAAAGAAACGCCGTTACGAGGACATCCTGCGCCGTGAACTTTCCGGGCTGGATGAAGAGTTTGAGTCCCTGCGGCTGCTCTCCCAGGAATTGTCCCTGCGAGCCAGAGGGATCCGATCCAGGAAGGCGGCGTAATATGTCATGACCACAAAGCGCGGGGAGGATGCATCCTCCCCGCGAATCTTTTGGCATGATATCACATAAGCCGCTGTTTGCAATAGAGCATGACGTAACGGGAGAGAGTTAACATCGGCATATTGGGGGCGATCAACTGACAAATATGTCCGCATCATGGGTGCAGAAATCAACTCAAAGTTACTGGTAGTAAGACTTCAATATACAATTCTATGTACAAGACTATAGAAACTGATAAAAGAGGATTCTTTGGTGATTATTTTTAGTAATCTTCTGCAACAAAGTGGTCGAGTTGCGACATATATTGAGTAGGAGGCTATAAATAAAGCGGATGTGAAGGGGGTGATTCCAATGTGGTAAGAGTGAACGTATCTAATGGAATACATGATATGCATCGAGCTAAACAGTGAGGAGAAAGCATCCAATGCGGAGTTCAAACCAAAGAACGCCTAATACTCAGTTTCTGCTTGGTATTATTCTTGTTGTGGCCAGCCCATTCATCAGTACATTTATAACGGAAATTCTTCACCGTTTGTTGAACATTAATGTCGATAATATCTTTGTTGCAATATTTGTGTGTGGAATTTTAGTTGCTATTAGAGGATTATTTGTAAAAGGAGAATAAATATGAAACGATTTTCGGCAATTGCTTTGGCGATTCTCTTTATAGCTTTATCCAGTAGCCAGCAAGCGTATATAGCATACGCTTCCTCTCAGGAACACGACAATGAAAGCAGCGTTATTTCTGCAACCGATTTTATGACATTTGAGGAAATGGTGCAATACTGTGCAGAACAACATGATATCTCATATCAGGAAGCTCTTTCAAAATTTAATGTACCGACAAATCGTGCACGTAGAGCAAGTGATGTGTACCGTGTGTTTTACGTAGAAATTGATGTTACAAATAGCTACAAACCTGTATTAGAGTTTTACTGTGAAGTCTCCAAGGGAGATGGTGTTTGGGGAATAATGAACATCTATTCTGTACAGTTAGATAGATCTCCTTCTAGTTTTTTAGGAGAAGCAAAGCAGTTTCAAGGAGAAATCCAAGTGTGGTTGCGTGGTGTATACGAAATCGAATATCTCATCAATGGCGACTTTTATAACAATGGAACGACAACTGTTTCCGGTGGAACTGATATCTCGGCTGGAATTGACGATTTAATTTCGGTAAGTTTTTCTTTAGGGTATACAAGTGAAAGTAGTTGGTATGAGTATTGTTATCAACATGATACAGTATCTTTCGAGGGATGGAATGTTTAGCAGCATTTGCTGGAAACTTAGAAAAGAGGGGACCTGGTTTCATACCAGGTCCCCCCAGTCTGTCGAGGAAGCCGGTCTATGGTTTATGTGTAGGCCGGGGGTCTCGACAGATTGAAGAGGATGGCATATGTCATGCCATCCTCTGACTTTATTGCAATGGGGCAATATACGCCGCGCCATTTTCCCACAGAACATCGTATCCAAATGTCTCGCAGATAAAACGGATCGGAACCATGGTATAGCCATCCTGGATGATCACATCAGTTCCGAGTGGATGCAATTTTCCATTTACGGCGGCAAAGTCTGACCCAACTGCAAGCGTAATAGAAGTATCCGCACTGTGCAAAGTTACCTCTCTGGCGGCACTGTCCCATGTGACATCCAAACCGAGCAGACAGCCTAATCCCCGTACGGGTACCATCATGCTTCCATAGCTGTTAATGTAAGCGCTGGGATCAAACGTGACGCCAAATCCACACCAATAAACAGATGAGGATTCATGAAGGCCAGCGCCAGTAATCTGGATCAGAGTACCATCCTGATTAACGAGTGACACAGCCCCTCTCTCCTGCGCCCAACGAAGATGATAGATCCATTGGTTTCCCTTGCTGTCAACAAAGTGAAACCCGACAGGGTTACCGTTTTCATCTGTCTGAGAGGCTGCTTCCCCGACTGTGCTGTAGTATGTGTCAGCTTCTCGTACCGAATAGTTATCTTCCGTGACACTTCCTTGGTAGTAGATAGAAATATTACCTGGCCATATGTTTGTGAGCATGAGCTGTATCGATCCGTCAGACTGTGCCCGGCCTTGGATGATATATCTCAACTCCTCGCTGAGACGCCTTCCAGCGGAGAGCTCAATGAGGCCGGTGTTCCGCGCGTCGCTTGCGCCAGTGTCGGCACTATATGAGAGGAATAATTTATCACCGACACTTTCCAGGCTTGCGTAAGTAAAACCTTGCCCCTCAGGCAGAGTAAATATCTCCTCGTTTTGTGCGCCTGCGCCAACAAACCAAATAATCCCGTTCTCCCAATCGGCATAAGCCAGTCCACCATTCCATACAGCAAATGCTCCGATGCTTTCGGACTCCGATGCATAGGGCAGCGCCATGGTTTGGGTCCCATCCCAAAAAAGAAAACCGTTCTCACTTTCCCATCCTGCGCCGCTTTTGCCGATGGCTGGTCTTGATTCACACTCTTGCATGGCAAGTAGCTGACCTTCACCGAACAATGCGATATAGTAGTGATTGCCTTCTCCACGAAGAGTTGTCCAAAGCTGTCCGCTATCGCCAGGCTCCATATCAATGAATGTATCTGCGGATAGCCCGTATTCTTTTGGCGTGTAAATGTAGCACTCTGATCCAGACGCTTTGAGTTCAATAATGTGGGTACTGTAACCAGAACTTGCATCTGTTATCCTAAAATATATGCTTTCATCATCTTCAGCAATATCTGACACAAAGTGCTGTTCAGACAAAGAGGGATCATTACAGTGGATATGCACATCGCTTGCGGAAGCCTGGTATCCATTGAGGATAGCACCTACAAGAAGCAAAACCGCGAACATGCGAATTTTGTGTTGTTTCATCCAGGACTCTCCTCCTCAAAAAAGATTAATAGGATGAACTTTAACATAGGCAGAGAGGATGATTCCCCTCTGCCTATGTATTTATGATACACACTATATTATAGGAGGTCAACACCTATCGCGTACTCTCATGCATAGGACATGTATGATACATGTTGAGCATGTTAGTCTTCATAATATATGTCTGTAACATCTTCGTACCATTTATTTGTGATGCTGACATGAACAGTATTGCAGTATTTGGTTGTTTCCCCAATTTTCTTGGCAGCAATTGTATGAGTAGGCTGCCACTTGAAATAGTCTGCAGTTGTGTATAGATAGACGTCCGACCACTTTGCATTTTCGATGGATGATCCAGTAAAGTCACGCATTGATTGCATGCTATGGGCTAGGGTGACTTCCCGATGGAATGTAACGTTGCTGTAGTTTGATGAAACCAACGATTTATTCGGTCCTGCCTTCGGCTCTTGCTTTTCATTTGTTGCATCATTGTTCGTATGAACTTCAAGTGTGTCGATTAGCTCCCACGAGGTTGCATCTGTAAAGGACAGCTTGAGCAAATCGTAGTTACTTCCTTTAATAATTGATGCAACTAGATTGACTTTGCTAAGCTCACTTGGTGAAAAGGTTTTTGTGCTTTCTTCATAATAACTTGCTTCCCCGCCGTCTGCACTCACAGCATAACCACTAATAAAGAACCTCCATGTGTTATCTTTCTGCTTGTAGAACACTCCTAGATCCATCCCGAGATCATATCCTATGTAAATTCCAAAAAAACCGTATGGGACATCAGGGTCATCCAGACTACTCTTCAAATAAACATCTGGTAATGTAAAAGTACCACTTGCTTTATTATAGCCGCCAGTATTCGACTTCACTTGATAATGTACGCCTGTATGGTCAGTTGATTTCGGCTCGTTATATATTGATCCAGAAAATGCTCTTGACTGTATGCTCTGCGAGTTATCTGGATATTTTGCATGGAGTATCTGCCTGTATTGTGGATCACCATCGTTCGTACCTTGTGTACCCGTATGCCAAGAATTGATCAAATTGTTTGCCTGTGCTGTATTGAGATGATTTGTTTCAATAATCGCAGTAATTGTGTCAATGTCATAAAGCGTTAGAGTTTCTAGCTTTTCGTCTAAAGTTGTATAAGTGCTGAGCCGATCTTTTGTTGCCTTCGCTGTATCGATTTGATCCTGCAGTTCAGCAGCTGTGTAATTTAGCCCTCTTACTTCTTGTAGGGTCATATCTGAGAGATCTGCCGGAGAGATCGTGCCCTCAAAGTTGACGTCGCTAGTTTCATATAGCGAAAACGCAGGTGTATACATTGTTGCGACTAAGGCAAGAGCAAAGAGTAAACTAAGTACTTTCCTCCCAATAGTTTTCATAATTGCCTCCGTTTTATTTGTTTTCTGCATTTTGCATGCCAGTACTAGATTGACAAGATAAGAAAGGGCTTATACGATAATATTCTTAGCCCATTGGAATCTCCCCACTTTCCCAAGTAATCGCTCCAAAGTGTGACTCTATTTCATATATGTCACAACTCCAGCTGTTTGTTGCAGAAATAGGAAAAATTTGCAAAAGAATATCGAAAAAGGCAGTAACGCCTACATATAACATTATCAAACCCTCAATATCACGTTACTATATTGAAAAAGGCAGTTGCGCCTATTTTCCCTTTCGCAATTTTGAGGAGTATGTTATAATGGACCTGGATTATCGCGAAATTGGCCGGAATATTCGCTATTATCGCCTGAAGAAGGGAATGAACCAAAGAGAGCTGGCCGAGCGAGTTCACGTATCGGATCAGCATATCAGTCATATTGAAAATGCCCACACAAAGCTTGGGTTGCCTACATTGGTGGCGATAGCAAATGCTCTGGAGACAGACTGTAACTCTTTGCTTGGCGACACCTTGACCGGAAGCAGAAAAGTGATTCTGAACAGGAAGCTCATGACGCAAATTGAGCGGATGGACTCGACAAAATTTGGTTTATTGATTAGGTCCTGTTTGAAAATTGGAAATATGCCCAACGGCGAGAGTTTTTTTCGCCAGACAAGGCGATTTGACGCAGCAATACTTTGTGTATTGCAAGGAAAATCAACGCAGTATGG
>OVXI01000146.1_pt1 | contig 18588 bp, 16 predicted proteins | sample 1732031 | NCBI WGS metagenome assembly OVXI01 (sample SAMEA4545821, study PRJEB24839) | metagenome | biome: chicken; feature: ceca content | place: Italy | collected 2013-05 | reverse complement strand
AAGCCTGCCGCTAGCGTTCATCCTGAGCCAGGATCAAACTCTCCATTGTATGAAATTGTTTTGTTTAGATCTTTCGCTCTTATCTCAAAGGTATTGTTTGAAATCGCTCTCTTGCGAGAGCGGATAAACTTTTGCTGCTCAAATACTTCAAAGAACGTGTCCGTATATTTCTATAAGAACTTTCTCGTTTCCCGGTTCCGATCGTTCGATCGTTTCCTTCGTTCCGTCCGCCGATATTTTCAAGCGGAAAGTGGTGCAAAGGTAAAACCTTTTTTCGAGACCACCAAATCTTTTTGAAACTTTTTTCAAAAATTTTTCAGAACCTTTTCAACTCCGCTTCAGACCTTAGTGTCATACCCGAAGCGGGTGCAAAGGTAAGTCAAATTTCCGAATCTCCAAAAGATTTAGGAACTTTTTTCAAACTTTTTCAGAACCAGCCGTTTGTCGCTTTCGAGCGGTGTTTCTCTCTCGAAGCGGGTGCAAAGATAAGGCGTTTCGGTCGAAACTTCCAAATAAATTTCACACTTTTTTCACAAAATATTTTGTCCGGATTTACACTTAACTAAGTCTCAACGCATTAACATTCGATATTTTTTCCTACCTTTATCCGCCCATATAGAATACGCGAATGAAACGAATATTATTATATATAGGTATACTTTTTTTCGCTCTTTCGTGCGCCGGCCGCACCTTCCGGCCCGCGGCGGGCGACCTGCTCTTCCAGATCAACGAAGCGTCGGCCATGACGGACGCGATTACGGCAGCGACCGCCGAGAAAGAGCCCTATCCATTCTCGCATGTAGCCATCTGTCTCGGCGGTGCGAAAAGCGATTCGGTCATCGAAGCCTCGGGACGAGGCGGCGTGAGGATCGTATCGCTGACCGAATTTCTCGATGCTTCGGGGAAAATCGACGGACGGCCCGCAGTCGTCGCAATGCGGCTGCGCGATACGACGGACATCGCCGCACGTGCCGCGGTCCGCTCGCTGAAGTACCTCGGACAGCCCTACGACTATTCGTACCTGCCCGCAAACGGAAAGATGTATTGCAGCGAACTGGTCTGGGAGAGCTACCTCGACAGACACGGCGCGAAACTTTTTCACGCCCGTCCGATGAATTTCCGCGATTCGGCGGGGCGCCTGCCGGACTTCTGGCGAAGGCTGTTCGAAAAACTGGGCGAACCCGTCCCCGAAGGCGTGATCGGCACCAACCCGGCCGATCTATCGAAAGACTCGCTGCTGCGAGAAATACACCGTTATTTCTGACGTCCGCACGGCGATGTCCGCAAAGCGGCGTTCCCGAGCTTTCCGCGGATACCGCGGCAGCTCCGATGCACCAAGAGCGCTCCCCCCCTCGCTCATGCCGCGACACGTCCGCCCGCGGCGCCTCCCCACGGACATATGATCCTGTCATGGAGAGGCCGTCTGCCGCACGTCTGCCGCACGTCTGCATCACGCGATCCGTTCGATCGTGATGTCGGGGTCGGCCCGCAGCACGTCGAGAAAACGGTTGCCGTCGTGGGGCGTGCGGGCCTGTATGACGAGCGTGGCACGATAGAAGCCCCCTTCGGCATCCCGGTCGGGCGAAACTTCGAACGAGAGAATGGTGTAGGCTCCCGTCTTCAGTTGATCGAGCACGGCACCGATCCTCTCCTTTCCGGGTGCGGAAAAGACCACGAGCGTGCGCCGCAAACCCAGTCCGCGGAAGATCAGCGTCAGCCCTTCGAGCGCAACGAGGGTCAGCACGGTCGCGGCAGCGGCCACGGCATACATCCCCGCGCCGACCGCCAGACCGATTCCGGCCGTGGCCCATAGGCTCGCGGCCGTAGTCAGTCCGCGCACGATCTGGCGATGGAAGATGATCGTGCCCGCCCCGATAAAGCCGATGCCGCTCACGACCTGCGCCGCTATACGGCTGGGATCGAGCCCTACGCCCGGCCGGGTCAGAATCTCGGAAAAGCCGTATTGGGAGACGATCATAATCAAAGCGCTGCCGAGCGAAACGAGGAAATGGGTGCGGAAACCCGCATCCTTGACCCTGTACTCGCGGTCGAGCCCGATCACGGTGCCGAATGCACCGGCTACGAACAATCTCAGAATGAAATCCCACGTCATAACATTCGCTTTCTACAAATATAGTACATTATCCCCGCATCCGAAAATATTTTTCACGCCCGGCAGAGGGGGGGGGTGAGAGCCGCAATCCGTATTTCGCAGTCGCCGGTGCGAAACCGCAAAATCCGCCCGAACGTACTCTGCCGCCGTCGCATCGGCTCTTCGACCGGTTGCGCAGCAGACTGCTCCGCACACCTCGAAACCGCTGCCGAACCGTAAAATCCGCCTCCTCAGCCCCTCGGCGGCCGGACTACACGTCCGAAGAACCGCCACAAAGATCCCCCACCAATACTCCTCCTTAAAAACGAAATTCCGCATCCCAAGCCTCCCCGCTGACCGTCGGCCGCCCATCGGCCGCACCGCGAGGCCGCACCGAAAGGTCGCACCGAGAAGCCGCCGCCGAACCGCACGACCTGCCGGATCACATCCGCCGCCTTCAGGCGGCGGTCCCACTCGAACCGCCGCACAAAGCCCCGCACCGGGAGGTCGCACTACGCAGAAACCGCCGCATCCAACCGCTGCATCCAACCGCCGCATCCAACGGCCGCCATACCCGCCCCCGAGACACCGTCCGGAACGAGCCGCTCCGCACACCGCCGCAAAACACCTCCCGCACGCCGCCGAACCCGCTGATAACGAGCGCCGGCTCCGAATATGTTTCTAAAATGTTGAAAACTTCCGGACGCAGTGCGACCTGCTATCGAAAAAATCGCTACTTTTGTTTCCGGACACGGTTCCCGCGCTTCGCCGAGGCGGAGCGGGGATTAAAAGGGAATCCTGTGCAAATCAGGAACTATCCCCGTAGCTGTAAGTTTCAACGAAAGCCGCGCACTCTCTTGTGCCACTGTCGCCCTCAGACGGGAAGGCGTGCCGGCCGAAACGAGTCAGAAGACCTGCCGCAGTCCGCGCATTCGGAGCTTTCGGGTCGAAAAGCAGAAGAACGGAAACCGGCGGGTCCCGTGCACCCCGGTCCTTTCTCCCCTCATCCCACACCCGGATTCCCCCGAGCAGAGACAGCCGACGATTAAAACACGATACGTTATGAATGGAACAGATTTATTCATCACCAAACGCGACGGCAAACGCGAGCCGTTCTCGATCGACAAAATCCGCAACGCCGTGGCCAAAGCCTTCCTCTCGGTGGGCAGCTTCGCCACGCAGGAGATGATGACGGGCATCCTGAGCCGCATCCGCGTCGCCGACGGGATGACCGTCGAGGAGATTCAGAATCAGGTCGAAACGGCGCTCATGGCCGAGAAGTACTACCGAGTGGCCAAATCCTTCATGCTCTACCGCCAGCGCCACCTCGAAGACCGCGAAGTGCGCGACAAGCTGCGGTTCCTGCTGGACTACTGCGAAGCGAAAAACCCTGCGACGGGCTCGAAATTCGACGCCAACGCCAACGTCGAGAACAAGAACATCGCCACCCTGATCGGCGAGCTGCCCAAGCAGAACTTCATCCGCCTGAACCGGCGCCTGCTGACCGACCGCCTGAAGGAGATGTACGGCAAGGAGCTCGCGGACCGCTATCTGGAGCTGCTCAACAACCACTTCATCTACAAGAACGACGAGACGTCGCTGGCCAACTACTGCGCCTCGATCACGATGTATCCGTGGCTGCTGGGCGGCACGAAGTCCATCGGCGGCAACTCGACGGCCCCGACCAACCTCAAGTCGTTCTGCGGCGGCTTCGTCAACATGGTCTTCATCGTCTCGTCGATGCTCTCGGGCGCCTGCGCCACGCCCGAATTTCTGATGTACCTCAACTATTTCATCGAACAGGAGTACGGCGAGGACTACTACCTGCGACCCGACGACACCGCCGACCTTTCGAAACGCCGCCGCACGATCGACAAGGTCATCACCGACTGTTTCGAGCAGATCGTCTACTCGATCAACCAGCCCACGGGCGCACGCAACTTCCAAGCCGTCTTCTGGAACATCGCCTACTACGACCGCCCCTACTTCGAGAGTCTCTTCGGCGAGTTCCGTTTTCCGGACGGTTCGCGCCCTCACTGGGAGTCGCTGAGCTGGCTCCAGAAACGCTTCATGCGCTGGTTCAACGCCGAGCGCACGAAGACCGTGCTGACCTTCCCCGTCGAGACGATGGCGCTGCTGACCCGCGACGGCGATGCGATCGACCGCGAGTGGGCCGATTTCACGGCCGAGATGTACGCCGCCGGGCACTCGTTCTTCACCTACATGAGCGACAACGCCGACTCGCTCTCGTCGTGCTGCCGTCTGCGCAACGAAATTCAGGACAACGGATTCAGCTATACGCTCGGTGCGGGCGGCGTCTCCACCGGCTCGAAGAGCGTGCTCACGATCAACCTCAACCGCTGCATCCAGCACGCCCGGCGCGCGCACATCCCCTATCTGCAATTCCTCGAAGAGGTTACGGAACTCGTGCACAAGGTGCAGCTCGCCTACAACGAGAATCTGAAAACGCTCTGCGCGAAAGGCATGCTCCCGCTCTTCGACGCGGGCTACATCAACATGAGCCGCCAGTACCTCACCATCGGGGTGAACGGTCTGGTCGAGGCGGCCGAATACCTCGGCATGCGCATCGACGACAACCCCGAGTACCAGCACTTCGTGGAGGAGATTCTGGGGCTCGTCGAACGCTGCAACAAGAAGTACCGTACCGGAGAGGTCATGTTCAACTGCGAGATGATCCCCGCCGAGAACGTGGGCGTCAAGCACGCCAAATGGGACCGCGAAGCGGGCTACGACGTGCCGCGCGACTGCTACAACAGCTACTTCTATGCCGTCGAAGACGCATCGCTCAACATCCTCGACAAGTTCCGCCTCCACGGCAAGCGCTACATCGCCCACCTCACGGGCGGCTCGGCGCTGCACATGAACCTCGAAGAGCACCTCTCGCAGGCCCAGTACCGCCAGCTGTTGCGCGTGGCCGCACAGGAGGGATGCAACTACTTCACGTTCAACATCCCCAACACCGTTTGCAACGACTGCGGGCACATCGACAAACGCTACCTGCGCGAATGCCCCGTCTGCCGCAGCCGCAACACCGACTACCTGACGCGCGTGATCGGCTACATGAAACGCATATCCAACTTCTCGCTGGCCCGCCAGCAGGAGGCCGCACGCCGCCACTACGGCTCCGCCGCCGAAGCACCCGCCGCCGAAGCACCCGCCGCGGACACCGCCGCAGGCTCGCCGTGCGCGCAACCCTCCGGCAGCGGCCCGGCAGCCGGAGCGGCAGGACCGAGCAACGCCCCCACCGACGCATTCCGCACCGGCCCGGCGGCTGCACCGGCCGAACGCACCGCTGCCGGGCGGACAGCCGCTGCCCGCCCGGAACCGGCGGCCGCTTCCCCGAATGTTCCGACCCGCTGACCGCCGAACGCAATGCTGCGCTACACCGACTACGACATCGTGTTCCAAGAGATTCCGGACGAAGTAACGCTCGCCGTGAACCTCTCGGGCTGCCCCAACCGTTGCCCGGGCTGCCACAGTCCCCAGCTGCAACGAGAGATCGGCGCACCGCTCACGGCCGAAGCGCTCGAAGGGATACTCGCCCGCTACGGGAGTTCGATCACCTGCGTCTGCATGATGGGCGGCGACGGGGACCCCGAAGCGGTCTCCGCGCTGGCCGAATACCTGCGCCGGAGCCGTCCCGACCTGCGGATCGCATGGTATTCGGGCCGTACGGAGCCGCCCGCCGGATTCCGCGCCGAGCGGTTCGACTACCTGAAGCTCGGCCCTTACGTCGAAGCGCTGGGCGGACTGCGTTCGCCCGCGACGAACCAGCGGCTCTGGCGGCTCCGCCCCGACGGCTCGCGCACCGACCTCACCCACCGCTTCCGGCAGGAGCGGAAGTGAGCCCCGACCGACGGCGAACGGGCCGGGTGCGGGAGCGGGCGGCCGCATCCCGTTTCCGGCCCCGTTTTCCGCGCATGCACATCCGGCGGCCGGCAAATATTCCAGCACGGCCAATGCCGCCGCCCCTGCACCCGGCCGCCCACAGGACGGGCGCCGCGCGTCTTCCGCACCGAACCGACCCTTACGACGAGGCGAAAGATGATTCCGCACCCAGATGCACTATTTTTTCGCACCTCCTCCAAAAATAGCGGTCGGCGGATTGCGGATTGCGAATAAATGCGTATCTTTGCACGCTATATTTAACTAATTAAACTTTTACGAAATGCCGAAAATGAAAACAAATGCCGCTGCGAAGAAGCGTTTCACCTTCACCGGCACAGGAAAGATCAAGCGTCAGCACGCTTATCACAACCACATCCTGACTAAGAAAACCAAGAAACAGAAACGCAATCTCTGCTACTCGGGGATCGTTTCGTCGGCCGACGAGGCCAAAATCAAGAGCCTGCTGGTAAAATAGGACGGTTTCCGGATACGCCGCACGCAAAACCGCGGGTTCGCCCGCGCTTCGCCGAAGCGAACGAAAACCGACCGCCCAAACGGGCCCTCTCCGAAGGGCCGGCCACGCAAGCCGAATTTTATTAACCGGAGCGAATCTGCCCCGAAGAATGCGGGAGAACCGCATCGCAGACAGCTCTCAAAAACTTTATCGCTATGCCACGTTCAGTAAACGCTGTTGCGTCTCGCGCAAGAAGAAAAAAGGTTTTGAAACTTGCCAAAGGCAACTTTGGTTCAAGGGGAAATGTATGGACCGTCGCCAAAAACACGGTCGAAAAGGGTCTGACGTATGCCTATGCACACCGCCAGCTCAAGAAGAGGACGTTCCGCAGCCTGTGGATCACGCGCATCAACGCCGCCGTCCGCATGCAGGGAATGACCTACTCGGAATTCATCGGGAAACTCAACGCCAAAGGCATCGGGCTGAACCGCAAGGTTCTGGCCGATCTGGCAATGAACGAACCCAAAGCATTCGAAGCTATCGTAAAAGCAGTTAAATAAGCTCCTTCGCGGGAGTTTGCGGTCGGGGCTGCCTCTCGCGGGCGGTCCCGATTTTTTTCGGGCGCACCGCAATTCCGACGCGCTCGCCGTCATCGGACGGGACAGGGTGTTCCGGGACTCGTTTTCGGGACGGTTCGCCGCTTCGCAGCCCCCCTCCGGGTGCATAGGACCGTCCCGCCGGTTTATCCCGTCCCCGCGGACAAGCGACCGATTCCCGCAGGCGGCAGGACCCGGCGATGCACTCGAAAGGAAGCCGAGACAATGCATCCGTCCGCCCAAAGGACGACTGAACCCGCAGGCGGCAGTACCTTCGAACGGAGAGGAACCTGCGCCGCAACCTGCGCCGCAGACGGCGGACCTTCCGCATCGGAGCCGTCGCAGCGGCATCGGGGCGGACACCCGCACACGATCCGCACCGACGGCCGACAGCGCCCGCTCCCCGCCCCGGAAAGTTCCGGGCCGGGCCGGGGCTATGAACTTTGCACGACATGGAAAATAAAAAAAACTGGAAACGCATCTTCGCGATCATCTGGACGGGACAGGGCCTCTCGATCCTCAGCAGCGCACTGGTGGGCTATGCCGTGATCTTCTGGCTCAGTCTCGAAACGGGCTCGGCCGAGACGCTGGCGCTCGCCGCCATCGCGGGCATGCTCCCGCAATCGGTGCTGGGGCTCTTCGTCGGCGTCTACGTCGACCGCTGGGACCGCAAGCGCACGATGATTCTGGCCGACAGCTTCATCGCCCTCTGCACGCTGGCGCTGGCGCTGCTGTTCTGGTTCAACGCCGCCGAGCTGTGGCATATCTACGTGCTGCTGGCCTGCCGCTCGGTCGGCTCGGCATTCCATTCGCCCGCCATGCGGGCCTCCGTTCCGCTGCTGGCCCCCGAGTCGGAACTCACGCGCATCGCCGGCATCAATCAGGTGCTCGAATCGTTCTCCAGCATCGCAGGACCGGCGCTGGGCGCCCTGCTGCTCACCGTTACGCAGATGGGCGACATTCTGTTGCTCGACGTGCTGGGCGCGGCCATCGCCTGCACCACGTTGCTCTTCGTCCGCATCCCCAACCCCGAGAGGGACCGGTCGCTGAAACCGAGCCTGCGGCGCGAACTGCGCGAAGGTGCCGCCGCCATCGTCCGAATCGGGGGAATGCCCCAACTGGTGCTCTCGGCCGTCGCGGTGCTCTTCTTCATCATGCCCGTCGGGGTGCTCTTTCCGCTGATGACCCTCAAACATTTCGGCGGCGGCACCTTCGAGATGAGCCTCATCGAAATCGTCTGGGGCGGCGGAGCGCTCGCCGGAGGCATCGTGATGGGCATGCGCCGCTATCGCGTCAACAAAATCCTGCTCATCGACCTGATGTATATCGTCGTCGGGCTCACGTTCGCCCTCTCGGGACTGCTGCCGCCGTCGGCCTTCGTCCTTTTCGCCGTTCTGACCGCGCTGGCCGGTATTTCGGGCAGCGTCTTCTACGCATCGCTGGTCTCGGTCGTACAACAGCGGATCGACCCCGCCGTGCAGGGGCGCTTCTTCTCGCTCTACTCCGGCGTCAGTATGATGCCGGCCATGCTGGGCGTCCTCGGCACGGGCTTCTTCTCCGATTCCGTGGGACTGCTTCCCACGTTCGTCCTGTCGGGTACGGTGATCGTCGGAATCGGCATCCTCGGACTTTTTTCGCGCCGGATGCTGGCACTCGACCGGCAGCCCTGAGCCTCGTCCGGATCGGCACTCCCCCCCCCTTGCGGTCCGGGGCCGATCGAGCCGCGAACGCTGTCCCGAGGCCTTTCGCTTCTCAACTCGAAGCGGCTGTCTGCCGGACAGCGAAGCAGGAAAACCTGCGCATGCAGACGCCTCTCCGCCGCGTTCCGCCGAGGCTCCGTCCACACCGAAACCCGTGCAGATCGCCGCCGGCAGAAGAACCGCCCCGACGCAGCATGCAGTAAACGACACGTTAACGACGACCGCAACATCCCGCCACCTACGCCCCGCAGCCGACTGCACCCCCAACCGGCCCTGCCGCGGCAAACGTCCGTCCGCCGAGGAACGCGGCACCGAGAGCGGCATCCGGCAAAAGCACTCGGCACGAACGGATCGGACGCTCCGCCGCAAGACACGGCGGCGGCGCTTCGGCACACGGCCGCCCCGCAGAGAGACCGCCGCCGAACACGGTTCCGGCGGAAGGCGAAGCGAAAGGGCTGTCCAATGAATCCCAGACAGCCCCTTTTTTATTCGCCGCCGTTCGGAAGTTCTCCCGAACAGGCAATTCCCGAAGGATTGAAAAAACTTGTCAGACAACCTCTTTACGGGTCGATACGCACCGTCTTCAGAAGTTCACGGTCGTACCGTTGTACGTTACCGCATAGGAGAGCATATTGCCGCTCACGGTCCACACGACCTTCACCTCAGACGAGGGATAATCCGCCGGATTGTAATCCATCGGAGAGGTCAGACCGCACAGCTCCGTGCCGCCTATGATCGTCGAAGGGGAACCCGTCCGCGAAGGCTGGTATTTGCCATCCGTTACCGTGTAGCTCATGGCGGCGGAAGTCGTACCGTTGAAGGACCAGAAACTCGTGCCGCGCGCCGAGCCGTCGAGTTCGAACGAAGCGTCTTTAAGTCCGGAGAAACTCAACCCCTCCTTCATTTCGGTCGTCAGCTCAAAATCACCCGACCAGCTCGCCTTCCGGCCGTCCGCCTCGGACAAGGCATTGCTGAATCCGATCCGGCAGACGCCGCCCTCGAAATAGAGCTCGGTTTCGCCCGTCGACAGCACCGCCACGGAGCTGCCACCCGTTATGGCCAGCTTCTCCGAGCCGAGCGACACGCTCCAGCGTTTCGATGCGTCCGTCCGCTCCAATGCGACGCCCTGCGTCTTCACCCGCATGGTCCCCGTCCGCGAATAGATGTCGTAGGGACGCTGGCCGCCGCTGTTGCGGTATTCGATCACGTAGGTCCCGGCCTCCGACTCGTCTTCGGCGATCTGCGTATACATGCCGAAGAGCAGCGTCTTCACGTTCTGCCCGTCGACCGTAACCGAGTTCAGGTCGTCGGTCTTGCCCTGTTTCTCCGCCTCGGCCCGCAATACGGCCAGTCGCAATGCGACGTCCGCAGGCTGCATGGCGGCCTCGTTCTGCGAATGGGCCGCATTGTAGATGTAGATCCCGGGGCGAACGGGTGCCGCCTCGTCGTGGAAATCGCTGTCCGAATTCAGGCAGGAAGCCTGCCCCAGCGCAACGGCGGCCACCGCCGCCATCCAAATCAATTTGTTCCTTTTCATAACACTCATTTCGAATCGATCCTAACTACCAACGTCGCCGGGCGCCGATTATTATCCTTCGGACCGGCCGACCGTCTTTCCGAAAGTTCATCCGGAATTCCGATCCGTCGCTGCAAAGGTAAATAAAAAAAACGATCCATACGTATATCGGACGCTTCGGCGGCCGTACTCACCTCCGAATATCGGAAAATCCGATTATTCCGAAACCGCTCTTCGCTCTTCCGCTCCTACGGGCCCGCCGCGCAGGCTCCGGAAGCTCCCGATGCCGCCCGACGCGCAACCGGGAAGCTCTTTCCGTCCCTTCGCCATGCCCGTCAGGCAGCGGTCCGGGCGCTGCGGATGCCAAGCCGTTCGCAAAGCGAAAAACTACGATCGGGCCCCTTGTGCCGGGCCCGACGACTGCGCGGATTTACCGGACAGACCGCCCCGACCGTCCGTTCCCGTCCCGCACTGGTCGCATATCGCGCACGCGCAGGCCGCTGCGCGGAAGCGGACGGATTCGCACGGTCGCGGCCTTGTCCCGGCATGCCGGCCGTTCGGGAGGCCGGGAGGTCAGAAGATCAGAAGGTCAGAAGGTCAAGAGGTCAGGTGGCCAAGAGGTCGGAAGATCAAAAGATCAGAAGATCAGGATACGGAGAAAGTCAGAAGGCCGGCCGCACGTCGTTTCGGACCGCGCCCGTTTCGCCGCCGGCGCAGCACAGCGCAACGTCCGAAACGCTTCAGGCATGCGCCTCCTCCTGCGATCCGCAAACGCCGGGCACCCTCCCCGGAACCGCCTCTGCGAAACCGCCGCACCGGAAGCGGCTGGAACGGAAGCGGCGACGGCCGGAGTACGAAAAAAGACGTATCGTTCGTAAGATGCCGCTCCGCCGCACGAATGCGGGGGGGGGTGCCGCCGCGCACCTTCTCAGCCCCGGTCAACGAACAGGCGCCTCGCCGTCCGCTTCGGACGTCGGGATGTCGGGACCGAACCTGTCGGGCACACAGGGCGCATCGGGGTGCATTGGTGCATCCGGGCGCATCCTGCGCACGAAACGAAAAAGCGGAAAAATTTTCCGGTCGTTTTTAATTCCGTTGCCGAAGAAAATCCTATCTTTGTCTTCGGCGGTCGTTTCACACGGCTCATATACGGCCGCCGTACCGGTATTCGCGGTACACGAAATGCATACGACGCACTATGTTGAACCTGTAACGATAAAATTCCGATCTGCATGGCACTTTTCTCTTTCTCCCGTTCGGACAAAGCACCGGCCTATCCCGCCGACACGATCGCCGCACGCGACGGCTCGCCGATCACCTTCACATTTTTCAAACATGCCTCGCTCTCGGTCGAGACGGGCGGCAAATACATCTACGTCGACCCCGTCGCCCAATATGCCGATTACGCCCGACTGCCCAAGGCCGACCTCGTGCTCATCACCCACTCGCACTACGATCACCTCGACCGTGCGGCCGTCGATGCGCTGACCGACCGCAACAGCCTGATCGTCTGCGACAAGACCACATCCGAAGCGTTCGAGGGCGACTGCATCGCAATGACGCCCGGGATGAGCGCCGAACCGCGGCCCTACGTCCGCATCGACGCCGTTCCGGCCTACAACACCTCCGAGGGACACCTCCAGTTCCATCCGCGCGAACGCGAGGACTGCGGCTACATACTCACCATCGGCGGTACGCGCATCTACATCGCCGGAGACACCGAGCCGACGCCCGAGATGAAATCGCTCAAGAATATCGACATCGCCTTTCTGCCCGTCAACCAGCCTTACACGATGACCGTGGATCAGGCCGTCGAGGCGGTCGAGGCGCTCCGGCCTGCGATTTTCTATCCCTATCATTACGGCGAAGTCGACGAAAAGACCGATCTCGAACGTCTCGAACGCGCCTTGAAGGGTGTCGCCGAGGTCCGCATCCGCCCGATGGAATAGGAATCGGCAAGCGCGCTCCGACCGCTCCCCCCCCCGCCCGCGAAGGCGAGAAGCGTCAAATGTCCCGGCCGATCTGCCGCCGGCAAAGTTTTTATGCCCTCTTCCGATAGCAGGGGGGCTGCCTCCGCTGCGCACTGTACACCGCCGTACAGTGCAGGTACGAACGGCAGCCGGCCGGCGGAGCCGCACGATGCTGCCGTTCGGCCGGCCCGATTTGGAACAAACACGAAGAATGCGGAACGCACGCCATCCGGACCTGTTCCTCGATCACCGGGGCTGCATGGAATGCGGTGCAGGAACACCATACGCCGGAATCCGCACTCCGTCCGAAACCGCGTCCCGACGAGACCGAGCGGGGCCTAAAACACAGTGCCGAACACCGTCCGCCGAAACCCGCACTCCGTCCCGAACTGCGTCCCGGCGAAACCGAGCGGGGCATAAAACACAGTGTCGAACACCGTCTCCGGAAAGACGCCCCCTCCTCCGAAAATCGAAGTGGAAAATACGCAGCACCCAAAACATCGTATTCCGACGTCCGGCCCCGTCCGGCCCCCGTCCGGAGTTCCCAAAAGGCGAACCGGGCCGGATGCCGCGACGGGGCGGCACCGTCCGGTCCGACCGAAGCAGAGGCCGCGGCCGAAGCCGAAGTCGAGGTCGAGGTCGATTTCCGCCGGATACCTTGCGACGGCATATCGGGGATCGGCCGCCGGACCGCGGGCATATACCCGCAAAACGGAGAGAGGAATTCGCATGCACGAACTTCCCTCTCTCCGTTTCACGCCGGCCGTTACGACCGCTACCCCCGTGCGGAGCCCTCCGAAGCGCTCTCCACGGCTTCGCCGTCCACGGTCTTGGGCGCAACCTTCACTTTGAGCGACGAAAAACCTTTGACAATGTGCTCCACATCGTTTTTCGACGCATCGTACACCACCGTTATCTCCTTGGTCCGGGTATCGGCCTGCACGTCCTTGATGCCCTTGCCGAGCGACGGGATGTTGTTCATGATCTTGTTCACGCACTGCTCGCAGTCGATTTCGGCCGCAAATACCACGGTAGTCGTCTTCTTGCCCTGCTTCTGAGCCGGACACACGCCGATGCCCACGAAGGCCATCAGAGCTACCAACAGAATCTTTTTCATATAAGGTCTCGTTTTATAAGTTATCAATAGAGGTTGAAACGCATGCCCGCATAGAACTTGCGGCCCATCAGCGGGCCCCATATCAGCGACGAGTTGAAACCCGTCGAAAAGGGCTTGTCCGCATTGAGGATCGGATCGTGCTGGCGGTAGTCGGCGATATTCTCGCAGCCCACATAAATATCGAACTTGCCGATCTTGCGGCTCACCTGCGCGAAGAAAACCGGATAGCGGGGCGAATAGTGCGAATCGGCCAGATCGCCGTTCTGGGTCGGAATGCGCGAAGGGCCGTTGAGCTGCGCCGTCGCATCGAATACCCAACGGCGGAACTTCGTAGCGTACTGAATGTTGAACAGCGTCTTGTACTCGCTCACGAGCGGCCGCTTCACGCGCGTCGTCGTGCCGTCGGCCCGTTCGATGGTCATCTCCGAATCGGTGTATCGGAACGTGGCAAAGATGTCGAGCCGCTCGACGGGCGTCCACGAGAAGTCGATCTGGAACGTGTCGGTGTACGAACGGCCGTCGGTGTTGTAAATATAGATGTTCTGCGCGTCGCGCTCCTGATCGGCGATCACCGAGTTGTAGAACTGCGTACGGAAATAGTCGAAACTCAGCGTCGCGGCGTCGGGCCGGATGAGGTCGAAGGTCTGCGTCAGACTGCCGCCCACGGTCAGCGCCTTCTCCATCCGGTCGAAATGGCGGAAATCCTCCGGCAGCACGATCCGGCGTCCCGTAGCCAGAATGCCGATATTGTCCGTAATGACATTGGTCGAACGATAACCCAGACCGGCCGACGCACGGAACGTCGTCGTGGGCGTGATGTTCCACCGCACCTGTCCGCGGGGCGTCAGGTACCACTTCTCGTAAAAGGTGTTGTAATCGCCGCGCACGCCCGCCACGAGCGAGAACTTGTCGCGGATCGAATAGGTATACTCGGCATAGGCCCCCACTTCGTTCTCGTCGCGGTCCATGTCGGTATAATAGTCCGTGATCTTCTTATCCGCGAAATCGGGCATCCTGTTCCACAGTCCCTCGTCGAAGGACTGCATGTGCGCCTGCGCACCCACGATCAGCGACGAACGGTAGGTGAAGTAGTGATTGTACATGAGGTTGGCCGAAAGCGTATTCTCGCTGCCCTCGTAGGTGTTCAGGCCGAAGTAGGAGTCTTCGTCGAAATGGTCGTAGTCCACCACGAACGCGAAATTCGAACGCATTTCGTCCTGCTCGTCCCGGTCGTAGACCGAAGGTCCCACGGGCATCCCGATCTTGAAATAGGCGTTCGCCCCGCGGTTGCGAATCTCCGATCCGTAGAGCGGCTCGTCCGTAAAGACGCTCCGGATCATCCGGTCGTAGAGCGATTTCTTGTAATCCGCCATGCCGCCCAGACGGTTCTCGCGCACGTATTTCCATCCCCAGCGGATCTGCGCGCCGTTGTCGGCCGTGTAGAGCCACTTGTTGGCGATGTTGATCTGGTCGGCCTTCGGCAGATCGAGGAATCCGTCGCCGTTGTGGTCCATGTCGCGCACGTGCGTGTCCATCGACCCGTGGAGCAGGATCACGCTCGATAGCTTCTTGTTTTTCGTTACGGGAAAAGCCGTCGAAATATTGGCCTCGGGACGCAGCTCGTCGTCCAGATAGAGGTTGACGAACAGACGCTCTTCGTCCGTCGGCTTGCGGTGTTCGAGATTGATCTGCCCCGTGATGGCCTCGTGTCCCGCCGTAACGGAGGCGATGCCCTTGGAGACCTGTATCGAATTGAGCCACATGCCGGGCGTATAGCTCAGGCCGTAGGGAGCGCTCAGGCCGCGCATGATCGGGCGGTTCTCGTCGAGAATCTGGGTGTAAGTACCGGCCAGACCGAGCATCTTGATCTGACGGGCGCCCGAAATGGCGTCGCTGTATCCGACCGTAACCGAAGCGGAGTTTTCGAAGCTCTCGGCGAGATTGCAGCAGGCCATCTTGCACAGCCCCGCGAAGGAGATCATTTCGTTCTTGGCAATGCCGTCGCGTTTGACGAAGTTGCCGCTCATCGTTCCCTCCACGACCACGTCCTCGACCTCCATTCCGTCCGGTCGGAGGACGAAATTGATACGCTCCGCGCCCGGTTCGACGCGAAGCGTATCGTTCACAAACCCTAAATACGACGCAATAAGGCGGTCGTAGCCCTTCACTCTGTGAAGCGAGAACTCACCCGATACGTTTGTGCCCGTACCGACCGTCGTTCCCTCCCAAAATACCGAAGCTCCGAGCAATGGCTGGTTGTCGGAGCCCAGCACAACTCCCCGGATTTCCTGCGCACGCAGAGTGCCGCACGCACCGGAGAGTAGAATGATCGATGTTATTATCTTTCCTTTCGTGATTTTCATGTTTGTCCGTCGATTGGTTGAAATTGCTTTCTTCCATTTCCCGCCTCGGCATAGCCCGAACTTGCGTTCGGCTCTGCACTCGGCTTAACGAAATGGTTGGTTGCACAACGGGCGGCGCTGCATGAGCTATCCCCGGGGCAACCGAGTTTCAAACCAATACGGGCGGCGCTCTGAGGCCGCACGACGCCACGAACGAATCGGGCACCGAACCCGCGCACCGCACCGCGATGCGGTCGCAACCCGCCGGTGCGGGCACCCCTGTCGTCAGGACCGGTTCGGCCGCCAGAGCGTCCGGCAAGTCGGAAGCCACGATCCGCTTGACGAATTTCTCCGTATCATGCGACGAAGCGGTATACAATGCGATATCGGTGCTGTGATGATCGCCGCAGCAGGAGTCGTGCATCACGCTCGGCACGTCCCCGACCACGCGGACGCAGTACGGGCAACATGCGCCGTACACGCTTTTCGCCGGCGGAACACAGCGGCACGCGAGCGCAACGGCCGAAGGACCGCCTACCGCCAAAAGGTAGACCGCCGCGAGCAGCAACGCTATGTACCGTTTCGAACGCATCGCTTTCTTCAGATCAGATTGCACGATTCGAGCGCCTTCGTCCACGCCTCGGCGTCGCGCAAGGCCGTCGCCTCGTCGATCCCGTAGCGCTCCGCGAGCAGACGGGCGGCATCCGCCGTCTCGAACTCGCGGCCCGCGAGTTCGTTCCACAGAAACAGCGACGATTCGTTGAGCGAAATGACTTTGGTCATATCGGCTCCGTAGCGGCCCTGCATGATGACGACATGCTCGCCTGCGATCTCCCGCACTTTGTATTCGTCGCGTATTTTCATATTCCAAAAACGTGTTTGCCTTTGCAAAAGTATGAATATTTACCGAAAAACCAAACTTTTCTCATCATCCGGCCGATTTTTCGGACCGCACGAACGTCCGTCCGCGGCCGAAAGCATTCCGCGCAGTACGCGGCCCCCCCCGCCTGCCGTTGCCGCACGGAGCGGTTGCAGGGCTCCGTGCGACACGGGTTTCGCACAGGGCGCCGCGGATTTCGCCGGTTCGGGACGCCGCACGGAAATCATGGGGCTGTCTAACAAGTTTTTTCAACCCTCCGAGAATTGCCCATTCGGAAAAGTTCCCGATGAGCAGTACGAATAAAAAGGGTTGTCTAAGATTTGTCAGACAGCCCCGCCGTTCCCGTCGGCGTATATCGCGGCATGCGGATCATTCGATCACGAGCGTGCAGGTCGCGGTCTTCTCCTCGCCCTCGGTTGTTACGAGCGTTACCTCCATTTCATAGGTGCCTGCAGGAGGGACGGGATCGCTATAAAAGTAGAAATAAGGATCTATCATCGACATATCGTCCTTTTTCAGCTCCGATAATTTCTTACGATACGTTTTTCCGGACGGCAAATTATCGGGATATCCTGCACGGACATATTCGGCATAGGAGCCGTATTCAATTTCCAAGATATCGTCGAGCGACGAACCCACAGGATGCGCATCGTCCCATGCAGCATTCAAACATCTTGCATGCACCGCTTGATAATTGTCGGCACAACAGGAGCGTCCGCTGTATTTGATCCAATCTTCGTATCGATTGTAACTCCGGTCTCCGTTTCTTTCGGCAATCTCCAGAAACCGTTCCGCCTTCTCCCCTCTGCCCCCGACTTCCGGAGCCGAGTAAATACGATTGACAGGCATCTGTGCATTCATATCTCCGAACCAACCTTGCAGCAACCCGAGACCTGAGGGAGTGATATTGAAAGGTTCATTGTCTTCGTAATAGGGGACAAAAGAAACCAATAAAGTCAAATCCGCTTTGCTGCGGACCATGTCGTCGTCGCATCCTGCAAGTAAAAGCGACACGACGATCGGAAGAAATATCTTTTTCATGACGACTTAACTTTTGCGATTGTAATAAATAATTCTTTTTTCATTCGTATATTCATAAACGGTACCTATTTCCGTAGGATCGATCCGATCTCCGACTTCGCTGTAATTCGAATTTTTCCGCGGACACACGACAGCATCGGACTGATAATATCCATCGCAAACGCCAGACCATCCGAAATTGCAGTGATAGAGAAAAAGATCCATATAAGTTTCTTTAACTTCGCCGGTTTTCCTATTCGTAATTGTGGAATGCTGTCGTATGGTGGCAGCTCCGTCGACGACCCACGCATGACCTTTGTCGACATTATCGTCATGCCCCGTAATATACGCGGTCTATTACCATTTCCTTCAGTTTTCCAGCATCCAAATAATATTTATCCACATTAGTAAAACCGACTGCCCTCAAAAACCGACATGCACTATCGTTGCTGGCACTGCTGCCATCTAATCCATAATCCATTCCTATCGAAATGCCTATCCCGCTCAACAAATCGGCGACGGATTCGATCGTATTAGTTACTTCGGTCTTCGAATCATAATATTTGGGAGCCCAAGGAAAATCGTTATACCTTTTGATTTCTTTGAAAATCGCATCCCAATGAATCGTTCTGCCACCCAATACTTGCGGATCGGGATTCATATTCATCGGATAATATTTATCGTAATAGTTCGTGGCGACGATCTGTCCCAAGGCCACAGCTACACAACCGACCATACAATGCTGTCCGCTGTGTACGGGAGTCGAAAGATTGTAAGGAGCTCCCTGCCCCCACTTCATTTTACAATAAGGGCCCTTCCTATCGAGAAACTCGGTCCGCCCCTTCTTTATTACAAGATCTCTTATATTCGATCCCGTTCCTCCTCCGATCAGCGAGTCGTACTTATGGATTCCTCCGATGCGTTCGATCAGATAGTTTCCGATTTCGGGCACGACGGGCGGGGCCTCCACGCCGTCGTACTGTCCGTTCGCC